>Ga0075105_1000800_pt1 | contig 12960 bp, 12 predicted proteins | sample AntDeeMetag02WF5_FD_69800 | JGI IMG/M metagenome (GOLD analysis project Ga0075105, IMG submission 69800) | Saline lake microbial communities from Deep Lake, Antarctica - Antarctic Deep Lake Metagenome 02WF5 | ecosystem: Environmental > Aquatic > Non-marine Saline and Alkaline > Saline | place... | reverse complement strand
GTCGCGAACGGCATAGAAGCGGTACTTGGCCGCGGTATTCACCGGGCCGAGAAACGTCGCGCCTTCCAGCGCAAAATTGATGGAGCCACCGGCCAGCGCCTGACCGTTAACAAACATACGTACCTTAAACCCCTTTTTTTCCTGCATAACAGTATCCTTTTCAAACTGCAAAATAGCGGCGGTAACGCGCGGCCTGATCATCCACGGCTCTACGGTTAGGCGCCACGCTACCGGTTGCTATTGGTAATGGCTTCGCCGGTATGCCGAACGTGATCAGATAACAGGCGCTGAGCGCGTTCGCCGTTACGCGCCTTGAGCGCCTCCAGAATGGCACGGTGCTCGTCGGTGGACTCCTGCCAGCGGCCGATGCTATTCAGCGCCAAATAGCGGGCCCGCTCCAGGCGACCCAGCAAGCGCTGATGGGTTTCCTCCAGCACCGGGTTCTTGGCCCCGGCCACTAGCCGGGTATGGATACGTTGGTTAAGTTCGAAATAAGCGGTGCGATCGCCCTTCGCATGCAGTTTCTCCAGACGCTCCTGCATTGCCTCCAGCTGCTTGAGGTCGGTATTGGTCATGCGGCTTGCGGCTAGCTCCGCGGCAAGGCCCTCGATACCGGCTTCGGCCTCGAACAGATGTTCGAGCTCCCGGGAGTCGATGAGTGTCACCACGGCGTTGCGGTTATGCCGTATAGCGATTAGCCCGTCGCTAGACAGCATGCGGATCGCTTCGCGTAGCGGGGTGCGGGAAATATCCAGCTGTTCGCACAGCGCCGGCTCAACGATGCGTGCCCCCGGTGCCAGCTCGCCGTGAACGATCATCCGCTGTAGTACCCGGTAGGCTTCCTGAGCCAGAGACGTGGATTGAATGCGGTGCTGATAAGGCACCGTGTCGGCGGATGCTGGGGGTGCGCTGCTGGCTGTGCTCATGCACAAAACCTCCTGATAAATATTAAGTAAGATCTTCCGTGGGTCGCCTCCCCCGTCAACAGGGCGTGGCACAGTGGCCGACTGATCAGCGCTTTCTATAAGTGTTTGGCGATCACGTGACTGATTCATCCATTAGCTGGCGACCCACCAGGGCAGCAAGCGAAGAACCGAGACCCTGGCATGGCTTGGTCGGGGGCTGGGTATAGCTACCGGCCGAGGGCGCCTTGGCCGCCATGTCTACCATAGCTTGAGCCTGAATCAAGGCACAGGTCACCCCGTCAAGCGCCGGCACCGGCATCTGGTCGGCCACGGATCGGGCCAGACCCGCCAGCGGCGCACCGGCAAGAATCAGCACGTCGGCGCCATCCTCTTCCACGGCGCGGCGGCCCAGCTCGACCAAACGCTCGCCCTGGTTCTCCTGCACCTGACCGATATGCTGCAACGGTTCGTCCAAAGCGCGAATGCTCGCCAAGCGCCCTTCAAGGCCATAAGAGGCAATGCATTCGCGGTACCAGGCCTGAATACGCTGCGAAATGGCGATGACCGAAAAGCGTCCGCCTTGCTGGCAGGCGCTCAGCACTGCCGCCTCCGTCATTCCCACTACGGGGATCGGCATGATCTCACGCAGGGCGGTAAGGCCCGGATCGCCAAAGGCGGCAACCACAATGGCATCGTATTGCTGATAGTGTTCCGCCGCGACTTGCATGGCGGCGTAACCGCCGATCAGCGACTCTGCCCGGGTCTCGATATAGGCCACGCCGAAAGGGGCGGTGGCCATTGTCAACTCGGTGGTGGGGCGAATGCTGCGAGAGGCTTCCGCCTCGATCAGGCGTGTCACGTCTTGAGAAATATTGGGGTTAATAACCAGTAGTTTCATGGCAGGCTCTTTAGATCGGATAAATGAAGGCATCGACTTCGGCTCAATAGCCAAGGGCATGGGGTAACCAGGTCACGATACCGGGGAAGATAAAGCATGCAGCCAGTACCACATACTGGAAAACGATGAACGGCCAGGCGCTCTTCATCAGTTCGCTGAGACTGATATTCGAGATGCCGCACATCACGAACAGCAGCACGCCTACCGGCGGTGTCATCATGCCCACTACCAGGTTCATCACGAACAAAAAGCCGAACAGCAAGGGATCAATGCCATAGGACATGGCGATCGGCGCTAGCAGCGGCACCAGCATGATGTAGGCGGCGTTGGATTCGATAAACATGCCGACCAGGATCAGCAGCCCCATGACCAGCAGCAGGAAAATCTGCGGATCAGAAGTGAAGTCCTTGAGCCAGTTGGCCAGCTGCATCGGTATCAGATCGATGGTGAACGCAAAGGTCATGGTTGAGGCAAAGGCGATCAGCGCGCCGACCATGGCGGCCGTTACCGCAGCGTTAAACATGGCCTTGGGCAGATCAGACAGCCGCAGCTGGCGGGTGACGAAAAACCCCATTAATATCGCGTAAACCACGGCGATTGCCGCGCCCTCGGTCGCCGTGAAAGCGCCGGCAACGATGCCACCGACAACCACGATTGGCATCAGCAGAATCGGCAGCGCGCGCCAGGTCTGAACCAGAACGTGCTTCACCCCCAGGTTGCCCCCGGTCAGGGGATAGCGCCGCTTTGCCGAGATAAATGAAGCCAGTCCCATAAAACCAACGGCCAGAATAATCCCCGGCACCACGCCGGCCATAAACAGCCCACCGACGGAGACGGTAGACCCTGCCATCAACGCATAAACGATCATCGCGTTGCTGGGCGGAATAATGGCGCCGAGGTTGGCGGCAGAGGCCACCACCGCGCTGCTGTAGCCGGTGCCATACTTCTCACGCATTGACGGCACCAAGGCACTGCCCAGAGCGCTGGCGCTGGCCACGGCGGCGCCGCTAACGGCCGCCAATACCATTCCCGCAAGAATCGCCACGTGGGCCAGACCACCGTGTACGCGTCCCACCAGGGAGTTGGCGAAGTCGACCAGGCGCTGCAGGATGCCCGCAGCGACCATCAGCTCGCCGGCCAGCATAAACAACGGAATAGCCATCAAGGGGAAATTATCGATGGAGTGCATCATGCGCTGGGGCATGACGGAGAAATCCATATCGCCGACGAACAGTCCCACCAGCGAAGCCAGGCCAAGGGCGAAGGCAAGCGGCATACGCAAGAGGGCGAAAACCAGAAAAGTGATGACGATAGACAAGGTCATGAGGTTTCTCCTTCCTTGATCGCCGCGGGCGCGCTGGGTAGCGGCTCCACTTGCCAGATTTGAGCAATCAAATGCAGCAGGCTATGGCTGGCGCTGATCAGCACCGCGATATAAAACATGGCGGCGGTCACAGGAATAGTGGGCATCAGCTGCTGCCATTTGTCCGCCACCGCGCCCAGCGATAACCACACCAGGGTCACCATCACGAGAGCGCTGGCCAAGGCCATCACGCGAGTCAGCTGCCGCTGAACCGTATTGGGCAACAAGCCCGCTATCGCATCAATGCCCACATGAATGCCCACTTTTATCCCGTGGGGTATGGCCAGAAATATCGCCCACACGAAGAACAGCCGCGACAGCTCATCGGCGGAATCAATCGATGTCGAGAGTACGTAGCGGGAAAAGACCTGGGCGGATACCAGTAATGTCATCGAGCCCATGGCCAGAATAATGGCGTAATAGGACGTGCGGTCTATCGCCAGCATCGCCACAAGAAAACGTTTTTGCGTGGGGCTGGAAGCATGCGCTTCCAGCCATGGGGCTCTGGGCTTCACTTGCTCAGCTCCGCCTGAACGTTTTCCACGATTTCCGCGCCGATACTTTCCTTCAGTTCAGCGACGACCCCTTGGGTTGCTTTGCGCAGTTCGTCGCGAGTCTGCGTAGACAGCGAGGTGAACTCCATGCCGCGGTCGATAAGTGTCTGACGGGCGGTGTCGGCTTCTTCGGCAGCCTTGCTGCGCTGCCACTCAACGGCAACATCCATGGCGTCCCGGACGGCTTGCTGCTCTTCGTCGCTAAGGCTCTCGAATTTATCTAAATTAGCGATGATGACGATGTAGTCATAGAAATGGCGGCTATCGGACAGGTACTTCTGTACTTCATCGAGACGCCGGGTGGCGATCACGCTGTAGGGGTTTTCCTGGCCGTCGATCACGCCCTGCTGAAGCCCGCTGTAGACCTCTTTGATACCCATGGAGACGGGGTTGGCACCCAGGGCCCGAAAAGTATCGAGGTGGGTCTGGTTGGGTTGCAGGCGAATCTTGAGCCCACTGAAATCTTCCATCTCCTTAATGGGGCGCTCATTATTGGTGACGTTGCGAAAGCCCAGTTCCATATAGCCAAGGGCAGTAAATCCCTTTTCAGCCAGTTTTTCGTTGAGCATGTCACCCACCTTGCCGTCTATAACGCGGAAGGCATCTTCACGATTATCAAACGCGAAGGGCAGGCTTAGTGCTTCAAACTCCGCCACGATGCGCGACAGGTAGGCGATACCCACCCAAGTGCCCATAATCGCGCCAGAGCTCACCTGGTCGATATTTTCACCTGCGCCCCCTAGCTGCATGGCGGGGAAAAGTTGGGCGGTAAGGTCGCCATCAGTGCGGCTCGCCAATTCGTCTTCAAAGATTTCCATAGCCTTGCTACTGGAGTGATCGTTTGGGAAGTTGCCACCAAAGCGCAGAGTATCCGCGCTGGCAAGCAACGGCGTGCCGAGCCCCAGGGCCATCAACAAGGTGCAGCAGTGGCGGGTTATGCGTGTTGTTGTTGTCATAATGAAAGTTTCCTGTGTGCGATTTATTAAGAGTCGCGCTACTCAAGGCAAGAAAACGATGCCTGTGAACACCATAGCCAATCATTTTTAAAATACAATATATAAAATACTGTTTTTTTATTTATACTTTAAAAACAATGATTTAGTTTTTTTGAAAACGGGAATTTTAGGAAAAATATGATGGCAATCACACTGCGGAAAGGACGTCCTTGAAGCGCTCGGGTGCAGGGATACCTCCGGGCCTAAGACGAAAGGTGCACGGGAGGTCGCTATGCGGCGCTCCAGTTATTCTAGTCACCCGCCAGGCTTTGGAAGTGGCGAACACATTGTCTCTCGTGCCGTGACGGCGTATGAGAGTGTAGCCCCCATAAGTGAGGTGTGTGATAACCAGAAACGACGTTATGTCTCTCCTGAGTTCAAACAAGAAGCCGCGTGTCTTATGTTTGGTCACAATGATGCGGTTGCCGGAGCCGCAACGAAATCAGGTGCTGGAGATCTACTTTAAGCGCTTGGAGAGGGAGCTTGGGGAGGGAGATAGACATACTCAAACTCGACAGCCATTCTGGCGTGCCGATGCCCGCCCATCCATGGCGGGTATCTTGCGCTCAATAGAGAAACATCAGCATTACATACAGCGTTGGAACAACGCCTTGAGGTTATCTACGGTCAACGTTACCGGATTGCCGCCACAGCTTGGGTCTTGAAGGGCCATTGCCGCCAGCTCATCGATACGCGCGGGGCTTGCCCCGATTTCCGAGAGCGTGCGTGGAATGCCCAGCTGATCATTGAGTGCCTGCACGAACTCTCTGAAGCCATCAAACCCGCCTTCAATACCCAAATACGCGGCGGCCATGTCGAAACGCGGGCGAATGTGGTCGGCGTTAAAATCCAGCACGGCGGGCATGCAGACCGCATTGGTGGTGCCGTGGTGAGTGTTGAAGACCGCGCCGATGGGGTGGCTCATGGCGTGTATCGCCCCTAGCCCCTTCTGAAAAGCGGTGGCTCCCATTATCGCCGCGCTCATCATCTGCGCGCGCGCTTCGATATCGCGGCCGTCGGCATAGGCGCGCGGCAGGTAATCCTTGACTAGCCGCATGCCTTCCAGGGCGATGCCTTGGCTCATCGGGTGGTAATGCGGGCTGGAAAACGCCTCGACGCAATGCGCAAAGGCGTCCAGTCCGGTACCGGCGGTGATCGGCTGGGGCATGCCCACCGTCAGCTCGGGATCACAAATCACCACCGCAGGCAGCACCTGGGGGTGAAAGATGATTTTTTTCTCATGGGTTTGGGAATTGGTGATCACGCTGGCGCGGCCCACTTCCGCGCCGGTGCCGGCGGTGGTGGGCACGGCCACAATGGGCGCAATAGCCTCGGCATCAGCGCGTGTCCACCAGTCGCCAATATCCTCAAAATCCCACACCGGGCGCGTCTGGCCTGCCATGAAGGCAATCATCTTGCCCAGATCCAGCCCCGAACCGCCGCCAAAGGCAATCACCCCGTCATGGCCGCCCGCGTGGTAGGCCTCAACCCCTGCTGCAAGGTTCTGTTCATGCGGGTTGGGATCGACCTCGGCAAACAGGCCACGACCAAGCCCCGCGGCCTCCATGATACGTAGCGTGGCCCGGGTGATGGGCAAGTCAGCCAGCCCCCGGTCGGTCACCAGCAGCGGCCGGGTGATGCCCGCCTCGGCACAGGCGTCGGGCAGCTCAGCGATACGGCCCGCCCCGAACCTGATGGCGGTAGGATACGACCAGTTTCCTGTCAGCGGCATGTCGTCACCTTCTTCAGCACGTTGATGTTTTTTAGCATGTGGATGTCTTTAAATAATAGGACTTGGGGCGTGTCAGGTTGTGATAGCCAATCACCGACAGGCTGCCACCGCGGCCGGTATCCTTGCAGCCTGTCCAGCACAGGCTGGGGTCAAGATAATCCGCACGATTCAGAAACACGGTGCCGGTCTCAAGCTGGTCGCCCACACGCTGCGCCCGCGCCATATCCGCGCCCCACAGGCTGGCGGTCAGGCCAAAGGCGCTGTCATTCATCAGCCGGATCGCCTCGTCATCGCTGGACACCTTCATGATGCCCACTAACGGGCCGAAGTTTTCATCGCGCATTACGCGCATGTCATGGGTCACATCGGTCAGGATTTGTGGCGTCAGGTAGGCTCCGCCGTCATCTGCGGTTTTTTGCGCGATATGGCGTGTGGCGCCGGTGGCCACGGCTTCATCAATCTGGGCGCGCACCTCATCGGCGACGCGGATATTCGCCATGGGGCCGATATCCGTCGTGGCGTCCAGCGGATGGCCCAGGGTGTAGCCCTCGACAATCGCGACCGCCTTTTCGATAAAAGCCTCATACAGGCTGTCATGCACATAGATCCGCTCGATGCCGCAGCAGCATTGCCCCGAATTGAACATCGCCGCGTCGATCAGCGTATCAACCGCCGCATCAAGATCGGCATCTTCCATTACATAGCCGGGGTCCTTGCCGCCCAGCTCCAGACCCAATCCGGTAAAGGTGCCGGCCGCCGCTGCCTCCATGGTGCGCCCGCCGCCGACCGACCCGGTGAAATTGACGAAGTTGAAGGCCCGCTCGGCAATCAGCCCCGATGTGGTGTCGTGATCGAGAAAGACATTCTGGAAGACGTCTTCGGGCACGCCGACCGAATGGAAAGCCCGCGCCATTCGCTCGCCTACCAGCAGGGTCTGGGTGGCATGCTTCAACAGCACGCTGTTGCCCGCGATCAAGGCCGGCGCCACGCTATTGATTGCTGTCATGTAGGGGTAATTCCACGGCGCGATGACCAGCACCACGCCGTGCGGCACGCGCTTGATATAGCGTGTGGTGGTGGCGTCCTCGCCCACCTCGATATTGGCCAGAGCACATTCGGCAATGGCCGCCATGTGGCTGCCACGCTCTTCGAAGCCTCCGAATTCGCCGCCATAGCGCACCGGGCGCCCCATCATGTGCGCCAGCTCCGGCACTACCTCGTCGTTCATTTCGCCCACGGCGGCGATGCCGGCCATAACCAGATCGATACGCTCCTGCAGCGGCCGCGCAGCCCACTCCGGCTGCGCCGCACGCGCCCGCTCTGCAGCCTGCCGGGCGGCAGCGTGCGACAGCACTTCGCGCTCGGCAAAAACCGAGCCGTCAATCGGTGAGATACATTGCAGTTTGTGCCCCATCTTTGTCTCCTCTGTTTACGACCTACGATACGCTCTGCGATAAGCGCTACAACAAGCTAACGGCACGCGTCAGGCGCGCTCGAACCCGCGCGCGATCTCGTAATCGGTCACAACTTGGTTGAAGGATTCCATCTCTACCTCGGCGGCGCGAGCGTAGTGGTCGACCACGTCATCGCCCAGCGCCTCACGCAGCATGGCCGAGCCTTTCAGCGCGTCTCTCGCGTCGCGCAGGTTTTGCGGAATCAGCCCGTCCTCGCCCTGGTAGGTATCGCCCTCGGCAGGCGGGGTCAGTTCCAGTTGATCCTTGATTCCCTTGATGCCGGCGGCCAGCTGCGCGGCCATGGCCAGGTACGGGTTTATGTCCGACCCACCAATGCGGTTTTCCACCCGTACGGCCCTGGTGCCCGCTGCACAAAGACGAAAGCCTGCCGTGCGGTTATCCACCGACCAAACCGCGCGCGTAGGCGCGAAAGTGCCCTCCTGAAAGCGCTTGTAGCTGTTAATATACGGCGCCAGAAAGTAGGTGCAGTCGGGGGCATATTTAAGCAGTCCGGCCAGGTAGTGCTTCATCAGCGCAGACATACCCAGCGCATCGCTTTTATCGAAGAAGGCAGACTCACCGCTCTGCCACAGCGACTGGTGGATATGCGTTGAGCTGCCCGAATGGGCATGGTGCCATTTGGGCAAAAAGGTCACGGCGCGCCCCTGCTGCCAAGCCACCTCTTTGATCGCGTGCTTGGCAATGGTGTGGTAATCCGCGGTATCCAGCGCCGCCGCATAACTGATGTTGAGCTCTTCCTGACCGCACCCGGCTTCACCCTTGGTGCCCTCCACCGGAATGCCTGCCGCATAGAGATGGTTGCGCACCGGGCGCAGCACATGCTCCTCTTTGGTGGTCTGAAAGATGTGGTAATCCTCGTTATAGCCACTAATCGGCTCCAGGTCGCGAAAGCCTGACTTGCGGATCTCATCAAAGCTTTTCTCGAACAGGTAGAACTCAAGCTCGGTCGCCATCACTGTGTCAAAACCCATCACTTCCAGCTGCGCAAGCTGGCGCTTGAGCACGGCTCGCGGCGAATGCGGCACCGGCGCTTGGGCATCGTGGTCCAGCACATCGCAAAGCACCATCACCGTACCTTCAAGCCAGGGCGCCGGGCGCAGCGTAGCCAGATCAGGCTGCATCACGTAGTCGCCATAGCCCGCCTGCCAAGAGGTGCTGGCATAGCCACCTGGCGTCTCCATCTCAAGATCGGTGGCCAGCAGGTAGTTGCAGCAATGGGTGTCACCCCCTCCGCTCTCCAGGAAATAGCGCGCATGGAAGCGCTTCCCCATCAAACGGCCCTGCATATCCACAAAACACACCAGCACCGTGTCAACCTCACCACTTCCCACCTGAGCTTCCAGGGCATCCAACGTCAGCGCGCTACTCATTTATGCGGCTCCTTTTAGGATCGCCATCACTATTATTATGCGCCCCGGTGATGTTCCGGGGCGAAGGGAGGGCTTAGGCGTCGCCATAGCGGTAGGGGCGCCCGGCTTTGCGCATATCCGCGTTGTATTGTTTGAATATCTTGACCACCTTGGCCTTGGTCTCGGACTCCGCCGCGATTTCATCCCAGAAATCTTCCGCTGCGTTCTCCACCTTTTCCCACTCGGCATCGGGGATCGAGGTAAGCTCAAGCTTGGTGCCGTTCACGCGCAGGTCGGCCTCGCCGCCCCAGTACCAGTACTGGCGATAGTAGTGCGACTGTTCGCAGCAAACTTCGAACAGTAGCTTGAGGTCTTCAGGCAGCGCGTCCCAACGCTCCATGTTGACGAAGAAGTGGCCAATCCAGGCGCCCGAGATGTTGTTGGTCAGGAAGTAGTTGGTCACGTCAGCCCAGCCCACCGTGTAGTCCTCGGTGATACCCGACCAGGCGATCCCGTCGAGCTCGCCAGTTTGCACGGCCACCTCGATATCCTCCCAGGGCAGCGTCACCGGCACCACGCCAAACTGCGCCAGGAAGCGGCCCGCAGTGGGGAAGGTAAAGATGCGCTTGCCCTCCAGATCCTTCAGGCTGCGGATAGGGTCCTTGGTAATAAAATGGCAAGGGTCCCAGGCGCCGGCACTGACGTGTTTGACCCCCACCTTGGCGTACTCTTCTTCCCAGATTTCCTTGAGCCCATACCGATTAAACAGTACCGGCACATCCAGGCTGTAACGCGAACCAAAGGGGAAGTAGCCGCCGAACACGGCGACTTCGGTGGGAGACGCCATGGAGTCGTCATCCGACTGCACCGCATCGATGGTACCGCGCTGCATGGAGCGAAATAGCTCGCCTGTGGGCACCAGCTGATCAGCATAGAACAGCTCGATTTGCATGCGCTCGCCGGCGATCTGATTGAACAGATCAATGGCAGGCTTGGCAACGTGCTCGGCCAGCGCAGCACCGGCATAGGTCTGCATGCGCCACTTGATGGTTGGCTCGGATGAGGTCTGGGCGACAACCCTGGAGGCCAATGGTGCCATAGCGGCGGCACTAGCGGCTGTTATCAGAAACTTGCGTCTTGTTGTCATTTTTCGCTCTCCTGATGGGGAATGCCTGATATGGCATAACCGGTGTTGCCTATCTGACGCTGCACAAACATGCCCTAGGCAAGGCTTGTGTGGTTAATGGCGGCGTTAACCTCTGCGCTAATGTCTAGATAGTTCGCGCTGCCGCTAACGCCCGCTGCGTACTGTTCTTACGTGCCCTTCTGTACCCTTCTTACGTACTCTGCTTAAAGACCTTCCTTACGCACTGCTTTTTACGTTCCTTCCTTGAGCGTAGTCTCCTTACTCTTAGTTCCCATAAACGTAGCCGGGAAGCCATAGCGCAATTTGTGGAAAGATCATCACCAGGCTAAGGGCCACCACCATCACGAAGACAAAGGGGATAATCGATCGGTAAATGTCGCCCAGGCCGATCTCCGGCGGTGCCATGGCACGCATCAGAAATAAGTTATAGCCGAATGGCGGCGTCATGTAGGCGATCTGGGTGGTGATGGTGTAAAGAATGCCGTACCAGATAAGATCGAACCCCAGCGCATCGACCAGCGGCACGTAAAGGGGCGCCACGATCACCAACATGGCGGTGTCGTCCAGAAAGGTGCCCATCACGATAAAGCTGAGCTGCATCAGGATCAGGATCATCCACGGCGAAAGACCCAGACGCTGAGTGAACAGATCCTCGATTGCCTTGACCGCGCCCAGCCCGTCAAAGATGGCACCAAAGGCAAGCGCGGCCAGAATGATCCACATGAACATGCACGAAATCGCCAGCGTCTGTCGCACCGAGGTTTCAAACACCTTGCGCGTCATGCGCCCCTTGATAATCGCCGCCAGCAATGCGGCCATGGCACCGACAGCGGAGCTTTCCACCAGCGAGGTCCAACCCTTCACAAAGGGCACCATCATCACCGCAAAGATCACCAGCGGCAGCGCGCCCGCCCCCAGCAGCCGCAGTTTTTCAGACAGCGATACATTGCGCTCCTCAGCAGGCAACACGGGGCCAAGCTCGGGCTGTATGCGGCAGCGTACATAGATATAGATGATAAATAGCGTTGCCATCATTAGCCCCGGCAACACCCCGGCCAGCCACAGCTGCCCCACCGGTTGGCGCGCAATCATGGCGTAAAGCACCAGCACCACCGAGGGCGGCACGAGAATGCCCAGGCTGGAGCCCGCTTGGATCACCCCGGTGACCATGATCTTGTCATAGCCGCGCCGCAGCAGTTCGGGCAAGGCGATAGTGGCGCCAATCGCCATGCCGGCGACCGACAAGCCGTTCATCGCCGAAATCAGCACCATCAACCCGATGGTACCGATGGCAAGACCGCCTCTTACCGGGCCCATCCAGACGTGAAACATTTTGTACAAGTCATCGGCGATACCGCTTTCTGACAACACGTAGCCCATGAAGATGAACATCGGCAGGGTAAGTAGCGGATACCACTTCATCAGCTTCATCGCCGAAGCAAACGGGATATCCACGCCGCCCGTGCCCCACAGCAGAACACCCGCGATTGCCCCGACAAAGCCGATCGCCCCGAACACGCGCTGCCCGGTCATCAACATCAGCATCATCGAGCTGAACATCACAATGGCGATCATCTCGTAAGGCATCAGTTGAACACTCCGCGTAGGCGACCGATATCCTTGAAGAGCTCGGCAAGGGACTGAAGAATCATCAAAAATACCCCCAGGCAGATCACCGTCTTGATCGGCCACATAAAAGGCCGCCAGGCCGTCGAGCTGCGTTCTAGAAAGCCGAGGCTTTCGCTCGCCGTTGACGGGCCTTGGGTAAGAAAGGTCCAGGTAATGCTAAGTAAAAAAGTGAACGGCTCTTTGCCGAAATAACCCAGCGCATAAGACAACGAAATCAGCCCGCCATACAGCAGTACGCCAAGATAATAGAGCAGGAAAAACACCGTAAAGGCATCGACCAGCGCCTTGGTTTTCGGGCTCCAGCTGCCATAAAAGAGATCCATCCGCACGTTGGCGTCTAGCTGAATCGAATAGGGCCCGCCCAGAACAAAATACGCCACCATGACGAACTGAGCGGTTTCCAGCGTCCACATCGAGGGGGCCATGAACACCTTGGACGCCGAAGACCACAGCAGCACACCAATCAAGACAAAGATCAGATACATCGCAATGCGCCCGATAAAGCGATTCAGCGCCTCAATAGCGCTAATATACAAAAAGATAGCCCTAGGCATCGCGCTCACCCCCCTGCTGCGGTGACATCTCAAACCCCAGTGTGGCCAGCGCCGGCAGGATCAACTGCAATACTTCATCCGCCATGGTGGCCTCATCATCAGGCGTGGCCAGCAGGTCATTACGAATCTCGACCATCACATTCGCCAAGCCGTTACCCATGCCGTGCAGCTTTAGCGAATGGGTGACACCATCTTCCGGGCCGTAAGGCGCGTTGCGCTGAATATTGCGGTGGGTCAGGCGGTGGGATTGCGCCAGCATGGCATCGGCCATTCGCGCATCGGCATCATGCAGAATGCCGATCTCTACGCGACGGGTGTGTCCGTAATAGTAGGGCGTAAAGCTATGTATGGTGAGCAGC
>Ga0075105_1000796_pt1 | contig 13043 bp, 16 predicted proteins | sample AntDeeMetag02WF5_FD_69800 | JGI IMG/M metagenome (GOLD analysis project Ga0075105, IMG submission 69800) | Saline lake microbial communities from Deep Lake, Antarctica - Antarctic Deep Lake Metagenome 02WF5 | ecosystem: Environmental > Aquatic > Non-marine Saline and Alkaline > Saline | place... | reverse complement strand
TGGACCCGCCGCAGGTGGTCGTCCGCGACACCCGCCTGGGCGGCCCCGACCGGGACGTCCGGCTCGACGACTGGACGGGTGTCGATGACCCCTCAGTGGATGATGCTCGCGACGTCGCCGTCGCGTTCATGGACTCGCACAGCGCGCGCGGCTGGAGCCACCCGCTGTACGTGCCAACCGCCTACGAGCCACCCGACGGCTGGGAGCTCGACGGTCAGCCAGTCGCGGACAGCGGGTATTGCGTCACCTACATCCAGACCAACGACGTCGGCCGGACGACGATCACCGTGGAGGCCTCGCGGTCGACGACCGACGCGTCACTCACGCTCCGGTCGTGGGACAGTGATGGCGAAGAGATCCGGTTCGATACGAACCCGATCTACCTGCCGCCGGGGGCGTCACCCGAGGTGGCGGTGTCACGAGCGCACATCCTCGCCGAGGAACTCCGCGAGGCGACCGACTCGACGGAGGTGGCTACATGACCGACCAGCACACCGACCCGATAGGTCGTGCCGTCGATGACATGGGGGCGTTCGAGCGCGAGCAACTCGCCCGTGACTGCGACCGCCACGATGCCGTCCTCGAGTTCAGCGAGGGTTACGCTCGGGACATCGTCGAGGGGCTCGTCGAGGACGCGCTCGTCGAGGTCGTGCCCGACGCCCAGCAGTACGTCCACATCGCGAGCGACGAGCGTTTCGAGTCCGTGCTCGCCCTCGCGTACTTCTACCAGGGCTGGAAAGCACACGAAGACACAGATTGGTAGATAGAGACACGGTGTCCGGAAATCACTGCTGGTGAAGAAATTGGCTTCAGTGAGTAGTTCGATGAGAGAATGGCGGACGGACGTTCAAGTTCTCCCCCCATCCCGTCCGCTTTCTGATCCAGCTCGGTCTACTCGGTGAGTCTCGGCTAGCGATGGGACGATCACCCATCGAAACCAGACAATTTATTAACTACTTCGGGGTGGTTCGAAGCGATGGAAATGGAAGTCCAGGTGAAGTCTAGGCAAACTTCGTCGGGTCGGTGGTGCGCGGAAGACAAACGAACTGGGATCACCGCATCCGGACCTACGCCCGGTATCGCTTTCGAACGACTCGACCGTGCCGTCTATTCGCACTACTCCTCGGCTTCCAGCTCTCACACCCAGTAGTCTGATTTTCACTGCCTGAGTCGCGACGCGTCGAGTTTGTAATCCCCCTCGGAGGGTGGAGGGACCAAGAAATGGCCACGACACCCACTGAACCCGAGTCGACGGACTACACTTCTGTACAGGACCGAGTTGCGCCTGGGAGCGAATCGTTCACCGACGTCGACGATCGGACCGACACGATGCACGACACCATCGACGCCTGGCTCGACCAGCTCGCCAACGGCGTCGACGATGCACAAACGAGTGAACACTTCCAGCAGTGGCTCGACGTCCAGTCCCGCTTCCACGATTATTCGCTGAACAACACACTCCTCATCTACGCACAGATGCCTGACGCGACCCGAATCGCGGGTTACAACACGTGGCGTGAGGAGTTCGACCGCCACGTCCAGGAAGGCGAGCAAGCGATCTGGATCTGGGCACCAATCACCGCTGCGAAGTGCCCCGACTGCGGGAACAGTCCGTCGTATCACGACAGCATCGACTGCGAACACGACGACACCCCACCAGAGGAGTGGTCGACGGGCGTCGTGGCGTTCAAACCCGTTCCGGTCTTTGACGTGAGTCAGACCGACGGCGATCCACTCCCCGAACTCGATACCACGACCCACGGCGACCCGGGCGACCTCCTGGAGCGTGTTCGTGCGGTCGCCGCCGACCGCGGGCTCTCATTCAAGATTGTTCCGAGTGGGGAGTGGATGCACGGCGATGCTGCTGGTATCTACCAGCACAGCGAGGAAGCGATCATGGTCGAGGCACAGTCGAACGACGCTGACGAAGCCCGGATCGCCGTCCACGAACTCGCCCACGCAGTCCTCCACGAACCGAGCCTCGACGAGAACGAACGGCCGCGGCGCGAACTCGAAGCCGAAGCCACTGCGTACGTCATCGCCCGCCACTACGGACTCGACGCCGAGAACTCACGGTTCTACCTCGCCGCCTGGGCCGACCAGGGCGACGAGGACGTCCGCGAAGCCCTCGACCGCATCCAATCCACCGTAACGTCCCTCATCGAGTGTCTCAACGACACGCTCGAATTACATCCTTGAACGCCAACCGGTTCGACCGATTCCGCACTGAAACGACTGGTAAGTAGGACTGCGTACTTCACGGCTGTTTCGTCCGAACCAGTCCAAACCGAGCGCAGGTAGCGTGTCGTATCAGCTTCTGTGTTCAGCACGCCTGGTGGAACCTTTCACAGAATGACGGTTTCAACAGGGCCGGTAATTCGAGTTTCCACTTAGTCAATAATCACCGAGCGAAGCAAAAGGGATACTTCTCTGTTGAAAGGACGCCAGTGATATACGTCGATCACTCGTTTTGGGATGCAGCATGATTGCGGGTACAGTGGACAGCAAAGGGCAATGTGAGAAGCCGCTGCGAATCTTCGTTGATATCTCCGCGTGTGGTTGGCGAGCACAGCTGAGTTTGTGGCTGGGTTCGATTGGTTCAGAGGCCGATTGAATTCGGGATTGGCCAGGGTTTATATGCTATTGTAGGGGGGTGTTGAAGCGACGTTTCAGCAGGACAAAAGGACAGGTGATAGGGGGCTTCCTTCGCGCGCGCATTTGCGCGCAGAATCGCGCGAGCACGCGAGCGCGCTCGCACTAACGCGAGCGCGAATGACCTACCATTCCCCCTACCAATAACCATAATTATATTTACTATTTCACTGGATTTGGGGTAGAGGGCTTCTATACAGTCTAAACGTGCCTTTAGGGGAACAGTCCCCGTGGATTCAAGCGGAGCAATGGCCTGCGTACCACACAACGCTGACATGGACCGAACTGTCAAAGCAGCCTTCCCAGTCGATACAACCGGCAACTGGTGGACCGGTCTCGTCCACGACTACGATCCCACTCACAACCAAGAACGCCTTCGGCTCGAACGCTGGGTCCATGACTCCAACGGATACCACTGCCCGCACACGTGGCGCATCCGCCCAGAATTCTGGCCCACGGAACGCAACGCCGCCCAAACACTCGACAACAACCCCGGCAACGGCGACTCGCCCCCCGGCTCCCTCCCCATCAGCCAGCGTCTCACCCCACAAAAATACACGCTAATCCGCAAAGACGACACGCGCTGGGTAGCCGCCGTCCGCATCTCACGGCCCTACAAGAGTGACTGCGTCCGCCTCTATCACTGGACCCCTTCCGGGAAGACCCGCCAGAAATGGACTGTTGGCAAAGACTGGCATCGCATCAGCAAGCTCGCCACCCGTATCGAGATCTAGCCACCCGACTTAAGCTCTCACCTGATTCCCATGAGCTTCACAATCAACTTCACTGACGACGGTGCTCAAGCCATCCGATCACTCGACCACCAAACCCGAGAACGAGTCCACCAGAAACTCCAGTTGATCGCTACCTGTGAGTATCGTCACCCACGTGATTGGGATTACACCAAACTCAACGGTCAGACTGAGGGAAGACTCAAACTCTCTGATAGCCTCCGCGCATTCATCGATATCGACGACCAGGCCCACATCATCCATGTCGATTTCGTAGGCCATCGAGAAAACCTCTACATCTGACCGGCCTCAACCTCCGCAATCTCAAGGGGAGCTTATGACTTCCTTCCATTTCTTCTAAGCCCCTCGATGAATGGCCATATTGAGTGTAAGATTCTGAAGCTTATCGAACGTTGACGTTCGGTTTTTGGCCGGTATTCGTAGTCCACATCTACTGCATCCGCTACGGATTGTCTATGTACGAGATCGGCCTTCCACAGGTCTGACAACACACTTAAGGCGCCATCAGCAGAGCATTCAATTTCGTCGGTAAGGTCGTGACAGTCAATCCACGAGGTCGTCGATACCGCTTTACAGGCTTCTCCACGGTGGGAGTCAGATTCAACGGTAGTCATCAGTAGCGAAACAGACGACTGGGATAAATATCCTATATTTCTATTAGTTGCTCCTCTCGAGTTTCAGAATTTGAAAGCACGGAATTAACCAACGGAAACCACAATACTCGCCATTGTTGGTTAAGCCAGAGTCAAAGCTCCGAATCTACCCCGCTGAAAAGAGAACGCAGTCTCCCCGGGAGGCGTTCAAAGTCGAATCTGACGGCAAAGAGCATACTCGATAGTGTTTCTCTTGTCCCATGCGAACTGCGACACATCACTCATGACCGAGACGACTCCCAGTTCGATCCACCAGCAGTTCGTGTTCACTGACGATGGCGAGCTTGAGCCGACCAGCGAATCCGTCGAGACCTCGCTGGCGGATTTCGGCGCCGACATCGACGCACGTGAACGCGAATCACGACCGAGCCAACCCACTGCCAGCAGCATCCTTTGTGACGACCGCCCGCTCGACGACGCCGAGGATGACGGCCAGCAGGAGACGTTGTATCCCGATGTCGACGACGACCAGCAAGCCCTCGACGGTAGCCAGGCCAGCACCATCTCGACGTTCTCGACCGCCGAGAGCGACGAGACGTCGCCCGGCCCACGCTACGGTCAGGCACTCGCCCAGACCGTCGATGTACGTGGCGTCGATACGGCATTGAGGGCCGTCGACGGCATCGGCGAACAGACCACGAGCGTGCTGATATCGGCGGGTGTCACCGACCAGGTCGAACTTGCGATCGCCTAGACTGACCCGAACGAGCGCGCCGATCTCGAACGTGCGCTCGAAGCGCTGCCGGAGAACTGTCAGTATACCGTCCGCGAAACTGCGGCCGGCCTCTGGACGCACCTCCGCCGCTAACTCAGTCTCGCGTTTTCTCCACCTCTCCTCTGCCTCATGTTTAAATACGATTCCGAAGCAGTTCTCAATATCTCGATGGTCACGGACCCGAACCCACACTATGACCCCGACGACCCCTACGGGACCGGCGCCGTCACCGACCCCGCCCTCGACGACCATACCCAACGCAACCACCAGGAATGCCCTGGGTGTGGACAGCCTATGCTCGCCCACCGTGATCAGTGCAAAGACTGCCAGTTCGACCACAATAGCTCCAACCCCACGAGCACGCCATCGCCCACGTACGAGTGGCAGCCCGACCGTGTCGCAGTGGTCGTCGTCGATGAAACGCTGGACACGCTCGCACAAGCGCTCGCCCGGACCGCTTTCCGGCGGCGTGGTCTCGAGGGCACTACGCCATCACGCTCGATGGCGAGCGTCCGACTCCTGGACGATCTCGGCGCGTTCGAATTGAATCATCTCGCTGGCCCCGACTGGCGCGACATCGACGCGCTCGCCAAGCCAGGAACTAGCGACGCGCAGGCCCTCCTGGATGCTGTCCACGAGCAGGACACCGCCCAACCCGTCGTGTACGACGGCGACGGAAACCCACTCGACGACGTCCCCGACGTCGACGACGGCTGGCTGGTCGCCGGCGTCCTCCGCTACAAGGTTCGGACGTTCGAGAACTGTCCGTCGTGCGTTCTCGAGTGTCGCGAATGCGGACCCGGTCCGCACGCCCACCGCGGCCGTGAGCGCGCCGACGCCCGCATCGACGACCCACTCGTCACCGCTCCCGATCTCTGGACGTGCACGGACTGCCGTCGAACGCGGACTGGACCAAACCCCGAGTCCGAGACGTCGAACCATGATCAGGAGTGGCCCGACACCACCGAGCAGGAACGCGCCCACGAGGACGGTGCGATCGGCACCGAGATGGCCGAGTACATCGCGACGCATCGTCGCAACTGAACGGAGTTTCTGATATACGCGGTGATTTCCGGCCGCTGAAGGGCTGACAGGCAGTTCATCAACACTGTCCAGTGGTCGATATCGCCGCAAGTTCTATAGTCTACTATCTCATTAGAGATAACTAAGAGCAAGCCAATTGACGCGGCTATCGGGAGGATTCAAACGATGATAGAGATGATGGATGCCACCGCTTCGAAGATCATTTTAGCGATACAGCGTGGAGATTCTATCAATCGTGTTGCGAGCAAGATCGGCGTCTCGTACTCGTGGGTGTACGACTGGGTCGAACGGTTAGCAGAGGCAAATATTATCAGTAATAGAGATAGCGGACTCCACGTTGTCGACCATGAATTGCGCCAGCAGTACGCCGAGATGATGGCTGCATTGTACAGTCGCGGCGCCATCTCTCAGGAGGACGCGTACGTCATTCCCCACTTTGCTGGTATGGAGTTCGCGTACACGGAGATTGACGCGGCGTACGTCTGGACGCACGGCGGCTACCAGATCGCCCGTGGTCATGACGACTACCCCGTGTTCATCGAAGTCCACGACAGGGATATCGAACGGTGGATAGCCTTCTTTGAGCAGTTCGGTGTCGACACGACGATCAACGAACGCCCGGACGCCAGCGACGTCGACGGGAACGTCCACTACGTGTTGTTCCCACAGACCGATGGGATCGAAGCCGAGTGGGTCGACGGCAATCCCGTCATCCCGTTGGACGACGCCGTCGACCAGATGATGGCGAACCGGCCAGCGTACGAGCCAGCCTTGGAGATCATCGCCGACGAGTACGACAGAGATATTGACGCCTCACACCACGGGGCGACGAGCACGGACTGATGGAGCTGGTTCAATGAGTCTCCCTGAGCGCCAATCCGAACTCGTCGACACGCATCGTGCTGTGCAGGACGCCGACCTACCGTACGTGCTCGTCGGTGGCTGGGCGGTCTCGGCGTTCCAGACGCGGTTCACGACCGATATCGACACCGTGATTCCGGGTACGGCACTCGACGACTACATCTCACTACTCACCGATCGCGGCTACGAGAAGCAGTTCGAGAAAGACGTCTCGAACGAGTACGAGGGCCGGATGATCCAGTACACGAAGCCGGTTGGCGACCATGCGGTCAAATTCGAAGCGCTAGTCGATGCGATGCGGTGCCGGCAGACGGACGCCGAGTGGTCGTATCGATACCTCCACGAATACAGTACCACTGAATCGCTTGACGTCGCCGACGACCTCGACGGTCGAATTCCCGAACCCGCACTCCTGTTCGCGATGAAACTCCACAGTGGCCGCAACGCCGACACCCGCGACCTCGTCATCATCAGCACCCGTGCGGAGTTCGACCGTATCGAACGACACGTCCATCGCGGCGACCCCGAGAAACTCGATGGGCAAATCGAACTAGTCCTGGACCGACTCCAGCAGGACGGCTTCGAGGACTCGTTCAAGGGCGTCTTCCAGCAGGAGGAACTGCCGGCGGACGCGGTCGACGACCTCGTTGCGTTTCTCGTCGAGCAGCGAGACGGACTGCATTGAGTCGCTGGGCCCCGGTTGCGTGGAAACTCATCGTTGGACCCAGAGTAAGCCGAGAAAGCTCCGTAGATTGTCGTGAGTGACGTTTATCAGTCCCCTCGCGGGGTGGAGGAACCCTCAGATGGCAGCGAACCCACCAGCCGATAATCCAGTCGCGCCCGTTCTTCGACTCAAGCTCCCACCAGCAGTCGAGCATCGTCTCGCCCAGCGGTCGGGGGAGATTTTCGATGGCGGGCCCTACCAGAATCGATGACGACGGGCGCCCTAGACTCCGGTGACGACGTCACGGTCCCGAATCCTGGGCTTGACACCGGGCAGTCGCTCGTGAGCGGGCTGACGGCGGCACGCCAGGACGTCCTCGACGCAGACCTCACTGACCCGGACGAGGCCGTCAGCGCGACGCTGCGCGCCCTCGAACGCCACCTCCCAGAGATGTCGCTCCCGGACGTCCTCGAACTCCGGGTGCTCGTCGACACTGACGCAAGTGACCCCGAGTCTGTGTTCGTCGACACGACCGAACAGGCACTCGATCACCTCGCAAACTGGCACTAGCCAGCCCTCTCACCTTTCACGAATGTCCACGCAACCAGACCACCAGCCGACCGCACCGTTTTCGACCTACCACGACCTCGCGTTCATCCCGACAGAGCCCCCGGACGACCATCGCTCGTTCCCACGAGAGACCGACGTCGAGGGCGTGTCGTGCAAGCAACTCAGTGGATTCCAGACCGTCCAGGGCCGAAAGCGCGAACTCAGCTGTTCGCCCGTCGACGGCTACTGGGTCGTCGACGACGCCGACGCAGTCCGCGAGTACGTCGACGCGTTCGGCGACGCGGTGTGGCCGATCCCGGAGACGTACACGGCGTTCGACGAGTTCGAGCGGTATCTTGGCGAGATGGACGGCGCAAGTCGTCGGTACGGCTACGGCATCGATGCCACCCAACTCGAGAAGGCACTGCGGTTACTCACGGGCGGCGGCCACTACGACCACGAGGTGTACACGCTGGTCGCGTGCGGCCAGAAACCGTTCGTGCTCGCTGGGCCCGAGGGTGTGCTGCTCTCTCGGCCGGGGCACATCGCACGCCCTCAGGACGAGTCACAGTGCCCGCAGCGGACCATCACCGGGTCGCTGACGCGTTCCGGTGATGAATACGCCCTGGACGTCGAGGAGGCGAACCGGGCGATTCTCGACGGTATCCAGCGCCTCGTCGAACTCGCCGACGACGCCTACGAGCAGCGCATCACCAGCCACGAGGGAGCGCCGCACTCGGTGTCGTCGTTCCACTTCTTCGAAACCCAGGACGGGACGTCCGTGAAGGTGAGCGCCGAGACGCTGGAGACGCTCGGCCGGCTCAAGACCCATCACCGCGATGTGTCCGTCTACGGCGGTGCGACCGTCGACGTTCCACGCACGTCAACGAGCGTCGACGTTGCATGGGACGATCCCGAACGACTCGTCGGCGACACGTACCACGGCGCGCCAGTGGTCGGGTATGACGTCGAGTGGGAGACGCGCGGCCGACGCCGCTTCTCAGTACTCGTCGTCCGGACGCACCGGCTCGTCGAACGCGAGCAACGCGAGACCACACTGTACGTGCTACGCTCGACCTCGGTGGAACTCGAACGCATCGAACACTGGTAGCCGGAGATGTCTGCGACGACTGACCGGACGCCTGAAGATCGAACGATCCCTGTGTTCGAGGCACTCCCCCCGGAAACGCTCGTCGAGACCGCGAACACAGACCTAATTCGGGCGGCCGTCGAACTCCTGGAGTCCGTCGAAGACGTCAAGCTCGTGGTCGCCGCCGAGAACCAGCACCGCGCCCGCCCGGGCGTCCTTCGACTGTGCCAGGAACGTGCCAAGCAACTCCGTCAGTCCTCGAACTGACCGGACTTGGATGCGTCCGGGTCGACACCAGCGGCGAGACCGCGAAGGTATTCGGCGACGATCGATCGTTCCTCGGTCGAGAGGTCCTTGCGAACACGGACTTCGGCGAGACCCCGATTGTCGTCACCGACGTCGGTCGGAACGTGATCGGCGAGGTCGAGTCGGTCAACGTGCCACTCAGTCATATCACGAGAAGCGAACAGAGACATCTTGGAGGTGTTGACTTCGTTCTCCGTCGAGAGACTAAGATGAGTTCGCTAGTATACTGAATACGGGGCATGAATCGACGATTAGTCGGCATCATGGGTGCCTGGCCTCTGAATCGATAGATACAGGCAGTCGATTCAACGATTCACGGTACCAAGCTTCTGTAGAGTTGATTGGTTTGTTGCTTCGTCGAACCATCCCGGTTCCGTCACACTTGTCGTGCCTATAGAAGCGTAGCGAACGTACTCTGTTACCGTCACAGGCTGGCCATTCACCGTTCCTTGGAAGGAGAGCCGATATTCTCGAACGAGTCCATCTGAGGTGACTGTTGCGGAAAAATCGACAGCCGTGATGTTCCGCACCGACGTCCCTCGTACTTCGAGTGTATTGCTTGAGGATGAGGTGGCCTCGACGAGGTACGTCCCGTTCGATTGACGGGTCACAGACACATTCTCGATTTGGCCGAATAGAATCGGAATCCGAGAGCTCTGAAGCGGCATCCCTCTGTATGTCGAAAGGGGATCTGCTGGCTCGCCCTGTGGATTGGTGACCAGACCGTAAGATACGTTCCCTCTGGCCTCGAGCTTTCGAACGACAACCGAGCCATTCGAATAGAGCTCGACCGTTCCACTCGGCCCTCCGAGAAACCGAGGTGCAGTCCCATTGACCGTTGAACGGTATCGGAACCGGGTTTTGTCTGCCGCTACGTGGGTAGACTGGTTCTCTCTGGTGTAGAGCGTCCCATTGGTGTATCGAATCTCGGAGGTCTGACTGACGGAAAACGAGGTATCTTGGAGCGTGGTAGAATGAGCGTCAGCGAGCGTAAACGAATCTGCTATTTTATCATCAGTTATGCCCGGCGGGTATTCAACATCCCCTGAGGGTGTGGTCTCTATCGTGGTTTCGTCCTCCGAGGGTGTGGTTTCTATCGTGGTTTCCTCCGGGGTGAATCCAGAACAGCCAGCGAGGACGACAACAGTAACGAGGGCGACGGTCATCAGATAATGATTCATATCTGATGAAAATGATTCGAGAGGTAATATAGTTTTGGGAGCATTAGATGATGGGCTGGGATCTGAGCGAAACACCCCCGTAGGCGCTTACTTCCGAACACGTATCGGTCAGACACGTTTTGTCAGGTTCGCACTCTTACTTACCAGGCGATTCAGAGCGTGTTCTACGGAGAAAATCTCTCTCCAATTGAATTCACCCTTCATATCCATCTAGGCGTTTGTCCGAGGGCATTTACCCCGTAGCAAGGGGAGAGGTGTTTATCTCGCCCCCTTGCTGAGCGGAGGTCTCGATGTCACAGACTCACCCCAAACAGACGAGCCAGCCATGCACGCCAGCCGAGCCACTCCTCGCGGTCGACAACTACGGTCGCGTCCATGGCACCTCACTCCCCGGACGGACGCAGCGCGCGCTCGAAGAACCGATGATGGTGTCACTACACGCTAGCGACGGCACGTACCGCGTCGAGAAACAGACTGGATCGACGTACCTCGTCGACGTCCTCGAGGAATCGTGTACGTGTCCGGACCGACACCGTCGATGCAAACACCGGCGCCGAGTCGAACGCGAACTCGCCCTCGGCTGGCTGCCGACGCCAGGTGGTCGCCTGCCGTGACACAGTCCGGATTCGACACGGGGCAAGTCCCGCCATCGCTGTTGGAGCGAGCGCAGTGGATCGTCTGGCGCACGGAACGGCGTGACGGGAAGCGTACGAAGGTGCCATTGGATCCGGCGACTCAGCAACGGGCGAGTGTCGACGAACCCACCCAGTGGGTCGACTACGAGACTGCCCGCCAGTCACTTCAACTGGACGCCGTGGACGGCCTTGGATTCGTCTTCACCGACAGCGATTCCTTCGTGGGCGTCGACCTCGATGACTGCCGCAACCCCATCACGGGCGAACTCTCACCGCTCGCCCACGACATCACCACCACACTCGACTCCTACGCCGAGGTCTCGCCATCCGGCCTAGGCGTCCACGTACTCGCCAAGGGCGACCTCCCCGGGACACGCCGCCGGCGCGGGAGCCTCGAAGTATACAACGACGCCCGCTTCTTCACCGTCACCGGTCGGCATCTCGACCACACCCCACAGACGCTCCGCGAGCGCAACGGCGAACTCGCACAGATCCACGAGCAATACCTCAGCGGAGACGACACCACCGACCAGCGCAAGCAGCAGGTTGCCGTGTCCGGCCCCCAGGATGCAGGCGACGTCGGTGCCGTCGACGGGAGTAGTGACGCGGTGGCGGCCGTCGTCGCACGCGCTCGGAACGCCGCGAACGGCGCGAAGTTCGACGCACTCTGGCGTGGCGACACCTCGGGATACCCGAGCCAGTCAGAAGCCGACATGGCACTCGCGTGCCTCCTGGCCTACTGGACGAACCAGAACCCCGACCTCGTCGACGCCTGCTTACGCGAATCTGAGTTGATGCGCGAGAAGTGGGATACGGTCCACTACGCCGATGGGAGTACGTACGGCGAGCGCACCATCGAGCGTGCACTCATGTTCGTCGACTAACCCCCGTTCTCGCTCGGCTCCTCGAGATGGTTTATCGGCAGCCGGGCCGGCCCGACTGATGGCAACCTCACCACTGACGGCTGGCGATGCATCCGCGAGCGAGGCGATCGAGCGGGCTCGACGGGTCGAGTACGTGGCGTTCCTGCACCGCGTCCCATTCGCTGTCGACGCTCACCGCCTCGGCTACGCGACTGGCGTCTGCGAGGACTACACCCTTCAACAGTCTCAGTACGCGAACGTCGACGTCCCCGTCTCTGTTCTAGATAACGATTTTCGTAATCCCGACGTTGAGCGCTGGACGCGTGTGTTCGAGCGCCACGAACCCAACGTCGGCATCATCGGCGACGCCTTCACCGAAGCGGAAGCCAGAGAGTACGTCGAGGTCGCCCAAGAGCTTCGGCGAGCGTATCCGGAGGCAACTCTGGTAATCGTACCGAAGTGCAAGGCCGCATTCGACGTCATCCCCGACTGGATCTTGCTCGGGTATCCAGCCGGGAGTCATGCCGGGAAAGCCGACCGCACCCCCGAGGAGTATTCAGAACTCAGTGACTGGCGTAGCCGCCGACTCCACCTGCTCGGTGGAGCGCCACAACGCCGCTGGCAACTCATCCAGGAACTTACACAGCCGACGCTGACCGGGCTCGAACCCGCAGACATTGTGGGGATGGACTACAACGGGTTCTTCGCGAACGCCCTCCGATTCGGCGACGTCTGGTATCCTGAACAGCCCCACTGGCGAACGCACGACGACAGCTCACTCCGCGACCGGGTCCGAGTTAGTCTCGAACACGCGAAAGCGTACTGGAAGCAGCGCGACGTCTGGAGCAGTCACGAGAACCAGAGTGCAGTACTCGAACCAGACGACCCCGTCTTCGCAGCGACCGGGACGCACTTCGACCCGACCGAAGCAGAACTGTTCGAATGCAAGTTCGGCCAGAACGATGGTGCAGAAGGACATGGTGTACTCGTTGAATACGACGATGGGACCGTGCTCGCCTATACCAGCCAGAAGCATCGGCGGTTCCTCGAGGACCGTACTGGCGTCCGTCGGGAATTT
>Ga0075105_1000794_pt1 | contig 13062 bp, 11 predicted proteins | sample AntDeeMetag02WF5_FD_69800 | JGI IMG/M metagenome (GOLD analysis project Ga0075105, IMG submission 69800) | Saline lake microbial communities from Deep Lake, Antarctica - Antarctic Deep Lake Metagenome 02WF5 | ecosystem: Environmental > Aquatic > Non-marine Saline and Alkaline > Saline | place... | reverse complement strand
GATAAACGACTTACCGGGCTTTTTGGTGAGGCGCGGCATCTTTGGGGTACTCGTATCGGTAACAAGTACGTACGTCGCGTTGGTCGGCCGCGCTCGCAGTAGCCGCCGAACGACATCTTGCTCATCGTAGGTGCTGTCCTCGTCCTGTAGTTCACCAGTCAGCATTTCTTGGCTGACGTAGTGAACCAGTGGGAATTCGACATTCTCGATACCGTTCTCTCGTAGCGTTTCGTTTGCCACAAGGTCGTATTCGACTAGCCGCAGCCCGTTATCGTAGATGCCAGGGTGGGCCACGTGCCGGAGTTCGAACTGCGCGAGGAATGGCAGTGATCTAAGTTGTGCGCGGGCCTGCGAACCGGTCTTCGCTAGTTGCGGGTCTCGGATGACGAGAAACGAGTCCCGTGTTCCCATGAAATTCGTGAGTGCCCGCGTCTTCGAGTCGGGTGAGTCTGTCATTCTACTGGGGTGCTTAGGTTGTTCATAGCGTTCATATCGGATGGTTGACTCCGATCTTCCGTGTCCGTTTCTCACCGCCATAGATGCGGGATAACGGTCTACTATGGCCTGTTCACGTGGTTTGATTCTATGAGTATATCACACCCCGACAACATAAAAGTGTTGGATAGATTATGATTCTGGAGGTGTCGCTCTTCGTGCCGGTTAGTGGCCACCACCGGCGCGAAGTGTGCGAACGGCCACAAGTCTCTAGCCAGACATCATATAATTATCGCCGATGCAACAGTTCACCGTCGTTTGCATTAATCTGGGACGTTCGGAGGGTCTATCCGGGAAGTGCTGAGTCAGACGCCTCTGAACAGCGGTTTCCATCCCAATACCGCGACGACTGTTGCACTATCCCGGAACAGTGACGGGGCTTTGGGTTGATATCAGTTGCATGAGGACGTACCTCGCACCACTAGGGTTCGACAGTCGGCGTGTTGTTCGACCAGTATTGAGTGAAGGATTAGATGAATCGGATTGCGTTGTCCTCCTCCAACCCGCGAATAGTTCTGACCAGAGCGAGGACGCGTTCGAGGAAGTGGAAGAAGTTCTGACGCAGGTTGTCCCGGACCTCAAGTTGAAGTCAGAGCATCTCCCGTATACCGATTTTGTCGAAACAACACTTCTCTGCGCAGACCTCATGCAAGCAGCGGAAGGTGAAACCATAGTCGTCCTCGGTGGTGGTGCGCGCGAGATCCTTCTTCCGTTGACGGTTGCTACGTTCTCGAACGAGAGCTACATTAATACCGTTCTTCAAGTCGGTGATATTGACAGTAGCGTGCGCCGGATTCCACGTTTGAACCTTCGAGGGAATGTCTCCGATGCCGAAGCAGCGTTACTTACTGATCTAAGTGACCTAGACACTCCGTTGTCTATCAGCGACATTGCTACCGCCCTCGAGAAATCGAAAAGCACCATTGCTCGCCACGTCGATAGCCTAGAATCAGAGGGGCTTATCAAGACCGCTAAACAGGGCCGAACGAAGACCGTAAAACCGACCGACAGCGGGCGAATTTTCCTAAGTAGTATCGAATCAGAGCATCGGCTACATCAGGAGTGACTACACATCCTCGAGACTGTGTTAGATGCTATTGTTATCCCCGTCTGCTCTACTGAATCCGGAAGATCTGGGAGGATAGCGTCGCTCTGAAGTTGAGAGCGAAGCGGAGAGGGGAGATGTGCGAAAACTCCTCTCCAGTTTCGTTAAGCAAGCGGCGTCATTTGCTCAAAGAGCTGTGCTGTCCGCTCCACGGCGGTAGTGGGCGAGAGTGTCCCCCATTATTCTCACTATTGCTTGCTAAGCCCCACGGTGCTTGCCGCCGTACTATGGGAATTCGGGCAGCAGAGGCGCATTGTGGCGGTTGTGCGCTAGCCACTCCCAGCTTATTGGCCTGTTCGAATCGTTACAAACACGTAGTATGCATCTGGTAATTGCAGCGTTTCGTGGTGCACTCGTAGAGTTTGAACGTTCCCGGTTGGTCTCGGCATACTCGTGAATCCTAGCCTTGGCCTCGAAATAGTACTGTCTGGGGCGTCGACGTCTTATCAAGAGACGTGGGGGGTTCGTGGCAGCTCTCAGCAGCAAAAGACGGTGGGGATGGATACTGGTTGATGGTTAAGAAAACCAAGGACCTGACTAGCGTTCCTTCAGAAAACGAGGAAGACAGACACCGACGATGGGAGAAACACTGCAATAGCGTATTTCGTGAGTGAAGCGAGTGAGTAGCAACTAGACGGCATTTGGGTTCAACAACTCTCAGGGTCACTTCCGAGGTCAGTCGAGTAGACAGATTTGCGTGGTTGGATTGACCTCGGTGCTGGCTTCTTGCAGGGCCGAAGTAGACATGGATATTAGCTAGTGGGGCTTTCGGCGAACAGCGGGTGGAACGTCTCTGCGAGGGTGAGCAGTTCCTCGGCGATAGCTACGGGGTACGATTCATGTGTCGAATTCTGTTCGGCTTCATCGTGCAAGATATCCGTGACTGCGATACTTTTCGTCCGATGGAGTTTCGCATCGTACCTCGAGAGCGAACCCAGGTTCTGAGAAACGACGGATTTGATTCGCTCCCGTTCTTCCTTGCTCAACTCTTCTGTGTCCGCAATTTGCAGTCTAATTTCGGTTCGGCCGTCTTCGCCTGCGTCTGCGATATACACGTCGTATTGAACAGCATCCGGGTGCTGCGGGTGGTCTGAGCGAAAGCCCACTCGCTTTTTGTAACTCACTGACTGGTAGAATTCGGGGATCTCAGTCTCGCTTCGGAAGTGGTCTGCGACAGTCCGTAACACGTTGGACGCATCAGTCGTGACCGATTTCTCCTCTGTCGACTCGATCACTGCTTGGAAGAACTCTGCACTGTCGTGCGTGAGGTCGTCGAGGATTTCGAGGACTGCCTCGTAGCGGATGACCGAATCGAAGTCGGCTCGATTGTCTGGCGAGATGTAGCGCTCTGGCGCCAGCAGGCAGACGGTAAACGAATCCCAGTCACCTCCATCGACGCGGAACTGACCGCGGTTGAAGTAGCGCTCGACCTGGTTGGGTTGGAGTGAGGCGTCGATTTTGTTCTCTATCAGCACTAAGTGGCGCTCGCCTGTTGCCGTTCGAAACCCGAATTCGATGTCGGACTCACCTTCTCCAGCGTAGTTCGAGTGAATGATTCCTCCAATGTAATCGTCAATCTCGAGATGGGGGGCTGCCTGTGTAACGAACCATTGTCTGAACTCTTCAGAGGTCTCTACCAACTGGACAATTGAGAAGTCTACCTCGGCCTCTCCGGCCTGGGTTGGACTATCCGCTTCAATTTCCATATAGCTGAGTGAATACTCGAATTTCAAACCTTTTCGGGTGAACCTTTGCAAGGGGACATTTGACTTCTCCACACCTCTTGAGCCGGATAACGCGCTTGATTCAACAGGTTGTGATTCCCTGTCTGGATTCATGCGGTGTCGTACTCATCCCGATTGCCCGACACACCGGGGCATGGCTAGTACCTCTATCATATTCGCCATACTAGTTGGCCCACCGTCACGTTATAAGTCGGTTGAGGATTCACTCCTCTGCTATGGGAAGTGACGCAGAAGAGTTCACGGAGAACCTAAAGTCGTTCAAAGAAATCAGTGGCGGTCACGGTGGCCACTACCTGATAATGCAGTTTGAGGACGACAGTGGCCTCGTATTTGAGAAACAATCAAGCGACGGCGACCTCGCAATAGCAGAACTTTCACCGGTATATCGGGGGTTGATGCACTCAATGAGAAGTATCGCAGAAGGCACCGACTTCGAGGTCAATGAGAACAGAAATACTCAGCAAAACCTGCGGAGGTTGATGCAGGAATAGCAACCGTTTTTCTTTTTCTCGGTCCGGTCAGTACGTCTGTGGCGGCTGTTCGAGAATCTCGAAGATCTCGCGGGCACGATATTCCTTGTTTCGGCCGTGTCGGGGGACTTCCTCGAGGATACCTTCGTCGACGAGCTGGTTGATTGCCCGCGATGCAGTCGGTTGCTCGACACCGAATAGCCGTTGGACGGTCTTGCTCGTGACGTAGGGCTGCTCGAAGAGGTTCACTGCGAGCTTGTTCTTGGTGTACGATTTCCCGCCGTACTCCTCCTCGTATTCACGGCGAAGGTCGGCGAGCGCGAGCGTTCTCTCCACGGATTCACGGGCTTGGCGTGCGATTCCCTCGATGAAAAAGGAGAGCCAGGCTTCCCACTCACCGTGGAACCGGATGCCCTCCATCCGCTCGACGTACGTGTTCTTATTGCGGTTGAAGTACTCACTGAGGTAGAGGTTAGGACGTTCGAGGAGGTCGGCATCGTACAACTGGAGTGTGATGAGGAGGCGTCCGAGGCGACCGTTTCCGTCACCATACGGGTGGATGGTTTCGAACTGGTAGTGGAAGAGCGCGATGTCCACGAGAGGGTGGTAGCTGCCGCCAGTCCGATAGTAGGTGAACAGGCCATCCATTAGGTCCTCAACGGCGCCTGGCGCCGGCGGGAGGAAGTCACCCAGGTAGTTCGGTTTCGTCTTGTACGCACCGATTGTGCCTGTGTCGACGCGGTCGTCTGGAACACCAGTGAGCAGGGTTTCGTGGAGGTCGTGGAGTAACTCGACGTTCAACTCCCTGTCGTGGTCGAGAGCGTCGATACCGTCTTTGACTGCAGTTTCGTAGTTGAGGACCTCACGGGTGTCTTTGGTGTCGTCCGTTACAGTGGTCTCGCTCGGTTCGTCCCGGCCTGCGTCGAACGTGCGTGTTTCGAGACTGTACAGCGCATCGTAGTTGACGTCGGCACCCTCAATCTCCGCGGATTCCATGGCTTCCTTGCGGAGTAGCGAGGTGTAGAGGACTGGCGGGAAGTCGAGTTCGAGGCTGACGCCGCTGAGCTTACCGAGCCAGAACGTCGCGTCGGCGAGCGTCTCGTAGAAGTCGTCGTCGAGCGCAAGGGCTTGGGATGGAGGGAGTGGCTCTGGCTTGTAGTATGACTCCCGGCCGTATGAGACGAGGTCGCCGGGAGACTCAGCATCCAACTCGGCTTGCTGCATCTATACGTGACCGATAGAACCCGGGAACCATGAATCTATGGTTGATGAATGCATGGGAATGCCCCTAAATCTGGCTTCGGATGCATAGAGAACTACAGAATGTATACTCTGTGGTTGTATTGGCTGGTGAAATAGAATCGCTGCGTCCTGTTGTATGGCTGCCCGAATCCATCGGCAGCATCTTCACCATGCATCAAGGAGGTGATTGCATCAATTGGGGGAGGATCGTACTAACGAGGGTCGCCGCCATCTCTCGAATACTCAATCGAAACCACGAAGAGGGAATCAAATTTCGACCCCTCGACTCGGGCCGCTCAGACGTATTATCGAAGCTTCCACGTCTCAGCTTCCCTTGAACAAATAATCTGTGAGGAGTGTTCGCTCGTGAACTCGCTCACAGAGGCGGCGTTGTTTCGGGAGATTGACGACGGTCTCCGGTCTGCTCGAAGGAGTATCCCAGCTCGACGAGCGTCGTCTCGTCGAAGGGCTTACCCAGAATCTCCATCCCGACCGGGAGCCCATCGTCGGTGAATCCCGCCGGGACCGACATGGCGCAGCACAGCGACTGTGATCCGATAATCGTGTTCGTCGGGAACGTCATCGTCGCGTACTTCTCCTCTCTAATCTCGCTTTCGAGGGGTGGAATGACCTGAACGTCGGGATACACGATCGCGTCGAGGTCGTGGCTAGCGTAGACGTTCAGGATCTCCTGTTGGAACGCCTGCTGGGCGTTGAGGGCCTGGTAGTACCCCAGGTGGTCGGAGAGGTCATCTGGGCCGTCCTCGGCGAACGCGATGAAGAGGTCGAGCAACTCGTGGTACTCGCCGTTCTCGTAGAGCTCGTCGACCGAACCGACGGGCCCGTCGATCTCCTGGAGGAACTCGTTGATATCATGCTTCGACTGGAGAACGTACAGCATCGTCTCCCCGAGGTAGTCGTTCAAGCGGGGAATCTCGACGGGGTCGACGATCTCTGCACCGGAGTTGCGCATCGTCACGATCGCGTCGTCGACAACCTCGGTGACCGGTGCTGCGTCGGGATTGTCGTCGTCCCCGAACCCATCTCGGAGCACTCCGATTCGCGCCCCGTCCAGGGCGTCCGCTTTGAGGTGGTCGACGTAGGACTCTTCGAGGTCTGCGAGCTCGGTTTTGGCGGTGAGTTCGTCTTCGGAATCGTAGCCGACGAGCACGTCCAGTAGTTTCGCAGTCTCTCGAACGGTCCGGGTCATCGGTCCCGCGGTATCCTGATGCGAGACGAGGGGGTTCACTCCAGACCGACTGATCAACCCGGGTGTCACCCGGAAGCCGACGAGGTTGTCGAAGGAGGCCGGAACGCGAATCGACCCACCGCAGTCCGTTCCGATTCCTACTGCTCCGAGGTTGGCTGCGACAGCCGCTCCCGTCCCGCTACTCGATCCGCCGGGGTCGCGGTCGAGCGCGTACGGGTTCTTCGTCCGGCCAAGCGCCGAGGAGAAGCCGAACCAGGAGGTGGCCCAGTCGGGCAGGTTCGTCTTCGCGAGGACAATCGCACCAGCGTCTCGAAGCCGTCGGACGACATCTGCGTCTTTCTCGGGAACGTACTCTGAGAACGCCGCCGAGCCGAACGTTGTCGGCATGTCAGCCGTTTCGACTGCGTCTTTCACGAGAACCGGGATTCCGTGGAGTGGCCCGACGAACTTACCGTCCTCCGCGAACTTCGCGTCGAGTTCGTCTGCGCGGTCGACTGCAGCGTCGTTGACTTCGATGATGGAATTAAGCTCGGGGCCCGCCTGATCGTAGGCATCGATTCGCTCGAGGTACTGTTCAACAAGCTCTCTACTCGTGAGGTCGCCAGATTCGAATGCGCGGTGAAGCTGGTCGACCGTCGCCTCCTCTATTTCGACCATAGCACCACACAAAAACAGGCCCTGTAGCATAGTTATAGAATGGTTACTGCTCTCCCTCGACACGGTAGTTCAGCATTGATGCGGCCGAAACGTCCGGATTACGACCAGTGGGTCGTTCTCTGAGAGGAGCGGTATCTACGACTCATTTTCGTGGCCTGGTGGGTATCGGCGGTGTTGCTCGAGCTTCTCTCGCTTGTCGTACTGCCGATCGAGGACGGTCTGTCCGACGTCCAGCCGGTCACTCGCCACCTGGACAGGGGAGTTCTCTTGGACACGTACCGTTGCCGGAATCCGACTTTCACTGCTTACTGACGGCGCAGGGGTTTCTGGGGACGCCTCACCAGGCCCCATCCACTCACTCTGCAGGCCTTACTTCAACATAGATTCCGGATAGAGACGACTCTACCTCTCGAATACTAGCTTTCGAGACTAGCTTCGACGGCGCTGAGTCACCCGGATAGCCAATCGCCTGAAATGGAGCGCCAACTCGTTCTTTATGCTGGTGGCTGCTCAAGAACTGACAGCACCAGTCGCAAATATGCGAGGCGAGATCAGCGTCTTCCGACCGGTCGAAGCGTACGCGGAGGCCGCCTCTTCGAGAACTCACGGTGTCGTTGCAATCATCTCGTTCTTTGTGTTCGTCGGAACCATCGTCTTCGGCTTCGTCCCGGTCACGAGGGATATCGAGGCGACCGGGTATTCGACCGCAGAGCTACAGGAGGAAACGACTCGGAGTGAAGTGGACACCATCCTCCAGGCCTTCGAGCCGGTCATGGATTCGGTGGTACTTCTCTCTGTCCTGGATTACGTCTTCATCGTCGCTGGGTTCCTCCTCTTTTTCTCGCTTCATTCCCTGGCGATGAAGCGATTGACGTTCGATGACCGCCTGGTAGTGGTTCCGAAGCTCGGGATGCTGCTGACCGTCTGTTCACGGCTTCTCGATGCACTGGAAAACCTCTGGGTCATCCTGATTTACTCAAACCCAGATAGCTATCCCACTGCACTCATCAGCTTGATGAACACCACTCAATCAGCGAAGTGGCTGGTGGTCACGGTCGAATATCCCACTCTCGGACTGGCGATCGTCCTGGTCCTTCTGGCCCGATTTACATCTCTTTTCGATGGGGAGACGCCCCGGATGTGATCTACTGTCCCGTAGTCTCCGCTGAATGCCTGTGAACCGTCGAACCTGATGAGTGTGCCGTGGGGCCTCCAGTCGACCCGGAGTTTCAGCGACGCCGTGAGCAGTTGGAGACGATTGGCGAGAACGAGTCTCAGTACGGTGCAGTGTCGCCGGCCATCGCTACACGTGTGACGTCATTGTCATGGATGACGACGAGCTCCAGGAATCGTCACGGATCGCGATATTACGATTCACCTCCTGACGGACGAACACAGGACGAACGTTCTCGGTAAGGGGTCAGGGCCAGACCTCACTGTTAGTGACGTGATGACCGAGGTCCCCCTGACTATCGAATCGCAGGCATGCGTCCCGCGGTTACTCCACCACATAGACCAGGCGAACGTTCGCCGAGTGCCGGTCGTGGACGACGGGAACGTTGCCGGGATTGTCACGTTTGACGATATTGTCGTTCACTTGGCGGGTGAGAGTGCACACGTGGCCGCACAACTCGAAAGCCTCGCCGACGTCGTCCACGCTGGGTCACCACGGAGGAGCTAGACAAGACTGTATACTCGTTACAGGGGCGTTTGCAGTCGGGAATGGGCCATCCCGCTATTATTTCTGCAAGCTCGGAGCAAATGAGAGGGGGGTACTCACAGTAGATTCGGAAGACGAACTGGTAGCCCTGGCAACGATCCGAACCGAAGACGGTCTGGTTCGCAGCATCCTAGATGATGCTCGTTTGACTCGTCGTCTTCGTCTCGATGACGCAACGCTTAGAGAACGGTCGGAGTGGGTTTCGTAAACCCCCGGGGTCTCCCTTCGAACGCCTGGCTAAAGAGCCACCGAAACGTTCGAATCAAAAGCAGTATCGGCGTAGTGCTTTAGTAATTCGGCACCATTGGTCTACCATGCGCGACCTCGACGAAACTGACCTCGAAATCCTCCAGCTACTGGTCTCAGACGCTCGTCGGCCGTACAGTGACATCGCGGACGCCGTTAATCTCTCGGCACCGGCCGTGTCGGATCGAGTAGCGAGATTACAGGAGATGGGAGTCATCAACCGGTTCACGCTCGATGTCGATCGCTCACAACTCTGGGGCGGAATTCCGGTGTTGATTACACTCGATGTCTCCTTGACGGGTTCCTCTGCTGGGTCGATCAAGGAGCAACTCTTGGACGACGGCGCAGTCGAGCACGTGTTCACGACGGCCGAAGCCGACCTCGTCATCTACGCCAGAGTCCAGGATAACGACATCGCTGGCTGGCTTACAGATAGCCTCGACGAAGGAGCGTTCGACGACTTCGAGGTGAAGCTCCTGGCAGGGGTGGACTGGTCGCCTAACTTGGGTGGAACGGAGTTTGCCCTCACCTGTGCCCAGTGCGGGAATACGGTCGACAGTGAGGGAACATCGACCCGTATCGACGGAGAGTTGTACCAGTTCTGTTGTCCGTCGTGCGAGACTCGATTCACAGAGAAGTACAATCGACTTCAGCAGGACGCTGAGTGAGTGGAGTCCGGCACACCACACTTTGTATTCGAAACTCTGGCATCACGACAGCTGAATGTCTGAAAGGGAAACTACCCTGAATAAGGAGTCCGTATGTATAGATAATGAGTCAGCGAAAAAGCCACATCAATATTCAGGGGATGAGTTGTGCGAACTGTTCGCAAGCCATCTCTGAGGCCGTCACCTCACTTGACGGCGTCTCGGAGGCGAACATCAACTTCGCCACTGACGAGGGGTCGGTCGCGTACGACCCCGGGGAGGTCTCACTTGGGGAGATATTTGATGCGATAGAAGACGCCGGGTATTCACCAGTGACCGACTCGGTCACGATCGCGGTCACCGACATGTCGTGTGCGAACTGCTCGGAGACGATAGAGGACGCACTCGAACGGACGCCGGGCGTCGTCGCCGCTGACGCCAACTTCGCGACCGACGAGGCACAGGTCACGTACAATCCGGCCGAGGCAGACCGGGGGGACTTCTACGAAGCCATCGAAAACGCTGGCTACTCGCCCGTTAGAGAGGACGCCGAAGCCGACGATGGCTCGGGAGGCGATGCCCGAGAGGCCGCCCGGCAAGAAGAAATCCGTCGGCAACTCCAGCTGACGCTGTTCGGCGCAGCACTGTCCCTCCCCCTGCTGGTGTTCATGGCCGACCACCTGCTGGGACTCGGACTCGTAGGAGACGAGCTCTTCGGTGTTCCGTCCGGATGGGTCGCGTTCGCGCTGGCGACGCCTGTCCAGGTGGTGCTCGGTAAGCCGTTCTACAAGAACTCCTACAAGGCACTCGTCACGAACGGCCGCGCCAACATGGACGTGCTGATCGCGCTGGGCTCGACGACCGCCTACGTCTACTCCGTGGCAGTCTTGTTCGGGGTGATCTCTGGCGGACTGTACTTCGACACGGCAGCGTTCATCCTCGTGTTCATCACGCTCGGCAACTACCTCGAGGCCCGCTCGAAGGGCCAGGCCGGCGAAGCGCTCCGGAAACTCCTCGAGATGGAGGCCGACACCGCCACCGTCATCGACGAGGATGGAACCGAGGCGGAGATACCCCTCGACGAGGTCGACGTCGGCGACCGGATGAAGGTCAAGCCCGGCGAGCAAATCCCCACGGACGGCGTCGTCGTCGACGGCCAGTCCGCGGTCGACGAGTCGATGGTGACCGGCGAGTCCGTCCCCGTCGAGAAATCCGAGGGCGACGAAGTGGTCGGCTCCACCATCAACGAGAACGGCGTCCTCGTCGTCGAGGCGACGAAGGTTGGCGAAGACACGGCGCTCCAGCAGATCGTGCAAACGGTGAAGGAAGCGCAGTCCCGCCAGCCCGACATCCAGAACCTCGCGGACCGCATCTCCGCGTACTTCGTCCCCGCAGTCATCGCGAACGCCGTCCTCTGGGGCGTCATCTGGTCCCTGTTCCCCGAGGCCCTCGCAGGCTTCGTCGCCGCGCTCCCGCTGTGGGGCCTCGTTGCGGGTGGTCCCGTCGCCGTTGGAGGCGTCTCGGTATTCGAGTTCGCAACAATCGTCTTTGCATCGTCGGTGCTCATCGCCTGTCCCTGTGCGCTGGGCCTGGCAACGCCCGCCGCCACGATGGTCGGGACAACCCTCGGTGCACAGAACGGCGTCCTGTTCAAAGGCGGCGATGTCCTCGAACGGGCGAAGGACGTCGATACGGTTGTCTTTGACAAGACCGGGACGCTCACGAAAGGCGAGATGGAACTGACCGACATCGTCGTCTTCGACGGCGACGGCCAGCCTGTCGCAGACGGTGGGAACCCCGCTACTGATGGCGGACAGTTCGCTGCTGCTGAGCAGCTTAGCGAGGACGACGTGCTTCGGTTCGCGGCAATCGCCGAGAGTGCGAGCGAACACCCGCTCGCCCGGGCAATCGTCGATGGAGCCAGAGACCGCGGCATCGATGTGGCCGACCCCGATGACTTCGAGAACGTCCCCGGCCACGGCATCAAAGCGACCGTGAGCAACAGCGAGGTCCTGGTCGGCAATCGGAAGCTCCTCCGGGACCACGGTATCGACCCCGCGCCCGCTCAGGAGACGATGGAGCGCCTCGAGAACGAGGGCAAGACGGCGATGTTGGTCGCCTACGAGGGTGAACTCGTGGGCGTCGTCGCGGACGCCGACACAGTCAAGGAGAGTGCGAAAGACGCCGTGAGCCAGCTCAAAGAGCGCGGCGTCGACGTGATGATGATCACCGGCGACAACGAGCGCACCGCTCGCGCTGTCGCCGAGCAGGTCGGCATCGACCCCGAGAACGTCCGCGCGGAGGTCCTCCCCGAGGACAAGTCGGACGCCGTGGAATCCATCCAGGACGGCGGTCGAAAAGCGATGATGGTCGGCGACGGCGTCAACGACGCGCCCGCGCTCGCGGTCGCGTACGTCGGCACGGCCATCGGGTCGGGCACGGACGTCGCCATCGAGGCCGCGGACGTGACGCTGATGCGCGACGACCCGGTTGACGTCGTGAAGGCGATCCGCATTTCGGACGCGACGCTGGCGAAGATCAAGCAGAACCTCGTGTGGGCACTGGGCTACAACACGGCGATGATCCCGCTGGCCTCGCTCGGCCTGCTCCAGCCCGTGCTTGCCGCTGTCGCGATGGCGTTCTCAAGCGTATCCGTACTGTCGAATAGCCTGCTGTTCCGCCGGTACACCCCCGATCACGACTACAAGCTGCTCGGCCGTTTCCGCTGAACGTCTGGCCGTTCGAGGGGGTCAATTCTTTCCGTTGAACGGTACATACGTATCTCGTTGAGACGGTGAGTGCTGAGGACGGCGGTTCACGCGACCGGCGAGTTTGTGGAGGACCAGGAGGGGGAAATTCCCGCGCTACAGAAGTACTGTCTACACCGTCTAACTACCCGTTATTGCCTATCCATCTGCAAATGAGGGGGGCGAATCGATTGACGCCCACGGATTCTACGTCTCCCCAGTTTGGTGTCGAGGACGGTCGGATTCTTCGCTAATGCTTGGAGTACACTGAACGGGGAGTAATGGGTCGCCGCGAAGGAAGATACTGACATAGTGGTCCCCTCCGTCAGGCGGTAGTGGACCACACACCTGGCTGCCTGCGCTGGATGAGGGCGCGTTACTTCGACGCGTCGTAGCCCGCGTCGTCGACAGCAGCGACGAGGGTGTCGGTGTCCGACGTACCCTCTACGGTCGCGGAGTCGGATTCGCGGTCTGCGTCCGCGCTCGTCACGCCATCCACGTCGCTGAGCGCCTCTTCGACGGTCTGTTCACAGTGTCCACACGTCATTCCCTCGACAGTGATTGTTTCCGACATACAGTCTACGTGTAGGACACGACGGTCTTTATCAGTTGCTGCTTCGAATCCATTGTAACTTGCGTCACTGGGGTTAGATTCTTAGGCTCTGTAGTTTCGCTAGACGGAGACGCCGCGACTGCGTTATTGCTGTAGAAAGCGAAGAGACAGAACGTTTTGGTATCGGAATTCCGCCTCCTCACGCGTGTTACGGTCGCTAAGGCT
>Ga0075105_1000791_pt1 | contig 13093 bp, 9 predicted proteins | sample AntDeeMetag02WF5_FD_69800 | JGI IMG/M metagenome (GOLD analysis project Ga0075105, IMG submission 69800) | Saline lake microbial communities from Deep Lake, Antarctica - Antarctic Deep Lake Metagenome 02WF5 | ecosystem: Environmental > Aquatic > Non-marine Saline and Alkaline > Saline | place... | reverse complement strand
CGATGGGGCGGAGCAGGCCCGCCGCGACGGAGAACGTCGCCGCGAACGTCGAGGCCAGCACGAGGTTGCTCGTGTTGAACCCCTCCCTGTAGTAGGTGGCGAGCCAGCCGTTCATCGACAGCTCCAGGCCGAAGGTCATCACGTACGCCAGCGCGAGGACGACCGTGCCGTAGCGGGTCGCCGTGTGGACCCACTGCTTGAGGGTGGCGCTGTCGGCGGTCGCCTGGCGCTTCTCTTCGGATTTGGCCGCCTCGCCCAGCGCGTAGTAGACGAACGCCAGGACGATGGAGACGACGCCGGTGTAGAAGAACGCCGCCCGCCAGTTCGTCTGGAAGAGCGGACCGCTCCATCCCTCACCGAAGACGCGTGGGAGGACGAGTGCGCCGCCCGCGGCACCGGCATTCCCGATTCCGGCGTAGATACCCTCCGCGGTGCCGAGCTGGCCCTCCTCGAACCACTCGGAGACGTGCTGGATGCCGATGACGAAGGTGATTCCCGCCGTCGCGACGATGAGTCGCGTGACGAAGAACACGCCGTAGCTCTCGGCGAAGGCGCTCGCGATGGAGAACACGCCCACGTAGCCCAGTACGATGGCGAACACCGCCGGTGCGCCGAATTTGTCGGAGAGCCAGCCCGTGAGGATCCGGCCGAACGGCGCGAGCCAGATGGCGGAACTCGCCAGGATACCGATCTCGGCCAGCGAGAGGCCGAACTCCTCGGCCATCGGCCCCGTGAACGGAGCGAAGGAGAACCAGATCAGGAAGGAGAAGTTGAACCCGACGGTGGCGAGCACGAGCGTTCGCCACTTCGTCATCCGGATCAATCCCATCGGTCGTCCCCCTCCCCGTGACGCGTCGGTGCGGCGGGCCCCGCCGGCCGCGCCGATCTTGCACGATCGTTAGCTGGAGTTTTTGGGCAATCGTCCCGTATATCCTCCAATTTCCTTGATTTCTGCGACATCGTGTGCAAATAGGTGGTTGATTGGGATGCTATTAATGCTGGCCACACCAATTGTTCGAATCAAAGGGGGATACGTGGACGGGCGACCACAATTAAACTAGATTATATGGATATAATGATCTCGGTCCCGGAGTTTCCGCACGGACGGTCGAACGACGAGTTCGACCGACGAACTGCCAGTACCCCGGGGCCGTGTGCTGATACCCCGTGACCGTGTGCTGATACCCCGGGACCGTGTGCCGTGCGGGACGACCCAGGCCCTCGGTTCGAACGTGCCGTGGCTCGACAGGTGAATGATGGGGGCGAGAAGGTGGCGTCGGTCGTCGGATCGGTCTTCCGGGTCCGGTCGCGCTCAGTCGTCCGCCGGGACCGACAGGCTCGCGGCGTCACGTTGTGCGGGCGCGACGAGGCGGACGGCACACTGCTTGAAGTTGGGTTCCTTCGACTGGGGGTCCAGCGCGTCGATGGTGAGCCGGTTGGTCGAGGGATGGTGGATCGGCAGCCAGACCATCCCCTCGGGGACGGCCGGGTCCTGCTCGACCGTCGCCGGCACCGCGTCACGGCGGGACTCGACGACGGTCGCCTCGTCCTCGACGGCGTCGCTCCCGGCGACCGTGTCGGGGTTGATGCGCGCCACGACCGGACCCGGGTCCTCGACGGACCGCGAGCGGATGCCCGTGTTGTAGCCGTCCGACTCCCGGGCGGTCGTTAGCGTGAGGTCGTACTCGTCGTCGACGGGTTCCGGGAGTTCCCCCTGGTTGCCGGTGGAGAACTGCGCCTTGCCCGATGCCGTGGGGAACTCCCAGGCCTCGTCGGCGGGCGCACCGTCGTCCTCCCCATCGCTGTCACCGCCCTCGTAGTAGCGGTAACCGCCCTGTGCGTCGTCGTCTGGCGCGGGCCAGCGGACGGCCTTGTCCTCGTCGAGGCGGTCGTAACTGATCCCCGAGCAGTCTGCCTTCGTCCCCGCGGTGAGTGCGCTGAACTCGTCGAACACTGACCCTGGATCGGGCGACTTCTCCGGAAACAGGTCGGGGAACAGGCGCGCCCCGATGGTCGCGATGATTCCGAGGTCGCTCCGGACGCCGCTGGGAATCTCTGTCGCCGGGCGCACGCGCGAGATGGTGCGCTCCATGTTCATCGTCGTCCCTGACGACTCGCCCCAGGTCGCCGCGGGCAGGACGACGTCGGCCAGTTCCGTCGTCTCGGAGCGGAAGGCGTCCTGCGCGACGACGAAGGTGTCTTCGAGCCGCTCGCGCACGGGGCCAGCGTCGGGCATGCCGGCCACCGGGTTGGTGGCGACGGTCCACACCGCGTCGACGTCGTCGCCGATAGCCTCGACGAGGCCGACCGGCCCCGGGCCGGGGTCGTCCGGCAGGCGTTCGACGGGCACGCCCCACTCCTCGGCGATGAAGGCGCGTTCGTCGGGGTCCGCGAACGGCCGCTGGCCCGGCCAGCTCCCTTTCGAGGAGCAGACGCGCGTTCCCATGGAGTTGGCCTGGCCGGTCAGCGAGAACGGGCCGCCGCTGGGTCGGAGGTTCCCGGTCGCCAGCGTGAGGTCGATCAGCGCCCGCGAGAGCTCGGTCCCCTGGACGTGCTGGTTGACGCCCATCCCCCAGTAACACAGCGCGTCGCGGTCGAAGGCGTCGGCCAGTCGGTCGACGTCGCTCATCTCGACACCGGCCTCGGCGGCCGCCGCCGCGACGTCGGGCAGCGTGGCGAGCAGGTCGTCGAACCCGTCGGTGGCCTCCTCCACGAACTCCTGGTCGATCTGGTCAGTCTCGACTAGGCGCGCGAGCACGGCACGCGCGAGCGCGAGGTCTTTGCCCGGCTCCGGCGCGACGTGGGCGTCCGCCTCCTGGACGGTCTGGGTCGCGACGGGGTCGACGACGACCATCTCCGAGCCCTCTTCGCTCGCTGCCTGGCGGATCCACCGGAACATCACCGGGTGGGCCGCTGCGGGATTGGCTCCCCAGACGACGTGGCTCTCTGCCTCGGGGATGTCGTCGTACGTGCACGGCGGCGCGTCGCTCCCGAACGCCTGGTAGTAGGCCGTCACCGCGCTGGCCATACACAGCGTCGTGTTGGCATCGTAGTAGCGCGTGCCGAAGCCGCCGCGTGCGAGCTTGCCGAGCGCGTAGGCCGCCTCGTTGGTCTGCTGCCCGCTGCCCAGGACCGCGACGTCGTCCCCGGCGTTCATCGTGTCCTCGAAGCCGCCGACCACCGCCGCCAGCGCCAGGTCCCACGTCGTCGGGACCAGTTCACCGCCACGGCGGATCAGGGGCTGTGTGAGCCACTCTCCGTCGGGGTCCTGGCTCTCCCGGATGCCGCGCTGGCAGGCCAGTCCCTGGTTGACGGGGTGGGCCGCGTCGCCGCGGACCACGTCGACGCCGTAACCGACGTCGACGCCCTGCTGGAGGTGGCCACAGCCGACGGCACACCGCATGCACGTCGTCGGCACCCAGTCTGTCATGGGCTCCCTCGCTGGAAAATATTGCCACACGTACGACCACATTTCGAACGTATTTGTGGATACTTCATGTGAATATCTCTTGTCCGTCTCAACGAATTCAACCATTAAAACAGTATTCCATCATGTTCGTACATTTGGGTGGGGCCTGGTGCGTATCCGTCCAGTTCCGACGGTGGCTACTGGTGATACGTCACACTCGCGAGGGACGCTCGATTGCAAGCACCGAGTCGGTCGGCGCGCTCGTTCCGATGTCTGCGGTGCAGTCCCGAATTCCGGGACCTGCTCTCAGGGCCCTTCGTGCGCCCAGAAATCGTCGGCGACGGTGACTTCCTTCTTGAACAGCGGAACTTCGTCCTTCAACCGGTCGATGCCGTCCTCCACGGCCCGGAACGCCTCCGCCCGATGGCCCGCGAGAATCACGACGAAGACGATGTCCTCGCCGGCATCGACGACGCCGGTTCGGTGGTGGAGCGCCACCTCGAAGACGCCTTCGCGGTCGAGGAGGTCGCCGCGAATCGCCGCCAGCCGCTGCTCGGCGACGCCGTCGTAGCGCTCGAACTCCAGGTACTCGGTGGGGTCGTCGTCGGGGCCGTCCATCTCGCGCACGCGCCCGGTGAAGGTGGCGATGGCGCCGGCCCGGTTCTGCCGCGACGACTCCTTCACTCGGGCCACCAGCGACCCGAGCGTCTCGTAAGGGTCGCGGTCGTGGAGCGCGTCGAGGAGTGCATCCAGGTCGAGGTCGTCGGCGATGGGCGCCGCGGCCACCTGTTCGCCCGCGTGGTCGCGGCCGCCGAGGGCGACGGTCGGGATTCGGGCGTCGGAAAAGCCCTCCACGAGCGCGTAGTCGTAGTCGGGGGCCAGCTCGTCCAGCGTGTCGGTGAGCGTCCGCTCCGTGCCCGTCGCGAACCAGCCTTCCTCGTCGGTGATGCCGAAAGTCGCCGCCGCCCCTGCCGCTCGATGCCGGGCGGTGTCCTTGCCCTCGGTATCGATAGTTGGCGCGTGGGTGAGGTGCTTGACCGTCGCGACCGACCCGCGCTCGGAGAGGCGACTCGCCAGCCGCTCGACCAGGGTGGTCTTGCCCGCGTCAGAGGGGCCCGAGATGCCCAGAACGTACACGGTTTCGAAGGGGACCCGGACGTACGTATAGTTTCTCACCGACGCAAACGTCGTTCGCGTGGAAAGGGGTTAGTGGCTCGGCGCGGACCCTAGCGTATGGACGAGTTCAGTCACGTCGACGACGAAGACCGGGTGCAGATGGTCGACGTCGGCGACAAGGACGCGGTCGACCGCCGCGCGGTCGCGACGGGGCGCATCGCCCTCCAGCCGGAGACGGCGGCGACCATCGACGCCGGCGAGGTGGCCAAGGGCAACGTCCTCGCGACGGCCCGAATCGCGGCTATCCAGGCCGTCAAGCGGACCTGGGACGATATCCCGCTCTGTCACCAGATTCCCGTCGACGGCGTTACCGTCGAGTTCGAGGTGGGGGAAGCCGCCATCGAGAGCACCGTCGAGGTGTCGTCGACGGGCCAGACCGGCGTCGAGATGGAGGCGCTCAACTGCGTCACCCGGGCGCTGCTCACCGTCTTCGACATGGTCAAAGCGGCCGAGAAGGACGACGACGGCGAGTACCCCGAAGCGCGCATCGAGGACGTCCGCGTCGTCGAGAAACACAAGGAGGCGCCGTCGTGAGCGACGACGGTGGCGGCCACGACCACGGGGGACACGATCACCACGACCACGACCACCATCACCACGGGAGCGACGAGACGTGGATGTTCGCGGTCCTCACGATTTCGACCTCGCGTTCGGCGAGCGACGACCGGAGCGGGGACGCGGCCCGCGAAGCCATCGAGCACGCCGGTCACGAGGTCACCGAACAGGAAATCGTCGGCGACGACCGGGAGGCCATCGCGGAGACGGTCGAGTCGTTCGTCGGCGACGTGGACGTTGTCGTCACCAGCGGCGGGACGGGACTGACGCCCGACGACGTCACGGTCGAGGCCGTCCGGCCCCTGCTCGACAAGGAACTCCCCGGCGTCGGCGAGTACTTCCGGCGGCTGAGCCACGAGCAGGTCGGGACGATGGCGATGCTCTCGCGGGCGACCGCGGGCGTCGCCGACGACACTGCTATCTATGCCTTTCCGGGGAACCCGGACGCCGTCGAACTCGGCATCGAGGCGGTACTGCTCCCCGAAATCGACCACGTCCTGGAGCTGTCCCGACGATGACGGCCGTCGGCGAGCGAACGGCCGTCGCGGACGCGCGGGCGGCGCTGCTGGACCTGATTCGCCCCGTCGAGGAGACGGAATCGCTGCCAGTCGAAGTGGTCGACGACCGGATACTGGCGACCGCTATCGATGCCCCGCGAGCGGTCCCGCACTACGACCGGGCCGCGATGGACGGCTACGCCGTGCGGGCGGCGGACGTCGTCGACGCCGGCGAGCGCGCGCCCGTCAGGCTCGCACTCGACGAGAGCGACGCTGAGGGCGACGAATCCGGCGGCCCGGGACGGGCAGTCCCCGTCGACACCGGCGAATCGATGCCGGCCGGCGCCGACGCGGTCGTGATGGTCGAACGCACCGAGCGAGTCGACGGCGAAGTCCTCGTCTTCGAGGCCGTCGCTCCGGGCGAAAACGTCGGGGCTGAAGGGGAGGACGTCGAAGCTGGTTCGCGGCTGTTCGACGCCGGCCATCGCCTCGCGCCGGCCGACCTGGGACTCCTCAGAGTGGTCGGCGTCGACGCCGTCGAGGTGTACCGACGCCCCAGGGTAGTCCTGATCCCGACCGGCGAGGAACTCGTGGAGAACGACCCGGACCCCGGCGAGGTGGTCGAATCCAACAGTCTGACCGTCGCCCGGTACGTCGAGCGCTGGGGCGGCGAGACCGAGCGGTTCGACCCGGTCACGGACGACAGCGAGGCGCTCCGGACCGCCCTGCGAGAAGCAAGCGAGGCCGGCGACGCCGACCTGATCCTCACGCTGGGGGGCACCTCGGCGGGCGAACGCGACCGGGTGCCCGGCGCCGTCGAAGCCACTGGATCCGTCGAACGCCACGGCGTCGCGCTCCAGCCCGGCCACCCCGTCGGCTTCGGCCTGGTCGGGGAGACACCGGTCGTCATGCTCCCCGGCTACCCCGTGGGCTGTCTCGTCGCCGCGACGGCGCTGGTTCGCCCCGCAGTCTGCCGGCTGGCCCACAGGCCGTTCACCGATCCGCCGACCACCGAGGCGACGCTCGCTCGCAAACTCGCTAGTCCGGTCGGGACCAGAACCTACGCCCGCGTCGCCCTCGACGGCGACGTGGCGACGCCGATTCGCGCCCGCGGGTCGGGCGTCCTCTCCAGCGTCACCGAAGCGGACGGCTGGGTCGTCGTCCCCGAGGAGACGGAGGGGTTCCCTGAAGGCCACGCCGTTCAGGTCGAGAACTGGGAGGGATCGAAATGACCGACCGAACGGAGTTCCTGACGCTGGCCGACCCCGCCGAGGTCCGCGAAACTATTGCCGCGTTCGATCTGGGCGGTGGGTCCGACACTGTCCCGCTCGCCGAGGCGCAGGGCCGGGTCCTGGCAGAACGGGTCGACGCGGACCTCGCGGTCCCGGGGTTCGACCGGGCGAGCATGGACGGCTACGCCGTGCGGGCGACGGACACTGTCGGCGCGAGCGAGGCCGCCCCGACGGTCCTCGAAATCGTGGGATCAGTCCACGCCGGCGAGGAACCGGCCGTCGAGGTGGACCCGATGACCGCGGTCGAGGTATCAACCGGCGCGGTCATGCCGGCCGGCGCCGACGCGGTCGTGATGGTCGAGCGGACCAGTCGCCGGAACGCCGACGTCGCTATCCGGACGACGGTCACCCCTGGCGAGCACGTCATGCCAGCCGGCGACGACGTCGCGCCGGGCGAACGGGCGCTCGGGCCGGGAACAGTCGTCACGAACCGCGAAATCGGTCTGTTGGCGGCGCTGGGCTGCGAAACGGTTCCCGTCCGCGGGCGACCCCGCGTCGCAGTGATCTCGACGGGCGACGAACTGGTCGCCCTCGGCGAGGACCTGCACCCCGAACGGGGAGAAATCTTCGACGTCAACGGGCAATCCATCGCCGCTGCGGTCCGGGACGCCGGCGGAGAGCCAGCGGTGTACCCCACCGTCGGCGACGACACCGCCGAGATGAAACGGGTCCTGGCCGACGCCGCGGCCGAGTGCGACCTCGTGATGACATCGGGCGCCACCAGCGCTGGCGCGGTGGACGTCCTCTCGGAGGTCATCGCGGACGGCGGCGAGCAACTGCACCACGGCGTCGCCCTCAAGCCCGGCAAACCGACGCTCGTGGCCCGTCTCGCCGGGACGCCGTTCGTCGGCCTCCCCGGCTACCCGGTGTCGGCGCTCTCGGTGTTCCGGACGCTCGTCGCGCCCGCGATTCGGGAAACGGCGGGCCGTCCGTCGCTGGAGCGGCCCGAGCGGCGAGCTCGCCTGAGCGAGGACGTCCACTACGACGAGGGCCGGCACCGACTGCTCCCCGTCGGCCTCGTCACCGACGGTGCGGGCGGGACGTTCGCGTACCCTGTCGACAAGGGCAGCGGCGCCACGACGACCCTGACCAACGCCGACGGCATCGTGGAGATGGCTACCGAGACGTCGCTGCTCGAAGCCGACGAGGCCGTCACTGTCGACCTGTTCGGTACCGACGTCCGTCCGCCGCGCCTGTTCGGCGTCGGCGAGGCCGACCCCGCTCTCTGGACCCTGCTCGACGCCGTCCCCCGGACCCGCTTCCTGGCCGTCGGGTCGGCCGAGGGCGACCGCCGACTCGCCGGCGGCGTCCCCGACGTCGCCGTCGTAACGGGCGAGGACGTGGACGCTGCTGGCACGCCACTCGGCGGCTGGACGCGCGAGTGGGGACTGGTCGTGGACACCGAAACGGAGGCTGGCGCGGTCATCGACGACCTCGATGCGCTCGTCGACGGCGACTGGCAATTCGTGAACGCAGACCGGTCGGGACTGCGCGACGCCTTCGACGCCGCCATGGACGAACTGACTGCCGAACGGGACGTGACGCGCGGCGAACTCGTGGACGCCATCGACGGCGTCGAGCGGACTGCGCCCGGCCACGAGGGCCCGGCCCGCCGAGTCGTCGACGACGACGCGGACGCCGCCCTCGCGCTCCGGTCCACTGCAGAGAAACTGGACCTTGGGTTCGTCTCACTCGGTCACCAGTCCGTGGTGGTCCGGGCTAACCCGGACCGGGTCGACAAGCCCGGCGTGGGTGACCTGCAGGCGGCGCTGGCGGACGCACCCGCAATCGTCGGAGACGTTCCCGGCGTCACCTGGGACGAGTAGTGAGCCCCCAGTACTGGCTCTCGTTTCCGTCTCGGTGCCGGGACCATCTCCTGCCGAATGCGGTGGCCGGGAGCGAGTGGCCGAGCGATTGCGAGGCCCTCGCGACCAGGGGAAGGGCAGGGCTGCCGTAGCGGTCCCTGGAGGACTGAAAGGGCGAGGTCCGGTCGACGAAGTCCGACCCCGCAAGCACGCGAGGAACGGGCGCGCGCAGCGGGGGCGCACGAGGCGAGCGGACCGAGGGCTTTCGACGTGTTTGCGGTATTGCTACTGACTCGTGGAGAGCGGGTCGAGGGCTTTCTTCTGTCGTTAGTCACCTCGGCTCCTTGCCTGCTTTCAGATCGAGATCACACAGAAACACCCGCATCTTCCTCCCCGTCGAGAGCTTCGGCGAGCAACTCGGTCACGCCGACAATCTCTAACTCGTCCTCGAAGCCACCCGTCTTCCGGCCGTCTTCGAACATCGTGGTGCACATCGGGCAGGCGACGATGAACTTCTCGACGTCCCCACCGGCCTCGGTATCCTCCACGGCCTCCCGGAGTCGCTCCTCGCTGGGCTTCCTCTCTTCTTCGACTTCGATCCAGAGGCCGCCGCCGCCACCCCCACAGCAGAACGAGTCCTTGCGGTTGCGGGGCATCTCCACGCGCTCGCAGCCGGTTGCATCCACGAGTTCTCGGGGCGCCTCGAACTCGCCGTTGTACCGGCCCAGGTGACAGGGGTCGTGGAAGGTGACGGTGTAGTCGAGCGTCGCCGGCACGTCGAGCGCTCCCGAGTCCACCAGATCAGCCACGACCTGGGTGTAGTGGAAGACGTCCTCCGCTTCCCACTCGCAGGCCTCGAACTCGGGGTACTCGTTCATGAACGTGTTGTAGGCGTGGGGGTCGGTGGTAACGATGCGGTCGAACGCACAGTCCTGGATGGCGGCGGCGTTGTCCTCGACGAGCATCTCGTAGAGGCCCTCCTCGCCGACCCGGCGGACGTCGTTGCCGGCGTTGGCCTCGTCCTCGTAGAGGATGCCGTAGGAGACGTTGGCGGCCTCGAAGATCCGAGCCAGCGCCGTCGCCACCTCCTGGTTCCGGCCGTCGTAGCTGGGGTAGTCGCCGACGTACCAGAGATAGTCGACCGACTGGTCGCGGGCGTCGGGGACGTCGAACGCCAGGTCCTCGACCCAGTCGGGGCGCTTGCGCTCGGGGTCGCCGAAGCTATTCCCGTGCTGGAAGACGTTCATCATGGCGTCCTGGGCGTGCTCGTCCATCTGGCCCGACTCCGTCAGGCGGCGGTTCATCTCCGTGAAGCTGGTGAGGTGCTCGATTTCGACGGGACAGCTGTCCATGCAGGCCATGCAGGCGACGCAGGACTCCATCGTCTCGCTGTCGATGACGGACGTACCGCCGTCCGCAACAATGGGCATCTCCTCGGCCTCGCCGGCGTCGCGCGCCTCGCGGTAGTTCTTCAGGTCCAGGATGACGTCCCGGGGATCGAGCGAACGCCCGACGTCCTTCGCGGGGCAGGCGTCCGAACACCGGCCGCACTTGGTGCAGGCGTCCTGATCGAGCAACTGTTTCCAGCTGAAGTCGTCTATCTCGCTGGGGCCAATGTCTTCGGGCGCGGCGTCGGCGGGCACGCCTGGGAGCCTGACGCCCGCCTTCTCGTCGCGGGTAACGACGTTTGCAAAGGAAGAGAGCATGTGGAACGGTTTGGCGTAGGGGATCCAGGCGACGAACCACAGCGCCAGCAGCGAGTGGCTCCACCAGACCAGGGGGTACGCCGCCGTCGCGAGGTCCGGCGTAACGCCCAGTCCCTCGAACGCGCGGGCGACGGTCCAGCCGACGAAGCTCACCGTCTCGAAGCTGACGTCCCGCGTCGCCGAGGTGCCGAGGATCCGGACGCCCTCGGTGAGGTAGCCGCCGACGCCCAGGAGGAAGAGCGACCAGACGAGCAGGTGGTCGGAGCTGTCGGTGTGGCGGCCCCAGAGCCGGTCCATGCGGACGCCGTAGCGCCGCCAGATGGCGATACCGAGACCCACCACGAACAGCAGCCCCATCAGGTCCATCACGAAGGAGTACGAGAGGTAGAAATCGCCGACAAAAAAGGACTCGCCGGTCAGCGGCCGGTAGAGATCCATGTCGATCCCCAGGATAGTGGTCCCGATGAGCAGCGTCAGAAATCCCCAGAAGACGAAGGAGTGCCACAGCCCGGCGACCCAGTCCCGGTCGAACTGCTGCTGGTTCGTCAGGGCGATGCGGGCGGCCGCGAGCACCCGCTCACCGATGTCGTCGAGTCGCGGGAACGGGTCCTCGCTCGCGCGCGCGTACCGCGCGAATCGCCCGTAGACGCCGACGAGGAAGACCAGAATCGCCACCGTCGAGAGGTAGTAGAAGATCGCTTTCCCGAGCGGACTGATCTGCCAGAAGGTGGGCCGCGTGGCCGCCTGGAGCGGCAATGCCATGTGATACCACGTGTCTGCGGGCCGCTTAAGTCTTGCTGGGCCCCGACGCCGTCGGTGGGAAACTGAGCCGATGTTCTGAGTTTACGCCTCACTGGCTGCGGTCGTACTGTCCAGCTATCGGCCGCATTCCCGCCCGTTTGCCACGTTCCCGACAGATACTTACCCGCACATCCACGTTTTCAGGGTTGATGGACGAGAAAACTGAGGAGCTCCGCGACATCTTCGTCGACGTCGCCGGCGAAGAGGCCGTCACGGAGTCCCAGGAGGAGTCGCCGGGCTCGCTCACCACCGACGAGGACGGGGTGGACGACCGCATCGCCGCGGTCGTCGAGCGCATGCGCGACCGGTACGAGTTGGACTCCGGGCTGGACGACGACTCGCTCGTCACCGTGGTTCGCGGGTTCTACGACGGCGAGGACGACGCCGCCATCGCCGCCGACATCGCCGGGGCCAACGCCGCCGACGACGTCTTCCGCGCCCGGCTGGACCTGCATCTCTTCCGTGACGAGGACACTGAGGCGCCGTTCGACCTCGCACCGCTCCGCAAACGGGCCGACGACGACGTCGAGACCCTCGCAGCCGACCTCGACGTCTCGCCCGAGGCGGTCCGCCACTACCGCCGGGTCGTCACCGCCCAGAACGAGGCCCGGCAGGTCAGCCAGCGCTTCCAGGCCGAGTTCGAGGAGGCCCTCGCCGACGCCGGTCTCACGGCGATGACCGACGCGATGCCCGAGAACGGCCTCGACGACACGACGGAGGACATCGGATCGCTCGAAGAGGACGCGGACGTTTCCTTCTAAACGACCTTTTTCCGGCTCGGGTTTCCTCGCTCCCTGCGGTCGCTGTGGGAACCACTCCTTGAAAAACGTCGGGGAAAAAGGCGCTCACTCACTCCGTTCGTTCGCGATGAAACCACGCCTCGTTCCACTCGACGTGGTATGCTCAACCGGTCGTGGATCGTCACTGTCCGAGAAACGATCGCCCGTCTATCACCGAGTATCGTCCTCAGCTTTATCAGTGAAGACGGGGCCAGACCGGGCCATGCACGCCTTCCGCGACCTGGAGACGGCCGCGTACTGCGCCCGGAAGCTGTACCACCGCCGCCGCGACGCCGACGTCGAGATACCGGACGTGAGCGACGTCCGGTCGCTGGCCTTCGAGTACGAGCACCTGCTGGCCGTCGACGCGGCGCTGCTGGCGGCACCAATCGAAGTCTCGCCGGGGACGTTCCGCGACCGACTCCGAACCGCGCGGACCGACCTCGATTCGTGGGACGAACTCGCCGACCCGCCGCGGACGAACGCGTTCCTCGAAGGGAAGGACTGCCGCGGCGTCGCCCACAAGGTGCTCGAAGAACCGCTCGCCCCGTCGCTGGTCTTCGCCGGCCGCCCGCCCGACGACGGCGTCTGGGAGCCCCAGTCCGTCAGACTCGTCGCCGCCGCCAAGGCGCTCTCCTGGGAGCGCGAGCGGCAGGTCGAACGCGCCTACGCGGAGTACCCGGCCTACGGCGTCGTTCGTGAGATAGAACTGACGACCCGTCGCACGGGCGACTATCGCCGCGCACTCCGGACCGCCGAATCCATCGACGGCCCGCCGCCGCGGACGTCGAACGGCGCCAAGTGCGAACCCTGCGAGTACCAGGAGTCCTGCGGGACGCGAACGCGATCGCTCAAGAGCATCCTGAAGCCGTGATTTCCGGGCGGTTCAGGGTTTCATCGCCCCCGCTAAAGCTGGCCCCTCCCCCTCCCTATAGTCGGGCCCAGCCTAGTTGCTCCGGAGCCACATCTGCACGGCCGTCACCATCCCGCCGTCCCGCAGTATCTCACCGGACCCGGGGTCCACGACCGTGGACTCCGCCCCGAGCGTCTCGCCGACGTCGAGGACGACCGCC
>Ga0075105_1000779_pt1 | contig 13283 bp, 13 predicted proteins | sample AntDeeMetag02WF5_FD_69800 | JGI IMG/M metagenome (GOLD analysis project Ga0075105, IMG submission 69800) | Saline lake microbial communities from Deep Lake, Antarctica - Antarctic Deep Lake Metagenome 02WF5 | ecosystem: Environmental > Aquatic > Non-marine Saline and Alkaline > Saline | place... | reverse complement strand
TCTAATAAAGGTTTGCCGTCGTGGGGTATTCAGACTGCAACCGACGGTGGAACGTGAGGGAGTTGTCGGCTTCACGCCCGCCGTAAACGGCGGGATTCTCGCCTTGAAAAAAGATAGACGGTGAAACGGTCGAACCGAAATCGGAGGTGTCCGAGGACGAGCTGTTCGACGTGCTCGCAGATCAGCGCCGACGGTTCGCGTTACACCTGCTGAAGCGAGAGGGAGACGAGACGGTCACGATCGGAGAGATGGCCGAGCAGATCGCGGCGTGGGAAAACGGGATCGACATGGCGGAGATCACCGGAAACGAGCGCAAGCGCGTGTACACCGCGCTCCAGCAGTCGCACCTGCCGAAGATGGACAACGCGGGGGTCGTGGAGTTCAACAAGAACCGCGGCACCATCGAGCCGACGCCCGCACTGAAAGACGTCGACCTCTACATGGACGTTGTCGAGGGGAAAGAGATCCCTTGGAGCACCTACTACCTGGGGCTCTCGGGGGTCGCTGTCGCGCTCACCGGCGCGGTGTGGCTCGGCGCGTGGCCGTTCGTTCTCCTTCCCGAGATGGCGTGGACGGTCGCGATCGTCGTCGCGTTCACGTTCTCCGCGGTCGCACACAAGTACTACACCGCCGGAATGAAGATCGGCGAACCGGACGAACCGCCGGAGATTCAGTAATCGACCCGATTTCGGGTAGCTCAGCCGCGGTTCAGGTACTTCATACCTGACTTCTGGTGGCGTATAACCATACGAATAAGACACGTATCCCAGTCTAAGAGGCCTCACACCATATGAAACGACGAAACCTTATCTTCCTACTCGGCGGGGCAAGCTCCGGAGCAATGGGCGTCGGTACGGGAGCGTTCAGCACCGTAGAGGCGGAACGCGGGGTATCGGTGGACGTTGTGGACGATTCGAAAGCGTTCGTTGGGTACCGGTCGGACGACCGGACCGTCCCGAACGATACGAACGACGACGGGACGGTCGACCTGGTGACAGTGACGAACCGTTTCGCCCAGAAAATCGAGGTCGTCGACGCCGCCATCGACGACGGGAGCGAGTGTTTCGGAGAGCCGAGCGTCCCCGACGGCGAGTTCGAACCCGGCCAATCGGCGAGGATCACCGCGAAACCGAGCTTGGAGCCCGGCGAGCAAGTCGACGTCGCCGTCACGATTTCCGTCGAAGCCGCCGGCGTCTCCGCCGAAGTGTTCGGCGACACCGAGACGCGCGAGTTCACCGTCGAACAGGCGGCGGGGACGAGCAGCCTCGTTCGGTACAATGGCGGGGGCACCATCAACGTCGGGAGCCCGAACCAGAACGGAGACGCTATTGCGGTCACAGTCTATCGCATCCCGAACGGGAACCCGTCCGAGGAAGCCAAACGGAACTCCCTCTCGTCGCCCGAGACCGTCGCGATCGAGCTGGGGAAAAATCAGAACCTCTCAGGCCGGGTCGTCGCAGTCGAGGTAGACGGCGTCATTCATCAGCACCCGGACTGGAACGAGAGCGCGTGTGCGTTCAGCGGCTCCGGCGGCGGTGACGGCGTCGTCGTGGACGACCCGCCGAGCTGCTGAGTAGCCGGCGTACCTTTGTTGTGCGTTCGTAGATGAACCCGGGGCTTCTGATCTCGGAGCATGGCAGAACGGCTGGAATTTTCAGCGAACAGTGCCGGACCCGAACAGACAGAGCGGTGTCGAAGGGACCACCTGAAAGCGGCAGACCGCTGCTAAGGCGGCGCAGGATAGGCCTGTAGCGTCTTCAGATCCCCCCAGAGGGTCTTCTGCAAACTCATAACGATATGGGATACGCCCCATGGGTGAAGTAGAGCGACCCGGGGTGACGCGGGGTGTCCCGTGTTCCCGACGCAGGTCGCGTGCGGTAACAGAGGTAGACCAACAATGGAACGACGCAAATTCATGATCGGTGTCGGATCGCTGGCTGCGGGCGGGGCAGCTGCGACGGGTACAGGTGCGTTTACGAGTGTGAGTGCAGAACGGAGCCTTCAGGTCCGGTCGACTCACGAGTCTGACGCGCTGCTCTCGATGGAGCCCGAGGACTCACCGAACGGCGAGGCATACGTTGATACGAGCCAGTACGTGGGACACGTGTCAATCGACCTCGGTAGCAATCAAATCGGTGACGAAGGTGCCTACGGCGTGAACGGAGACGCTCATACCGTCATCCGCGACCTGTTCCGGATCACGAACAAGGGTACGCAGAACGTCTACGTGTGGGCGGAAGGACTTCCGAGCCACATCCGGATGTTCCACGACGACGAGGACATCGAGAATTACGGAACCGGCCCCGGAGAGAATCAGGGAGCCTTCTCGGATTCGAGCAACCTCTTCCTCGACGACATCAACGACGATGACGTCGGAGATGGAAACAACGGAAAGGAGGAAGCCGCGGCCCTCCTCAAGCCCGGGGACACGCTGAACAACATCGGTATCCTCATCGACACGACGAGCGGGGGTTCCTTCGACGCGGACGTCGAGATCAACGCAGTCGCCGAAGACGAAGTTAATTAAGTAATCGACGCGGAATATCGCTGTCGAGCCCTTTTTCTAATGCAGCTAACATCCGGTAGTCTGCGGCTTTTGCCGCCTGTGAGAAGCTCTGAGCGGGTGTCCTGAGCAGGTGTAGTATTAAAGGCGAGACCTTTCAGGCCAGATTGCGCTGACGAGCAAGCGGATGGGCTCGGTCGCAGCGGCGACGCGGGTCTGTCGCCGGGGTCGCTCGGGTGCTATCGACGTGACACGAGAGGTCCGTTCAGATGCGCTTATGTGTCTCCCGCACGCAGTTTGACACATGGACGACCACTCTCACGAACCCGACCCGGACGAACGCGTGACCTCTCCGATGCAGGAGTTCGGCAGCCGCGAGGTCGGCATCGGCGCGGCCATCACTCTCGTCGGCCTGCTGGTCGCGTACGTGATTCCCTTCCTGTTCAGTTTCTGAGCGACGCGCCTCGCGTCAGCTTATAAAAGACAGACGTCGTCGCCGCCAGCGACGCCCTTACCGCGGGTACCACGCGAGCGGGTGGTCGGCTGTGAGCTCTAAGGAGACGGGCTCGTCGAGTGCGAACTCCTCGACGTGGTTGTGGAGGCAGTGAACCACGTCGCCGGACTCAAGTTCGACTCGATAGACGAACGAGGGGCCGACGTACTGCCGCGAGACGATGACGCCGTCGGCCAGTTCGGGACTCGCCGGCGTCGCTCGGAGGTCGTCCGGTCGAACGAGCACGTCGACGGGCGTGCCGTCGTAGACGGTGTCGTACCCCTCTAGCGTGACGGCGTCGAACCGGCCGATTCCGGTTTCGACTTTCCCGTCGCGGAGGTTTCCTTCGAGGAACGACGCCCGCCCGAGGAAGGAGGCGACGAACTTCGACTCGGGCCGCTCGAAGACGGCTTCGGGGCGGCCGACCTGCTCGATATTCCCCTCGTTCATCACGGCGACGCGGTCCGAGATAGAGAGCGCCTCTTCCTGGTCGTGCGTGACGGAGACGGCGGTGACGCCGGCCTTTTTCAGGATCCGACGCACCTCCTCGCGCATCTCCACGCGAAGCCGGACGTCGAGGTTCGAGAACGGTTCGTCTAAGAGGAGCACGTCGGGTTCGGGTGCCAGCGAGCGCGCGAGCGCGACGCGCTGTTTCTGCCCCCCGGAGAGCTGATCGGGCGTCTTTGCGCCGTGTTCGGGCATGTTGACGAGGTCGAGTAGCTCGTCGACGCGGGCCGCAGTTTCGCTCTCGTCGGCGTCGGAGAGTCCGAACGCGATGTTCTCGCGGACGGTGAGATGCGGGAACAGCGCGAAGTTCTGGAAGACGATGCCGACGTCGCGCTGTTCCGGCGGAACGAGGGCGCCGTCGCCGGCGACGGTTTCGCCGCCGAGGGTGATTTCGCCCGACGTCGGCTCTTCCAGCCCGGCGATAGTCCGGAGCGTCGTCGTCTTCCCGCAGCCGGAGGGCCCGAGGAAGGTGAGGAGTTCGCCGGGTTCGACGTCGAGTGAGACGCCGTCGACGGCGGTCTCGGGGCCGAACTCCTTGGTCACGTTCGACAACGACAACACCGGGTCGGGAGCCGGGTCCGCGGGCGATCCGCTCTCCGCCTCGTTCGACCGCCTCGTGCCGGCTGATTGGGTTTGAGCCATCGGTAGATCGGGTGCCGGAGCGACCGGCATCCCGTGATTGCCACTACGTATTTTAGGAACACCTAAAAGCATATCGCTCGCTTTCGCGCGCCGGAACCCGCGAGCCGAAAGTCGCGAGACGAGCGAACCGCGACAGGTCGTCAGGCCAGTTCGCGCTGGATCACGCCGCGGAATTCGCGGATCGCGGCCGCGTCGAGCGCGGTCGACTCGTCCCCGACCGACAGGGAGAGCGTCCCGTCCGTCGTCACGTCGCCGAGTCGGTGGACGGGGAGGTCGCCGGCGGCCTCGGCGACGCTCTCGGGGTCGGTTGCCTGGACGACGAGGCGGCCGGGCGTCTCGTCGAACGCCGCGACGCGGTCGGGGAGTGTCACGTCGACGCCGGCCGCGTCGGTCACCAGTTCGGCGAGCGCGACCGCGAGCCCTCCGTCGCTCACGTCGTGGGTCGCGAGCGTCGACTCGTGGCGCGCGACCGCCGCGAGCGACGAGACGAGGGTGTCGAGTTCCTCGCCCGCCTCGTCCGGAAGGTCCGGGAACCGGTCCGTCCCGCCGGCCTGCGCGAGGTACTCGGAACCGCCGAGCGCGTCGCCGCCGGCACCGATCAGGAGGAGTTCGGAGTCGGTCGCGTGCGCCGCGTCGAGGGCGGCCGGCGGCGCGTCATATCCTCGTTTTGTCCCGATCAGTGCGAGCGTCGGCGTCGGCGGAATCGGTCCTTCGACGCTGTCGTTGTACAGCGAGACGTTGCCGCCGACTACGGGCGTGTCGAGGGCGGCACAGGCGTCGGCGAGCCCGTCGACGATTCCTTTAAACCCGCCGTACACGTCCGTTTTCTCCGGGTTGCCGCCGTTGAGGCAGTCGACCGCGGCGAGCGGGACGGCACCCTTCGCGGCGAGGTTGGTCGCGTTCTCCAGGGCGACGGCGCGGGCGCCCTCGTACGGAGCGGTCGCGGTCCAGTTCGGGTTCGCACCGGAAGAGAGCGCGAGGCCGACGCCCTGCTCGTCGGCGTCGAGCGCCGCGGAGTCGTCGCCCGCGGTCTCTCGAATCGCCATGATCGCGGCGTCGTCGCCGGGCTTCATCGCCGTGCGCGCGCCGACTTCGTGGTCGTACTGCCGGTACACCCAGCGCTTGCTCGCGGTCGACGGGGCGGAGACGACCGCTTCGAGCGCGTCGGCGAGCGCCGGCTCGGGGTCGGGGAGGTCGCGGGCCGGGTGGGTGGGCGCTTCGCTCGGGAGGTCGTTCATCGGCGCGCCGTCGGCGAGGTACTGGGCGTCGACGTCGACGACGACCTCGGACGCGGACTCGTCGTCGCCGGCGTCGGTGCCTGCCTCGTCGCCCGCGAACGTACAGACGTAGTTCCCGTCGGTCACCTCGCCGATGACCGAACAGCCGAGGTCGAAGCGGTCGGCGAGCGCGGCCACGCGGGCGACGTCGTCGGGAGCGACCTCGTAACACATCCGCTCTTGGCTCTCGGCGAGCAGGATCTCGGTCGCGTTCATGTTCGGCTCGCGCTGGTGGACGCGGTCGAGGTCGATGCGAGCGCCGAGCCCGCCCTTCGCGACGAGTTCGGAGGAGGCGCCGCCGAGCCCGGCCGCGCCGAGGTCGCGGGCCGACAGGATCAGATCCTCGTCGACGAGCGCCTCGTTACACTCGATCAGGCGCTTCTCGGCGTAGGGGTCGCCGACCTGCACCGCCGGGCGGTCCTCCGTCTCGGCGTCCTCCGCGAGGTCCTCGGAGGCGAACGACGCGCCCCCGAGCCCGTCGCGGCCGGTGGCGTTACCGACGAGGACGAGCTTGTTTCCGGGTGCCTTCGCGGTCGCCGTCACGAGTCGGTCCTCGTTCGTGAGGCCGACGCACGCGACGTTGACGAGCGGGTTGCCCTCGTAGCCGTCGTGGAAGGCGACGCTGCCGCCGACGGTGGGGACGCCGATGCAGTTGCCGTAGTGGGAGATGCCCTCGACGACGCCTTCGAAGAGGTATCGCGAACGTTCCCGGTCGAAGCCGCCGAAGTACAGCGAGTCGAGCAGACCGATGGGGTACGCGCCCATGCTCATCGTGTCACGGACGATACCGCCGACGCCCGTGGCGGCCCCGTCGAACGGGTCGACGAAGGAGGGGTGGTTGTGGCTCTCGACGCCGAAGGTGACGTACTGGTCACCGTAGTCGTCGGCGTCGCGGTCGGCTGCGGGGGCGTCCGCGGCCTCCGGTTCGGGCAGCGCGAGGACGGCCGCGTCGTCGCCGGGGCCGACGACGACCTGATCGCCCTCGCTCTCGAACGCGGACAAGAGGGGCCGCGAGGAGCGATACGCGCAGTGTTCACTCCAGAGGTTCTCGAACAGCGCGGCCTCGGCCGTCGTCGGCTCCCGGTCGAGCTCGGCGACCACGAGCTCACGGTCCGGTTCGGGCAGACTCATTCACTTACGTGGTTATCGAGCCCGTTCTAATGCTTTTCTATGTGCACGTTCGTGTAGTACCCAGTGCCGATCGGGCTCGAAGCGATATCACGCGCCGCCGCCGAGCGGGCGCTCCGTGTCGGCGGGCAGTCACGGATACCGGTCGGACAGTCACGGATACCGGTCGGACAGTCACGGAGCGGAGCAGAGATAGTCGCCGCGGAGGCGACGAAGCGATCTCCCGAACGGCGCGGTGCGGTCGCCGGTTTATAACAGGGCGAACGAGGCGGCGTAGACGACAATCGCGCCGAAGAGACCGACGGCCAGCGACTTCGCGTTCAGTCGGACCGCACGCTTCCGGTCGGCCGCCAGCGCCGCCTCGTCGAGGACCTGATTGGTGCCGTCGCCGACGTCGAAGACGCCGATACCGGCGAATCCGACGCAGAATCGCTCGCGGTACTGGAAATACCCCATTGCGGCACCGTACAGCGGGAACATCGCGGCCAGCAGCGACCAACTCGGCCAGCCGAACGCGACGACGGCCGCGACGAGACCGATCGCAAAGAGGAGCGAAGCGCCCCCGAGGAGGAGTCGCCGTCGCTGTTGGGCCGGACCGATGTTGCACACGCCGGGCTGATACTCCATGCAACTCCGTTGGTGCGCGACGACGAAAACACACCGGATCCGAACGGGAATTGAGAGTTGTGGACAAAACAGACCGGGAGCAGTTGACAGAAACTGACCGACTGCGCGGGCGAACCGCGGTGACGGCCCATTTATTACTCAGCGGGTGAAAGAGTAACACGCAAAGCACCATCATGGGAAAGTCACGTCGGAAACCGGAGACAGGCGGCTACCAGACCATTCTCGAAGCGCTCGACGACGCCGTCTACGCCGTGGATTCGGACGTGGACCATCGCGTACGTCAACGAGCGCTACGCGGAGATGAAGGGGACGACCCAAGCGGAGCTGATCGGGACCGACATTTACGACTGGGTGGACGAGGAGACCGGGGAGAAGGCGAGAGAGCAGCGCCGAGAGATGGCGACCGAGGGAAAAGCCACCGGCGTGGTCGAGTACGATTTTCTCACCGTCGACGGTGACCGATTCCCGGCCGAGATGCGGTTCAACCGCCTCCCGGAGGAGAAGCGCGAAGCGTCGGGCCTCGACCGCGTCGGCGTCATCCGAGACGTCAGCGAACAGAGACGGCGCGAAGACGCGCTAAAAGAGCAAAACGAGCGGCTCGAGGAGTTCGCGAGTATCGTCTCGCACGACCTGCGGAACCCCCTCAGCGTCGCCGCGGGCCGACTGGAACTCGCCCGCGACGAGTGCGACTCCGAACACCTCGACGGCATCGCCGACGCCCACGAGCGAATGGCGACGCTCATCGACGACCTCCTGACGCTCGCTCGCGACGGCGACGGCGCCGAAGGGGCGGAACGAGTCCCGCTCCGTGAATTCGCCGAAGCGTGCTGGAAGGGAGTACAGACCGCGTCGGCCTCGCTTCGCATCGAGACCGACCGGGCGGTGTACGCCGACCGGAGCCGACTCAGACAGGTGTTCGAGAACCTCGTGCGGAACGCGATTGAGCACGGTCGCGAGGACGTCACGATTACCATCGGCGACGTCGACGGCGGTTTCTACGTCGCCGACGACGGCCCGGGCATCTCTGCGGCCAACCGCGAGGCGGTGTTCGAACCGGGGTTCACCACGGCCGACGGGGGGACCGGCTTCGGACTGGAGATCATCGAGGCCGTCGCGTCGGCCCACGGCTGGGACGTCCGGGTCATCGAGGCCGCGGACGGCGGTGCCCGATTCGAGTTCACCGGCGTCGAGATGCTCGACTGACGCAAGCGCACATGCGTTTCGCGGAGGTAACCCTGAAAAGGCCCCCCGACGAGAGGACAGTGTGAACCGGATCCAGCTCGGCAACACTGTGTTCGAGGGTGCAAACGACGTGTACGTGCTCGACGGCAAGACGACCGCGCTGGTCGACACCGGCGTCGCGCTCCCGGACGTTCGCGCCGACCTGGAGGCGGGGCTCGCAGAGCGCGGCGTCGCGTTCGCCGACGTCGACGAGATCGTCTTGACCCACTGGCACCCCGACCACGCGGGGCTGGCCGGCGAGATCCAAGCCGTCAGCGACGCCGACGTGTTCGTCCACGAGGCAGACGCGCCCCTCGTCGACGGAACGGAGACGCCCCTCGCGGCCGATCCCGACCTCCAGCGAGAGACGTTCGAGCGGTGGGGACTCCCCGAGGCCGACCAGCAGCGACTCCGCGACTTCTTCGACGCGGTGAGCAGCGATCTGAGCGGTCGTCCCGCAGACGTGACGACGATCGCTGACGGCGACGTGGTCGAAGCCGGCGGCGTCGCGCTGGAAGCCGTCCACCTGCCGGGCCACACCGCCGGGCTCACCGGGTTCGCGTTCGACCCGCGCGAGGTACCCGACCACGAACCGGTCGGCCGGGGGGCGGACAGGACGCCCCGTGACGTCTCGGCTGCCCCCGAAGAGGTGTTCACCGGCGACGCCCTCCTCCCGAAGTACACCTCGAACGTCGGCGGCGCGGACGTCCGGGTCGATGCGCCGCTCGCGGCGTACGTCCGGAGCCTCGCGCGGATCGTCGAGCGCGACTTCGACGCGGCACACCCCGGCCACCGCCACCGAATCGACGACCCAAGTCGACGGGCCGCGACGATCCTCGACCACCACCGTCACCGGACGCGACGCGTGCTCGACGTTCTCGCCGACGGCGGCCCCGCGACGGCGTGGGAGGTCTCCGCCGAGCTGTTCGGCGAACTGGTCGACATCCACGTGCTCCACGGGCCGGGCGAGGCGTTCGCCCATCTCGATCATCTCGCCGACGCGGGAATCGTCGAGCGCGACGGCATCCGCTACCGGCTCGTCGACCCGGACCCCGACGTCGACGCGCTGTTCCCGTCGACGCCCCTCGACGACGTCGTCGACGGATCCGGGGACTGAGTCGCGCGCGGGACGGCTCCCGCAGTCTGCCGACCTCGCTCCCGCCGAAAGCTATTGGTGCGGGACGGCGTATCCACGGACGTGAATCGGGACACCCTCGCTGCGGTCCTCCTCGCGCTCCTCGCGGTCGTCGCGCTCGGCGTCGCCGCCGCGACCCTCGACTCCGCCGTGAGCGTCGGCGGGGGCGGTTTCGGCGGTGCCGGCGACGGCGGCGGGCCGAGTGGTGAGGGCGATGACGCCGGACTGTCGTCCACCCCGAGCGGCGGCGGCATCATCTCCCTGCCGCTCGTGTGCTACGAGTTCCTGCGAGAGCCGCCGGCGCTGCTGGCGTTCGCGGCGGTCCTCCTCGTGCTCTCGGCATTCTTTTACCGAGACACCGGCTCGGCGCTCGCCACTGGCGTCGTGGTCGGAGCACTGGGGACTCCCGTCGCCATGTTGGGGTGGCTGCTCTCGGCCTGTCGGCCGGTCGAGGAGGGGTTCCAGTTCGACTTGGGCTTCGCGATCACCGGCGAGAGAGGCTTTCTCCCCGAAGGCGGCGGCGGTGGCCTCGGGAGCGGTGACGGCGCAGCCTCGACGCCGGAGCTGCTGTTCGCGCTGGTCGTGGTCGCGGCCCTCGTCGGGAGCGTCATCGTCCTCCTCAGCGCCGGCGGCGACGACGAACCGGACCCCGGCGAGGCCGAAACCGGAAGCGACGAGGAACCCCCGGAGGACCCCGACCTCCGAGCGGTCGGACGGGTCGCGGGCGCGGTCGGCGCGCCGGTGTTTCAAGGCGGCTCCGCGGGCGTCGGCCAACTCGTCGGGCAGTCGGCGGGGTACCTCTGGTCGTACCCGGTCGCCGCCGCCGCGATCGGGGCGATCGTTCACCGCGGCACGACGCTCCGCGACCTCGATGGAGTCGGAGTCCCGACGCTCGTGGGCGCGATGACGGTCGGCACCGCGATCATCTACGCGGTCGGGGTTACCGGTCTCGCCGTCGTGCTCTCGCTCGGGCCGGTCGAGGCGGTGACCGTCGGTGCCGCGGCGTTCCTCCCCGCGGAGGCGCTGAAGATCGCCGCCGCGGGCCTGCGCGACCACGTCGCCGAGGCCGGTCCCGCGACTCACCTCGGCCTCGTGAGCGATCCGGATCAGTTCGTTCTCCGAGCGGCCGCGGTCGAGCGCGTCGTTGGCCGCGAGGGCCGCGCCGAGCGCCGCGGCTCCGGAGACGCCGAACCCGGCACCGATCGGGATATCGGTCTCGACCGCGACGTCGACGTCGCTCCCGTTCAGGTCCGCGAGCACGTCCTCGACCGCGCCGACCGTCCCCTGCTCGCCGTCGATCGTTCGGGAACCGGTGTCGGAGGGGGATCCCACCTCGTCTCCCGCCGACACGCTGACCGTCACCCCGTCTGTGAGGGTGAGGCCGGCTCCGCGCGATCCGGCGGCCGCGGGACGCTCGGCCGGGTGCGCGCTGAAGAAGGCCGTGACGTGGCCGGGAACGAACGCGGTCGTCCGCTGCCTACTCATGGCAGACCGGATGATCGGGCGTCGATTAACGGTTGTTATCCGCGCCGAGGCGAGCGGCGACACCGCAGGCGGTAAATAGCCCCCAACCAAATCCGCGTCGTATGCGAGACCAGTTGCGCCCCATCCTCGCCGCCGTGCTGGCGCTGGTGTTCCCGGGTCTCGGGCACCTCGTCTTACGCCGCTGGGGCCGGGCGCTGCTGTGGCACGTGACGATCGTCGGCGGCGGCGTGGCGCTGCTCACGCTCTACGACGTCGACACGGGCGGTTCCGTCATGCCGCCGACCGAGGCCGCAGACGCCGCCGCCGCGCTCCCGCCGGAAGTGACGATTCCGATCGCCATCCTGTCGGTCCTGTCGTCGATCGACGCCTTCGTCGTCGGGCGGGCAGCCGTCGCCGAGCGAAATCGCGTCGACCCGACCGCGGAGGCGGCCCGGCGCCACACCGCGAGCGCGGACGACGAAGGACACGATACCGTCTCGCCGGTTACCGAGATCACCGGCGACGGCGACCGATCCATGGAGGTCAAATGCCCGAACTGCGGGAAGGAGACCGACGCCGAACTCGACTTCTGTCACTGGTGTACCGAACCGCTCCCGTGGGACGAGACCGAGTGATCCGGCTTTTAAATACGTCAGCGACGAGTCCGTGCGTTCGGTACCGCTGATCGGCTGACCGCTGAGGTGGCTATTTGTCTCTCCGTCACGTGTCAGCCGTATGGAACACGCAGAGTACGTGTATACGAGCGGGATGACCGAGGCCGACATCGGCGAGCACCTCCGGGCCGGCGAGCACGGCGTCCTCGGACTCGCAGACGGCAACGACTCGTACGCCGTCCCGCTGAGTTACCACTACGACGGCAACCGGTTGCTCCTCCGAGTGAGCGAGCACGACGATGACAGCGAGAAGGACCGGTTCATCGACGCGACCGAGACCGCCACGTTCGTCTGCTACGAAGGATCGGCGACGGAATCGTGGAGCGTACAGGTTCGCGGCTCGCTCCGCGAGTGGGACGGTGACGCCGATGAGAACACGCTCAACCAGTGGTTTCCGCCGTTTCGGCTGTTCGACGAGGCGGTCGAAACCGTCGAATTCACCCTGTACGAACTACGGATGGAGACCGTCATCGGTCGGAAAACGGTCGAATAATCCTCGTCGAAATCGGTCGAACGTGCGTCGAGACTCCCGCCCGCGTGCCCGGAGTTCTATTGGCCGTGCGTCTGAGTGGTCTGTATGGCCACCACGCCTCCCGAAGTCGAACTCAAGTCGACCCTCTCGAACGACGTCGCCCTCGTCACGGGAGCGACCCGCGGGATCGGTGCCGAGATCGCCGCGAGGCTGTCCGAACTCGGAGCGACCGTGTACGCCGGTGCGCGCGACCGAAACGACGTCACCGCGCCCGACCAGCACGCGGTCCGACTGGACGTGACCGAAGACGAAACGGTTCGGGCAGCTATGGACCGGATCGAGCGCGAACAGGATTCGCTCGACATCGTCGTGAACAACGCCGGCGTCTTCTCTCGTTCCGGTCCGCTTCACGAGATGGACATGGCGGACTTCGACCGCACGACGGCCGTGAACCTCCGCGGCCCGGTGGTCGTGACGAAGCACGCGCTCCCGCTGCTGTTAGACGAGACCGGCGGCCGCGTCGTCACCCTCTCGTCGGGGCTCGGACAGTTCACCGAGGGGCAGATGGGCGGTCAGTACCCGGCCTATCGACTTTCGAAGGTCGGCGTCGGGGGGCTGACGGCGTACCTCGACGGCGAGTACGGCGACCGGGGCCTCATCGCAAACGCCGCCTCTCCGGGCTGGGTGCGGACGGACATGGGCGGAGACGGCGCTCCACGGTCGCCATCGAAGGGAGCCGAGACGCCGGTGTGGCTCGCGCGGTTCGCACCGGGGAGTCCGGGCGGTCGGCTCTGGAAAGACCGCGAGCGGGTCTCGTGGTAACGGCTCCGGTCGCAACGCGAGAGGTGACCTGTTCGACGGTTGAGCCGTAAATCAGTCGAGCCAGAAGCTACTCCATCGGGCAGCGGTCGATTCCGAGAATCCGATACAGCAGACATCGCCGCGTCGCGCCCTCAACGATCAGGACCACTCCGGCGACGGCCAACCCGACCGCCGAGACGACCGGAACGCTCGCCTCGCCGGTCGCGACGAGAAACGCGAGCACCGCGACCGCGACGCCGACGACGATCCGGATGCGCCCGTCGATCCGTCCGACGTTTCGTTTCACAGGCGTCGTAGTGACTGCAGAGGCTAAAGCGC
>Ga0075105_1000764_pt1 | contig 13438 bp, 17 predicted proteins | sample AntDeeMetag02WF5_FD_69800 | JGI IMG/M metagenome (GOLD analysis project Ga0075105, IMG submission 69800) | Saline lake microbial communities from Deep Lake, Antarctica - Antarctic Deep Lake Metagenome 02WF5 | ecosystem: Environmental > Aquatic > Non-marine Saline and Alkaline > Saline | place... | reverse complement strand
GCTGCTACGCTGGTACACACTGAGGTTGGTAACTGATGAGTGGAAGTTCAAAACAGTCCGGTAATCCCGGCTACGCGGCGACACAAGTACAGCAGGCACCACAGTACGCTCGCGCTCAGATGACCGCGAACGCTATGGAGCGCAAGCGGATTCGGGCTAACGCCTCGCTGCCGAAGCAGGCGTGGGTTGGTATTGAGAACGCGGTCTACCCCGCAATGGACGACGTGCTGACCGTTGTGGCTGACCTTCGAAGCCGCGGTCTCACCACCTCCGAGTCCGTCTCCAACAAGGTCAGCGAGTGGCACAAGTCGGACTACGATTCGACCGCCACCGTCAGCATGGAGCCGGATACGTCCACTGACGAGTCCGAGGCGCAGTACGACCTCGATGGCTCGCCCGTTCCGCTTATCCACTCGGACTTCTCCATCGGCTGGAGGGAGTCCGGCGAGGGTGACGGACAGGTCGTCGACGAGGATATCGAAACGCTCAACGCCGAAGGCTCGGGCCGGGCCGTCGCCGAAGCGATGGAGAAACTGGCCCTCTACGGCTGGGAGCCATCGATCAACGGCGACGATCTTGGCGGCGTGCAGGACGGCTACACGATGTACGGGCTGGCCAACCACCCGAACGTCCACACCGGGACGCTGGGCAACTGGCTTACCTCGCCGGAGGTCATCCGCGAAGACCTGAAGGATGGCATGTTCCGCGACATGAAGGACGACAACTTCCGCGCCACAAACACTGGCTACATGGTGTACATCGGCGAAGGGCTGGAAGACGTGATGGAGGACCCCGATCCGGAAGGCACTGGTGACCGTCTCATCCGAGACCGCATCGAGAACCTGTCCGACGTGGGTACCATCAAGGTCAGCCAGTTCCTCGAAGACGACGCCTGCCTCGCCTTCCGGCCAACGAAGGACGTGATCGACCTCTCCTTCGCGCTCGAAGAACAGGTCGTCCAGTGGGAAGACCCGTTCCGCGACAACTTCAAGACCGTCGCTGCGATGACTCCACGTGTCAAGGACACGCTCCGCGGCCAGTGTGGTATCTCCTACTACACGGGCGGCACCTCGTAGAGTGATTTCTGATGGCAGATGAACAAGGAACCGGGCTTGGAGACGGCTACTTCGCCCGCAAGAAACTCGGTCGCATCGTCAACGGGCTACTCGATCAGATCGGTCCGAACGGGCGGCGGTATCCACCGCAGGATGCCCCACCCGCCGGAGCCGAAGTCGGCGACAGCTATCTCGCCGATGGGACCAACTGGGACCCAGCCGGAACCGGCAACGCGGCGTTCGTTCAGTACGACGGCGCAGCGTGGCAGGTCGTACACGAACACGTGTAGGGCCGTAAACTCAAGAAACACCTAACATAATCAAATGGTAAAACTTCGTGTGAAGCGGGGCACCTATCGGACGGCAGACGGGACACGCATGGAGCGCGGCGACACCTTCGAGGTGTCGGAGGAGCGTTTCAAGCGACTGAACCCGGAGTCTTACGAGGTGCTATCAGAGACGGACGAGGAATCGAACGCGGAACCAGATGCAGATGCAGACGTGGCACAGGAGTCGGGACTGGAACCAGAGGCCGATACTGACACTGATGCTGATGCAGAGTCGGAGTCGGAGTCGGAGTCGGACGGTGCCGAGATCGAGATCGACTTCCCAGAGGAGTCCGGATCGCCGGATCTCGTCGAGGAGTCGGCTGCGGCAGTCGACGACACGGACGTGGAGTTCGATACGGAGGCTCCCGAAGACCGCGAGCCAGCGAGCGACGATGGTTCGAACCCGCTGGTCGATCATCCGTCGGTAACGGACGAGGCCGAAGCCGAGTCAGCAGATACGTCCGACGCCGAGGCCGACTCGGAGTCACCGTCGTTCGACGACGTGACGCCATCGGGCCACGTTCCGGACGACTACCAGATGCTCTCGAAGATGGCCAAACACTACGACGGCGACGAGGCACACGGGTCGATGAGCGGTGACGATCTCAGTGCATTCTTCGGCGAGATGAGCGATACGGAGATCGACTACCTCCGCGAATCCGCCGAGTCCGAACTCGCTAACTGAACGCAGTTTTCGGTGATTCAATCCAATGGCACTTGATGACTACTTCGACGTAACTGACGCTCGCGTCACTCCATCCGACGTGATAGGTGGCGGGTTCGGTACCGAGCTAACAACCGATCAGATCGAACAGAACATCATCAAGGCTCATCACCGAGTCGAGTCCGTACTCGTCGGCTTCGGTGTGGACGACGAAACGCTTGCTCTGATCGAGTTGGATCTTACCAGACACTGCATCACGTTCGGCCCGGAACGCCAAGTCGACAAGGACGGCAGTGGGCCGAGTTCTCGAACCTACAGCGGCACCTTCGGTCGCGGACTGGACGGCACCACGTACGGCCAGTTGGCCATGGATCGTGACCCGTCGAACCGGCTCGGCAAGGACCTGATGTCCTTTTCGACCGTCGGCGGCAAAGACGGCGACTACCCGAGTCAGTGGGACGTGTGAGTGATCACCGATGACTGACATTCCACGCGAGGGTCGGCGACAGATCAAGCGCATGGGCGTGCCGGTGACGCTCACCACCAAAGAGCAACTCTCCCAAGGCAGCCACGGCTCGCAGTGGGCGGCGTCGGCTGACTCGCCGCACTCGATCATGGCCGTGCCCGATCCGGGTGGTTCGACGGTCGAACAGGACTTCTCCGGAATGGACGACGAGGCGGATATCGTCTTCATGGTCCGCGATGATCTCTCGGATACCACTGATGGCGAGCTTCGAGACGGCGGCGGCGAAGACGCTTCGGAGATCGAGTACTACGACACAACGTTTCGTGTCGAGTTCATTTCACCGTATCTTGCTGCCGGGCAGGTACTGCTCGTCTGCGCGGAGTACTCGCCATAAAAGATGGTACGCAGGACTGATTCCCATGATAGACAACTACGCCGATGCGACGGTCGAACAGACACTGGAGGCGATCAGTTCGTTCAGCGACGAACGACTCGTCGAGTTCCGGGCGTTCGAACGCGACCACAAGGATCGAACAGGCGTGACTGACGGTATCGATGATCTGCTGGTAACCATCGAGGTGCCCAACGGCGGGTACTTCTACGGCTACTGGTTCGATGAAGGCGGGCGGTACGAACGGCTTGATACGCCCAAGCTTCGCCGAGCAGCCCGCGAAACGCTGCTGAAGATCGTCGAGGCGTAACGCCATGGTCGAAGATATCAACAACTTTGACGATGTGTACGACGGCATCGACATCGCGCTCGATGACGGCATGGAGGCGTTGCACGACACCACGCTCTCACGTGTGATGCGGAACTGGGATTCGGGTACTGACGCGATGGGTAACAGTTGGCCGCAGTTGGCTGCTGCGACTGTTGACGCGAAGGGATCGAGTCAGATCCTCACCGACTCCGGCAGCCTGAAAGCCAACGTGAAGGCCGAATCCGAGTATCGTAAGAAGACACGTACTTCGGTGATCACGTCTACGCTGCCGTATGCCGCGGTTCACGAGTTCGGGCTTGCCGAACAGGGCATTCCAGCCCGTCCGTTCCTCGGCCCGGCGGCGGAGTTTGCCATGTCCAAACTCACGCTGATCAGCGATGAACTCGATGACCAACTCGTGAACGCCGAGATCAAGTAATCTGATTCCGATTCCGACCTCGATCCGCTGTTCTTCCATTCATCATGCTCACAACTGTAGAACGTCAGCGACTCGAAGCCGCCCTGTCAGTCACTACGACGGTCGACTGGGAGTACGAGGATACTGACGACGTGATTCAACAGGTATCAGTGACGATCGATCCCGCGCTGATCTGGAGTGGCGGCGAGCAAACCGGCGAGTTCGACGACTACCCCGTGGTTGCGCTCGGCATGGACTCACAGGGTGGCATCGTTACGGATGAGACTCCGCTGGACAGCTACGCGGGCTACACCGAGAGCGATGATGGCTCGACGATTACCGAGCGTGATGAACAGCCACAATCCGACACGCTGTCGTTCAGGGTCGCGGTCGAACGGCGGTTCAAGGACGCGATTCCGCCACAGGTGCGACTCGAACAGCTTGTCAACCCGATCTGGCAGTGGCTCGTCCATACCGCTTCGAACGCCGCACTGAACGTGGACTCCGCCGAGGGGCGTGCGCTCACTATTGAGCCACAATCTTCGCCGACGCCGTTCGAGTCCGTCGACACGCTGCGGGCGGAGTTCACCGCAACGGTGGGCTATACCTCGGTAGTCGAATCAGAGTTCGAGGCCGTCGATCTGTTCGGCGTCGATGCAGAGCCAACCACAGAGTAAGCGACACAGACATAGACCCAAACCAAATCACGCAGTTGCTGCTGGACTAACCAATGCCAAAAGAAATCGTCCACATTGACCTTTCGACAGAAACTGGTGCCCGTCCCCAGCCAACGTACACTGACGTTGGCATCGTGGGGACCATGACCAGTTCACCACCGAACGCGGGGTTCGGCGAGGTGAACCGGTACACCAGTGCTGCCGACGTATCGAACGACTACGGTGACGGGACGCCAGTCCACACGTCATCGCAGGCACTCGCCGAAATGGGTGCCAGCTACTGGTACGTTCTCGTACTGGAAGCCACCGAACAATCCGAAACGCTCACCGACGGCACTGACCTGCCGAACGGCCCTGTTCTCGGCGAACAGGAGATCTCCATCGACTCCGCCGATATCGGCTTCACCACCGAGAGTCCGCCGGTGCAGGATCAAGATACCGCGGCGACGGTGATCAACACCGACACGCTCGAAGTCGCCACCAGCGAGACCGATCCGGAACTAACCTATTACACGGCTGATTTCACGGGACTCGATGTGATGTCTCCGACGATCAACCGCGTGGGAGCCGCCGATATCCGTGCGACTGAGCGGGATATCGGGACGCTCAACGCGCTCCAGTCGTGGGCATCGAGCAACGATGCCGGAATGATCACCGGCGGTCCTAACGTCTCGACGTTCGCGGACGTGGAGACGGCGATGGATACGGCCCACGCTGTTTCGGGCTACCTGCCGAGCGGTGGTCACGCGATGCTGGTGAACAACAACAGCGAGGATCTGGCGGCGTATCTGCTGGGGCGACTGGCCACCAGCGATCCGTGGCACAACTTCTACTGGGATGAACTCCCAGTCGGCGGCGCAGTCAGCACGAAGATCGGCGATCCGGCAACCGCCGACACGTTCGAGGGCGGCGACACCGACAACTCGGGTCCCCTCAACGTCATCATCAACAAGGGTGGGACGACGATCGTCTCGAACTCGCTGACGACTGCAGGCAACTCCTCGGACTACCAGTTCTTCGACGTGCGTCAAACAGCCGTATTCATCCGCGCCGAAGTCCGCCGGATCCTCGAATCACTCCGGATTCGCCGGGACAGGATCCCGTTCACGAGCGATGGCCGCGACATCATCCTCAACGTGATTTCCGACACGCTGCAGGAGTACGTCGGCGGTACTGGTAATCCGCTGTCGGCGGCCTCGACCACCGTGCCGGAGGTGGCCTCGCTGTCGGATACTGATAAAGCAAACCGCGAGTGGACCGGCATCGAACTCGACATCACGCTGGCTGGCGATGTCCACGAGTTCACGCTCGGTCTGACGGTGGGAGTCTGATAACAGATGGTACAATTCGATGCCCAAGAGATCGCCGTCATTATCGACGGCGAGCGGGTTGCATTGGTCGACTCGATCGGTTACGATCAGTCGAAGGATCACGAACTCGAACGCAGCCTCGACCCAGATGGTACGGTGCGGATTATCGGGACGGGCGAGTACTCCGGTTCGATTGCCATCAAGGCAGTTTCGGAGTCAATCCCCACGCTGGAAGATCTGTTCCAGAACAACACGGAGTTCACCCTGTCGGTCTCCTACACCGAGTCGGAGCCACGTGACAAGTCGGACTTCATCCGTGTTGCGCTCAACGAGTGGGGACCAGCCGACGACTACGAGGAGTCGTCGATGCCCATGTACGAGGGCAGTTGGGACGCCACGCGTGTCGAACACGTGAACTGAACTGAACTGACACTGCTGTAATTGAGTCGATGCGGGTACTGCTGAACGGGGTTTTCGATGACTGATACTAATACAGACGCAGCCGAGACTGAGCCGGACGCACAGGACAATACAACCACCGCCGAAGCCGAACCAAAGGTAGAGCCAGAACCGGAGATAGAGACCGAAGGCGTCTCTGATCTCACCGAGATGGACCCCGAGGAGATGTCCATCGAGGAACTGGAGAATCAGGAGTGGACGCTTGGTGCCGGGCCAACCAAGGATTACATCAACTTCCGAGGCACCGTCTTTCTGATCGAAGATCCGGACGATGACACGGTTCTCAACATGATGGCCCAAGCCGATACGGGCGAGACATCGGCCAGTGATCGGATGTACGATCTCTGTCGCAGTGCGATCACCGCCCCGGAACTCACGCCGGAGCGATGGCGTGATATGCGAATGAGCGAGCGGATCGGGCTGTTAACTCGTGTCAGCACGGCCATCGGCCTCAACGATATGATGGATTTTCCCGAAGATGGGCAGCCAGTCCAAGTGGAATCCTAACAACTCGGTTGGCCCGCGAGTTTGGTCTCGATCCGACGGAGGTTGCCCAGTGGCCGTGGCAGAAACGGCTGCACTGGAGCCAGTCGCTGTCCGAACTCGATCAACAAGAATCCGAACAGGCCGACAAACAACTGCCGGACGATGCGCCGTCACACGGCCAGCATCGGACGAGTAGTAGCGTCACACCCGGCGTTGCCAAACACGGCAACGTCATTACTACGTAACCGCACCCACGTCACTTCATTAATTCATGTTCTCAGGAAACGTCCGCCGCATTGCGACGGTAGTCACAGCTAACGATCAAGCCACTCGTCAGCTGAAAGACGCCGAGTCCGCGGGGGATGACGCCGCCCAGTCGTTCGAGAACACAGAGAAGGCAGTCGGCGGGATGCGAGCAGCATTCGTTGCGTCGGCTGCAGTGACGGGCGCATTGGCCGCGTCGGTCGGCGCGCTGGTTATGCAACATGGACGCGCCGAACAGACGTTCAGCCGAATGCAGGAACTGATGGGTGCGACCGATGCTGAGATGTCGAAGCTTCAGGATACGGCGATGGCGATTGGGATCGATCTCCCCGTTGCCATGGGCGATGCCTCCCGTGCGATGGAGCAGCTTGCTTTCGCCGGGTTCAGCGTCCAAGAATCCATGCAGGCTGCCCGTGGTGTGGCCAACCTTGCGGTCTCCTCGACGCTGACCATGAAGGAAGCCGCGCGTGATACGGCCTCGACGCTGCGGATGTACAACCTCGCGGCGGATGAGACCCATCAGGTGACTTCGGCACTGGCCGCGACGTTTGCCAGTTCGACGACGAACCTCGCCGATCTCACCCGAACGCTGAACCGCGCCGGATCGGTCGCCTCGAATACCGGCATCACGCTCGCCGAGGTGTCGGGTGCGGCTGGGGTTCTTGCCGATACGGGTATCCGTGCGGCACGTGCCGGTGAGGGGATTCGGAAGATGCTCCAAGAGTTGGCCGCGCCGTCGGGCAAAGCCGCCAAGCGAATGACCGAGTTGGGACTCTCGACCCAAGACTTCCTCGATAGCGAGGGTGAGTTCATCTCCCTGTACAACACGCTTGACGTGATCAATAACTCCATGTCGGATATTCAGTCGGCCTCCGAGCGGATGGCCGCCGCCCAAGATCTGGCCGGGCAGACGGGTCAACGCGCACTAATCCCGCTGCTGAATAACCAAGAGAAGCTGAACGAGAAGATCGGCGATGTGTTCCGCTCGGAGATCAAGGCGTCGGTCGGCCAACTCAACAAGCTGAACCCCGATCAGATCGCCGCCGTCTCCGAGGCGTTGGACATGCCGAATCTCGATCCATCTGAAGTCACGCCGACGGAGATCGTCACGCGAATGGACGAGTTGGCGGCTTCCGGCGAGACCACCAGCGAGATCGCTATGCGCCTGCAGGGCGCGTTGAACATCTCGGGCGACGCCGCCACGTCGCTTGCCTCTGATATCACTGATGCCAACACGAGCGTCGGCGAGATCTCGCAGGGGATCGGTGGTGTCAGCACGGCGTCGGAGATCGCCGCGAGCCAGATGGATACCGCCGCAGGCTCGGTGAAGTTCCTGAGAGCGAGTCTGGATGCGATGACGTTCTCGATTTTCACGGGTGCCGGACCCAGCATTCAGTGGCTGAATGAGGAGATAGCTGCGGGGGTGAACTGGGTCAACAACCACGAGGGCGCGTTACAGGCGTTGGGTGCGGTACTGATCCCACTGACGACGACGTTCGCCGCCCTCACGCTGGCGTTGGGTGCCAACATCCTTGCCACGCAGATCCTCGCGGCCTCTCAGGGCACGCTGGTCGGCGGCTTCATTGGCTCGATAATTGGAGCCGGGAGTCTGGCTGGTGCGCTCGGCGTGCTGAGCGGCGCACTGTATGCGACTGCCGCCGGGGTCTGGGCGGTGTTGGCTCCAGTCTGGCCGATCATCGCCGCGGTCGGCTTGGTGGTCGGCGTGTTCGCCGCGCTCGCAGCCATTATGAAGTTCGATGTGCTGGGAGCCGGGGATGCCGCGGCGGGTGTGTTCGACGCGCTCGGCAAGGGTGCGTCGTGGCTTGGCGGCCATCTCCAGACGCTCGGTGCGATTCTGTGGCAGTTGGGTCGCATCGCGGCGATTGCGTTCGCGGCCATTACGCTCGGCCCGTTCGCCGCTGCGTTGAAGTTCTTCGATAATCCGGGCAAGTGGCTCAACGCTGGGAAGAACGCCGTCATGGGGCTGGTCGCGCCGTTCAAATCCATGTTCCCCGGTATTCTGCTCGCGCTTATTCCGGGTGTGGGGTGGCTGTTGGCGGCTGCTCACCTTGCACCGGATGCGTGGAAGCAGCGTGGCTACGATATGGTGAAGGGACTGGCGGAGGGCATCGTGCCCGGACCAGTGCTGGATGCCGTGTCGTCGGTTACTGATGCAGCCTCGGCCTATTTGCCGTTCTCTGATGCGGAGAAAGGTGGCTTTAGTCGACTGACTGATGCCGGATCGGCGATTCCACAGACCATCGCCAAAGGCATGGCTGGTGAGGGCGGCACGGTCGCCAACGCTCTCGGCTCGATCGCCAAGCAGACGCCGCTTGGTAAGGTCATCGGCTCGTTCACGGGTGGACTCGGTACCGATGGTAGTAATCCGTCGACGAGTGCTGCCTCGCGGACGGAGATCATGATCGAGGTGATCCAGAACATCACCTTCGAGGGTGGGACGGATTCGCCCGAGGCTGACGTGGCGGCGGCTACCGAGTCGGCGACTGACGACGTGTTGACCGAACTCGAACGTAAGCTGAAAGCGGATTTGGACTGATTCGATCGGAGACCAAACACCATGACTCAAGTTACAATCAATGATATCGTCATCGAGGGCGCGACCCGGCGCGACTCGAATGCCGGGTGGAACGCTCCGACGGAGACGGTCGAGCGGGGCTTCGAGTTCAGCACCTACGTCAGCAGTGAGCCGATTGCTGTCACGCTCGAAGCGTGGGTCGAACCCGACGTGGTTGAGCAACTCACCACGATCCGTGAGGCAGGCGAGCCGTTCTCCGCGTCGATCGGGGACCTCGGTATTCCGGAGGCGAAGCTCGACGATCTGTCGGTGTCCGACGAGGCAACCCGTCTTTCGCATCACAAGGTCACGCTGAAGATCGAGGAAATCACGTTTGCCGAGATGGAGACCGCTGAAGTCTCTTTTGAAGCACCCGGTGGCTCGATGAGTAGCAGTGCGAGTGCGAACCCACCCAGCGTGGCTGGTTCGGAGCCAACCGATGACGATCCCTCGGGCACGAGTGACAGCGGTGGTATCGTCGAGTCACTGAGCAACGCTGCTGATTCGATGGCCAGCGCACTGGGGTTCTAACCGATGACTGAACGCATCAACTTGCCACGCCACCGAATCCAGAACCGCCAGTCGATCAACGTGGAGTTCACGCCGCGGAGTTTTCCGCGTCAGCGGTTCGCACTTCAGATGGAGTGGAACTCCGAGTTGAGTCGCTGGACGGTTGAAATCGAGCATCTGACTATCGGGCGGCGGGTCACCAAGAGCGTGGCCACGCCGTATCGGTACTATTCATATCTGCCGTTCTGCGTGTTTCTGTTCGCCGATCCCAGCGGCGAGGCCCAACGCGTGACGCCGCAGAATTTACAGGAGGAGATGTACTTCTACGTGATTCCGGGTCCCGATGGTCGTCCGCCGGAGGAGTGGTAGGATGCGCCTCTGGAAGCAGCACCGCGAACTCTACATTGACGGCCAAGACATGTCGGGATTCGATATGGATATCTCCGTCACCAAGCCCAGCAGCGATCCGCTGGAGTTTGACGCGAAGCTGTGGAATCTCACGGATGCGACGTGGGATCGCTTCGACAAGAACAGCAAGCTCTCGATCACGCTGGGGTGGGCAAATGGTATCCAGCAGAACGTGATTTACGGTAACGTTGACAAGCTGAAGGCGTCGGTCAACGGCAGCGATATCGAGTATCGCTTGCAGGGCCAAGACGTGACGGCGGAGGCGGTTCTTAACCGTATCAGCAACAGTTGGGCCGATGCTTCGCCGTCGGTAATCGTCGAGGAGATCGCCGCCTCGCTGGGGCTTGGCGCGACGGTCGATCCCGTTGGCCAGTCCATTCCGGGTAACTGGGCGATGACGACCGATCGGAAGGTCAAGGACTGGCTCGACGAACTGCTGGAGTACGCCGCCGAACTGACGGGCGTCAAGTGGGAGTGGTTCGCCGAGCAGGGTCGGCTGTTTTTCGTCGAGCGTTCGACCACTGTAGGCGAGGTACCCGAGCTATCGTTTGATGGCTTGCTGTTGAACATCGGCAAGAAGTCGAACAACGACAGCGAGGACGATGAGACTCGACTGGAGTTTACTGCCATGCTCGATCCGCGCATCCGAAAGGGAGCCGAGGTGGTCATCAACACTGATCGGTTCGATGGTGTCTATCGCGTCGAGAACTACGAGTACGCGAGTTCGACGGTGAGCGGTGACCACACGGTGACCGCTGACGTGACGCTGGCTGACGACGCCGAGGAGTACGACCCAACGCCTGATGTGGTCGAGTTCCCCGGCTACAACCCGGTGTAATCCGGCCACTGTGACTAACGAAGCGGAGTGGAGGTTCATTCTCGATGCATAACGCAACGCAATCACAATCAGAGACGGCACAGGTGTATCGATGAGTGACAAGGATGTCTCAATCGCCGGCACCATCCGCCAGTTCATCCGCGACGAGGTGCGCGGCATGTACACGGCGAGTATGGCGATCATCGAGAGCGTCGACAGTGAGACCCAGCGGGTGACGGTGAGTCTCAAATCCGACGCCAACGTGTTCGTCGATGACGTGCCGATCGCCACGCCGTTCGGCGGCGATGGGGTTGGTGTGGTGTTGCCACTCGAATCAGAGATGGAAGGGCTGTTGCTCCACACACGCGAGCCGCTGGCCGAGCAGATCCAAGATCGCGGCCATGTGCCGAACAGTTCGACCCGGCGGCACACGCTGGAGGCGGCGGTGTTCATCGCCAGTCTCTGGCTGGATGACGACGCGATCCCCAGTCACTCGCCCGGTGAGTTCGTGCTGGCGATCCAGAGCGATGGCTCGACAATGACGATGGCTCCAGATGGGCTGTTCGAAGTCAGCCATAGCTCGGGGACGGTGATCAAACTGGCTCCGGACGGCTCGGTCACGTTGGGTGATCCGAACGCTTCCGCCCCGGTGTTGACCGCTGATGCGACGTTGACCGACAGTTCGGGCGGGTCGGTCACGGTCGACGACCCCGGCTCCTCGGATACGGAGGCAAGCTAACTATGGTGTTCAAACGCACACTCCAGACCAACGCAGACGGCGATATCAATCTCGACGACGCGAAGCGGTACGCGATGATCGATGGTATCGAAGGTGTCACGCAGGAACTGAAGGACACGCTGACGACGGTGCGTGGCGAAGACCCGTTCGCGCCGGATCATGGCCTGCGTGTCTTCGAGATCGTCGGCGCACCCAACGAGGTGTTGGATCGGGAGATCCGCTTCGCACTGGATCGAGACGATCGGGTCGAATCGATCGAGTCGGTCGAGATCACGGGTGATCGAACAAACCGCACCCGACAGGTCGATGTGGCGGTGGCACTGGTATCAGTGCCGGACACTGTGGAGTTTGGAGTTGAGATGCAGTGAGCCAGTTCGGCCCACAACCTGACGGCACCTTCGAGAAGAAGTCGATTGATCAGATCCGCGACGATCTCAAGACGGCGTTCGAACAGGAGCTTGGCACTGATATCGAGCTTCGTCCGAGTTCACCCGTCTTGCAGATCATCAACGCCACCGCCACGGAGATCGCCACGCAGTGGGACGCTGCCGAAGCAGCCTACTACGCCTCGTTCTATGAGGATAGTTTTGGCGAACAACTCGACAAGCAGTTGGCGTTGGCTGGTTTCAGCCGCCGTCCGTTGCGTGCGGCCACGGGTGAGGTCGTGTTCAGTCGGGAGACCATGGCGTCGACCGACTACTCGATTCCCGAAGGGACGGTCGTCACGACACCACGGACTGAATCTCGCCCACCGATTCCGTTCGAGACGATGACTCAACGAATCCTGTCTGACGGGTCGGTATCAGTGACTGTGCCCATCAAGGCTCTCAGCCCGTGGCAGACGGATCTCGACGAGGAGTGGCTGGGTGAGGAAACCAACGTCGATGCGGATACGATCACGCGCTTCGGCGATCCGGTTTCGGGGATTGACTCGGTGACCAACCCGAACCCGACGGGCGATCAGTCCGAAGGGTATGTCGAAGGCCGTGATGAGGAGCGCGATCCGGAGTTCAAGCTGCGCTACGAGACCACCAAAGGCGAAGGTGGTGTCAGTACGGTGTCCGCCATGGAGTCGTCGATTCTCAACTACTCCGACGACATCATCTCCGTGCGTGTCGAGGAGCGACGGGATACGGTGACCAATGAGTACGGTCCGGAGGTGACAGTGCAGGCACCCGGCGTGGCTGATACCACAATTGCCCAAGCCATCTTTGAATCCCGCGGGGCTGGACTCCAGACGTTCGGGGCAACCACTGCCGATGCGGTGGACAACGACGGCGTGACACGCCCCGAGAGCTTTGATCGGGCGACGGAGGTTGATATCGATATCGACCTGACCATTACGACCGGCGCGACGTTCCCGTCCGATGGCGTCGAGCAGATCGAAGACCGCATTATTCAGTACATCGGTGGGATCGTCAACGGCGGCATCGAGTACCCCGGATTGGAGATCGGTGACGACGTGATCTTTGATCAGGTGTTCCGTCGCGTGATGGATCAGCGTGGGGTGGTCGAGGGCGACATGACGATAGCTATCGATGGCGACTCGCTGGCCGCCTC
>Ga0075105_1000747_pt1 | contig 13771 bp, 15 predicted proteins | sample AntDeeMetag02WF5_FD_69800 | JGI IMG/M metagenome (GOLD analysis project Ga0075105, IMG submission 69800) | Saline lake microbial communities from Deep Lake, Antarctica - Antarctic Deep Lake Metagenome 02WF5 | ecosystem: Environmental > Aquatic > Non-marine Saline and Alkaline > Saline | place... | reverse complement strand
GTTCGCGTCGACGGTCTCGTAGGGCCGGTCCCACGATTCCCCGACGTGAGCTTGGGCAGCGAGATGGAAAATGAGCGTATCGTCGTAGTCCTGAAATGTTGAGAGGGCCTCGCGGACCGAATGCATGTCTCGTAGGTCTCCGCGGTGAACTGTGACTTCCTCAGACTGGTGGACGATGTTGTTGAGTTCGCCACTTGAGGTAGCACGAACAAACACGTGAACGTCGGCACCTTCGTCGACGAGCCGGTCCACGAGGTGCGACCCAACGAACCCGTCCCCACCCGTTACGAAGACTGGCCGTTCTTCGATTTTGGATGTAATATCCATTACGTGTTTCATTAAGACCATCGTATTTCTAACTTACTACTACCGAGAAGGTTTCCCGTATACGGTAACCGGAACTCCTTTCGAGAAAAGGGCCCGACTCATCCCATGGAGATTCAGGACGAATACATCGAGGAGGACCTTTTTTCGGAGTTCATCGCTCACATGCCAGAGGTGTGCGTGGAGGTTGTCGTCGAGAGTGATACGGGGATCCTCTTGGCAAAGCGTTCGAATGAACCAGTACAAAACGAATGGTTCTGGCCTGGAGGACGGCTTTTGAAAGGCGAACGACTGGAAGAAGCTGCTCATCGAATCGCCCGTGAGGAGTTGGGGATTGAGATAGAAATCCAGGACAGACTCGGTGTCTATTCTCACTTTTGGGAGACGAGTGCAGAGCAGGGTGCTCCAAGCCGCCATACAGTAAACATCGTCTTCCACGTTACCCCGTCGAACGATTCGCCCTCGATTACCCTCGATGAACAACACAGCGAAACCCGCTGGATCACAGAACTTGAAGACGATTTACACGACTACGTCATTACCTATCTCAAAGATTCTAACCTGGTTTGAGTAACCCACACTTGCCGGGCAACAGCAAACCGCTTGCAACCGTCCCAAAGAAGCGATCTTCTTCCCAAGAGTCCAGCCGTACAGAAGCACCCCACCACAACTCTACTCCACAGCCGAAGCGAATCGGTTCTCTGTGTCTTTCGCTTCTCTCCTCGATCCCGATCAGTCGCTGGCACACTAAGAAGCTGATAGAGGACGGCTATCCATTGGATTTAATTCTGGACTTAGTCCGTCTACTTGGGTCCCGCGTTCGGTGTCTTCCATTCGAATGATGAAGCCGCTGAATCCTACGTGGCAAGTTTCGCCGGCCGGGAGCGCGTTTCATCGCGCGCCGCGAGGGACCTCCGGTCCCTCGCCCCTCGCGGTGTAACCGAGAGAACCCACCGAAAGACTCGGCACGCCTCGTCTTTCGAGCCCACACTCGCTCCGCTCGCGTGGATGGGGAAGGGCAGGTCTGCGGTTCCTGGTGTCTTGCGCGAACGGAGTGAGCGCAAGGCTCAGGAGACGAGCGGAGTGAGTCTCCTGGTGGACTGAAAGGGCGAGGCGCGGTCCGGGAACCCCGGACCCGCAAGCACCGACGGCGCGCAGCGGGTTCGCGGGACCGGAGCGCGCCGAGGGCTTTCGAGGTGTTTGGTGTATGCCTGTCGACTTGTAGCGAGCGGGCATAGAGCGTTCCCGTATCAGTGGTTGCTGGTTCTCTAAGATGATCCGAGACCACCAAAATTACCACTCGAGCTAGCCAGCGGACTTTTCCCAGCCGAACCAAAGGTACGTACCAGAAATGTCCGCCACCGTCCTCACGTCGAAAGGACCCCTCCTGGTAGCCCTCCTCGTAGCCATCGCCTCGACAGGCGCTGCAGGGGCACTCGACATGGACGGCGACAGCAAACCGAACGCTGTCGAACTCGTCGGGCCCACGGACCCCTTCGAGAGCGACACTGACGGCGACGGCGTCGACGACGGCGTCGAAGACACGCGCGGCACCGACCCCACAGCCTCGGATACGGACGGGGACGCCGTCGACGACGGCGCCGAACACGACACCGACCCCACGGATCCAGACACAGACGGCGACGGGCTCGAAGACGGCGCGGAACTGAACCACCACGGGAGCGACCCGACCGGCCCAGACACCGACGGGGACGGGCTGGACGACGGGCGAGAGGCGACGCTCGGGACGAACCTCTCGAACGCCGACACCGATAACGACGACCTGTCCGACCCCGACGAAGTCGACCTCGGCACCGATCCTACCACGGCTGACACCGACAACGACGGCCTCGACGATGACGCGGAACACCACGACCTCCCGACCGACCCCACCAGGGCCGACACGGACGGGGACGGCGTCGACGACGCCACCGAACTCCAGCAGGATCTCGACCCGACCGACAAAGACACCGACGGCGACGGCCTCACCGACGGGGACGAACTCGACGGGCCGACCGACCCCACCGAGGTCGACACCGACAGCGACGGCCTGGACGACGCGAAAGAGACGCGCTCGGAGACCGACCCGACCGACGCCGACACGGACGGGGACGGCCTGGACGACGGCGCGGAACACGAACACAAAACGGACCCGACCGACCCCGATACCGACGCCGACGGCGTCCGGGACGGCCGGGACCCGATTCCGCTGGTCCAGGAGTCCAACCCCTACGGCGAGTCCCGCCTCGAAGTCGAGATCGCTGAGGACACGGCCGGTGGCCAGCACAGCCTCGAATCGGCGATGGCGTTCTGGACCGAGCAGTCCCACGAGCGAGACACGCCGTACGAGGCGCGGATGCAATCGATCGACGACGCGGACAGCAGCGAGGACGTCGACGTCGAACTTCACTTCGTCGACGACGTCACCGTCCACTGTGGCTCCTCGTCGACTGGCGAAGTGCTCGGCTGCGCGCCGGTCGTCGGACCCAGCGAGGGGACGCTGTACCGCGCCGTCGACGTGTACGTGCAGTCGGACCTGCGCCGGTCCGACATGGAGCACGTGGTGACCCACGAACTCGGCCACGCCATCGGTCTCGACCACGATTCGGATTTTTCGGTCATGGACGCCTATTTGTGACCGCGGACTCCCCTCCTCCGACCGACCGGCTTCTTCGACGCCATCGGTGCACTCGATAGACCGACCAGTGATCGAGAGCCAACAGCGCTAGTGCTGTGCTTCGAGGAACTCGACGAGGGCGTCGATGTCGTCACTGGACGCTGAGGACTGCCCGAAGAGACTCTTGAATCGATGGTCGAGCCCGCCGTCCTCGATGAATGCCTGCGCTTCACTGAGTTGCGACCGGAGGGCGTCTTCGTCCCCACGATGGAGGTGGCACTCGACTCGCCCGAAGTCGATCTCGGGGACAGCAGCGAGGACGTCGGCGAGATCCGTCTGTCGACCACTGTGGAGCTTTGCCGCGACGAGTACCTCGCCCTCGGCGGCCCGAGCAGACGTCGACCGAGAACCGCCGGAAATCGTCGTTTCCGTGCTATGGTCGTGGAGGTAGTCGAAGGACCACTCGGCACCAGTCTGGCGACAGCCGAGGCCGTTCACAAGCACGTCGACACCGACTGGATGGACTAAGCCCACAGTCCGCTGGAACAGTTCGATCTCCCGGTTGTATATCGTCTCTTCCGGTGGAACCTCTAGTTCGTCCGTTCGCTCGAACTGGTGGTCTCCGAGGAACGTCACGACTCGTTCGTAGTCATCGGGGGCGATGACGAGGTCCAGGTCCGTAGAGAAGCGAGTCTCGAACTGGCTGATGGCGTAGCCGCCCACGAGCACGAAGCCGATATCGGACTGATCGAGTTCTTCGAGAACCTCGATGAGTGCCTCGCTGCGTTCTTCCTGGCTCATGGTTAGGCGGGCTCCATCCGATAGTCGGCATCAGTGTCGACGTCCTCGTACATTCGGTCGAGCATGTCCAGCGCCGACTGGAACGTCGCGTAGTGTTCGCGAGCGAACTCGAGGGTCTCTTCGAGAGAAATGACTGGACGGCCGTCCACACATTCCGCTTCGATCGCCTCACAGCGTTCGAGGACGACCTGCAGCGGGCCATCGTTGCCGTCTACCGGCTGGCGCTCCTGGGCAACCGGGATACCGAATCGGTGGAAGAACCGCTCCCACCCCTCCAGATCTGTTTCGTTGATTGCGATGAAGAGCGGGTAGTCGTCGGGGTCGCGTGCGACCTGGTAGCCGCCGCGGGTCCACACGTAGACCGCGTCGATCGATGTGTACGCGAAGTCCATCCCGGCGAAGTGGGGGAGGACGTACGCCTCCGAAATCGTCGGCGGTGAGACGTCAGCCGATGCTGCGAGGAACGAGAGGCCTGCCTCGCGAACCTCGTGGTCGACGACGTGGAGTCCATCGTCGTATTCGACGTACCCCTCGTCTTCGAGCGTGTTGACCACCCGGCGAATCGTCTCTCGGTTCTCGTCGATTTTCCGCGCGACACCGACGATAGAGTCCCCTGGCTCGATCGCGAGTAGCGTCTTGAGTGGCTTCTCCCCACAGGCACCAAACATATTTATTCTGTCGGTTACACAACTGTGTGCAAGCATAATAGAATTTACCATTCTACTGAGACGGTGATCGGACGCTCCGCATCTCTCGAACCACGAGGAGCACAGCGAGCCTCGCGAGTCGAGCTGGCCAAAGGCGTTCGACGTGGTTGCAGTATCGCCGGTGACGTGTCGCGAGCGGAAAACACCTCTTCAGGCGCGGGAGGGTGTCACGATTCCTCGTCCGTATATTGGTAGTCTGGTCGGACCGTTTCGAGGAGGTCTTCGACGATCTCCCAGAGAACCAAGGGAGGGGTGTCGTGTCTGAATGTGACTCCCCAGCGGTGCTCCACATCCACGGCTGCGTACTGGAAATGTGCCCGTCCGAGATTGGGATGGCCCTCGTCCTGGTGCCACCCAGCGCGAAAGCCCGTATTCGGGTCAGTGTAGTCGATGCGGAACCAATCGTAGGGGTCCTGGCGGTACCATTTGATGGTCAGTTCCGGCGACTCAGGTCCTGTCGGCGGGTCGAGACGAACCGGATCGAAAATCGCCCGTAGTTTCTTCTCTCGATATCGTCTGGAACGTATTTGACCGTCGTGATGCGTCTGCGGAAGTCAGTCACACAAACAGACGCCGCCCTCCCGGATCTGACTCACTGAGAACTGGTGGACCGCGGTCGCGAGCTCAGCCATCGCCTGCGCTTGTTCTTCGGTTGGACGGCCGCCTCCATAGTAACTCTCAGTCCGGTTCTCGCTGTAGAGGTCCTTCATTGCCTCCGCGGTGTCCCGCTCAAAGAGCCCGATCTGATGGGCGCGGTCGTAGCTGAATTGATGGTCTTGGAAATCTTGAAGCGTATCGCTCGTCATCGAGAGAGCATACGCCTCGATAGACCGTTCGATGGCCCCAAAACAAACCTCGATGACAGCGGTATAGTACCCGTCCTGTGACTGGAGTGTTTCGACGACTTCGAGAAGTCGACAGGCTTTCGTCAGCTGGGTCTTCCAGTCCGCATCGGCACTAATCCCTTGTTCAAACTCCGTCCGACCTTGGCCGACCATATCGAAGGCGTCCTGCGCACGCTCGAGTGCAGTAAGCACTGCAGCCGGATCAGAGCCGCTACTCATCGTCGCCCCCCTCCTCAAGCAGGAGGTTTTCGACGGTTTCGAAGTCACTCGTCTTGTACACCGGAATCCCCGAGACGACGATTTCCCGGATGTCTTCGGTATAGGCTGGAATCGCCTGGACGGCTTCGACGTCGATATCGTACGCGTATCGGTTCCCATCGAACTCCCTTTCCTCGAGTTCGCGCGCGATAGCGTTTGCTTCCCGCTGGCTTTCGGCCCGCCCGGAGCGAGTGAGGACCCAGAGATCGATATCACTCCGTCGGTCAGCCTCTCCCCGAGCAACACTCCCATACAAGATGATGCCGACGATGTCGCTAATGTTCTCACGGACCTTCGTTATCGCGGCTTTGACGGGCTGTTGATACTCCGGTTGCGGCACCCGGAGGATTGGATCCGATGGAACAGACAGCCGTCGCCGATTGATTTGAACGAGTCGCTGGTTGCTTTTCGGAGATTCAACGACCAGTTCATTCGAACTGAGAACATTCACTGCGCGCCGGACAGACTGGTGTGAATGGCCGACCTGGTTCGCCAGCTCTCGGAGAGAGAACTCATTGAACCGGTAGTTTGTTAAAAAGAGGAGGACATCGCTGGTCGCTTTGTGCTTGAATAAACCGGGGTCTAAAGGAGGTATCGGAAGCGAAATAGAAGCTCCAGCCGGATCAGCATTCTCCGTCTCGTGGCTCATATAACGTGTCACGGACCACTAGTATAAATACTTTATATGAATACTCGGAATTACCTAAGTGGCTACTCGAGCTCGCCCTCCTCGTATGTGCGGGAAGAGAAAGACAGCCGTTCGCTCCGCTCCTCGAAGGGCTCTGTCGTCGGAGCGAGGAAGTCCCATTCACGGATGGCAAATCCGACGATTTTACTGCGGCGCTGGAGGTACTCCCACTCACGAGCGATCTCACGTCGGCGGTCTTCTTCGTCGGCGTCGAGGGTATCGTCGGCGAGCGTCCCCCGAAGCTGGTTCGGTGACTCGACGTCGAACTCGTCCTTCCAGTCACGGATCTGTGCTTTCATATCGGCGAGGCGATCCGTGAGCTCCGCGACAGTCTGTCCGCTGTCCCGCAGGCGCATCGCCTCCTGCATCGCCTGGCGACGGTAATCGGGGAAGTATGTGGTATGAGTTGCGCTGTCGTCACGGTGGAGGATGCCGTCGTCGACGAGACGGTCGAGGACGCGCGTGGTCGGCTCGTGTGACCAGTTCGCTTCGGAGGCGATCCAGTTTGCCGTCCGCGGCTCGGACAGCTGCCGGGCGACCATCCGCACCCGGTCTTCGCCCGTGGTCTGCCGGTCTAGCAGGCTCTCGGCATTCGATTCGTCTTCGGTCATAGCTCACTGTTCGCGATCTATATTGATATTGATTGAGGCTATTCGTTCTATACCGAATCAGCTGTGGCCGGGAGCGCGCTCTGTCGCGTGCGCCGGAGGAACGGAGGGCCCCCGTACCTCGTGGTGTCACCGCGAGAATCCACCGGAAGACCCTGTACATCTCGTCTTTTGAGTCCACATGTGTTTCGCTTGCGTGGACGGGCAGGCCGTCACCTGGAGGACTGAAAGGGCGAGGGCCGGTGGCGCGTTCTGCGCGGCCCCTATCCGAGCGACGGAGGAGCGAGGATATGCTGCACAGAACGCGCGAGCGGACCGAGGGCTTTCGACGTGTTTGCGGTATCAATCCCGTCGCTGTCCTTCGAACACCCACCATTCGATACCTACACTCCCTGTATTGACCGCAATCGAGCCGAGGTCTGTCAGCTCTTGAGGATTTCAACAAAGCCGTATTTCCGCAATCTCGGTGTACTTTAGCGACCGTTCTGCTGTCTGAATCGCCAACTACTGTGAAGACGCGGGTTTGCGCTCGCACTCTCCATCACGTTGAGAAGGGACGTGATGAAATCGTGGGCCGAATCCAGAACGCGGCTGCAACTCTGCCCGTCCCTTCCTCGGTGATCGCGGCGATGAAGACGTTCGAGTCGACGAATATCTTCATCGCCGCTTGCGAACGTTGCGAACCTCCTCGACCGAATCGAGATCGAGATCACCGGCCATACCGCGGAGATGCTCACCGAGCGGGACGTCGTTCTCAGTAGACGTTCCCACGAGTTCGGCCACGTCTTTCGCGTTGACACCCATGGGTAATTCGTGGAGAGCCATCGGTAAAATCATTCCACATCGCAACCTCCCCGATCAGAGTGGCTGCTGACCCCTTAGCGTCCATTGGTCGAGGCCATCTCAGTCACGTTCTGTCGACTGCCGTGTTGCCGAAGAAGACGGGTACAGGCGCCGCCTCCGAACGAGACGAAGTACGCGTTCGATCGGTGTCATGTGCAGTCCTTTTCGAGAGTTGAAGGGGAACCGAAAATTCTCGGCGCGCCTCAGTAGCAAGTGTGCCTTCACACTAGCCTTTTTGCGCTGGAACGCAGTACTACCCATATGAGCAGTGATCGCGTCGACGCGGAGAGCAAGGTGTCCGGGAACCAGGCGAACATCCCCGCTCGCATTCGCCGTGAACTCGGGATCGACGACGGGGACCAGCTCCGCTGGCACCTCGAAGACGATGGCGCCGTTCGCGTCCACGTCGTCCGGCAGCGAACGGGAACGTTCGCCGAGTTCGACGGGTACGACGGCGACGCCGCGACGGACGTCACCACCGACCACGACGCGTGGGGCGTCGACCTCGAGTAGATGCCCCGGGCAGTGATCGACACGTCGGTGCTCTTCGCCGCGGTCTATCGACGGGACAGCGCCCACCAGGACGCACTGCCGATCCTGCAGGGCATCGACGACGGGTCGCTTCCCGACGCGGTCGTCCTCGACTACGTGCTCGCGGAGACGCTCAATGCACTCGGGACACACGCCGGCCACGACGCGGCCCTCGACCTTCTGGACCGCATCGAGGAGAACACACGCTTCCACGTCGACTCGCTCTCCGGAGACGCGCTGGCCGCCGGGAAAGCCCTGTTTCGGCGTCACGCCCCGCTCTCGTTCGTCGACGCGTGTCTCGTGGCGTACGCACGAACCGCCGACCTCGAGTACCTCTACGCGTTCGACGACGACTTCGACGTCGTGAACGACGTCTCCCGTCTCGACACGCCCACAGATCCGTACGGCCCGAGTTGAACAGTACGGTCGGCGGGGGCTTCGGCTCCAGCCCGTCCGGACGGTTCGATATCGTCTGGACCGAACGCGACTGCGACAACTTCCACGACACGGAGCCAGACGGTGTCGACGTCCGTTTTGACCCCCATCCAGAACCGAACGCCCCGGAGAAGCATTTTCACGAACCACCTCATGCGAATCCACGGGTTCCCTCGTGTATCGAAGTCGAACAGGTCGACGTCGTCGTCAGTCCGGAGGAGACAGACGCCTTCGTCGAGTTTCTCGAAGCGCGTGGGTTCGAGGCGACGGCCAGTCATCGAAAAAAGTGGGTCTCTGACACTGAAGTGATCGGATTCGAGAAACGACTGACTCCCCAGCAGCCTATCGGATTCGACTTGCTCGTCAACGGTCTCGGCTGTCGCCAGACGGAAGCCCAGTGATCGTTCGACTATTCAGAACGACTCCCGCCGAGAGAGACGCCACACCGCAGCTCGGCACCGCATTCGAAGTGAACTGGCTCCCCACGCCAGTCGCTTCGCTTGCCGTCCTCGATCGGTCGTTGACACGCCGTACAGATGAACTGCGGGCGGTCTGCTTCGGACTCGTTTCGCCCCGTTCCCTGTGACCCGCCGAGTTTGTTGTGTGTCGACATCGATGAAGCTCCCTGAGTGCCCGAACCCAGATAGCAGAACTCACGGACCTGGCCCCTTCAATATATCGGTGATTCCGGGCCTCCCATTCCGGAATTTCGCAGATGACTCCTTTCAGAAATTGCACGATCCCTGGCTCCGATAGCTTCTCTCTGCCAGCTCAACCAGTTCTATTCTTCATCATTCCACACTCTCGCATTGTCGAGGGCTATCTGTGTGAGTTTGTCGCAATGCAACCCTCGCTCAGCACGAACTGTTACCGCACGCAATGGGGCTGACCCAGCGCTCGTCTTCCAAACCTTCTTCCAGACTGCCAGCGGTGTCGAGCGACTATCTCGTGGATTCTACTTCCATCGACGGGAAATACAAATCCCTTCGCACGTCCGCAAGGGACATCTTCCATCACTGCCGACAGCGAACTAGATGGCCAAATACGGAGGGAGTAAATCGTGGAGCCAAGAGCGGAAATGCAGGCGACGAACCGTCGGTTCTGTAATCCGATGGCGGTAAACCAGGACCGACCTCATCCCGTGAAATCACCGGGAAGGGGCCGTCTGAAACAGGGTTTGTCGAATTCGACCCTCGATCGATGGTCGTGCCCGGCAAATCGGGCTACGCATCCGCCAATCCAATCGTCGACCGCCCATGCAGGCCTGTCCTCTCACCCCATACTCCCAGAATTTGGCAGTCTCAACCGGTTCTCAACAGGGGTTTGTTGATCCCGTGTGATACGCGGATTTGCCCCCTTCAATCGCCGTGAAATCCCCCGTTCTGGGGCCATATTTGCCGGGTAAATACCGACTCAAGAAGCTCCGAAATCGACAGACTGCAACCGATTCTGAAGATTTTCACTCCCGGTTTATGTCGTCGACCAATCGCCGCCGATTTCTCGGATTGTGCGTCTCACCATCTCTCGCCGGCGAAACAGCCGTCGCTCGACTGCTCGCTGTGACTTTGGCCGGGTGACTAGTTCTGTTTGTTGTCGCACTCTCGATGGTCCTCCCGGACGATTCAACTGGTTTTGAAGTCCCGAGTAGCGGCTGAGCATGTCCAATACAATTTCTCACCGTCGCTCAACGCTCTGTACCGGGTTTGTCGTCGAACCCACCAGGGAGCTGACGTTCGATACGAAGGACCCGCTGCCTCGATGCAGGAGGTTCACCAACAGTCCCCGTGCAACCCCAGTGGAACGGATCAAAACTGGCCGACGGAGGGCCCGGGGATTCGTCAACGACGGCAACTACCCTCAGGGACGCAACTGGAGGGGGTTGCCGTCACTGCCCTCGTCGTGTTTGGACCGCCATTTCCAACACTGGTACTTTCTCCTGACCGTGATTGGAATTGGATTCCAATCACGTTGCCATTGTTCACACTACCCTATCCACCCTCACGTCGTGTCTTCGAAGTTGCACTCAGGACACGTCATCGTCATCGGGTCGTTCGTGCCCCCGGGAGACTCCTTGACGTGTTTCAGCAGTGCCCCACACTCCGGACAGGTACTTGGAACCACCATCCACGCATCCGGTTTTAATTCAATCAGTTATAAATCCACGCCCCCCGGTAGTTAATAAAGCAGCGGGATCCTTCGACAATTGTAACAATTTGTATCTCGCTGTCGTTCCCGGTCGGGGTGTACTGGCTGTCTCGATTTCGCACTGACGACTGTCGTCCGGTCCGTTCTCGAACTGCGTTCACCGTGAGGCTACACGGCGGGCCTCCTTCACGGCGGATTCGCGCTTCCCGTCTGCCCCACACGGCCGGGAGCGGTCGCTCGAATGGTCCGCGGCGCTTCGCGCCGCGCTATTCGAGCGGGCAACGCCTGCGAGAAGACGGCCCACGCCGTGAGAGCGCGTTTCATCGCGCGCCGCGAGGGACCGGAGGTACTTCGGCCCTCGCGGTGTAACCGCGAGAACTCACCGAAAGACTCGGCACACCTCGTCTTTCGAGCCCACACTCGCTTCACTCTCGCGTGATGGGGGAGGGCAGGGCCTGCTGTTTCCTGGAGGAAGTCACGGGGAACCAGCGCAACAAGGAGTACCGGGCAAAGGAGATCTTCGAGATCCTCGAGCGGCCACCACAGACGTACTGAACTGTCGATCCTTGCCGGTTCCGCCATCTCTACGCGTCGGCGGACCCGGGGTTCGTTCGAAGTGAACGTGAGCCCCCGGCGGACTGAACGAGCGAGGCACGAGTTCAGCGCGTCGGAGCTCTCCGCTGGGGTGCCGGTGTCGTCTGCTGCAGTGACGGTGTCTGGGGACGCAGTAGCGACTCGCTCGTCGGGAACCCCGCAAAGAAAATCGTCGAACGGGAGCCGACCTCCCTGGCAACCTGCCTTCAGGTCGTCTACAGCCGTCGCGCCAGCATGCCGACGCCGACCAGGGCGGCGACGAGCACGCTCAGCACGCCGAAGCCGGGCCCGCTGGCACCGGTGGCCGAGTCGTCGCCGTCGGGGTCCTGGGCGCCGCCGGCATCGTCGTCGCTCTCGGTGTCGGTGTCGCTTTCACTATCGCCGTCGGTCTCGTCTGACTCGTCCGAGTCACCAGCGTCCGACTCGTCCGATTCATCGCTCTCAGCCTCCTCGTCGACCACGGTGAGTGCGAACGTTTCGTCGCCGACCGTGAGGTTGTACGCACCTGCCGTCGCGAACGACATCGTGAGGGTGACGTTGCGCGTCTCGCCCGCCTCGACGTCGACCGTCGCGTTCTCGGTGGTCACGTTCTCGTCGGGGCCGGTGGCCGAGAGGGACACCGTGTGGGTGCCGTCGGCGTCGCCGTCGTTCGCGAGCGTGACGTTGACCGACACGTTCTCGTCGACGTCGACCTCGTCGGCGCTGACGTTCACCGACGTGATGGAGATGTCGGGCTCGTCGTCGTCGGTGTCGTGGTCGTTGCTGATCGGCGTCGAGTTCGAATCGTCGTCCGAGTCGTCGGAGTCCTTGTCGTCGTTGTCATCCGAGTTGTCGTCCGTGGAGTCGTCGGAATCCTTCGAATCGTCAGAGTCCTTCGAATCGTCGGAGTCTTTGGAGTCGTCACCACTCGACTCGACGACCTGGATGGTGCGGGTGAGTTTCTGCTCGTTGCCGACCTCGTCACGCAGGAGGACGGAGACGGTGTGTTCGCCGGTCTCGTCGAAGGAGAGCGTCATCGTCTCGCCGTCGGGACCGGATTCACCGTCGGCGTACCAGCAGACGTGGGCGACGCCGCTCGGGTCCGAGACGTTGGTCGCCTTCACGGTGAACTCCTCGCCGACCGTCACCTCGTCGGGAACCTGCAGGTCCGCGGTCGGCGGTTCGCCATCGGTGACCGTGAGGACGGTACTCGCGGTGTCAGTGTTCCCGTCAGCGTCGACCACTGTCACGGCAATGTCGAACTCGCCGGGGTACGTCGCCCACTTGTCGTAGGTCGCCGATTCGGCCGTCTCGTCGATTTCACCGTCGCCGTCGAGGTCCCAGCGGTACTCGACGATGCCCTCGTCGTCGGTCGAGGCGCTCGCGTCGAGCGTCAGCTTCGTCTCGGTCGCCACCTCGTCGGGCGCGTCGAGCTTCGCCGTCGGCGCGTCGCCCGTCTTCCCGTCGTCCGTCTCGCTGTCGTCCGCTCCGTCGTCTTTCGCCGACACGGCGATTGTCGTACTCGCCGCGTCTTTCTCACCCGCCTCGTCGACGGCCGTCACCGTCGCGTCGAACTCGCCGTCGGTCGCGTACGCGTGCGTGGTGGTCGCCGACTCGGTCGTCGCGTCGGTCTCGCCGTCACCGTCGAAGTCCCAGTGGTACTCGACGATCGGTTCGCTACTCGTCGACCCGCTGGCGTCGAACGCGACGGACTGGTCGGTGTGGACCGACGAGTCGTTCACCGAGAGCGCCGCGCTGAGTTCGTCGTTCGCGCAGCTCCCGGTCGTGACGGTGACGTTCTCGGTCATGTCGAGCGTCGTCACCGGCTCGCCGTCCGCGCCGAGCAGTTGCCACGTCTCGGTGCGGTTGTTCTCGTCGCCGGAGTAGGGCCACTCGCCCCAGGCCTCGGCCTCCTCGTTGAACGCCGGGTCGACGGTGATGGCGACGTCGTCTTTGGCCATCAGGCCGCGGAAGGCGGCGCCGTCGTTGCGGTCGGGCGCCCACTTCCAGTCGATCTCGCTGTAGGTGCCGTGGTGGTCGAAGTTGTCGTCGCGACCCTGGTAGTCGTCGTCCTCGACGGCCCACTCGCCGTCGGCGGGCTGGCCGTCGACGGTGAAGGTGAGGGTCCCGCCGTAGGGACCGTCACCGTGCTTGTCGTGGACGAACACCAGGCTGTACCCCTCAGAGCCTTCGTAGACGAAGAGGTTGCTCACCTGGTTCTCCTGGAGGTGCTTCGTCCCCTCGGAGCTCCAGTCGTAGTCCGCGCTGTAGTTGTAGAAGGACTCGACCGTCTCGGTGCCGTCGCCGAGCGTCGTCGCCGCGTAACAGTTCTCGCCCTGGTGGACGACGAACGTCTCGTCGGTCGGTTCCTCGGTCGGTTGTTCAGTAGACTCTTC
>Ga0075105_1000740_pt1 | contig 13956 bp, 16 predicted proteins | sample AntDeeMetag02WF5_FD_69800 | JGI IMG/M metagenome (GOLD analysis project Ga0075105, IMG submission 69800) | Saline lake microbial communities from Deep Lake, Antarctica - Antarctic Deep Lake Metagenome 02WF5 | ecosystem: Environmental > Aquatic > Non-marine Saline and Alkaline > Saline | place... | reverse complement strand
GAGGACCAGCACTTCGACCTGGCTTCCCGCGTCTGGCACGAGGCTGAACACACGACCGCTGACCTGATCACCCGTGGCGTCCTCGACGACGCCGCCCGCTCCGTCTACGAGGGCGTCCAGGACGTCGGTCGCGAAGCCTGGGATACGAACTCCTATCAGCGTGAGAACACGCTGATGCTCTCCGAGGATAGCGAGGCCGACGCGTCCCCGAAGCTGATCATCAACAACCACGACACCGAGGCGAGCCACTCCGCGACGGTCGGACAGGTCGACGAGGAGGACCTGTTCTACATGACTTCTCGTGGTGTCCACCCAGAACTCGCTCGGAACATGCTCGTCGAGGGCTTCTTCGTCCCCGTCCTCGAAGAGGTCGCCGTCGACGAACTCCGCGAGGACCTCGACGACCTCATCGTCGAGCGGCTGGTCGAGTAACGCCGCGCGGTCGGCTCTCTCGCGTTCGCTCTTTCTTTCCACTTCGCGCCGTTGGCCACTCTCGTCAAGTCGCCGCTACAGGTCGAGCTCCCCGGACTGGAACCGGGACCGATCTGGCTCGTCGCGAGAGCGGTGCGCTCGATAGTGGTCCTGGCTGTCGTCTACTGGAAACTCCTGCGGATCGGCCATCACGTCTGGCGGCGAATCGCGGCGCGCGTCAGGGACGACGAACGGGACCGCGAGTAGGGTCGCCCGGAGGGAATCGCTTAAGTCACCACCTCTCCGAACGTGGACCATGACCGCATCGTCCGACGAACGTTCCGGGAGGGGGTGGCAGTGAGCCTCCAGCGACCGATCGGCTCGGACCACCAGCTCGCCCGGCTCCTGCAGATCGGCGTCGTGCTCGAAGAGGTCGTGGAGGCCCGTGCGGACAAACACGCCCAGGTGACCGCCGCGGACCTGGACGACGAGGTGGTGGCGCTGTTCGAACACGCCGCTGAGGAGTCCGCGGAGCACCGCGACCGCCTCGAGGCACTCATCGACGAGCTCGACGCCGAAACGGTGCCCTTCGACGAGATTAAGCGACTCGTCGAAGCCCAGTACGAGGCCGACGACGACTTCGATGGCGTCCTCTACGACCAGCTCTGCAACGAGGAGACCGCCTACAAGTTCTACGACGACCTCATCGGCGCCATCGCGGCGTCGAACACGGAGTTCAGTATCGACCGCAACAGACTCGTCGACACCCTCCAGTCGATACGTGACGAGGAGGCCGACGGCGTCGAGGAAGTGACGCGACTGATGGAGGCGCGAGAATGAACACGGCAGACCAGTACCTCAAAGCGATCTATCTCGTCCAGGAACAGGAAGACGGTCCCGCCTCGACCGGCGACGTCGCCGACCTGCTGGAGGTGACCCCCGCCAGCGCCAACGAGATGATCGGCAAGCTGGAGTCCCAGGAGCTGCTCGACCACGAGAAGTACAAGGGCGTCGACCTCACCGACGAGGGGATCCGACGGGCCCGGCTCTCGCTCCAGAACTACTGCATCATCCAGCGCTTCCTCGTCGAAGTGCTCGAAGTCGAGGAGTTCCGCGAGGAGGCCAAGCAACTCGAAGGCGTCATCGATGAAACCGTCGCCGAGCGACTGGACACGATCATCGACCGCGAGCCCCAGTGCCCGGACTGTTTCAACGCGGAGGAGGACGTCTGTGGCCTGCTGGAACCCGAACTCGAAGCGTCCGACTGAGCGGGCGGAGTTTTCCGCAGTTGTGAGGCTCTAGACGGTTTCGTCGACCAGTTCTCGGGCCTCGTCGGTGTGCCAGACCACGGAGAAGTCGGCCGGACTCGGCAGCGCACACGCCATCCAGCCGATGACGACCATCGACCCGAAGAGGGTACCCGCCGCATGCCCGCTCGTCACGGCCCACGCGTACGCGCCGACTGGGAGCAGCATCGCCAGCGGCGCCATCGACGCGCCACGCAATCGCCAGTTGGAGCACTCCGCTGGGATCGACTTCATCTCGACCGATGCCCACGACCCGGAGACGAGCGTCTGGAAGCCCCCCTGTTCGCCACGGACCCGCCGGAGCACGAGCGAACACCGTACGCCACCGGACCGCAAGACGAGCACGTGGAGCAGTTCGTGGACGAGTACGCCACCGACGACCGAGAGAAGAAGACCGAGTCCAGCGAGAACTGCCGTCGCGATCATTGGTGTCCGTTTCCGAAGGGATCTTATAGGTCTTCCGCCCGAGTAACGCCGCCCTACCGTGGTTTGAATTTGAGATCAAGCACATTACCTCGCCCTTCCCAGCAGTAAGAGACAAGCTTTCTCTTGCTAGGGTTCATACCAGATGTAGAATGATGCTGTATTATGGTGAAGTGTCCTGCGTGTAAAAAAGAGTTGTCGACGGAGGCTGGGATGCGCCAACATCACACTAAAGTTCACGACCAGCTGCTTCCGAATCGAGAATGCAAGGGATGTGGGTTGGATTTTTACGACGAGAAAGCCAAGCAAAGCTTTTGCGATGACTGTAATCCAAATGCTGGTGAGCATAACGGGAACTGGTGTAATGCGAAAAAAGAGACGGAATGTAAGCGATGTGGAAACTCCTTCGAGTATTATCCCTCGAATAAGAAAGGAATATTCTGTCCTAGCTGTGTCGAAGCAGCGGATGAATTTCTCGGTACATCGTTCGCAGATGTCGTTGACGCCGAGCGAATAGAAAAGAGATGTGAGTTCTGTGAAGATGATTTTGAGTTATTGGCCTCAGATCACCGACGGGGAGCGGGTCGGTTTTGCTCACGAGATTGTCTAGCCAATTGGATGTCGGAAAACAGAGTTGGTGAAAACCATCATCAATGGATCGATGGCAGTGGGACCTATACGGGAACGTGGTGGAGCGCACGTCGGCAGGCACTCCGACGGGATGATTTCAAATGCCAAAACTGTGGGAAGGCATCGGACGAAATCGGTAGAAAGCCTGATGTGCACTATATAATTCCTGCCCGCCTATTCAACGATCCTGAAGATGCGCACCATCTGTCGAATCTCATTGCCCTCTGTCGCTCATGCCACAGACAGGTGGAAGAGGGGAACATCGCCGTACCGAAGTCGGGAAACGGTAAGTTCCAAAGGTAACGCTATTAAGGAATCGACCGTAATCATTCGATTGCAGTCCCGTGGTGTAGTGGCCAATCATATGGGCCTTTGGACGTGATTTGGTTTCGGCCAGATACGGAAGAAAGCCTATGACGGCGGTTCGAATCCGCCCGGGACTATTCTGCGACGAACGGACGTGAGGAGCGAATAGCCCACGAGGATTCGAACCCTATCAGTCGCGCGCAGCGAAGCGAGCACGTCTGATTCCGGTTCGAATCCGCCGGAAGAACGTAGCTCTTCCGAGCTCCGGCTCACTTCGTTCGCGGGAACGCCGACGAACGCACGCGTTCGTCGAGCCTGCGCTCGCGTCGCTCGCGCAGACGCCGGAAGAGCGGAGGTCTTCCGAGCCCTCGTTGACTTCGTCCACGAGGACGCCCGGGACTATTCTGTCACGAGCAACTCCGATAGCCGCAGATACTCTCACGTTCAAACACATTCCCGCGCCGCAAGTACGGCCGGCGGGGGAAGGTATATGTTACTCCTTGCCATGGTACCGAGTGGATCGACATGCAACCGTGCCAAAACTGTCAGGCGGTCATCGACGAGTACATTTTGGACAAACAACTCGAACCCCTGCGCGAACTCACGGTCGACGACTTCAACCTCTGTGCGGACTGCGTGACGATCGTCTCCGACGCGTGCGTCGAGTGTGGCGGCGCGGTCTACGTCCCCCGTTCCGAAGCCGGTGAACCCGACTACTGTCCGGCCTGTCGGTCGGACCGGATCGAACAGACGGGCCAGGACCCCGGCTGGCACTGCGAATCGATTCACGGCTGAACGGCGAGCGGTCGGTTCGGACGGTCCTTTCGTCTCGCGGACGCTGGTGATCGAGTACCCCTCGTGAGCCGACGCCAGGCAAAGCCTCTATCAACCAACGCTCCGAGGAACCATCAACGTGGAAACGCAGCATCGCGTCGTCGTGGACGACTCCCGCGAGCTAGCACAGGTGGACGACGATTCCGTCGAACTGGTCGTCACGTCGCCGCCGTACCCGATGATCGAGATGTGGGACGACCTCTTCGCGGAGCTCGACCCGGCGGTCGCGGACCACCTCGACGCGGGCGACGGGCAGGCGGCGTTCGAGGCGATGCACGAGCAACTGGCGCGCGTGTGGACCGAAGTCGAGCGCGTCCTCGTCGACGGGGGCATCGCCTGCGTGAACGTGGGCGACGCGACGCGCACGGTCGACGACAGCTTTCGCGTCTTCCAGAACCACTCGCGGGTCGTCGACGCGTTCGAGGGCCTGGGATTCGAGCCGCTGCCGGAGATTCTCTGGCGCAAGCCCGTCAACTCCGCGGCGAAATTCATGGGGAGCGGCATGCTACCGCCCAACGCCTACGTCACCCTGGAACACGAGTACGTCCTCGTGTTCCGGAACGGCAAGGATCACAGGGACTTCGAGCCAGGGTCGGATCGGCGCTACGGCGCGGCGTACTTCTGGGAGGAGCGCAACCAGTGGTTCAGCGACGTCTGGGAGGACGTCACGGGGGAACACCAGGCGCTGGACCACGGCGAGTTGCGCAGCCGGTCCGCGGCGTATCCCTTCGAAATTCCGTACCGGCTGATCAACATGTACAGCGTCTACGGCGACACCGTCCTCGACCCCTTCTGGGGGACGGGGACGACGACGCTCGCGGCGATGACCGCCGGCCGGAACTCGGTCGGCTACGAGATAGACGGCGAGTTCACGGCCGTCTTCGACGACCGGATCGGGGCGATCCCCGCGTTCTCCCGCGACGTGGTCGAGGGGCGACTGGCGGACCACCGCACGTTCGTCGAGGCCAGACGCGACGCGGGAAAGGAGTTCGACTACGATGCCGCTCATTACGACTTCTCCGTCACGACCAAACAGGAGAAACAGATCCAGCTGTACGCCGTCGACGCCGTCGAGGCGACCGGCGACGGCTACCGCGCGGTCCACGTCCCGGTCGACGCTGAACACGCCCGGCCGGAGGCGGGAGCGGGTGCAGAGGCGAAGACACAGACGGAATCGGCGACCTCCCCTTCCGATCCGTGAAACGCCGATACCGGCGGCGGAGAGCCGTCGAAGATGGGCCGTGAGGCGACTGGTCCGCGTCGAGAGTCGGTGACGGCGGTCGTTCGGGCGGGCAGATGCGACCAGTTCGACAGGTTTCGTTCGGCGTGGCTGGCAGTTGTTCACCCTGTCGTAACGCTAAAGAGTCGAACGCCCGTTTTTCCCTGTAAGATGAATAACGACATCCGTTTTGGGAGGTGGTTCCGTGGGCGTTGAGATCCAGGAGTCGCCGGTTTCGGACGACGAATTCGACGCGATGCAGACGTTCGTGCGCGACTACCTGACGGCCAGCGTGGAGAACGAGGACGAGGGCGGACGGATGCGGTGGTACCCCTGGCACTCTGCCGAGTACCGGTTCAACCACATCCTGAACGTGGTGGAACTGTCCGCGGAGATCGCTCACGAGGAAGGGGCAAACGCCGACGTGACGCGCGTCGCCGCCCTCTTCCACGACGTGGCCAAACTGGAGGTCGACCAGGACGTCCACGCCGACGCCGGCGCGGACATCGCCCGCGAGTACCTCACGGCCCACGGTGACTACCCCGACTCCTTCGTCGACCAGGTGTGCACAGCGGTCCGTGACCACTCCTTCCAGGGCGACGTGACCGACCTCCCGATGGAGACGCAGTGTCTCATCGAGGCAGACATCCTGGACAAGGTGGGCGCCAACGGGACGGCGTTGATGTTGCTGCGGATGGGCTACGAGGCCCGCTCGCACATGGACGCCGCCGAGATGGTCGGGCGCGTCGTCGAGCGAGGCCGTGACGCGCGCGACCGGATCAAGAGCGAGACCGCCGAGGCCGTGCTCCAGCGCCGACTCAAGCGCGCCCGCTGGTTCCAGGAGTGGTTAGAGGGCGAAGTGGCCGAGATGGACGGCGAGGAAGCCGTCGTCGACATGGCCTCCGGTATGGGCGGCGACTAGAGCCGCGACGCCGCTTCCGCGAGGAAGAGCAGCCCCGATCCTGCCAGCACCGCCGCCGAGAGCCACGCCACCAGCGGCGCGACCGACTCCACGCGTCGCCGGGCCGAGACGAGCGCCGCTGGAAAGCCCAGTATCCAGACCACGACGCCGGCGAACAGGCCGACGATTATCGCTGGCTCGCCAGTCTGGACGACGGCGCGCCCGGCCAGTGACGGGCCGACGACGGGGAGTGGGGCGAGCACGTCGAGCTGGCCCGGTTCGAGCAACCCGACGCCGACGGTCAGCCAGAAGGCGATCTGGAAGGGGTTGGTGAGCGCCAGGACGAACGCCTTACGGAATCCCTTGCCCTCTTCGAGTTCGTCGTCGACGAACGAGCGTGCGCTCCGGACGGCGCCGTAGGCGAAGTAGATCATCAAGAGACCACCGGCGACGAACAGCCCTGTTCTTACGTCCGGAGATTGCTGGACGAATGCGACCAGGCCGACCAGCGCCAGCAGAAAGAAACAGACGTCGGCGACCATCGCTCCGAGGCCGGCGCGGAAGCCGGCGCCCCAGCCGCGGAGCACGCTCTCCGTCGCGATGACGGCGTTCATCGGTCCCGGTGGCGCGGCCAGCGCGAGCCCGAAGACCATGCCACCGATCAGCGTCGCGGCGAGAGACATCGCCCGTGAATTTGATATCGCTGGTGAAAGGGGTGACGGGACCGATTCGCGAGTTCGTGAGACGGGCAGCGGGCCGGCGCACGTCCGCGGACCCGACCGGTCCTGTCAGTCACCGCGGTCACGATAGCAGTCGCTCCGGGGCGTGAAAACGGGTAGAGAGAAAGAACGGCCAGTCTAGAGCTTGCCGGCCTTCTGCAGCTTCATCAGGTCCTCGGTGTCGAGGGTTTCGCCTTCCTTGAACTTCTGGTAGATCTCCTCGGCCTCCTCCTTGGCGGCCTCCTGCTTCTCCTCGCGGGCCGAGCGCTCGGCTTTCTCCTCTTTCTTGTCCAGTTCGCGCAGGCGCTTCTGGACGCGGACGAAGTCCTCGTGGTGCTGGTCGGCGGCCTCCTGGGCGTCCACGAACTTCTCGTGCATCTCGTCGGCGTCGTCGCGGATGTCGTCGGCCTCGCGATAGGCCTCGATCATCTCGTTGTGGTGCTTCTGAGCCTCGTCGGCGAGTTCCGTCACCTTCTGGTGGTGGGTCGAGGCTTCGGAGCGGACCTCCTCGGCCTCCTCCTTGATGCCGTCGAGGTCGCCCGTCTGGTCGAGCTTCTCCTTCTTCTCGGCGAGTTGCTCGCGTTTCTCCTCGATCTTCTCGATGAGTTCGCGCTCGTCGTCGCTACTGAGCACCTCGGTCTGCTGTTTGAACTCCAGGTCCTCGATTTCGGACTCGAGCTTGTCGACGGACTTTCCCTCGTCGAGCTCGAGGTCGTTCTTCATCTTGTCGACCTTGTCGAAGAGCTTGTTGGCCTCCGCGTTGAGCTCGTTGCGCTGTTCCTTGTGCTCCTGGACCTGCTCGTTGAGCTCGTCGCGCTTCTCGCGGTGTTCCTGGGCCTCGTTGACCTTCTCACGGGTCTCAGCGTTGAGGTCGTCCCGGCTGGACGCCCGCTCGGAAGCCAGCTGGTTCAGGTCGTTCCGTCGGTCGCGGAGCTGGCCGGCGAGCTTGATGAGCTCGCCCTTGGATTTGTTTTCGAGATCTTCGTCTGTGACTTCTACGTTTTTGGATTCGTCTATCGATTCTGCCATTGTTGTTAATCCTCGATTCCATGACCGCCACGGCGCTGGGCAGTCGTATTCCTCTCAGTGGGCTGACGCCGATAACAAGGGTTCCCTGTCATACTGGGCGGAATGCGATACTGCCTGAACGCCGGAGACGTTCTGGTACCTGTACGTACTGTTCGATTTCCTTTAAACATTGCGGTACAACGAACACCATGGTGACCGCTCACACCCGCGAGAGGGCGCGTGTCACCGATTCACACGTGGTTCGTAGCTGTTAAATACGGTACTCGTTGTGTGCCACGCCGTCGTCGGTGGCCACGGCGATAGTGACGGCGTCGCCGGCCGACAGCGAGAGCGTCGTCACGTCGACGCGGCCGTAGGCGCCGACCTTTAGCTCGTCCTGCTCGCGCTCGCCGTTGACGTCCCACTCGACCGTGACGGTCGCGGGCGATGGACGGTCGTAGACGACGACCACGTCGCTCTCGCCCGGCGTCGGGTCCGAGAGGACGCCCTGAACCGGCTGGTAGGCCGCGGCGAGTCGGTCGAAGGCGGTCTTCTCGCTGCCATCTCGGGCGAGGACGCCCATCCCCGCGTCCCCGACGTCGCGGAGCGCGTAGGCAGCCAGGACGTTCGTCCCGCGCAGTCGCAGGCGTTCAGCGACGGTCCCGAGCACGTCCGCCTGGTAGTCCTGTGACTCGTCGACGCCGCTGCCGACGCGTGCCGCGTGGCGCTCCGCGTCGAAGTCCGTCTCGTCGGCGGGGTCGTCGGCCGCGAGCGCACCGGCGCCGAACTCGGCGACGACGTCGCCCAGACCGAAGCGGTCGCAGAGCCAGTCGACGTCGCCGGCCTCGCCGAAGGTCCAGCCGGGGTAGATGGTGGCGGCGTCAGGACCGACGCCGGCCGGGCCGACGACGGGGAACGTCGGCACCTCGGAGACTGCGTCGGCGACGGAGTCGGCCGGGCCGCGGTCGTAACTCGCCCGCCACGCGCGCCAGCGATAGCGCAGGCGGTCGACGGCGCCGGTTCCCAGCCCATCGCCGAAGTCCGGCGTCGGCTCGTCGTGGACGGAGACGGCGGCCAGGCTGGGTCGGTTCCGTCGCGCCCGGACGAGGCGCTCGGCCAGGTCCTGGCCACGCTCGACGTCGAACTCGCCGGGGCCGGTCAGCGGGAGGTCCTGCCAGACGAGCACGCCCTGTTCGTCGCAGGCCTCGTACACCTCGGGGGAGAGCACGTGCGCGTGAGCGCGGACGAGGTTCGCGTTCGCCCTGACGGCCCGTTCGACGTCGGCCGCGGTGGCGTCGGTCAGGTTGACGCCGCGGGCCGCGACGCGCTCGCCGTTGACGAGGAGGCCGTCCTCGTCGTAATCGACGCTCCGGAGTCCCGTGACGGTGGTCCGCTCGGAGTCGGCCAGTTTGGCGCGCAACGCGTAGCGAGGCTGGTCTCCCAGGTCGTGGGGCCACCACAGGGAACCGTCGCGGACTTCGACGTCGTGGGTGACCGTCACCCTTCCCGGCTCCGTCTCGACGGCCGCGCGGTTCATCATCCCGCCGCCGCGGACGTCACCCTCTGGTCGAATAGACAGCGTCATCCGGTCGTCGAGGGGCTGGTCGGTGACGACGGTCGCCTCGACGGCGACGGTCGGTTCCCCGTCGCCGACGCGAGGCGCGACGCTCAGCGACTCGACGTAGGGGTCCGGATGCGTCTCGATGGTCGCGCCCCACCAGATACCCGGGACCGACGCGTTCGCGGGGACGCGGTCGGTGTCGTAGATTCCACCGAACCGGTCTTCCGGGGCCCGGCACTCGACGATCAGTTCGTTCTCGTCCTCGACGGGCAAGGAGACGCGGAGCGGGTCGAAGTACGCGTCGTGTTCGGCCAGCTCGTCACCGTTGAGCCAGACGCGGGCGTGTGCGAAAACTCCCTCCAGGACGAGGACGGCGTGCTCGTCGTCGGCCTCCCGGGGGTCTGCGAACTCGGTTCGATAGGCGACGGCGTCGTCACCGGCAAACTTGACCGGCCGTCCGGGGACGTCGACGTCCTGCCACGTCGTCGCCGACGGGACGCCGGACCCCGGTTCGACTGCCGCACCTCGCCACTCCAGCGACATGTACGTTGCGCTGTTCTCCGCGGGCATGTACTTTACCCCCTGTCCTCGCCGTAGTAGTTCGTTCGCTGACGTGTGCGGGTGCTCGCGGCCGAGCCGGCAGAACGGGAACGGGGAGAATGGCAGCGTGCTTCGCCGACCAGCCAGTCAGTCACAGCCCCGGGGGTCGTCACCGTCGGGGGCTACGTCCGGGCCCTCGACCGGGCCCCGCTCGTCGTCCGTTCCGCCGAACGGGGCGGTGACGTGGTCGCTCACATCGTCGATGTACTCCGCGGCCGTGTCCGCGTACCGCTCGACGAATCGGAACGAGACGGCGTAACTCACGGCGGCGGCGACGACGGCGAGGATCACGTTCCCCACCACCAGACGGAGGACGACTGCCGGCGCGGCGGACAGCGATGCGTCGGTCATCGTGACCCCTTCGACCGGACCGAGCAGGAACATCCCCAGCCCGAGGCTGAGCCCGTAAACGCCCCACTTGACCACCGGGTTGAAGACGACGGCGGAGGCGACGAGCGCGAGTTTGCTCAGGCTATCGAACACGGCCGCGAGGACGAGGAAGACGAGGAAGCCGACGCCGAGCGTCGGGAGCATCGTGATGAACACGCCGAGACCGAAGCTCCGGGCGACCTCCTCGGTCGTGTGATCCTCGGAGAACGACCGACGAAGCAACCGCTTCGCACGACCGACATTCTCCCGGACTGACTCGCGAACTCTCCGGAACACCTGCGCGCCTGTTGTGCGAAGGAGGACGTAACTGTTACGGCTAGCGTTCGCATACCACTCCGATTGCCAATATTTCACAATGATCGATCGGTCGCCGGATCGGCGTCCGGCAGACTGAGCAGTCCCGACCCCCGCGCAGGCCCACACTTTCACTTCCACTCCGGGGGAGGCGGACCTTCATATCGGTTCCCCGTAGATTTGGATGTATGATCGAGGAACTCCGGAGCGAGACGACGGCGACGTGTGACGGGGAGAACTGCGACAGGCGTCTCGCCGACGAACCGACCCTCACGTTCCGGACCGCGGCGGGCGAGCGACGGGCCTACGAGTGTCGCTGTGGCGGCGTCACGGTCACGGTCGCCCGCGAGCCCGAGCCGACTCGCTGAAGTGGACCGACGGGAAAGCGGGGGTATGAACGAAGGGAGAGAGACCACAGAGGTGGTTCACGGGCACGGACACGAGAACGTGAGCGCCGAGCACGCGAGTACGCTGGAACTCACGAGTGACGACTTTCTGACGCCGGCAGGGGACTGTATCCTCGCCATCGAGGCCGACCGCGTCCCCGCAGAGTTCGACGACATGTTCGTCGAGGCCTGCCGGGACGCAGACGCGACGATCACGCTGACCATCGAAGCCGGTGGCGAGTCCGAGACGGTCACCGGCAGCGGCCACCCCGACCTAACGTTCGACGGCGACCGGAGTTTCGTCTGCCGGACGAGCGACTACGTCGACGACCGGACGGTGATGGTCGAGGCCGACGGGGCGGCCGCCGACCTCGACCGGGGCCTCGTCGACGCCCTCGCGGACGGTGCGGACGTGACGGCCACATTCTCCGTCGAGTAACAGCGGAGGTCCGGAATCGAAATTCGAAGCGGTCCAGTCCGCGTGCGTGACCTCCCTGCTGGACGGAGGGGAGGTCCCCCTCAGTCCCGGGAAGCGGGCTGTGAGGCCAAATTTTCGACGGCGAACTCGCTCGCGTGGTCCTCGACGAACGTCCGAAAGTCGACCGGATCGCGGTCCAACACGGCCCGAACGTCGTCGGTCACCCGTCCCGCGAGGCCGAGTCGGGCCGTCGTATAGATGCCGCTCATCACCAGTGTCTTGCCGAGAGACGTTCCGCGGCGGAACGTCTCCCAGGCAAATCTCGGCAGCGACGGGTCCGCATACGCGACTGGTCTCCCCAGCACGTCGCTGAACACCGCCGCCACTTCGTCGTAGGTCAGCGCCTCGGGCCCCGTGACGTCGTAGGCCCGCCCACCGTGACCTGGCTCGGTCAGTGCTGCGGCGGCAACCTCGGCGACGTCCCGTGCGTCGACGAAACTGGTCTTTCCATCCCCTGCCGGGACGAACAACACGCCGTCGCGCACCTCTCCGCGGTGCTCTTCGAGGAAGTTCTGCATGAAGAACGACGCCCGGACGAACGTCCAGTTGAGCCCTGTCCCCTCGACGTGGCGCTCGATCCGTCGGTGGGGGAGCAACGGGTTCTTGTCGGCGCCGAGCACGGAGAGGACGACGACGTGGTCCACGCCGACCCGTTCCGCAGCGTCCACAAAGTCGGTGAGAGGGCCCACCCGGGAGAGTTGCGGCGGTCGCACGAGAAATATCTCGTCGACCCCATCGAGCGCGTCGCCCCACGTCTCAGGCTTCTCGAAGTCGAACGAGACGCTCGAGGCGACGTCTAGCGAATCCCGGGCGCGCGTCGCATCTCGGCTCGCCGCGCGAACGGGTTCGTCCGCGGCAGCGAGCGCGGCGACGACGCGCGACCCGACGGTGCCCGTCGCGCCGGTGACGAGAACGGTCATGACCTCAATTTGGACTTCGATGCTGAATAAGCCGCCGACCGAACCCGTCGCCGAGTCGCGAGGTGTTATTGGCCGCGACGCGGTAGTGGGACACATGACCGAGGACCCGGAACCCGCCGAGAACATCAGCGGCGGTGCGTCGGGCGGGGGCGTCGCGGCTGAGTTCGACCCCGCGGCGGCCGAAACCCGCGCCGAAGCGGTCGTCGACCGCCTCGGCGAGATGTACTGGACGAAGACCTACGGCGGGCGGGACGCCTTCGAGTGTCTCGTCCGGACCATCCTCAGCCAGAACACCTCAGACGTGGCGAGCCAGCCGGCACACGACGCGCTGATGGACGGGTACGGTCCTGACGACACCGCAGACGACCCTGACCTCGCCGTCGCGCTGGCCGACGCCGAACAGTCCCACCTCGCCGAGACCATCTCGTCGGCTGGCCTCTACAACCAGAAGTCGGCCCGGATAATCGACATCGCCGAACGCGTCGTCGCGGAGTACGGCTCCGCGGCGGGGTTCGACCAGTTCGTTCGCGAGGGCGACCCCGACGAGGTCCGGGACACCCTGCTGGCGATGAACGGCGTCGGCCCCAAGACGGCCGACTGCGTCCTGCTGTTCGCCGGCGGCCAGCCCGGCGTCTTCCCCGTCGACACCCACGTCCACCGCATCGCTCGCCGGCTGGGCGTCGCGCCCGCGGACGCGGACCACGAGGGCGTCCGGGAAGCGCTGGAAGCGGCAGTCCCCGGTGAGAAGTGCGGTTTCGGCCACACCGCGATGATCCAGTTCGGGCGAGAGTACTGCACCGCGCGGAAGCCGGCGTGTCTCGACGGGCCCGAGGCGTGTCCCATCGAGGACCTGTGCGACCAGGTGGGGGTGTACCCCGTGGACGGTGACGTCGTGGACCCGAGCGAAGCGCCGGAAGTGGACTGAGACGGTCATCTTACCGGCGACTCATCGATACCGGACCGAGTGCGGGTGACACTATCGCCGGTGCCCCGAAGGACGCACACTAGCGCGGGTAACTTTTGTCCAGCGGTCGAGTGTCTCTATTTGTGAGTGTTGAGTGTACGTTCTGTGGATCGGACGTCCACGCCCACGACCCCGTGTACGTCGAGACGAGCGAAGACGGCGAACGCGAACAGGCCGGTCAGTTCTGTAACTACGCGTGCCTGTCGGCGTGGATAGACGCGGAGAACAAGGTCGACGGTGCGGCATGTCGGTTCGATCCGTCGTAGCCGACCGGACGCACCGGGACCGGCTTACGCTTCGCTCTGGCCGGCCGCGTCGATGCGCTCGAACTGCTCGTCGGTGAGTTCCACGTCGACGGCGCCGAGGTTCTCGTCCAGCTGGTCGACGGTGCGGGCGCCGATAATCGGGACGCAGGTGAACCGCTCGTGGTCCATCAGCCAGCGCAGCGAGACCTGCGCGGGCGTGGCGTCGGCCTCGTCGGCGACCGAGCGGACCTCGTCGAGGACGTCCCAGGCCTCCTCCGAGAGGTACCAGTCCGAGAAGTGCTCGTCCAGGTCGGCGCGGGAACCGTCCGGTGACTCGACCTCGCCGTCACCGACGCGCTC
>Ga0075105_1000718_pt1 | contig 14266 bp, 10 predicted proteins | sample AntDeeMetag02WF5_FD_69800 | JGI IMG/M metagenome (GOLD analysis project Ga0075105, IMG submission 69800) | Saline lake microbial communities from Deep Lake, Antarctica - Antarctic Deep Lake Metagenome 02WF5 | ecosystem: Environmental > Aquatic > Non-marine Saline and Alkaline > Saline | place... | reverse complement strand
TCCATCAGCGGCGTGCCCGCGCGGTTGTAGTCGATGAGGGTGTAGTCGGCGCGGTCGATGCCCGTCGTGCGCGAATCGAGCGGTCCGCTGCCCTCGCGGACGTGCTTGATCGACCCGGGGTCCTCTTCGAGGTGCGCCCGGCGAATGTCGACGGCCCTGCGATCGCTCTCGTGGGAGAACTCAAGCTGGCCGTCCTGGCAGATAGGCGCGTCGTACTGGGTGATCTGGAAGTTCTTCGGCAGGTCGGGGTAGTAGTAGTTCTTCCGGTGGAAGGTAGTCTCCTCCGGGACGTCGGCGTCGATGGCCTTGCCGACCTTCACCGCCGACTCGACGGCCGCTTCGTTGACGACGGGGAGCGCGCCGGGGAGCCCGAGACACACCGGGCAGGTGTGCGTGTTGGGCTCGTCGTCGCCGACGTCGGTCGAACAGCCGCAGAAGATCTTCGTCTCGGTCTCGAGCTGGACGTGGACCTCGAGCCCGATGACGGTCGCGAGTTCGCGCGACTCCGTGGCCTGAGCAGTCATTGTCCGGAATTCGACGCCGTTCGGCTAAAGGCTAACGAACGGGTCGTTCCCCCGGACCGGTGACGGCGTCCGCGAGCGGTGCGACGACCCCCTTTTCCCGTGGACAAAGACATAGCCGTCACGAGTCGCTATCAGCGATGGTAATCGCCCCGCGTCGTATTTACCGCGTGGCCCGAAGAAGTCGGCAATGGGACTCGCCGAAATCACCGCGGACGTCGACTCCACCGAGAAGACGCTCACGATTCGGAACCGCGACGAACCAGAGCCGATCGTGGGAATGCTCAAGCGGATGGTCGACGCGCCGGACGTGCGGATTCGGGAGGACGAACCCGCCGAGGGAAGCCCCGGAAACCTCGTCATCCTCGAAGGGGCCGAGGAGGGGACGGAGCAACTCGCCATCTCCTCCATCGCCGACGTGGGAAACAGCGTCCTGATGGTGAACTCGGACCTCTACGTCACCGGTACACGTTCAATCGACGAAGTCGAGACACCGGCCGTCCTCGCGGGCCTGGACGAGACGACGTTCACGGTTTCGGGCAAGCAGAAGATGCTGCTGATCGAGATATCGCGCCACGTCGAGGCGCTGGCGTATCGATCCGGCGGAAGCACGCTGCACACCGGCTTTCAGCACCTCGCACGCATCGAAGACGAACGCGGGACGAAGTCGGTGTACGAGCGACTCGTCGACGCCGGCGTCGCCGTCCACGTGTACGGGTCGCCGGACGGCGTGCCGTCGCTGGCCGACGAACTCACGGTCCACGCGGACGATGGCGAGGAGATACGTACCTCGTGGTTCGTCGTCAACACCGATTGCCCCGACGAGTTCAAGGGCGCCCTGCTCGCGACGGAAATCGGGACGAACGAGTGGACCGGCGTATGGACCTTCGACCCTTCAGTCGTCGACCGCGTGGCTGCGTATCTGGACGAGACCTACGGGACATAATCGCCAGACAGGAGCCAAATTCGTCGACACCGACTGGTCGGGGAGCTGTCAATCGCGCTGTCAATGTCTGACGGAGGTTTAAGGTCTATCAGTCGGGCTGTATGTCCATGTGCGGTAACCGTGTCGAGGAACTCGAATCGCGCGTGAAGGAACTCGAAGCGTCAGTCGAAGGGCTCACCGACGAACTCGTCGAGTGCAAGGTCCGTCTCCGCGAACTGGAGAACGCCGTCGACACCGATATCGGATTCAGCGGCGAGAACTCCGGGTCCGCGGGCGAGTCGATGCCGGATAGTGCCCAGACAGACACCACGCCGGCAGCGGAGCAGGGGGCAGCCGATACACATAAAGCCGAGGACGCCACAACTGAGGACAACCGGGAGGAAAGCGAGGCCGACTCCGGCTCCGACATCATCGTCGCGTAGGCCGGGCGGCCACGAGCGACCCAATGCACATCAAAGAGCTCGTCCTTGACAACTTCAAGAGTTTCGGCCGGAAGACGCGGATTCCGTTCTACGAGGATTTTACCGTCGTTACCGGACCGAACGGGTCGGGGAAGTCCAACATCATCGACTCCGTCCTGTTCGCGCTGGGCCTGGCCCGCACGTCGGGTATCCGGGCCGAGAAACTGACGGATCTGATCTACAACCCACGGGACGCCGAGGACGAGGACGACTTCGGCGGCGAACGCGAAGCCAGCGTCGAGGTCATCCTCGACAACGCCGACCGCAAGCTCCAGCGCTCGCAGGTCATCAACGCCGCCGGCACCGAGGACGTCGGGAACGTCGACGAAATTTCCATCCGCCGGCGCGTCAAACAGACCGAGGACAACTACTACTCCTACTACTACATCAACGGCCGCTCGGTCAACCTCTCCGACATCCAGGACCTGCTCTCGCAGGCGGGCGTCACGCCCGAGGGGTACAACGTCGTGATGCAGGGCGACGTCACCGAGATAATCAACATGACCCCCGGCGCTCGCCGGGAGATAATCGACGAGATCGCGGGCGTCGCCGAGTTCGACCAGAAGAAGGAGGCGGCCTTCGAGGAACTCGAAGTCGTCCAGGAGCGCATCGACGAGGCGGAACTCCGCATCGAGGAGAAGCAGACCCGGCTCGACCAGCTCGAAGACGAACGCGAGACCGCGCTGGCGTACCAGAGCCTCCGCGAGGAGAAAGAGGAGTACGAGGGCTACCGCAAGGCGGCCGAACTCGAAGACAAGCGCGAGGAACTGGAAGCGATCGAAGCGGAGATCGACGAGCTCGAAGACGAACTCGCCGAACTCCAGGAGGAACTCGACCAGCGCCAGGGGACCGTCGTCCGCCTCGAAGACGAACTCGAAGCGCTGAACGAGGAGATCGAACGCAAGGGCGAGGACGAACAGCTCGCCATCAAGCGGGAGATAGAGGAGATCAAGGGCGACATCTCCCGGCTCGAGGACAAGATCGAGACCGCCGAGGAAAAAGTCGAGGACGCCGAGAACACCCGTCGCCAGGCATTCGTCCAGATCGATCGCAAGCAGGAGACGATCGACGACCTGGAGAGCGACATCCGCGAGCGCAAGGTCGAGAAGTCCAACGTCAAAGCCGAGATACAGGAGAAGGAAGCCGAACTCGACGAGGTCCAGCAACACATCGACGAGGTCGGCGACGAGTTCGAGGAGGTCAAGAACGAACTCGAATCGAAGCGCGCGGACCTGGAGGAGGCCAAGTCGGAGAAGAACGACCTCCAGCGCGAGCAGGACCGCCTCATCGACGAGGCCCGCCGGCGCTCGAACGAGCAGCGGGAGAAACGGGAGGCCATCGAGGAGGCCGAGGCCGACATCCCCGACCTCGAATCCGAAATCGGCGACCTGGAGAACGAACTGGAGAAGGCAGAGAAGAACAGGCAGACCATCACCGGCGTCGTCGAGGACCTGAAGAGCGAGAAGCAGGAGCTCCAGTCCAGCATCGACGACCTGGAGGACGACATCTCCGCCAAACAGCAGGAGTACGCCGAACTCGAAGCCCGCGCCGGCCAGGACGGCGACTCATCCTACGGCCGCGCCGTCACCTCCATTCTCAACGCCGGCATCGAGGGCGTCCACGGCACCGTGGGCCAGCTCGGCGGCGTCGACCCCGACTACGCGACCGCGTGTGAGACCGCAGCGGGCGGCCGGCTCGCCCACGTCGTCGTCGACGACGACACCGTCGGCCAGCGCGGTATCGAGTACCTGAAATCCAAGGGCGCCGGCCGCGCCACCTTCCTGCCCATCACGGAGATGCACCAGCGCGGGCTGGGCAACCTGCCGGACAAAGAGGGCGTCGTCGACTTCGCGTACAACCTCGTCGATTTCGACCCCGAGTACGCGGGCATCTTCTCGTACGTCCTGGGCGACACCGTCGTCGTCGACGATATCGAGACGGCCCGGGACATGATGGGCCAGTTCCGCCTCGTCACCCTGGACGGCGACCTCGTCGAGAAGTCCGGCGCCATGACCGGCGGGTCCTCTTCCGGGACTCGATACTCCTTCTCCGGCGGGCAGGGAAAACTCCAACGTGTCGCGAAGAAGATCAACGACCTCGAAGACGAGCGCAAGGAAGTCCGGGAGGAACTGCGCGACGTCGAGGGCCGACTGGACGACGCTCGGGACCGGCAGGCCGACGCGGCCGACCAGGTCCGGGAGATAGAGGCCGACGTCGAACGCAAGGAGACGGCCATCGAGGACGCGGAGGAGAAGATCGAGCGCCTCGAATCCGAACTCGCTGAGATCGAAGAGGAACGTGAGGCGGTCTCCGACGAGATGGACGAACTCGAAGCGGAGATCGCCGAGAAAGACGAGACCATCGCGAGTCTCGACGCCGACATCGAGGAGCTGGAGGCCGAAGTCGCCGACTCCGATCTCCCCGACCTCACTGACCAGAAGGACCGGATCAACGCGGATATCGACCAGCTGGAAGACCGCCAGGACGACCTCGACGCCGACCTGAACGAACTCAATCTGGAGAAACAGTACGCGGAGGACGCCATCGACGACCTCCACGACGACATCGAGACGGCCCAGAACCGGAAGGCCGACGCCCAGGAGCGCATCGCGGAGTTCGAATCGGAGATCGAAGAGCACCGTGAGGCCAGGGCCGAGAAGGAGGCCGAAGTCGAGGAACTCGAAGAAGAGCTGGCTGATCTGAAGGACGAGCGTGAGGACCTCCGGGAGGAGCTCCAGGAAGCCAAGGAGGCCCGCGATGAACAGCAATCCGAGGTCAGCGACGTCGAGCGCGACCTCGACGACGCCAGCGAGGAGGAAGAGCGCCTGGACTGGGAGATCGAGGAGCTCGAGGCCCAGGTCGGCGACTACGACCCCGAGGACGTCCCCGATCACGACGAGGTCCAGTCCGAGATCGACCGGCTCGAGAGCGAGATGGAGAAGTTAGAGCCGGTCAACATGCGCGCCATCGAGGAGTACGACAGCGTCGCGGAGGACCTGGGCGAACTCGAGGACAAGAAGGAGACGCTCGTCGAGGAGGCCGAGCAGATCCGCGACCGCATCGAGACCTACGAGGCCCGGAAGAAGGAGACGTTCATGGAGTCCTACGACGCCATCGACGAGAACTTCCAGGACATCTTCGAGCGCCTCTCCGACGGCGAGGGCCGGCTCTTCCTCGAAAACGACGAGGACCCCTTCGACGGCGGCCTGACGATGAAGGCCCAGCCCGGCGACAAGCCCATCCAGCGCCTCAACGCCATGTCCGGCGGCGAGAAGTCCCTGACCGCGCTGGCGTTCATCTTCGCCATCCAGCGCCACAACCCCGCGCCGTTTTACGCGCTGGACGAGGTCGACGCCTTCCTCGACGCCGCCAACGCCGAGCGCGTCGGCGAGATGGTCGACGAACTCGCCGGCCAGGCCCAGTTCGTCGTCGTCTCCCACCGTTCGGCCCTGCTCGACCGGTCCGAGCGCGCCATCGGGGTGACGATGCAGGACAACAACATCAGCGCCGTCACCGGCATCGACCTGTCTGAGGACGTGGACGTCGGTGACGATGGTGAGGTGCCGGCGGATGATTGACGACAGCGATGAAGAGGAGCGCGATGAGGACCAGCCGGACGATATCCCGTTGAATATCGCGGGTCACGAAGACAGAGAGCCGCCTGACGGTTCCGATGCGGCAGATCTCTTCGGCGCGAGCGACGACGGCGACGAGGAGTCTGAAACTACATCGGAAGCCGAGAGCACGGCGCCAGAGGACCCGGAATCCGAGTCGGAGTTCGAATCCGACGAGGACGACGAATCCGACGAAGACGACGAGAACGTCGAACCGGTCGAGGTGCTCGTCCAGTTGGCCGACGAGGGCGAAATCGACCCGTGGGACATCGACGTCGTGCGGGTGACGGACAAGTTCCTGCACGTCCTCGACGCCCAGGACCTGCGGACCTCGGGGCGGGCGCTGTTCTACGCCTCGGTCCTCATCCGGATGAAGAGCGACGCGATGCTCGCCGACGACGACGAGGAGGAGGCCGAACAGGTCGAGCCCTGGGAGCAGGCGATGGGCGAGGACGCGCCTATCGACGAGCCCGACCCCTTCGCCTCGCTCGAACAGGAGATGGACCGCCGGCTCGAACGCCGGCGGGCCCGCGGCATGCCCCAGACGCTGGACGAACTGGTTCGGGACCTCCGGGACGCCGAGCGCGAGTCGTGGTGGAAAGAGTCCAGGGAGTACGACACGAGCGAGTCCCCCGAGGGGTTCCAGCGCGGCACCCAGGAACTGGACTACCGGTCGGCCGACGACCTGCGGATGGACGACGAGCCGACGGAGGACGACGTCACCGGCACCACTCACGCGGAGAACATGGACGACATCATCGACGCCGTCTACGACGTGCTTCGGGAGCACTACGACGCCGGCCGCGACGAGGTACTCTACCGCGAAGTCCACACGGCCGGCGGGTCGCGCGTCGAGACGTACCTCGGCCTGCTCTTTCTCTCCCACCGCGGTCGCGTCCGCCTCCAGCAGGACGAACTGTTCGGCGACCTGTGGGTCCAGGACCCCGCCGCGCCGACGGGGTCGGAAGAGGCGTTCGCCGACTGAGCCGATCAGTACCAATCTTGATATGCCAGGTTCGATAACATACGTGCACTCGTGGCTTTCAGGAAGAGAGACGCACCGGTCGCGATTGGCTATCTCGGCGCCGATACCGGCGTCGCGAACGAAGTCGAGGCGGTCCTGTCTGATAGCGACCGCTACCGACTGCGCGAGGTTTCTGTCGACGAGTTTCTCGACGAATCGGGTGCGGTCGATGGCTTGCTCGTCGACACCGCCGCGTTGACCGATCCGGGCGAGGACCTGGTGGCTGCGCTGGATACGGACCGTCCAGTTCTGGCCGTCGGGCCGGGCCGAGAGTGCACCGTCTCGGCCCGAACGGCGCCGTTCGTCGACGCCTTCGTTTCCCTTACTGCCCCCGAGGAGGTTCACGCGACACTCGATTCGGTGTTCGAGGAACGGTTGCGAAATCTCGGGATGTCTGCGAGCGAACTCCTCGACGTCATCTTCGAATCGGTGCCGGTGCACCTGTATCTCAAGGACCGGGACGGTCGTCACCTGCGCTGGAGCGAGTACTACCGCCAGCCAGACGACACATTGGGGAAGACTGACCGGGAGATAATCTCCGACGAAGCGTTCGCCCAACAGGCGTACGACGACGACCAGCGCGTGGTCTCTTCGGGCGAAGCGATCATCGAGAAGGCCGAATACAACCCGGATGCGGAGGACTGGAGCCTCACGTCCAAGGTCCCGGTGTACGACGGTGACGACGTCGTCGGTCTCCTCGGGGCAACGCTGCTGATCACCCAGCGCAAGGAGTACGAAGAACAACTGGAACGCCAGAAAGAGCGCCTGGAGGAGTTCGCGGGGATCATCTCACACGACCTCCGGAATCCGCTGACGGTCGCCCAGGGACGTATCGAACTGGCCCGTGACCGATACTCGGAGAACAGTAACCTGGCGGTCGCGAACAAACACCTGGACCGGATGGACGACCTCATCGACGAAGTGTTGACGATGACCCGGGAGGGCGAGGACGTCGAGGAGACCGAAATCGTCGCGCTCGAACGTATCGCCGAGCAGTGCTGGGAGAGTGTCGCCACCGGTGGGGCGGCGCTGGTCGTCGAGGGCGACTACCGCTTCCACGCAGACGGGGGTCGACTCCGCCACGTGTTCGAGAATCTCTTCCGGAACGCGATCGAACACGCCACTCCGGACGACCACTCACAGGACGTCGGGGGTGGGAACCGGCAGGCCGATGACGGGGTGTCAGTGAGCGTCGGCCCCCTCACCGACGAGGACACTGCCACCCAGCCAACTGGCTTCTACGTCGCCGACGATGGTCCCGGCATCCCCGAGGACGAGCGCGAAGACGTCTTCGACCACGGGTACACGACCTCGGAGGGCGGAACCGGACTCGGCCTCAAGATCGTCCGGCAAGTGGTCGAAGCACACGGCTGGTCGATCACGGTGACCGAGAGCGCCGACGGGGGTGCCCGGTTCGAAATTCGGGGCGTCGAACCCGCGGAGTAACAGCAGGTGTATCGAACCGCCGTTCAAGTGGGTCGTACCGCTGGAGCAAGTGGCAAAAAATCGTTAAGTTAGCTCGGTTGGTAGTTATTAACAGGCATGATGACCACGTTCCAGGAACGGTTCGAGGAGGTCGACGACGGCGTCGACCCCGAGGAGTTCGTCGCCGCACTGGAGTACGCCCGGGACGACGGCCGGCGCCGACGTCGACGGTGAACTCTACAGAACCACGCCTGACTGGAGAATCGCGACCAGCGCTGTGACAGTGACGACGCTCGCGACGGTCGTCAGGAAGACTGTCGCACTGACGAACTCGCTGGCGGTGATTCCGTCGGTATCGGCGCTGAAGGCGCCGACGAGGATGATCGGCGTCACCGCAGTCGGCCCCGCGAGGAGTAACACGACGACGCGGGCGACGGTGGCGTCGCCGAACCCGACGAGGAGGGCCGCGGCCAGTGCGACCACGGGAGCCACGACGAGCTTGACCCCGCTCGCGAGGCCCACGGGGCGGAGGGCCCCTTCCACGTCGACGCTGGAGAGCTGGATACCCAGCACGACGAGCATCACCGGGATAGACGCGTTTCCGAGCAGTTCGAGCGTCTGCATGAGCGTCGAGTCGGTCGGCGGGACGACGCCCAGCCAGCGCGCCGCGAGCGCGACGAGCACGGCGTAGACCAGTGGCAGGCTGAACACGCGCTTGACGTTCTCGCGGACGGCGCCTTCGTCGCCCCGGGCCGCGACGTAGACGCCCAGGGTGTACAGCAGGACGCCCTGGACGGCGGTCACGAGGACGGCGACGCTGCGACCGACCTGGCCGAAAGCGAAGTCGGCCAGCGGGATGCCGAAGTTGCCGACGTTGGGGAAAATGACCACCATGACGAACGCGCCGAGCAACGGCTCCGAGCGGCCCGACGCCCGGCCGATCCCCTCGGCGAGGACGATCATCGCCAGCGAGAAGACGGCAACGACGGCCACGATTTCGAGGATGGTCGACCCGCCCAGGGCCGACGTCGCGAGGCTGTGGAGGACGAGCGCGGGCGCGAGCAAGTACACCGTGACGGTGTTGAGCGCGTCCGGCTGGACGCCCTTCACCCGGCCCAGCGCGAAGCCGACGGCGGCGATGGCGATGACCGGAAGGATGGCCGACGCGAAGATACCCAGGAGTGCCACGCTCGTGGAGTACGGGGCGAGGCTAAGAATCCTGTCGAAAATCAGTGTTTCGTGTCAGCGAACGGGACCTCCGCTCAATCGATCCCGTCGGATCGCCCGCCGCTCAGTCGATCCCGTCGAATCGCCCGCCGCTCACTCGACCAGCGTCCAGCCGTCGCCGGTCCAGTCGACGACGCCGCGGCGTTCCATTTCCGTCAGCACCTCGCCGAGGCGGTCGGGCTGGGCGATCTCCATCTCGATGCGATCGACGTCGTGGTCCGTCCGGAGCAGGCCGCGGACGGCCTCCTCCTCCAGCACTGCGTCGTCGGCACGCTTCATCACGCCCTCGACGAGTTCGATCATGTCCTCGATGAAGTTCCAGGGGTAGACGACCCAGGTCCACTCCTCCAGGCGCTCGCCGACGAAGTCGGGCTGGAACTCGCTGGTGTCGAGCAACTGGAGCGTCGCCGTCCGCACCTCGCCGCAGTCCCGGTCGGTGACGTACTCGTGGGCTCGGCTGATCGACCCGCCGGTGTCGGCGATGTCGTCGATGATCAGGACGTCCTTCCCCTCGACGGATCCGGCCGGCATCGGGTACCGGACCTGCGCCTCGTCGGTCTTCTGGGCCGTCCCGACGTAGTGTTCCATCTTCAGGCTCGTCAGGTCGTCGAGTCCCAGAAAGTCACACAGGCAACGCCCGGCGAACCAGCCGCCGCGGGCCAGCGCGACGACCACGTCCGGCTCGAACTCGGCGCGCTTGACCTCGTCCGCGACGTCCCTGCACAGCCCGTAGATGTACTCCCAGTTCGTGATGGTACACGAGAAGTCGTCCGGCAGGTCGCTCATGTGTTGGTGTGCATCTTCGCCGACCTTCGGTGTTTCGAGCGAGAGGTCGACCAGAGGGAGACCTCCGTCGCTCGAACGGGGAGTGCGAGCGGCGAAGCCGCGAGCCGGGAACGACCCGTGAGAGTTGTGGTAGTCGGTCTGGTCGCGACAACGGATGACGACAAGAGCGACGTTACTGGGAACAACAACTCGAAAGCCCCAACCGGCTGGCCTCCCGCGGCTCGTTGCGGTCCTCGGCTCACTCCGTTCGCCTGCGGTCCTTACGTCGTCCTCAGAAATCGAAGATTTCTGATGGGCTGCGCAAGAGCTCCGCTCTTGCGAACGCCGGGGTTCAGCCAGCCGGTCGCCCCTTTCAGTCCCGCCCACCTCGATTTCCAAATCGGGCGGGACTGAAAGGGGCCGATCGCTCGTGGAGCGAGACCCACCAAGCACGCCGAAGGCGCGCGCAGGTGCGGTCGCAGCCCACGAGCGGCCGGGGGCTTTCGAGTTGTTGGCGGTGATCACTATCACACTCGCAGTAACACTCGGAACACCTAGTCAGGGGAACGGTTTTCAGGCGTCTCACCAAACCCCAGGCCATGGACACTCGGAAAGCGTTGCTAGTCGACGCGTTCGCGGACGAGCCGATGGCCGGGAACCCGGCCGGCGTCCTGCCGGACGCGTCCGACCTGAGCGAGGACCAGATGCAGGCGATCGCGGGGGAACTGGGGGCCAGCGAGACGGCGTTCGTGGTCCCCTCGGAGGACGCGGACCGTCGGCTGCGCTACTTCACGCCCGAACGGGAGGTCGACCTCTGTGGCCACGCGACGATTGCGGCCCACGCATACCTGTTCGAGCGGGCCGTCATCGACGACGGAACCCACACCCTCGAGACAGCGGCGGGAACGTTCGACGTCGAGTTGACCATCGACGGCACCGTGTGGATGGAGCAGGCGAACGCAGAACTCGGCCGGGTCGACGTGGACGAACAGGAGGCCGCGGACGCGCTGGGCGTCGACGTGGCGTCGCTGCGCGACGTCGGCGCTGACGTCCCCATCGGGAAGGTTTCGACTGGCATGCCGTTCCTCATGGTCCCGATAAACTACTTCGAACACCTGAGCAACGCCGACCCGGACATGACCGCTATCGAGGAGCTATGCGAGCGCGCGGACTGCGAGGGACTGTACGCGTTCACGTTCGACACGCTCGACATGGATTCGACGGTGCACGCGCGGGCGTTCGTCCCGCTGGCGGGCATCCCGGAAGACCCGGTCACGGGGACGGCCGCGGGCGCACTCGGCGCGTACCTCCGGCGACACAACGCGATGGATGGGGAGTTCGACGAGATACTCGTCGAGCAGGGCCACTTCCTCGACCGGCCGGGCACGGTCCGGGTGGAGTCCGACGGCGACGAGGTTCGGGTGGGCGGCCGGGCGGTGACGACGTTCGACGGCGACCTGGTGATCCCCGACGACGACGAGGACGAGATAATCGAGATCTGACGGGCGACGCCGAGGCGATCCGTCGCCCCAGTGCCGAGAGAACAGGTCGGAGAAGCGATTGATTCGCTTCCGAGTCAGGGCTACTAGATGGTGCCGGCTTCGACAGTACCTTAATATTTGTACATGTAGTGACGAACGAGTACATGGCGCTACGATGGCTCGACGACATTACGGCCGACGACCTCGACTCGGTCGGCGGCAAGGCGGCGTCCCTCGGTGAACTCACGGCAGCCGGGCTCCCCGTTCCGCCCGCGTTCGTCGTCACCGCGGACACGTATCGCTCCTTCATCGAAGACACGGGCATCGACGTCGAGTTGTTCGAGGTGGTCGACGTCGACACCGACGACTCGCAGGCGCTCGCTGAAGCCGCCGAGCGGGCCCAGCAACTGATTCTGGAGACCGAGGTCCCCGACCACGTCCGCGACGAGGTCGTCGGGGCCTACGACGACCTGGGCCACGACGTCGTCGCGGTGCGGTCCTCGGCGACTGCGGAGGACCTGCCCGACGCATCGTTCGCGGGTCAGCAGGAGACGTTCCTCAACGTCGAGCGCGCGGACCTCCTCCAGCGCGTCAAGGAGTGCTGGGCCTCGCTGTTTACCCAGCGAGCGATCTACTACCGTCAGGAGCAGGGATTCGCCCACGACGTCGTGGACATCGCCGTCGTCGTCCAGGCGATGGTCGACGCCGATACGAGCGGCGTGCTATTCACGAGCCACCCCTCCACCGGCGCACCGACCTCCATCATCGAGGCCGCGTGGGGCCTCGGGGAGGCCGTCGTCTCCGGCGCCGTCTCGCCGGACAACTACGTTATCGACCGCGAGTCTGGCGACGTCGAGGAGGTCACCGTCGCGGACAAGAAGATGATGTACGTCCGCGACGGCGGCGAGACCGTCGAGCGCGCCGTTCCGGACGAGAAGCGCGAGCAGCGCGTCCTGGACGACGACGACGTCGACCGACTGGTGGCGCTGGGCGAGCGTATCGAGGACCACTACGAGACCCCGCAAGACGTCGAGTGGGCCATCTACGACGACGACGTCTACCTGCTGCAGTCCCGCCCCATCACCACCATCGACGAAGCCATCGACGCCCCCGCCGACGGGAACGACCCCCAGTCCATCGAAACGGACGCCGACTCCGCCGGTGGGGCCGCCGACGCCGGCCTGGCCGACGGCGGCGCGATGACGAGCCAGGAGGAGGGCATCCTCGCCGACGGCCTCGGCGCGGGACCGGGGACGGCGAGCGGCGACGTCCGCATCGTCACCAAGCTCGACCAGCTGGACAAGGTCGAATCGGGTGACATCATCGTCACCGAGATGACGACGCCGGACATGGTGCCCGCGATGAAACGCGCCGCCGGGCTCGTCACGGACGAGGGCGGGATGACCTCTCACGCCGCCATCGTCTCGCGTGAACTCGGCGTCCCGGCGGTCGTCGGGACGAACGACGCGACGGCGCGCCTCCAGGACGGCCAGCGCGTTACCATCGACGGCGAACGGGGGACCGTCCGCCCGGACAGCTCGGACGGTTCCGGAGCGGGCGACGACGACGAACCGCAGACTGCGACGTCGCTGGACGGACAGTCCGGCCAGGCTGCCGACCAGCAATCGTCGCCCACCGGACAGCCGGCGACGAAGCCGATGACCGGAACGGAGATCAAGGTCAACGTCTCCATCCCGGCCGCGGCCGAACGGGCGGCCGCTACCGGCGCCGACGGCGTGGGCTTGCTCCGCATCGAGCACATGATCCTCTCGACGAGCAAGACGCCCGAGCGCTACATCGCCGACCACGGCGAGCGCGCCTACGTCGACGAGATAGTGGAGGGAGTGCGCACCGTCGCCGAGTCCTTCTACCCACGTCCGGTGCGGGTCCGGACGCTCGATGCGCCCACTGACGAGTTCCGCCAGCTCGACGGCGGCGAGGACGAGCCCAACGAGCACAACCCCATGCTCGGCTACCGGGGCATCCGCAGGAGCCTCGACCGACCCGAAACGTTCCGGCTGGAACTCGAAGCCTTCCGCCGGCTGTACGACATGGGCTACGACAACGTCGAGTTGATGCTCCCGCTCGTCACCGACGCCGAGGACGTCCTTCGGGCGAAGGCCATCATGGAGGACGTCGGCCTCGACCCCGAGAAACGCTCCTGGGGCGTGATGGTCGAGACGCCCGCCAGCGCGCTCTCCATCGAGTCCATCTGCGAGGCCGGCATCGACTTCGCCAGCTTCGGGACGAACGACCTCACACAGTACACCCTCGCTGTGGACCGGAACAACGAGAACGTCGCCGACCGGTTCGACGAACTCCACCCGGCCGTCCTCGAACTCATCAGCAGTACTATCGAGACCTGCCGCGAGCACGACGTGGCGACGAGCATCTGCGGCCAAGCCGGCTCGAAGCCGGAGATGGTCCGCCACCTCGTCAACAGCGGCGTCACCTCTATCAGCGCCAACATCGACGCCGTCCACGACGTCCAGCAGGAGGTCAAGCGCGTCGAACAACGATTGCTGCTGGAGTCGGTTCGGTAAGTCGCCGGCCCGTCCTGGTTTCGACGCGGCTCAGTCTTTCCCGACGCTCCGGACGAGTTCGACCAGAGTCCCAGTCGAGCAGTCCAGACGCCGGATTTCACGCACCTCGATCGAACACAACGGCTAAAGGCTACAGGCCCGTGATATGGACTAGAATGCAGCAGGCCGCCCCGCAGGAGTTCGACCGCGTGCTCTCCTCGATGTGCACGGAACCGCACCCGGCGGCCCGCGAGGCGGCGGAGCGATTTCTCGCCACGAA
>Ga0075105_1000717_pt1 | contig 14268 bp, 13 predicted proteins | sample AntDeeMetag02WF5_FD_69800 | JGI IMG/M metagenome (GOLD analysis project Ga0075105, IMG submission 69800) | Saline lake microbial communities from Deep Lake, Antarctica - Antarctic Deep Lake Metagenome 02WF5 | ecosystem: Environmental > Aquatic > Non-marine Saline and Alkaline > Saline | place... | reverse complement strand
AGGTCGTCACGACGTCCTCGCCGTCCCGTTCGACCGAGAACTCGTCGAGTTCCACGTCCGCTCGCGTGGCTTTCGGGGCGTCCTCCAGGCGGAGTTCCAGCGTCTCGAACCAGCCGTCGGCGACGGCGTCGCCGACTTCGTCGGCCGTCGCGGCGTGCAACGTCGGCGCGCGGACGATGACTGTGTAGGCGGTGCGCCACTCCTCCGCATCTTCGGCGGTAACGCGGCCGTCGAACACCGTCGTCGTCAGTCGATACGATCCATCCTCGGCGCGGTCGTAGGCGTCGTGGTGGTCCAGGGCCTGTTCGACTGCGTCCGGGAGTTCGTCGGTCATTGGCGTTCGATAGGCGAGTTGCGCCCAAAAGCCCGTCGTCGGCGCGGCGCTATTGGCCCGTGACCGGCGCGCACACGCGAGTCTCACGGTGTGGCTGAACTACTGAGGGGACGGGGGTTCGAACCCCGGAACTCCTACGAGACGGGTTCTTAAGACCCGCGCCGTTGACCACTTGGCTACCCCCTCACAACCGCTCGTCCAGGGTATAGTCTCCGGCGAAGTGTATTGCTTTTCGGTTGTGGTCTCCGTACTCGCCCGGGTCCCTGAAACTGAAGTTCATCTGCGTCCGCGGCGTCTACTCGAAGGGCGCGAAGAGAGTGACGTCTGCCGGCTCGTAGTAGACGACGTATGCGTCCAGTTCGTCGCTCGTGTAGTACGTCTTCTGTGGCGTGCCGGTGCTGTCGTAGACGGTACAGCCGAACTCCACGACGATGGTCCCGGCCCTGTCGTGATGGTCGTAGGCCGTCTTCACCTGCACGCGCTAGAGATCGCCGTCACGGTCGATCACCAGATCGTACCGGTCAGCACCGAACGCGGGGGTGAACACGGAGATGCCCCGGTCGATCAATCGGCTCGTCACGACCGCCTCGGTTCGTCGGCCGCGCCACTGGTGGGCCCGTCCCTCGTTCATTGGGGCGAGTTCGGTCCGTCATCGTACTTGAACCTGCGTCTGGTCTATTTCTCGACGGGGAACCGGTCCTCAGGGAAGCAGTTCGAGCGGGATCAACTTCGTCCGTCTCGGTACCCGAGCAGACGGGTGCGTGCCAGCCTGGCCCTTCCACCTCAGTCGTCTCCGAACGTCTCGTAGCGGGGGAAGAACTTCTCGGGGTCGTCGTGGCGAACCTGTGCGACCACAGTGCCATCGAGGTACCGGAAGACGGAGTTGACGTAACCGACCTCGTGGGTGTGTCTGATAAGGGCGTGCGCCTTCCGGAGTTCGAACTGGTTGGAGACGAGGACGGCCGTCTCCGACTCGGGGTCCATGAGGACAGTCACGCTGAAGATACGGCCGTCAACGTCGGTACGGTAGACGTCGTAGCTAGCGAATTCACCGGCCTCGACTGCTTCGCCGATGGTCTCGGCGTCGCTATCGGGGACGATGTGGACGAGGCCCCAGTACCCGTTGCCGTGCGACGGTGTCACGGACGCGGTGTGGCCCGCGGCCGTCACGAGAGTTTCCCAGCCGTCGTCCTGAAGGTCTGCCTCCAGCGCCCACATGTCGTCGAGCGTCTGCTGCCAGGCGTTGGCTTGAACCTCGCTGCTCACGGCGAGTTGTTCGGCTTCGTCTACGTTCTCCCCGCCGATATCGGGGGCGTCAGTCATACCTTCGAATGGACGTTTCTCGCGGTAAAAACTGTTGCTTACCCGACCGTCGGAACGCCGACGTCGAGGACCTTTTCCAGGCCGAAGGAGACGGCCCAGGCCACGACGCCCGCGACCATGAACCGGGATCCGTCGGAGAGATGTTCCTCACGGGTCGGCTCGTACCGAGCGAGGGGCGGCAGACGGCTGACGAAGCCGCCCAGGCCGTCGTCGGCCATTGAGTTCGAGATGCCCAGCCGCGGGTTCTCACGACCGGCCGGCGGCGGCCGCAGCTTCACTGATCCAACGCCGATGAGAAGGAGACCGACCAGGAAGAGTAGCCACTTGAGTCCCACCAGCGACCCCGTCACGAGTAGGCTCGTCGGCGCCAGCAGGACCAGGACCAGCGCGTTCAGGACGACAGCGTACTGGAGCCCGTCGACCGTCTTGATCCACAACCATCGGGACCGCGTCATCGGATGGTTCGGTCATCGAAGCGCTGGCGTAGTGTCTCGGCCACGCCGTCGTACTCCGGCTCGTGCCGGTGACAGGCGGAGACGCGCCCGCCCGTGTCGACCTCGTGGAAGTCGGGTGCAGTGGCGTCGCACTCACTCCCGAAGGCGTCGAGTAACCGCTCCAGCGCGGCCTGTTCGTCGTTCTCGCGCAGGTGCTCTGTCACGTCGACGATGGGGTCGCGCATATCTCGGGGGAGCGAGTCCAGGACGTCGGTGAAGGCTCGCTCCGCACTTACGTTTGCGGCCGTCTGGCTCTCGGGGGAGCCGAACACCTCGACGATAATCTCCTCGACGTCGGAGAACCGGGTCTCCATCCCGAGGATTTCGCGTGCGCGCTCGCGGACGGACCGTTCTGCCCGTCGACGTTCGCGGACGATACGGACGAGGTCGTCGATGGCCTCCCAGGTGTCGGGGTCGAGGTGGTCGAACTCCGGCGGGCGAATCTTCGCCGGACAGCGCGTCGAGAACGGACAGCCGGCGGGCGGGTTCCGGGGCGAGGGCGGTGCACCCCGCAGCGTAATCGGTTCCTTGTCGATCGTGGGGTCTGGCTCCGGAATCGCGGAGAGCAGCGAGTGAGTGTAGGGATTTCCGGGCTCCTCGAACAGGTCTTCCGTCCGACCGAGTTCCATCACATTACCCAGGTACATCACGGCGACGCGGTCACAGATGTGACGGACGACCGCGAGGTCGTGTGCGATGAAGAGGTACGTGAGTCCGAACTCCTCCTGGAGGTCCTCGAGCAGGTTCAGTATCTTCGCCTGGACGGAGACGTCGAGCGCGCTCACCGGTTCGTCGAGGACGACGAAGTCGGGTTCGAGCGCGAGCGACCTCGCGATGCCGATACGCTGGCGCTGGCCCCCGGAGAACTGGTGGGGGTAACGGAAGTAGTGCTCCTGTTGCATTCCCACTTCTTCGAGCAGGTTCCTGACGTGGGCACGCCGCATCTGTGCCTTCGTCGGTCGCACGTCCACACGGACGGTCGGCGTCGTCCCGCTCTGGTCGACGTCGACGGTGACGTCGTCCCCGTCGAGAGGCAGCGAGTCCCGGACGTCGACGTCGGTGGCTCCGTTCTCGACAGTTACCCTGATGTCGGCGTCTCGTCGGCCCGACGGGTCGCTCGCCCGGTTTGCGTCGCCGGTCACCGTGGCGTCGGACACGCCGTCGACGCTGGCAGTGAGATTGGGCCAATCGTGGACGTCGAGCGGTTCTCGGATTATCTCGCCGATCGTCATACGGTCGTTGAGGGAGGACTCGGGGTCCTGGAAGACGATCTGGGCGTTCCGTCGCCACTGCTTCAGCTCCTTCCCACCGAGCTCGGTGACGTCGGTCCCGTCGTAGACGACTCGCCCCTCAGTGGCGGACTCGAGCTGGACGAGCGTCCGCCCGAGCGTCGTCTTTCCACAGCCCGACTCCCCGACCAGGCCGAGCGTCTCGCCTCGGCGGATGTCGAAGGAGACGCCGTCGACGGCTTTCACCGGGTCGCCCGTGAGCGTGCCGGTGTCGTAGTACGTCTTCAGCTCGTCGACCTCGACGAGTATCTCCGCTTCGAGTCGCGTCTCCTCCCGGTCGATGACTTCTGTCATTGCTTTTCCTCCGCGGGCGTGTTCTCGTCGACGAGCGGTGACTCGCCGTCTGCGGTCCGCTCCGCCGGCGATTCGCGCTCTCGGTGGACGTCGAGGGCTTCCTCCTGCGGGACGTCGTCGGGATAGAGCAGGCAGGCCGCCGTGTGAACGACGTCGCCGTCACCGACGTCGACGTGTGCAGGGTGGATCGACTCGCATTCGTCGAACGCCTTCGGACAGCGGGGCGCGAACCGGCAGTACGTGGCCGCGCCGTGGGGCGTCGGGACGTCGCCCTCGATAGATCGGAGCCGTTCGTCGGGGTCGCCGCGGCCGGGTATCGACTGGAGTAGCCCCTGCGTGTAGGGATGGCGGGGGTTGGCGAAGAGCTCCTCGACGGGAGCCTTCTCGACGAACTCGCCGGAATACATCACGTTCACCCGGTCGGCGACCTGGGCGATGACGCCCATGTCGTGGGTGATGAAGATGATCGCCAGGTCCTCCGCTTCCTGGATGTCGTTCAGCAGTTCCAGGATCTGGGCCTGGATGGTCACGTCGAGGGCAGTGGTCGGCTCGTCACAGATGAGCAGGTCCGGATCGCAGGCCAGCGCCATGGCGATGACGGCACGCTGGCGCATGCCGCCGGAGAACTGGTGGGGATACTCCGTGAGTCGCCGGCGTGCGTCGGGGATAGAGACCGCTTTCAGGAGTTCGGCGGCCCGCTCCGTCGCCTCCTTCCCCTTCAGTCCCTGGTGGAGACGGAGTGCTTCCTTGATCTGGTTTCCGACCGTGTAGACGGGGTTCAGCGACGACAGCGGATCCTGGAACACCATCGTCATCCCGCTCCCGCGGACGTTGCGGTACTGGGATTCGGTCTTGCCGACCAGCTCCTCGCCGTGGAAGCGGATGGACGACTCGTCGAGTATCCGCCCGGGGTCGTCGACGAGGCCCATGATCGACCGGGCCGTCACCGACTTCCCGGAGCCGGACTCGCCGACGATACCGACCGTCTCGCCGGGGTGGACGTCGAAGGAGACGTCGTCGATGGCCCGGATGACCTCCTTGTCGGTCTGGAACTCCGTCCGGAGGTTTTCGACGGTCAGTACCGGTGCTGCCTCGGTTCGCTGGCGGTGACGCTGCTGGCTCATCCGCCACCACCTCCGGCTGCCGCGGTACTGGTGCCGCCCTCACTGCCCTCGGACTGCGGGTCGATGGCGTCGCGGATACCGTCACCGAGCGCGTTGAACGCCGTCACCACGGCGACGACCATCAGGCCGGGGATCATGGCGATGTGCCAGGACTGGGTCGCGACGAACGGCTGTCCGCGCGCGACGGCAGTTCCCCACTCGGGGGTCGGCTGGTCGATGCCGATGCCGAGGAACGAGAGGGCCGCCGTTCCGATGATGACGCCGCCGAGCGTCATCGACGCGTAGACGAGCAGGTAGCCGACGACGTAGGGGAGCATGTGCTTGCGCATCGTCGCGCTCGGGCGCTGCCCGAACGAGCGGGCGGCGTCGACCCACTCCTCGGTCGACACCTGGAACGCGGGTCCACGGACGGCGCGCCACAGCGCCGGCCACCCCGTGAACCCAAAGACGAGCGCGATGAGCAACCCGCCGTTGTAGATGCTGTCCAGCCAGTGGCCGTTGAAGACCGCGGCGACCAGGATCAGTAACAGCAGTTGTGGTATCGCCATCACCGAGTCGCCGACGATCACGACCGACAGGTCGACTAACCCCTTGTAGTAGGCGGTCACCATCGCGAACACCGTCGCGAGCACGCCCATGATGCCCATCGCTGTCAGTCCGATGAACAGCGAGACGCGAGCGCCGTACACCATGAACGTGAACAGGTCCTTTCCGTTCGGTAACGTCCCGAACGGATGGAACCGCCCGAAGTCGTCGTACGACCAGGGGCCGATGTTGTCGTCCCCGGCTCCCTGTGACTCCGACCCGCTGTTGGCGTCGCCGACGTATATCTCCTCGACGGACCCGGACTCCGCGTCGAAGTGTTTCATCGTGTAGCTGTAGGGGTTCTCGATGTTCTGTTCCGAGGTGGTCGGGCCCAGCGTCGGCGCGAACAGGGCCATGACGAGGAACACCAGCACGACGGCGAGGCCGAACTTGCCCCAGGAGTGGGAGCTGAGCCGCCGGACGACGTCGTCGGTCGGCGTCCAGTCTGCGCGCCGGTAGTGTCTGCGGTAGAGGCGGTAGCCGTAGGCGAACCAGGCGACGATCACACCCGCGTACGCGTACGTGAGCAGGAACCTGAGGAGCCAGGCGGCCATCGGCTCGAGGCCGAGGAAGGTCCCCTCCCAGGGGCCGTTCGCGCTCGTCTGCCACCCCTGGTTCGGGATCGTCTCCCGGGACAGGAGCGTCGGGATGCTCTCGCTGACGGACTTCGCGCTGGCGACCTGCTCGGCGAACGGATTGCCGAACGGGTACACGCTGACCAGGCCCTGGAGTATCTCCACGAGAAGATTGAAGATTGCGCCGGCCTCGAACGCGACTATCGCGAACAGCACCGTGACCCAGAGCAGCGCCGGCCGATAGTTAGCGACGATACGAGAGCGCATCGATTCGTGAATCGCGTGTTGGGTTCCAGTCATCAGTTCTCCTCGTAGCCGACCCTGGGGTCGATGATGGTGTACAGGAGATCCTGCAGGATGTTCAGTGATAGCGTGAGCACGATGAAGATGAAGGCGAGCGACCCGACCAGCGGCAGGTCACCCTGGGTAGCCGCGGTGAAGAACAGCTGCCCGAGTCCGTTGATGGCGAAGACGTACTCGACGATGACCGACCCGCCGATGAGGAGGAACGCCTCCGCGGTGATGATCGGTACCAGCGGGATCAGCGCGTTCCTGAAGACGTGCTTCCAGACGATAGACCGCTGGGAGAGCCCCTTCGCCCGCGCCGTCTCGACGTAGTTCGAGTGTATCGTCTCGAGCACTGCGGTCCGGCCGATACGCATCTCGTTGCCCATCGAGGAGGAACCGAGAACGAGCGCCGCCGGGAGTATCTGCTTGGTCGCACCGATCAACTGTTCGACGGCCGTCCCGGTGTCCCGGAGGAACAGCGCTGGGTCTCTCAGGAACGTGAGGTTCGGGGAAGTGACGACGTTGGTCGACACCAGCCAGTTCTGCCAGCTAAAGCCGAACAGTTGCTGAGAGTTCGATAGTACCGCGACGAGGATGACGGCGAGCCAGAAGTTCGGCATCGCCCGCCAGACGATCCCACCGAACGAAGCGGAGTAGTCACCCCACGTGTTGGGGTTCAGTCCCGCGTAAAAACCGAGCGGGATGCCGACGAACAGCGCGATGAGCACCGACCAGAACCCGAGCCAGATGGTCCGGGGCGCCCGGAGCGCGATAATCTCGTAGACGCTCGTCGACTCGTAAATGACCCAGGACTGGCCCAGGTTGAACGTCAGCAGGTTGGTCATGAAATCGACGTACTGCTCCCACAGCGGGACGTCGACGTACCTCGTCTCGCCGTTGACTGTTACCTGTCGTTCGATCCCGAGATTCACAGCCACCTCGTGATAGCCAGCCGGGTTCCCCATGCCGACGATTGCCCTGGCCGGGTCCTGTGGGCCAGCGCGAACTATCAGGAAAACGATCGACATCGCGAACAGCAGGATCGGTACTGTGAGAACCACCCGTTGAAGGAAGTATTTCCATCTACTCATAGATAAACTGAATCGCCGCACCGGCCGTGTGGCCTGGTATCATGATTTCACTTATCGATCTCGGCACATAGCCGCTTCGATCACTCGTTGTTTGGCCGCACGAACCGCTCCGGATAACCGGAGTGGCCTCGCCTCGGACCGCGAGTGGTCCGGAGACGGAACTACTCTTTCGAGGTAGTGTAGTGGGTCTGGCGCGAGATGCCCATCCCACCGAACGGTTCGACGTCGATGTTGTCCCAGTAGAACCGCTCGGTTGCCCCGTGGACGAGGTTGATGAGGACGACGTCCTCCCAGTTCGCCTCCTCGATGGAGACGTAGGCCTCGTTACGGGCCTGCTGGGCGTCGTCTGACGGTTCAAGGTTGCCCGAGATGGTGGACCAGGCCTCGTCAGCCTGCTGTTTCGCGTCGGTGTCGAGTTCGCTCCAGTTGGTGTAGGTTAGCGCGGAGTCGCCGAGTTCGGCGATATCGGTGTACTGCGGTGCCATCAGCTGGACGAAGTTGTCCGGGGACGGCCAGTCGGCGATCCAGCCAAGGGTGTAACACTGCAGGGTCCCCTGTTTGCCCTTCTCGATGATGGTCGCGAACTCCGTGGGCTCGATAGTGGCATCGATGTGGGCCGCCGAGAGCTTGTCGCGCACGCCGCGGACCATCTCGGTGAAGATGCCCTGGTAGGAGTTGATCGTCAGCTCGTACTTGTTGTCCGGCCCGTAGCCGGCGTCTTCCATGACCTGTTTCGCCTGGTCGATCTGACTCTCCGCGACGCCGTATGGGTAGCTCTCCTCGACGTGCTGGTCGTAGGCCTCTGCGCCGCCCGGATAGATAGACGGCGGCGTCAGGTGGTAGCCCGGCGGAAGCCGTTGCTTGAACGTGGAATCGGCGATGTCTTCGCGGTTGACGACGTACGCCATCGCCTGCCTGACCGCTTTGTCAGTGTTCGAGACGTCGAACGCGATGTAGTACGTCCCGATTTCGGGAGTGCGCAGGTAGTTGACCTCCTCTCCCTGGGCCTGTCCGTCTTCGAGCGGGCCGTACGTACCCATCTCCTGACCGCGGTCCGTGGTCTCCTCGACCGAGACCTTTCCGGGGTCGTAGTACTGGGTCGGGATCGTCAGTATGTCCGCGTTCTTGTTGGTCGAGTAACGATACTGGGGCTCCGGCTTCTCGATGATAGCCCAGTTAATGGCGTCGAGTTTCGGTTCGCCGTCGCGCCGGAAGTCCTCGAAAGCGGTCACTTCGGCGGAGTCACCCTGCTGCCAGGAGTCGAGCACGAACGGACCGGTCCCGTAGGACTCGCTGGTCGCGAGCGTCTCCTGGTCGATTTCGCCGTCGTAGCCCTCGATGTCGCCCACGATCCCCTCCGGGTGGATAGCGAAGTTCCCGTAGGCGAGCATCTGCATCGTCGCGTGGAACGGGCGTCGTAGGGTGAACGAGACCTCGTAGTCGCTGACGGCCTCGATCTGCATCGTCCCGGGGGCGTACGAGTCCCCCTCGCTGTACTCTCCGCCCTCCTGGTTCTCGGCCGCGATGCCCAGCGAGTCGAGGATGAAGTACGCGCGCTCAGACGCGTCGGAGGAGGCGAGACGCTCCCAGGAGTACGCGACGTCGGACGCCGTCAGTTCGCCCCCGTCGTTGTGATACTGGACGCCCTCCTGGAGCGTGAACGTGTACTCGAGGAAGTCGTCGCTGGTTTCGTAGCCGGTGGCCAGGCTCTGTTCGGGCTCCGGATTCCCGTTCGGGTACGTCATGAGCCCCTCGTAACACTGGGCCGCGACGATACCGCTTGCGGTATCTCCGATGGCAACCGGATCCAGGGACGTCATCGTCCCGGTGTTGATCAACTTCAGCGTGTTGCTACCGTCGCCGCTTCCGCCGTCGTCACCAGTCGTCTCCGTATCGGTAGTCTGGTCGCCGCCGTCGCCGCCATCGCCGCCGTCGCCACCATCGCCGTCTCCGGAACAACCTGCGAACGCTGCGACCGCTGCAGCACTACCAGTAGCTTTCAGAAACGTTCGGCGCTCAACAGTCGTATCGCGTGACATAGATTGCCAATATCGCCCCTCATTGATAGAGTTTATGTCAAATCACAATTTGAGCTATTAACGGTGATACATCAAATATCACCCAATATAACCAACAGTCATTCGGAGGCTGGCGACGGAGGAGACGCGCCATTTAATTCACGCCACTCTGGCCGAAAATGGGCCGCTAAGCAAATTTCGATTCCGTTTCTTCTAGTTTACAGCCCGGGGTACGAACAGAGAAGACGACCGAATTGTTCCTTCTCTGATAGCGAGGATGAGAATCGTCTGTCAACTCTTCAACTTTGGATCGGCGCCGCTTCCGACGGGGCCTGATGCGGCTACCAGTCGACCGAGAGCGTGCCGTCCCCGTCGGGGTCCGGCGCGATCTCCTCGTCCGTCCGCCGGTCAACGACGTGGATTACCCCGCGGTCCTTCTTGGCCGGGCACACCGCCGCGGCGCGAATTTCGTCGTCCACCTCATCCTCGCCGACGAAGTACGTGTTCGGCGCGGCGATGCCAGTGTCGAGACTCAGCTCCCAGTTGTCGGAGACTTCGGCGCACTTGCCGGCGCCGATGCACTTGTTGGCCTCGAAGATGATCTTGTAGGGCTTGTCCTCGACCGGTGGCGCGTCCGCGGACCCGAACTCGCTCGGGTCGACGGGACCGTCCTCGTCTGCCATACGGTCACTCGGGACCCCCGCCAGTTAAGTTCGCTTCTTCGGCCGAGGTATTGCCGGACGACGGGACTGTCGAAAAAGACGATTCCAGGCGCTCAGAGTGTCGGTTGTACCTATTTTCAGGAGCCAGACACTAACGATGGTAAACCGGAACTGAACCGGCCGGTGAGGAAGAGACACCGGTACAGAATTACAACCGACGCTATCAGTCGTGGATCTCGACCGATTCGATGGTGATCGGCGACGTCGGGTGGTCGTTCATGTCTGTGCTCGTGGTGCCGATTTCCTCGACAACGTCCATGCCGTCGGTCACTTCGCCGAAGACGGCGTGTTTGCCGTCGAGGTGGGGCGTCGAGGCCAGCGTGACGAAGAACTGCGAGCCGTTGGTGTCCGGGCCGCGGTTCGCCATCGACAGTTTGCCCGCCGAGTCGTGGGTGAGATCGTCGTGGAACTCGTCGTCGAAGGTGTAGCCCGGGCCGCCGCGGCCGGTCCCCTCGGGGTCGCCGGTCTGGATCATGAAGTCCTCGATGACGCGGTGGAACTCGACGTCGTCGTACAGCGGGTCGGTCCGCTTCTCGCCGCTCTCCGGGTCCTCCCAGGCGCCCTCGCCGGGGCCGACGGACGCCTCGTCGTAGTCCTCCGCTTCGGTCGCGTGGTCGACGAACGCCTCGACCGTGCGCGGTGCCTTCTCGTCGAACAGTTCGACCTCGATGTCGCCTTCGGACGTATGGATCGTCGCAGTTAGGTCACTCATGGACGAGGAGACGCGAGCGCCGGGCAAAACCCTGGCGGTGCCGTCCGGGAGTTGAAGGACGGGGACGGAACCACCCCAGCGCGTGACCTGAATCGCGCAGTCGGCCGGGTCGCGATAGCACGGTACGTCGGCCGACGGACGCGGAGTACCGTCTGTGCGCCCTACAGGAACCCGACGAGCGCCTCGTTCACGCGCTCGCGAGCGTCGAACTGGACCCATTGGCTCGCGTCGGGATAGCGCTCCACCCGAAGATCCGGCACCCACTGTTCCAGTCCCTCGGAGAGCGACGGTGACAGCGCCTGGTCTCGCAAGCCCCACAGCAACAGCGTCGGGACGTCGACTCGCTGGTCCCCGACCCCGCCCTGCGTGAGCGTCAGCCGAACCATCCGACGGAACAGCGCCCGGTAGTAGTTGGTCGCGGCCGTCAGCGTACCCGGCCGTGCGAATGCGCGCTTGTAGCGCGCCATCTCCTCGTCGGTGAACGCGTCGGGACGGACCGGCTGGTCCCTGAAGAGTTCCTCCAGCGCGGCGAAGTCGTCGCGCCGGAGCGACCACTCGGGCAGCCACGGTAACTGGAAGAAGAAGGCGTACGAGGACCGGAGGATCTGCGAGAACGACGACCGGAGTTCGCGCTCGTAGGCCGAGAGGTGGGGCGCGTTGAGGACGACCAGCCTGTCCACGACGTCGGGCCGGTCGGTCGCGACCTGCCAGGCGATTACCCCGCCCCAGTCGTGCCCGACGACGCGGGCCGACTCGTGGCCAAACGACCGAATCAGCCCGACCACGTCCGCGACGAGTTTGTCGAGGCCGTAGGCGCCAACGCCGCCGGGTTTCTCCGACCGGTTGTAGCCCCGCAGGTCCGGCGCCACGACGCGGTACCCCGCCTCCGCGAGCGCGGGAATCTGCTCGCGCCAGGAGTACCAGAACTCAGGGAACCCGTGGAGCAGGAGGACGAGGTCGCCGTCCACCGGCCCCGCGGTGACGTAGTGGAGGTCGACGTCGCTGGCCCGGACGGTCCCGTGGCGCCAGGACTGTTCGGTCGCCCAGCCGTCGCTACTGCGGGAATCACGCATGTCTCCGAGTGCACACGAGCGAAAGAAGGGTCTTTCCCCGCGGGCGGGCTGTCGACTCAGAAGTCCTTGAGGTCAGCGAGCACGTCCGCCGCGCTCCCGTCGGCGACGACGGCACGGGCCTGTTCCATCCCTTCGTCGAGCGACGGAACGTCCTCGCGGGCGTACATCCGGAGGGCGGCGTTCAGCGCGACGGCGTCCTCGAAGGCCTCGTCGTCGTCGAACCACTCGCCCGTCTCGCCGGCCACGACGGCCTCGGTGATCGCCGCCGAGTCTGCCGCGACGTCGTCGACTTCCAGGTCCTCGCTCTCCAGGTCGGCGCCGTACTCGGAGGTCCGGATCTCGAAGTCGTAGATCCCCTCGTCGTCGGCGTCCGTGTTCTCGGAGGGCCACTCGGCGACGACCGTGGAGCCGGGGCGGATGTCGTCGTAGCCCTCCATCCCCTGGAAGAACAGCGCGCGCTCGACGGACTGGCTCTCGCAGGCCTGGAACGTCCGGATCATCCGCTTGGCGAAGGCCAGGTGGTAGAAACTCCCGAGGTGGACGTCGGCGTCGGCGGGGTTGGCCAGCGTCTCCATCGTGTTGACGAAGGTGCGGACGCCCATCGCGTCGCGGCGGTCGAACAGGTCGGTGACGCCGGGGTTGAACTCCGGCTGATAGTAGAAGCCGAAGCCGACCTCGTCGACCATCTCGGCGCTCTCGCGGGGCGAGGGGTCGGTCGTCACGCCCAGTTCGTCCAGGACGTGCTTGTAGGCGTCCGCCTTCTGGGTCGGGACGCGGTCGCCGGAGTGGACGACGACGGGCGTGCCCGCGGCCGCGGCGACGACGCCGGCGGCGACTCCCAGGATGGCCGTCGAGTGCTTGCCGTCGTAGTTGGCACCGCAGTCGACCGGGTCGGCGTCGGGCGCGGCCGTCTGGACGCTCTCCTCGCGCATCACGTCGACGAAGGCGGCCAGTTCTTCGGGCGTGTTACGCTTCCAGCGGTTAGCGAGCCAGAACGCACCGAGCGTGGTGTCGTCCGGCTCGCCGTCGAGGATACGCTGGAACGCCTCGCGGGCCTGCGCCCTGTTCATGTCGTCGGCGGACTTGTGTCCCGATCCGACGACCTCCGTCATCAGCCGCTTGAGCGGCCAGTCGCCGTACTCGCGAGTCGTCTGTGTCATAGGCGACGCTTCGACTGCACGCGTCTAAAGGCTCCCGTTTCGCGCAAGGGGAGCCAGCACATTGTCCGCCGACCCGCTCCCGACGGGAGTGATCGGTAGAGGGTGTGTAGTTTGTGGGTGGTTCTGTTTGGATGGTGCTGGAAGGATTACTACCGACAACAGCCAGAAAGCCCTCGGCGCGCTCGACGCGGGCTGAGCGGGATATCCTCGCTCCTGCGTCGCTCGGATAGGGCCCGTCTCAGCCCACGCGACCCCGCCTCGCCCTTTCAGTCCTCCAGGGACGGCACGGCAGCCCTGCCCTTCCCCTTGTCGCGCGATGAAACGCGCTCTCACGGCTTCGCCGTTCGAGCAAACGCGGTCGCTTCGCGACCGCTCCGCTCCCGGCCAAGCGGTTGCGGGAGGAAGCGTGACCCGCCGCGGACGCGGCGGGTTCGGGGAGGGGTGGCGGTCCAATCGCGAGCGCGTTTCATCGCGCGAGCGATGCTGAGCCTGGAGGACTGAAAGGGCGAGGCGGGGTCGGCGAAGCACGGACCCGCAAGCACCGGAACGAAGTGAGGAGCGCAGCGTGATCCGCGCGAGTCGAGCCCGCCGAGGGCTTTCTGGTTGTTGGCGGTCCCGATTCCGACTTCAGAGAGCGCGCCGAGGGCTTTCGAGGTGTTGCCGTAATCGATCGACTTCCTGTATACCGGGTTTGCTACCTCTCTCACCTGCATCTCTCGATCGGTTCGCAAAGAGCGAGCGCGACACCAGTATCCAGAGAGTCGTTCGCCGAAAACTTCGCTCCCGGTCCCCGAAAAGCGAAAACCGTACATCCGTCCGCGCCAAAATCCGGTCGAATGAGTCTCCGGTCGGACGACTGGCGCGAGGGAATCGGCGAGGTGGACGCCGCGCTCGTCGACGGCTACCAGAGCGGCCTCCCCGTCGAAGAGCGACCGTTCGATGCCGTCGGTGCCGAACTGGGAATCAGCGCCGAGGACGTCGTGGGCCGGATAGGAGCCCTCCTCGACGCCGGCATCGTCCGCCGGTTCGGGCCGGTTCTCAACCCGCCCGTCATCGGGTCGTCGACGCTCGCGGCCGTCCAGGCCCCCGCAGACCGGTTCGACGAGATAGCCGAGGTGATCAACGCCCACCCGCAGGTCAACCACAACTACGCCCGCGACCACGAGTGGAACATGTGGTTCGTCGT
>Ga0075105_1000697_pt1 | contig 14562 bp, 12 predicted proteins | sample AntDeeMetag02WF5_FD_69800 | JGI IMG/M metagenome (GOLD analysis project Ga0075105, IMG submission 69800) | Saline lake microbial communities from Deep Lake, Antarctica - Antarctic Deep Lake Metagenome 02WF5 | ecosystem: Environmental > Aquatic > Non-marine Saline and Alkaline > Saline | place... | reverse complement strand
TTGGAACTTCCTCGATCTACTTCGTGGGAGCAGCCGAGACTGACCGTCAAATTATACAGAAAGTGACTATTTTGTGGCGTTCAGGCAGCACCCTCTCGACTCGTTCGGGAAGTAACGAAACACGCCTTCCTGCTGCTCTCGGACCCGGAAAATCCCGGCAAGTTCGCGAACCCGCTGACCTACGCCAGCCAGCTCGACGACGCCGGCCACGAGGTCGCCGTCTACTTCGACGGCGCGGCGACGCTGTGGTTCGACGGCTACGAGCAGTGGGCCGGGCCCGCGGTCGAGGCCTACGAGCGAGCGCGAGACGCGGGCCTGATCGCCGGCGTCTGTGACCACTGCGCTACGGCGATGGACGTCGTCGACGCCGTCGAGCGCGAGGGGTTCGAGATAGACGGGAGCGCCCACGCGCCGGACGTGGCCGGGCTGAGTGAGGAGGGGTACGAACTGCATATGGTCTGAGCGTCGGGTTCGTCAGCTGTGAACGCGACCCATACCCGACGTTTTTTATACACTGGCAGTCGCCCTTTCGATAATGCAAATTCTGGTCACCGGCGGCGCGGGCTTCATCGGCGGCCACCTCGCCGAGCGGTTCGCCCGCGACGGGCACAGCGTCGTGGTGCTCGACAACTTCGACCCGTTCTACGACCTCGACATCAAGGAACACAACGTCGAGACCGGCCGCGAGGCCGCCCGTGAGGGCGGCGGCAGCTACGAACTCGTCGAGGGAGACGTACGCGATGGCGAACTTGTGGCAGAGCTCGTCGGCGACGCCGACTACGTCTACCACCAGGCGGCACAGGCGGGTGTTCGTCCGAGTGTGGAGAACCCGCGGAAGTACGACGAGGTCAACGTCGACGGGACGCTCAATCTGCTGGATGCGTGTCGAGATACAGGTATTGAGCGCTTCGTGATGGCGTCGTCGTCCTCTGTGTACGGGAAACCACGCTACTTGCCGTACGATGAAGAGCATCCGACGACACCGGTGAGTCCCTACGGGGCGTCGAAACTGTCTGCCGAGCGCTACGCGTGTTCCTACGGCGAGGTGTACGACTTCCCCGTCGTCGCGCTACGGTACTTTACGGTGTACGGCCCGCGGATGCGCCCCAACATGGCCATCTCCAACTTCGTCTCGCGGTGTATGAACGACGAAGCGCCCGTAATTTACGGCGACGGAACGCAGACGCGGGACTTCACGTTCATCGACGATATCGTGGAGGCGAACGTGACGCTGCTGTCGGAGGACGCGGCTGATGGACAGGCCGTGAATATCGGCTCGACGGACAACATCGAGATCAAGACGCTGGCCGAGGAAATTCGGGATCAGCTCGCGCCCGAGCTGGACTTAGAGTACGCCGAGCGCTACGACGCCGACTCCGAGCACACGCACGCGGATACAGAGCTGGCCGGGGAGTTGCTGGGGTACGAGGCGAGGCACACAATTCGGGAGGGCGTTGCGAAGTTCATCGAGTGGTACGAGGCGAACTGGGAGTGGTACGAGCCATTAGTAAGGCGGTCGTGAATTGAGTCCCGGTAGCTACTGAATCTACAAGCTCAAGCGCTAACGAGCCATTGAATAAAGGATGGCCGAGAGAAACTGTTCCATTGCCTGTTCTGCGTTGGGCACCGAATATGTTTAAAAAACTACGCGCCGATAATAACCTAATCATATTAGATAGATGGTAGAAAATCCAATGGCTACGGGAGGAAGCTGGCCACCTGAGCGGTGTAGTCGCTGGCAATGTTTCTAACTGCGTCTCTCTGGTCACCGGAAAAAACACTGAGCCAGACGTATACTGTCTCGGCGAGTGTGAACAGGGCAATAAAAAGCAACATAGTAGCGGGGATTCTGAGCACCGGCACCGTGATATCCATTGGTGCATGATTTAGAATGGTGAATAAAAATGAACCGAAAAGGAGCCCATACAATATAATTTTGGCATAGTTTATCGAAAACGGGTGGACGGATATATATTTGTAAACAAGTACCACCTGAATAAAGTTCATCATAAAGAGACTTATAAAAGTAGCAATAGCAGCACCCGCGATTCCAAACTCTTGAATTAGTATGTAACTTAGCACAGCGTTGAATGCCACAGTCACTGCAGTTACTATGAAATCGACCTTAGTCCGGTCGATTGCCTGAAGAGTTGCAGCTGCGGGCCCCATACCGGATCGGAACAGGACATCAAGAGCGAGAATCAGCAAAACTATTGAACCAGGTGCGTACTCAGTTCCGAATAATAGCCGTATTAGTTCTGTAGGGTAAAAAATCATAGAAACAATAAGTGGAAATGCTAACAGAGTACTCCACTGCGTTGCTTGACGGTAAAGATATTCTACACTACTGTGCTCATCATTATCGTACTGGCGAGTGACACGCGGAGTATACAGGTACATGATTGCTATCAAAGGGAGCATCCCAACCTGTGAAATAACATATCCAACTCGATAGTAACCAACTGCCGAAGAGGCAAGCAGGATTCCCACAAACATGAGATCGGTGTTCCCAAGCAACCGTCGAGTCGCGTTCTTTAGCGCTAATGGCCAAGAGTAGGACATAAGCCGGCGAGATACGTCGTAATATCTGCCCGTAATTGAGGCGTTTTCCAGTTCAGTTCTGAGTAAGTATATAACATAGCTACCAGCGAATAGGCCACTCAGGAGAAATTGTCCGAGATAGAACGAGAGAAAGATGAGTTCGGTCCAAGCCTGCCAGATAGCTGTGGCAAGACAGGTGAACGCGATGAGTTTATTTAAGATATCGTCAGCAAGCACTTTGGGAACAGACTTGTCGTAGCCGCGCATAATTCCGAATGATACCCGTGAAACGGGATATGCGACGACGAGAGGCCCCAGTAATAGAATCCATCGCCACTGATTCTGTGAGATGCCGAGTGACTTGATAATTTCAAACGGTATGAGATATATCAGGCACAGACTGAGAGCAAGCACGGCAGTAACCAAAACGACACCCGAAACGACCGTGTGTAGTGCTATAACATCGTCTCCGCGCTCATCATAGATAGATAAATAATGGGTAAATCCCTCCGGAATACCGATGAGTGCGATGCTACTGAGTGTAATCAGAACGGTATAACCGAAAATTGCCGCGCCAAAGTCAGTAGTAGACAGTTGTCGAGCGATAATACTCTCTGCAACTAAACTAATCGCTTTCGAGAATATCATTCCAGCACCGACCACGGACGCACTTTTCAGAATGTCTCGAAAGCCCAGGTTGGCCATAGTCGGATTCCAGTACAGTGCTTTCGAGGCATCAGATATAGTCTTGGTCAATACACGATTCCGTGCAGCGGTGATAGGTTAGTCACTCGCTATGGGAGCCCATGGTACTGCTGGCGCTACACCAGTAACAAAGAAGGAATTTATATCTCCGCGAAAAACTACCGCTACTGTAGCTATGATTACTCGGGTAGTCAGTAAATTACGGTCTGACGGCCTACGCGGACTCTGGAACTCCGCTTCTACGCAATTTCGTCACAGTCGCCTCGCGTTCCAGATGTATCGAGCAGGAATCTTGAACCACGATACGGTGTACGGATCCGACTACTACGTGGTTAGGGATAGAGAAGCGGCACTAGAAGATGCAGAACAGTTCGCGCAGGCAGTGTTGAACAAATATAGCCCCAAAAGTGTCATTGAACTCGGCTGTGGCACTGGCACACTACTCTACCCATATAGAGAGCGTGGCATTCAGGTACACGGTGTCGACCTGAGCAAAACTGCCCGGGAAACGTCGGCGCTATCTGATTCGGAGTTCGAAATCCACGACCTTACGCAGCGGTACAGACCGAGCCAGAAGTACGACCTCGTCCTCTGTGTCGAAGTGCTGGAGCATATCCCTGAGGAGGCGGCTGGTACGATTGTAACGTCGATTTGCGATGCTGGAGATACTGCGATTGTGACAGCTGCGCCACCAGGTCAGGGCGGCACCCACCACGTCAATGAACAGCCGAACAAGTACTGGATTGAGAAGTTTGAGCGAGAGGGTATGGAGTACAAGGATCAAAAATCGACGGAAATCAGGGATGAACTTGAATTGTCCGAAATAAAGTGGGTCCAGAAGAACCTGCTAGTGTTCGAATCCTGAAGTTTGCATGTGTATTGTATTTAATTATTAGGAGTGGTTCCCAACCGAAATATGACCGCAATAGTTTCAGTCGTCATTCCGACGTACAAACGCCCGGACTTTCTTCGGGGCGCGATAGAGACAGCGCTCGGACAGACCTACGGTAATGTCGAAGTCGTCGTCGTCGACGACGGTTCCACGGAGCAGTATGCAGACGAAATCGTCGCCGACTTTCAAGCGGCAGTCCGCTGTGTCACTCACGACGAAAACAAGGGGCTCTCGGCGGCCCGTAACACCGGCGTTCGCGAGTCTAGCGGCGACTATATTGCCTTCCTCGACGACGATGACAGGTGGCACCGGACAAAGATTGCGCGGCAGATAGACACCCTCGAACAGGACGATTCGGCCGGACTCGCGACGTGCCTCGTCGCTGCAATCACGCCGGACAACGAACTAGTTCACTGCGAGGGAAGTGCTCCGAGCGGAGACTGCTCGGATTCGATTCTCGTCGGTAACCAAATCGGGACCCCTTCGCGCGTGATAGTCCGCCGAGGCGCGTTTGAGGACGTTGGCGGCTTCGACGAATCGCTCCCGACGAAACAGGACTGGGACTTTTATATCCGACTCTGTCAGGAGTGGACCGTCACCGCAGTTCCCGACCATCTCTGTTTCCGAACTGTCCACGATAGTATGTCAAGTTCGCCCGAATCAGCGAAACGGGACAACGCCGCCATACTCGACAAGCACACCGATTTATTTCAAAATCGGAATGTCTGGGAGAAAGCGAGAGCAGAGATAGCAGAGCGAGTCGGGCGGGCGTATCTACGGGAAGGTAGCCTCAGTATGGCACGAGAAGAATTCGAGGAGTCACTCCGGCTTGACGCTACCAGCCAGCGGAGACTGTTATATCTGCTCACCTTCACCCACCCAGCTATCATAGGAAAGCTTCGGAGCTTGAAACGACAGCGCTCCATCCAAAAGAGCAGTTGTACCGGTGTCTCAATTACGAACGGGGTTGTGTCTGCTGAGGAATCAACACCCACATGAGCCGAGTCAAGCGTGCGATACGGGCTCTCAAGAACCCACGACTATTCCTAAGAGGCCTCAACAGACTGTATCACCGTCGCGGGGGGCGTCGCTCACATAATCCCGCTGGCGTCGACATCTTCGAGGAAGACTGGGACACGCTCGTCGTCCTCGACGCTTGTCGGTACGATATGTTCGAGTCGGTCAGCCTGCTCAATGGGACGCTCTCGTCACGGGTATCCAGAGGGTCCGCGACGACCGAGTGGCTCCAGGCAAACTTTGCGGGGCGGGATCTCCGGGATACGGTCTACGTCACGTCGAACCCGCAACTCGAACGGAACCGCGAAGGGTGGGATGTCGCGCTCCACGAAATCGTAAATGTCTGGCTGGAAGATGGATGGGACGAGGCGACGGGCACTGTGCGAGCAGAGACGATGACCGACGCAGCGCTCGACGCTGCCGAGCGATTCCCGAACAAGCGTCTCATCGTCCACTACATGCAACCCCACTATCCGTTCGTCCCGGCGGAGACGGAGTTCGACAAAAATCACTTGCAGAACATCGACGGCGACGGAAGCGCCCCATCCAGTGAGAACGTCTGGAACCAGAAGTTCATGGGCAGACTCGATGTGTCGCGGGACGAGCTCTGGGCGATGTACGTCGAGAATCTGTCTTATGCACTAAACTATGTGGATAGACTGCTTGAGAGCATCTCTGGCAAAACGGTTATTACATCAGATCATGGGAACTTCGTTGGAGAGCGCGCATCACCGATACCAATCCGAGAGTACGGTCATCCCAGAGGATTGTATGATAGTACGCTTACCACCGTCCCTTGGTTAATATACGAGACAGGCGACCGTCGAAAAACCACAAAAGATAGAAAACCAGACACCGACGCTGTGATTGATAACAGTACTGTGGACGAGAGACTCAAAGATCTGGGGTACAAATAGTGCCTGCGAACAGAAGATCCTCTATCTAATCGGCTCGGTTGATGCTATCCACATGACAAAAGACAACAAGGCAATTGGATACGAAACAGACAACAAACGTGCTTCTAGGCGGTCGGACGCCGTGGATATTGAGTATTTGCTGCTCCTATGTATTGTAATATCGTTTCCTCTGATGTCGCTCATCCCGCTAAGGGACACGATGATCCGGGTAGGTATTATCTCAACAAGCGTCTTCGCCATCTCTATTACTGAAATTCTTACAATAGTTCTATTCGCTACGCTCTGTCTAAGAAGGGAAAGTATAGTCATCCCGAAAACCAGGACCGTAACATATCTGTGTTTGTTTCTCCTTTCGTTAATTATATCGGCAGTTATAAACGGAATTGCCATACCGGTACTTACAGAATTAGTCAAATGGGTGCTTTTCAGTGTGCTTGTCCTGTCCTGCGCACTGACTCTTTCCAATCGCCGTAGATTAGATACGGCTTTGAAATGTATTGTGCTGGCCGGCGCAATTAAAGCTCTCTGGACTATCCCAAATTTTGTACTCTATGGGTATCCGGGACGACGATTCTCCACAACGATAGAAGGTATGGCTGTAGTTGTTCTACTGGCCCTGGCCGCTGGAGATGTTATTGATCCAAATCGCGATTACAATTGGCAGATACACCTTTTGTTTATACCACTTCTAACTGCTATTATTCTGGGTCAAGAGCGTAAGGTTTGGGTGGCAATAGCTTTCGCCAGTTTGATCATCATAGCAATCCTTCTGTACAATGTAATTGCTCAAAAACTCCCAAAATCTTTGCAGAAACCCATATTCGTTGGTATAACGGCCGGGGGATTACTATTCGTATCTGGACTCGGACTCCTTGCACTCAGACAAGGTGTAATTGAGTTGGCATTATCGGCACTTCCCGCAAACAGGAATCTCTTAGAATTGCAGCGGTATCACATATTTATGACAGGATTTGAAATGGTTCGCCACAACCCGCTGTTCGGTGTTGGTCCAGATATGTGGTTCAATGTGAAGGACACGTACGCGACAGATGGATTCTTAATGCTGGAGGCCGAGACTGACTCGGATTGGGGATCACATAGCACGCTATTGAAAATATTTTCTGAATTAGGTACGTTAGGTATCCTATCATTTCTCGGCTTCATTCTATCTTCAGTCAAAGGAGTCGTCGGATACTATAACCAGTTTGAGAGACACATCGTATTATCTACCATCGCTCTGTTGCTGTTCTCGCTAGTAATTCTGTTATTCCGATCACCAGGAATCGTAACAAGAATAACGTTAGCAGTTCCAATGGCATATTTGATCTCGCTCTATCTTAATCAGGAGTAGGCCCATTCACAGAACTTATTTATTTTCTGCTGTCCAGGAATACTGCATGATAGATGCTTTTTACCCAGTACAGGTAGTTTCTCCTTTTGTGTCGAATCAATAACTATGCCACGAGTATTAGTATTTCTCAACGAGATAGTCCGAACATCCATCCCTTTTGAACTGTCACTTCATATCGCCGAAACCACTGATGCGAACATAGTTGTAGCATCGCTGTACGATAAAAGTTCAGAGGACTTCGAATTGATAAATGGCAAGTCGGAGCTACCGATCGATATAAAAGCATTAGGTGCAACATCCAGATTTGACCGTTGTGCATGGTCGGAGTTCCACGCTGAACTGGATGAAGAATACGATCTTATTCATACACACAATAATTTCTCGGGGTCGGTTGCTCGGTGTCTTGCTGTCTCTAAAAACATACCTATTATCAATACAGAACATCGTGATCATAGTTCTTATTCGCTGCTTCAGAACCTGATTAACGCACCGACCTTACCGCTTGCAGATTGGAATATTTCGAACTCTAACACAACCCAGAATTCATTTCGGTGGTATGAGCGGCTGCTACTCGATAAAAACCAATTGTCAGTCATTCACAATGGTGTTGACGTAGAACAAGTCGACACGGTTTCTAACAAACAAGCCAAGTTACGTGAGGACGATACGTTCCGTATCTGTACGGTTGGGAGAATGGTTCCGGTCAAGAATCAGACTGTTTTGATACGTGCGTTCAGTTCTATCACGAAAGAATACCAAAATGTGGAACTCCTATTCGTAGGAGATGGGGCACTTCGATCAGATCTTGAGCGATTATCCATGGAACTTGGCCTTTCGAACAACATCCGGTTTGTGGGCGAGATCCCGAGACAGCGCGTGTATAAAGTGTTGGGGAAGTCCAATGTTTTTGTCATGCCGTCTTCTGCTGAGGGGTTCTGCGTAGCGGCGGTGGAAGCAATGGCCGCTGGTCTCCCGGTCGTCGTCAGCGACATCCCTGTCTTCCACGAAGTAGTCGGCGAGCCGGGCCTGTTCGCGGACCCGAACGACCCCACAGCGTTCGCGGACGCGATCAGCGACCTCCTGCGGGACCCCGAGCGTCGACGCACGCTCGGGCAGGCGAACCGCGACCGAGCCCGTAATCGCTTCTCGCTCGAACGAACCGCCCTGGAGTATTACAACATCTATAAGCAGGTAGCAGAAACGGGAGGGCAATGACTGACACCATCGTCCTCGGTCTCGATGGAGCCACCTGGGACGTCATCGAACCCGCAATCGAGGACGGACGCCTACCGGAACTGGCGTCGCTCGTCCGAGAGGGCCGGTCAGGCACATTAGGAAGTACGTTCCCGCCGATTACGGCCCCAGCCTGGCTGTCGATGGCGACCGGCCAGAACCCGGGGAAGACAGGTGTATTTTATTTCCTCAACCGGGATTCACCCGACTCGTTCGAGTTCGAGTCGCTCGGGTCGGATTCGTTCCGCGGGCAGAGTTTTTGGGACGTGCTCTCGGCACGCGACCACAGCGTCGGCGTGTTCAACTTCCCGATGCTCTACCCACCCTACGACCTCGGAACAGACGGCTTCATGGTGAGCGGACTGGGCTCGCCGGAAGACGACACGATTACGAAACCGGACGGACTCAAATCGGAGCTCGACGACGTGACCGGCGGTTACGAGGTGAAGGTCCCGTACGCCGACCCGAAGTATCAGCAGCGGCCGGCCGAACTCGAAGCGGACTTACACGAGATGCTCGAAAAGCGGGAGGCCGCGATGGACTACTTGCTGGAGGAAAAGCACCCCGACGTCTTCTTCGGCGTTGTGAGCGTCACGGACTGGGTTCAGCACTACTTCTGGCGCGACCACGACAGTTCGCACGCCCTGTACGATCCAGACACAACCCATCAGGACGCGATCGTGAACCTGTGGGAGCGTGTCGACGAAACCATCGGGATGGTCGCGAAGTTCGCTATACAGGAAGACGCGACACTGCTGCTAGTCTCCGACCACGGATTTGGACCAGTCAATCGGACATTCCACACAAACAAGTGGCTCGAATCGAAGGGGTTCCGCGTCCCTGCGAAATCGTCCCCCATTCAGTCGCTTCGGACGAAGTACTTCCCCCATCTTCGCCGTGTCGCCGAGCCGGTAGTCTCGGCAGTCCCACAGCTGAACGGCATCGCGAAGTCGGTCGGCAAATCGGTCAGAGGGTCACCTGGGGACGCTATCGACTGGGAGCGGAGCATCGCCTACGCGCCTGAGCAGAATCTCACGTGTGGGATGTTGTACATGCTCTCGGACGACCCGGACGATACGACACGAGTGATCGAGGGGCTCGAAAACCTCACCGACGCAACCGGGGCGCCGGTCGATGTGGACGTGTTTCGACCGACCGAACGCTTCCACGGTCCGAAGACCGAACTGGCACCGGATATCCTGTTCACAGTCGAGGATTTCGAATGTGCGACCGACCCGCGATACACGACCGCCGAGCAGTGCTTTTCCGACGGACCGCCCTCCGGCGCGAGGAGCGGCGGTCACCGGATGGAGGGCATCTACGTGGCTGCAGGGAACGGCATCGAACCGGGTGAGGGCGACGACGCCAGCCTGCTCGATATCGCCCCGACGGTGCTGTACGCCACAGGTGCACCGATTCCGGAAGTCATGGACGGTGACCCACTGACCGACGTATTCACGAACGAGTTCCGCGAGCGCCACGAGGTGACGCGGCAGCCCCTCTCCGAACTCGTCCAGCGCACAGACGACAAGTCCGACCGTGACACGGAGGCAGTACAGGACCGGCTGGAAGACCTGGGTTACATATGAACGTCGTGCTCATCGTGATGGACACCGTTCGGGCTGAGACAGTGTTCTCACCGAGCGAATCCGCCGGTGACACGCCCCTCGAAGCCACCATCGGCAGTGACACCGCTACTTTCAAACGAGCCTTCGCGTCGGCACCCTGGACCTTGCCGTCACACGCGTCCCTGTTCACTGGGACGACACCATCGAAACACGGTGCACACGCTGGTCACAAACACTTAGGTGACACGTATGCGACCCTCGCAGAAGTCCTCAGTGACGAGGGGTATGAGACGGTCGCTGCCTCCAACAACACCTGGATCAGTGAAGAGTTCGGGTTTGACCGGGGATTCGAAACGTTCTACAAGACATGGCAGTACGTCCAGTCCGACACCGACCTCGGAAAGATTGCGCGCCAGGAAGAAGGGGTCGAGAAGCTCCGGAAAGCGGCCCGAGCACTCTTCGAAGGCAATCCGATTACGAACCTCGCGAACGCGGTTTACGGGCAGTTCTTCCGGAAGAGTGAGGACGACGGCGCGGCCCGGACGAACGAATGGATTGAGAATTGGCTCGACGAAAGAGACGAGTCTCGCCCGTTCTTCCTCTTCGTCAACTACCTCGAACCGCATCTGGAGTATCGCCCGGTGGCAGACCACGCTCAGCGGTATCTGCCCGACGGCGTCGGCTACGACGAAGCCATGGCTGTATCGCAGGACGCGTGGGCATACATTGCCGGCAACCGAGCGATGTCTGACCGGGATTTCGAGATTCTCCGAGCCCTCTACCGAGCGGAAATCTCGTACCTCACTGAGAAAATCGAAGCGGTCGTCGAGATGCTCAAAGCGGCCGGCGAGTGGGAGGAGGCACTGTTCATCGTCACGAGCGACCACGGCGAGAACATCGGGGAGCACAGCCTGATGGACCACCAGTACGCGCTGTACGACACGCTCGTTCACGTGCCGCTGTTCGTCCACGGTGGCCCGTTCGACGGTGGTGAAATCGACGACCTCGTCCAGCTGGTCGATATCCCACCGACTATCCTCGACGTGCTCAATATAGAGGCGCCCGACGCGCGCAAACAGTTCCAGGGCGTCTCGTTCCACCCCGACGCCGAGGCGACGCGCGACCACGCGGTCGCCGAGTACCTCGCCCCCCAGCCGTCCATGGCTGCACTCGAAGACCGGGTCAGCGAGCTCTCGGACGACGTCCGCACCTACGACCGGTCGCTCCACGCGCTCCGTACTGACCGCTACAAGTACATCCGAGGGTCCGATGGCACGCAGGAGCTATACGATGTGCGGGCGGACCCGGATGAAGCGGACGATATCACGGGCGCAAAGCCGGACACGGTCACAGAACTGGATGCACAATTGAGCGAGTGGCTCAATTCGTTCGAACACGCCGAAAGCGCGGGCAATGTCGATATGACCGATGACACGAAGTCTCGCCTCGAAGACCTCGGCTATCTACAGTAGCCCCTGAAGCGCCCTGGTGGTCCGTTCGACAGTTCTCCCCCAGCGGAAGTCTTCGACGGCGACGTCCCGGCCGGTCGCACCGAGACTCGGCTCGTCGAGCACCCGTTCCAGCGCCGTCCGGTAGCCGTCGATATCGCCAACAGGAACTGTCTCACCGGCTCGGCGAACCACGTTGGCGGTGTGTTCTAGGTGACTCGACACGACCGGCAAGCCCGATGCGAACGCTTCCAGCACCGTCCGTGGCAACCCCTCGGCGCGGCTGGGCAACACGAGCGCGTCGCCGGCGCGATAGACGTTCGGCATCTCGTCGTACGGCACTTGGCCGAGAAATTCCACGACCTCCGTGGCCATCGCCTCCAGCTCCGACCGCATCGGGCCGTCGCCCACGACGTACAGTTTCGCGTCCATCTCCGTTGGGAGCTGCGACACCGCTCGGACAGCGTCCTGCGGGCGTTTCCCCTCGACAAGTCGGCCCACGAACAGCACGACCGGCCCGTCGTGGTCGATTCGGTCACTCACCGGCCCCATCGGCGTGAACCGATCCGTGTCGACGCCGTTGGCGACCACTTCGATGGGGGCGGTGACCCCGAACTCCCTGACGCGCTCGCGGTCTTCGTCGGTGTAACAGAAGATAACGTCGGCTTTCTCGAACGTCCACCGACCCGCGGTCCGCAGATACAGGTCAAACAGCCACTCCGGGGCGTTCTGGCTGTACAGGCCGTGGTTCGTTATCGCAAGGGGAGTGTCGCTAAATCGCCGTTTCAGCGCGGCTAGGTTCGTCGAAGCGTACAGATGCGAGTGCGCATGGACGATGTCGAACGCGTCTGCAGTCCGGAGGAACGCCGCAACGCCGACAGACAGGTCGTTTCCCAGCAGGGAGACGGTCCGTGGCCGACGGATCACGGTGTACCCGTCGCGTCGCTCACACCGGGGCAACGCGGGGTCGTCGGCGACGGTGAGTACGGTCACGTCGTGGCCGGCCGCGGCTTGATTCCGCGACATGGCGTGGACGTGATACGGACCGCCGCCTGTCACCTCCGGGTAGAGCTTCTGGGCGACACGAAGGATGCGCATATCGGTCGGTCCAACCGGATCGGTAAGTACGTGGCGGTCAGGCTGAGTAACCTCGCAGTATTTTTATATCGTAATCACAACCTACCACCTGATGCAGTCCGGGTGGCGATACCGACTCGTAGCTGTCTGCGGGGCGACGCTGTTCGTCGCCGGTGGCGTGCTCGTCGCTAACACGCCGATTGCACAAATGGTACTCACGGCGATTCCGCCGTTCGACAATCTCCAGCAGACGACGTTTTCGAACGGCCAGTTGCTCGACCAGATTGCGACGACGGTCGCCGTCACGCTCGCGGTGCTGTGGCCGCTGTTCAAACCCCGTCCACGGAGAATTCTGGACACAATCGCGTTGACACACAAGCGTGTGTTCCTCACGGCGGCCGTCCTGGCGACCATCGGCTACTTCGACTGGTCGGTGCGTCTGCCACGGACGACTCTCGTCCTGACGGTCCTCTTTCTCGGGGTCGTCCTCCCGGTGTGGTTCGTCGTCATCCGCCGGCGGCCGAGCGTCTCGGAGCGGGCTATAATCGTAGGTGACGACACCATCGCGATGGAGACGCTGTTCGAGAGCGCGACAGTACCGATTCTCGGAGTCGTCGCACCGTCGAGCACGCAACCGCCGGAGCAGCCGCCGCGGCTCGCTGACGGCGGGGTGACTATCGAGAGCGCGGCGGAGTTGCCACGGCTCCGCGGCCTCTCGCGGCTGGACGAAGTCTTCGTCGAGCACGACATCGACACAGTACTGCTCGCGTTCGCGGAACCGGACCGCGAAGGGTTCTTCGGCGCATTGGCCACCTGTTTCGAACACGGGGTACAGGCGAAGGTCCACCGGGACCACAGCGACAGCGTACTCGTCGCAGAAGCGACCGGAGGGGACCTCGTCGACACGCATCTCGAACCGTGGGACTGGCAGGACTACGTCCTCAAACGGGTCTTCGATGTCGCCTTCGCGAGCGTCGCGCTCGTCTGTCTGGCCCCCCTCGTGTTCCTCATCACCGCGGCAATCAAAGTTGATAGCCGTGGTCAGGTGTTGTACAGTCAGACGCGGACCGCGGCGTTCGGCGATGTGTTCACCATCTACAAGTTCCGAACGATGCGAACCGGTGAGGCCGACACATTGCCGGACTCGGACGAGAACCACCGCATTACCCGCGTCGGAAAGTACCTCAGACCGACGCACTTAGATGAGATACCGCAGTTGTGGTCGATTCTTGTGGGTGATATGAGCGTCGTCGGGCCGCGAGCGGCCTGGACTGACGAAGAGCAACACATCGAAGCCGACACCAGCGAGTGGCGCAAGCGGTGGTTCGTCAAACCCGGCCTCACCGGGCTCGCCCAAATAAACGGTATGACGAGCAAGGACCCGCGCGAAAAGCTCCGTTACGACATCCATTATATCCGCAACCAATCGTTCAGTTTCGACATGAAGATTGTCCTGCGACAGCTCTACCGTGTCTTCGTCGACGTCAGCGCACTCCTTGGTGAAAAGATCGGGCGGCGATAGCTCCCAAACAAAAAGAACATACATTCCGCGAAAAACCGATATCTATGACCCTCCCTTCGAACGCTGACGGACTCATCGACGACGAGGGAAACCTCCTCGGCGTCGTCAACGTCGTCGACGCGCTCGTCGTTCTTTTCGTCCTCGCAATCCTCCTGGCTGGCGCCGTCTTAGTACTCACAAGCGGTGAGGACACCGGGTCCGACCGCGCTACGACCTACGCCACACTCGACCTCGGGACCCAGCCGGACTACATCGTCTCAGCTATCAACGAGGGCGACACGTACAGTCCGG
>Ga0075105_1000674_pt1 | contig 14968 bp, 14 predicted proteins | sample AntDeeMetag02WF5_FD_69800 | JGI IMG/M metagenome (GOLD analysis project Ga0075105, IMG submission 69800) | Saline lake microbial communities from Deep Lake, Antarctica - Antarctic Deep Lake Metagenome 02WF5 | ecosystem: Environmental > Aquatic > Non-marine Saline and Alkaline > Saline | place... | reverse complement strand
TGGCTGGAGTTCCGTGAAATGCTGCTGAAAGCGACCGTCTACAACCTCCGGCGGAGCGTGAGATATCCGTGAAATCAACCGCAGTATACCGAAACTACAGAGCCGATTCTTAGAACTATCCGGGGTTCGTGGTGGGTTCGAAAACCGTTGCGCTGTCTTCGAGCCAGTTCGCCGTCTTCGGAGTTGGCAACGACCTCACTGAAAGGACAGTCCGCAACCACACTGCTGGTCGGCGTTTGGGTTGTCGATACTGAGTCCGGTCCCGTGGGCTGTATCCTCGATGGCGACCTTAGACCCGTTGAGGTACTGCTGGCTCGGACGGTCGACGAACACGGTGATGTGATTTGTCTCGCAGATGACGTCGTCCACTGCCGGGTCGTCTGTGAGATCGAACTGGTAGGAGAGTCCCGCACAGCCGCCTCGTTCGACGGACACGCGAAGCCCGGCGGTTTCGGAGTCGAACCCCTGGGAGTGGAGCATGGACTCGATCTGCTCCGCAGCGTCGCTGGTAAGCGTGATTTCCCCGCGGGGGTTGTCGTCCTTAGTCATGCCTATCACGGGGGTTATTCTCCCTTGGTAGTAAGGGTGACGCTGTCAAGGGAGGTGACCTTGCTGTCGAAAGAGCGAGACGCAGGTGGGCCGGTCTTCTTGGGAGTCCACCCGCCTGCGTCCACGGCTCGGCCCGGCCCCGACTGACAGGAGCGCGCATCAGGGATTTATTCTCTGATGAAATGCCGTACATAAGTCTGTCGGCACGCCACTTATAAGTAGGGCTCCATATGGCGTCGTAACATTGTTCTATGTGAGCTACTTGCACAGAAGTGGAATGAAAGAAAAACTGTCGCGGAGGCAACTACTATCCGGCGTTGCTGCCGGTACCACCGTCACTCTCGCAGGGTGTACGGGGGGCGATTCCGGCGACGACACCACGTCAACGGACGGTACCTCGTCGGACGGAGAGACGACGACGAAGACGTACGACGAGAACCAGCTCGAGGACCAATTGACGGTCGCGCTGCCGACCGACCCCACGGCCGGCGTGTGGTCCGTGTACGGTGGCGTCATGCCGTACTACACGAACACACTCGAGCCCCTTATCTGGGTCACCGACGACATGGAACTACAACCGTGGCTGGCGAGCAACTGGGAATCCACGGGCGAGAAGTCCTGGGAGTTCACCATCCGCGACGGCGTCAAGTTCCACAACGGCGAGACACTGACCGCCGAACACGTCGTCTGGTCGTTCGAAACCGTCCTCAACGAGTGGTCGTACGCGCCAGGCTGGCTCCACGTCAAACCGGAGAACGTCACCGCACTCGACGACCGGACCGTCGAGTTCGTGACGACGGACGTCTTCCCGACGTTCCCGGGCACCATCGCGCACAACATGGTGGCCATCCAGCACCCCGACCGGAGCCGCGAGAACAAAGATGTCATCGGGACGGGACCGTACCAGGTGACCAACCGCAAGAAGGGCCAGCGCGTGGAGACAGAGGCATTCAACGACTACTGGAACGGTGATGTCCAGATGCAGAACCTCGACTTCCGCGTCATCACCGACCCGACCACCCGTTCGCTCGCACTCGAGAACAACGAGGTGGACGTCGCCTACTCGCCGCCCAGTTCGAAGATCGATTCGCTGTCGGAGAACAGTAACACGCAGGTCACCAAGCAGACCTCGCCGGGGGCGATGTACGTGGGCCTCCACAACTACAAGGAGCCGACGAACGACGTCAAACTCCGCAAGGCGCTCAACTGGGCGACGTCCCAGAAGACCCTCGTGGATACCATCCTCAACAACGTCGGCCTGCCCGCCCGCGGACCGGTCGCCAAGTCCATCTACTGGTCTGGCCACGAGAAGCTGCCGGAGTACAAGCGGGACGTCGAGAAGGCGACGTCGCTGGTCGAGGAGTCCGCCTACGACGGACAGACGCTGCAGTTCCTCGTCGGCAGCCAGACGCCCAGCGGCAGGACCATTGCGTCCGCGCTCCAGGAGTGGTACAGCGAGATCGGCGTGGACGTCGCAATTAAGCAGGTCGAGGAATCGGCATTCGAGGACGCCGTCAGGAGCGGCGGTGGCCACCTAGTGCTCGAGAGCTCCGGTTCCAACAGCGGCGCCGCAGACTACCTCATTTACGAAACGTTCCACTCCGAAGGGGACGTCAACGAGCGATTGTACCAGGAGAACGGAACTGGCGTGTACAACCCCGGTGAGGAGGTCGACACACTCATCGAGGAGGGGTTCCAGACCGGGGACAAGGAGCTCAAAGAAGAGAAATACGAAGAGGCGCTCCGGATCATCATGGAGGATGAAGCCAGTGTCGTGCCGCTGACGTACCAGCAGTACGTCGTCGGGTCGTACAAGGACGTCGAGAACCTCGACCTCCGTCCGATCAACGAGATGGTCCGCTGGCCCGGCACCAAGCACCTTAAATAACAAAGCATCCAGCGTCCCTCTAAATGTTACAGTTCCTCATCCGTCGCTCTGCAACGGTGTTACTGGTCCTGTTCGGCGTCTCCGTCATCACGTTCGGTCTGATGTTCGTGACGCCGGGTGACCCCGCGGAGACGATCATGCGCCAACAGATGGGCGGTCGTGCACCCTCAGAGGAGGCCATCGACCAGTTCCGAGAAGAGCACGGCCTCGACAATCCGATCCCAGTGCAGTACGTCGACTGGGCGACGGACGTCGTCCAGGGCGATTTCAGACAGTCGTACTTCCAGGATACGAAGGTGAGTACGATGATACTCAACAGGGTGGTGCCGACGACGGAACTCGCGCTAGCCGCGATAGCCGTCGCGGTGGCAATCGCCATCCCTGCCGGCATCATCAGTGCCATCCACCAGGGTCAGCCACCCGACTACCTCAGTCAGTTCGGTGCGTTGCTCGGCATCTCGATGCCGAATTTCTGGCTGGGGTATCTCCTCATCATCGTGTTCTCTGTCCAACTCGACATATTCCCCGTCGCCGGCGTCGGAGGGTTGGACCACCTCGTGCTCCCCGCGATCACGCTGGGGACGGGGATGGCCGCCATCATCACGCGCCTTGTCCGCTCGTCGATGCTGGAGGTGCTCGACGAGGAGTACATTCAGACGGCCCACTCGAAGGGCCTAAAGGAGAAGATTGTCGTCTACAAGCACGCGCTACGGAACGCGCTCATCCCGGTGGTCACCATCATCGGGTTGCAGTTCGGGTACGTGCTCAACGGTGCCGTCGTCATCGAGATCGTCTTCCAGCGCCCGGGGCTCGGCAACCTGCTCATCCAGTCCATCTTCAGCCGGGACTACCCCGTCGTGCAGGGGCTGGTGCTGGTCATCGGCGCCATCTTCGTGCTGACGAACTTCGCGGTCGACATCGCGTACAGGCTCATCGACCCGCGCATCTCCTTCGAAGGTGGTAACCAATGAGCAACCGACGCGAACGACCGCGCTGGAGTCCGACCAGGTTCCGCGGGGCACTCAAGTCGTTCTGGAACTCCCGGAAGACCCAGCAGTTCATCTCGAACCGGCTGAACCTCGTCGGGTTGTTCTTCGTCTCGCTGGTGGTTTTCGCGGCCGTGTTCGCCGCGCCGATCAAGATATTCGGCGTGCCGGTCCAGCCGTTCTCGATAGCGCCGTACTCGCCGACGGAACAGAACCTGTTCAACAGGCTGGCGGCTCCCTCGCTGCAGCACCCGATGGGGACCGACCAGCTCGGCCGGGACATCTTCAGCCGGATCCTCTACGGTGCGCGAATCTCGATGCGCATCGCGGTGACCGTGGTCACCATCACGCTCGCCATCGGGACGACTGTCGGGGTCGTCGCTGGCTACGTCGGCGGCTGGGTGGACGAGGCGCTGATGCGCCTCGTCGACATCCTCCTCGCGTTCCCGGGGCTGCTGCTCGCACTCGTCGTCGCGGGCATCCTCGGACCGAGCCTGAACAACATCATGATCGCGCTCGCCGTGGTCGGCTGGACGCAGTACGCCCGCGTCATCCGCGGAGAGACGCTGTCCGTGAAGGAGACGGAGTTCATGAAGTCCGCAGAGCTAATGGGCGTCTCGACGCCACGGCTGCTGATTCGGCACGCGCTGCCGAACGTGATCACGCCGGTCATCGTGTTGGCGACGATGGACCTGGCGTACGTCATCCTCGGTACAGCCGGTCTCTCGTTCCTCGGCCTCGGTGCACAGCCACCGACGCCCGAGTGGGGAACGATGCTGGCCAGCGGCCGTGACTACGTCACGACCGCGTGGTGGATCGTCAACTTCCCCGGCCTGGCCATCATGATACTCGTGCTCGGGTTCAACCTGCTCGGTGACGGCCTTCGAGACGTCCTCGACCCGCGCGACGTAGGCAACGTGGAGGGCAAGGGCCTATGACGAGTGACGAACCCCTGCTTGAGGTTGAGAACCTCCACACGCAGTTCGAAACCCGCGAGGGGACAGTCCACGCCGTCGATGGCGTCTCCTTCACCGTTGAGGAAGGGGAAATCGTCGGCATCGTCGGCGAGAGCGGCAGCGGCAAGTCCGTCAACGCGCTCTCGCTCGTTCGCCTCGAGGACCCCGGACGCATCACGGAGGGGTCCATCCGGTTCAAGGGGACGGAGATGACGGAGGCCGACGAACGCACCATCCGGCGCATCCGTGGGGACGGGATGGCGATGGTGTTCCAGGACCCCATGGAGACGCTCAACCCGGTCTTCCCCGTGGGCGAGCAGATAGAGGAGTCCCTGAAGGTCCACGAGGAACCGGACGACCAGCGACTCCTCGACTACCTGAACGTCCCGCTGTTCAGCAACCGCTCCGAGCGCAAACAGCGCCGCGGGCGGGTCGTCGAACTGATGGAAGAGGTCGGCATCCCGCACCCCGCCGAGCGCCTCGACGACTACCCCCACGAATTCTCCGGCGGGATGCGCCAGCGGGCGATGCTCGCCATCGCGCTCGCCCGGGAGCCAGACCTCCTGATCGCGGACGAACCAACCACGGCGCTGGACGTCACCATCCAGGCCGCCATCCTCGACCGTCTCAAGGAACTCAACGAGGAGAGCGGGATGTCCATCCTCCTCATCTCCCACGACTTCGGCACCATCGCCGAAATCTGCGACAAGGTGATTGTGATGTACGGTGGCGAGGTCATGGAAGCAGGCAGCACCGAAGACGTACTGACCAACCCGCAGCACCCGTACACGCGCGCCCTGTTGGACTGCATGCCCCAGAACACACCACGGAAAGAACCGCTTCGCATCATCGACGGCCAGGTCCCGAACCTGCTCGACCCCGAACCGGGGTGCATGTTCGCGGACCGGTGCTCGCACGCGACCGACGCGTGTTACGGCCACAACATCGAGCACGTCGAGTGCGGCGACGACCACACCGCTGCCTGCTGCCACCTCGACCAGATAGAGGGCGACGCGGGTGTCGCAATGGAGACTGATACCCAATGAGTTCGGAACCGCTCGTGGAAGTCGCCGGCATCTCGAAGGAGTTCGTGACAGACGACTCCCTGCTCGCCGGCATCCTGGGCACGCGGAAGTACCTGAAGGCTGTCCGGGACGTCTCGATGTCCATCGAGAAGGGCGAGACGCTGGCGCTGGTCGGCGAGTCGGGGAGTGGGAAGTCCACGCTCGCGAACCTCGTGACGGGGCTGCACGCCCCGACGGCCGGCGAGGTCCGGTTCGAGGGCGAACCCGTGGGGACGACTACGCGCCGCGACCAGGAGACGCTCGCGGACATCGGCATGGTGTTCCAGAACCCGCGGGGGAGCCTCGACCCGCGGATGACCGTCCGGAAAGCGATCAAGGAGCCGATGCACGCGGCTGGCTGGGACAAGCAGCGCCGCGAGGAGCGCGCCGACGAACTGATGGACATCGTGGACCTGCAGCCGTCGTTCGGGAGCCGGTACCCGTACGAACTCTCCGGTGGCCAGGCCCAGCGCGTTGCGATTGCACGCGCCGTCGCACTCGACCCCAAACTGCTCGTACTCGACGAACCGGTGTCTGCCCTGGACGTGAGCGTCCAGGCGAAGATCCTGAACCTCCTGATGGACCTCCAGGAGGAACTGGATCTGACGTACCTGTTCATCGCGCACGACCTGAACGTCGTCGAGCACATCGCTGACCGGGTGGCCGTAATGTACCTCGGCGAGATCATGGAACGGGCACCGACCGACCAGCTCTTCGAGAAGCCGAGCCACCCCTACACCGAGTCGCTGCTCTCCGCGATTCCAAGCGTGGTACCGGGCGGCCACAGCGACCGCATCGTCCTCAAGGAGGACCCGCCGAGCCCAGTGAATCCGCCCTCCGGGTGCGTGTTCCACACGCGCTGTCCGGCCGCGGAGGACCGCTGCGGCGAGGAGGTCCCGGACGTACACGAGGTCGGTGAGAGCCACTCGCGATGCCACTTCGCGGAAGAGGTGTACTCGCGTGAGTGATGACGACTGCTGTGGGGGCGACGACACACCGGCCGCCGGTGACGACGACATCGCAGAAGGCGACGACCCGGGCCACGCGCTCCCCGAGGCCGACCTCAACTACCCGACGCTCTCATTCGACGAGGGCACCGTCACGGACGACGGCTCGTTCGACCTCTCCAAGGAGGTGGACTACGACGAGATGATCGCGTGGGCCGAGGACCTCGCGGGTGCACTCGCGAGCCACGACCTCGCCGTCTCTGCTCCCGAAGGCTACGTCTCGTTCGGCGTTGGACCGAAGGAGGTCGACGTTTCCTTCGACACCGACGAGAATCACCGGGGGGAACTGGAACTGACGTTCCGCCTCTCCGCGAAGGCGATGCTCGTCGCCGACGAGGACAGCGAGCCGGTCGGTTCCCGGGGTGACCGGGGTTTTGTCCCGCTCTCAATGCTGGAGGGCGACCGGGAACACTACCGGTGTTACAACTGGATCGACGACCCGGAGAACCCCGACTGACGACGGTCGCAGTTGGTCGCATCTGGCCGGACTCGTCTTCTCGCCGCGTCGGCGGTTCCAGCGACGACAGCCACCGCGCTCCTGGCTTCTGCGACGCCGGTGCAGGACCGTAGATCGGACTGGGGGACCTCCAGTACACAGACATGCAGGAACCGGACGGTCGAGTAGCGGGAGAACGAGTCGTCGTTCGAACGGGTGGAGGCGCGGGGTGGACGGAGAGTCAGAAGACGCCGAGAATGAACCCGGACCTCATCGCTGCGAGGACCACCGCGGAGGACGTTAGGAGTATGGCGTGTACTTCTCCACGCGGTCCCCGTAGTTCGTGTAGCCGGCGATGAGTAGCAGAACACCGTTCGCTTCTGGTTGATGGCGTAGCCTGCGGCGACGGGCCAGCGGTTCCCGGGTCAGAACCGTGATCTGGTTGGCTTGGATACGGCCGTCGCCTCACTCGAAGTCGTAGGGCCAGTCGCCGACGAGTTTCATCCCCTCGACGCGACCCTCCACGCGGAAGGACTCGGCGACCTCGCGTTCGGTACGGTGGGGAATCTCTGTCTCCTCGCGCGCGAGGTCAACAGCCAGTTCCGTGAGCAGGATTGCCTGCTCGTTGACGTTGCGGCGGTCTAGCTTGTCCAGGGTGTCGGCAGCCGTGTGGCCGTACCCACGGCCTTCGGCGTCACGAACGCCCGAGACGAAGTACCCTGGGACGCCCCAGCGCACGAGCGGCCACTGGTCCCCGCGGTACCCCTCCTTCGGGATGACCTTTGCGGGGTGGTTGAAGTGGCCGGTCGCACGCTCGACGGCCGCTGCGAGTTCGTCGAAGGTGTGCGTGAAGAACTGGAGCGTGCGACCCTGGACCACCCCGTCGAGGTTGACGATGGCCTGCACCGTGGACTCGTCCGTTTGGGCGGCGTGGTGGTCTGACCCGCAGAGGCCGACCTCTTCGGCGCCGTACGCCACGAACTCTACTCGCGTGTCAAGGTCGTCCGCGCGACGCGAGAGGGCTTCGGCGACGGCGACGAGCATCGCCGTGCCGCTGGCGTTGTCGGCCGCCCCCTCGCTCACGTCGTGGCCGTCGACATGACTCGTGACCAGCACGCGCTCGTCGGTGTCCGGGCCGACCGATGCGTGGACGTTCTGGCTCGTCGCCGGACGGACATCTGCCGACACGGAGATGGTCACCTGCTCGCCGCCGTGTCGCCGACCGAGACGGTGGCCGACCTCCTTCGAGACGCCGACCGCCGGAATCTCACCGATGGGTTGGTCGGTCCGACCGACGCTCCCCGTGGGCGGGAGACAGCCGTCGACGTGGTTCCGGAAGACGAACCCCGCGGCCCCACCTTCGACGGCGTGGTAGTACTTCTCTGTGCGGTGTAGCAACCGGTCGGCGTGACTGGGCATGTTCGACGCGACCTGCACCACCTTCCCGTCGACGTCGGTCGTCTCGAAGTCCTCCGGCGTCCCGTACCCGAGGTCAACGAGTTCCCCCGCGACGGTCGCCGCCGGGCTCCGAGGGAGGGCGATGCAGTCCAGGTCCTCGTCCGATGTGGTGAGCGTGCTGTCGCCACGTTCCCACCCCTGCAGGTCGAACTCGTCGAGGCGGACGTTCCGGGCGCCGACCCGTTCGAAGGCGTCACGGGTCGCCTCCGCACCCGCTCGCTCCTGCGCCGACCCGGCCATGCGACTCCCGATGTCCGTCAGCCGGACGAGGTGGTCCCACCCCGCGTCGCTCGCGAACGTCTCGCCGATCCACTGAACCATACGCCGGTGATACGCTCACCCGACAAGAATGTCGTTATTACGGCACCCCCGATTCGGTGCTAACAAGATATTTCACGGCGCTGCGGCGTCGAGTACGCATGGCAGAGAACACCGACCGACCTCTCCCGAACGTAACGAACCTGACCGACGGTGTCGACATCGTCCACAACGTCTACGACCAACCCGGCGTCGACACGGCGGAGGGGAGGGTGGGGATGTTGTTGCAGGGCGAGGACGTGCAGAGCCAGTTCATCGAGATGCCGGGCGGGCTGTACATGGACGAGCACGCCCACGAGACCGAATCGATCATCGTCACGCTGCGCGGCGAGTGGGTGCTCTGTGCGCGCGGGGAGCGCGAGCATGTGACCGCTGGCGACGTGTTCTGGTTCGGCCCCGGCGTCCCCACGGGGTACGAGGTCCCCTTCGACGACGACGCGTTCATCCTCATCTTCAAGGGGACGAAGACGGAGAACAGCCCCGAGGAGTTCGTCTCCTACCTCCAGAATGAGGTTCCAGGCCTCGTCGAGGAGGAACGGGAAGACGGTGCTGTGTTCAGCTTCGAGGAACTCGACGACGACCACGCCGCCGTCGAGTTCGCCCGGGGGTTAGACGGCGCCACGTACCCGGAATGAGCGGGCCGTTCGCCGACTTCTAGCGGCGCAGCGAGAGCACCTTCACCCGGCCTACGGCGTCGAAGTCCCGGAGCCCGTAGACCAACTGCCGCACTCGCTCCGCGTCCCCGTGGCAGAACACCATCTCGAGACACCACTCACCTTGGTGGGTGTGGCTTGTCGTCTCGACGACATCCTGGAAGTCGTGTTGGACGTCGTGGAGGTCCCGAATGACCTCGTGGTGTTCGTAGTCGAAGGCGACGATGGCGCTCACAGTCCCCTCAGTCTCTTCAAGCGTCGCGTGCGCCTCGACGTACTCGAGCATCGCCTCCCTGATTGCGCGAGACCGCGAATCGATTCCCTCCGCCTGCCATGTCTCGTCGAACGCCTCGAGGATGTCGTCCGGAACGTTAAGGCTCGTTCGCATGCGTTGTAGGTGACACAGTAGGAGTAAAAACCGCGCGGTCGGAGCCACCTAGCCGGAGTTCGGATACTAGCTGAAGACGGCAGTGCGGCCGGAACTCCGGCCCAGATTATTATGATTCGCCGAAAGCGAAATAACGGAACGCAGATAACGACCCCTCCTCGAAGCAGAGCCAATGGAGGCACGTTCCGGGACCCGTCAGGAAGATTCGGCTGACGGCCTCGTACTGAAGTACTACCTCTACAAGGCCACCAAGGCGGTCGAGTTCTACCGGCCGATCATGTACCTCTTCTTCCTCGCACAGGGACTCGACTTCACCCAGATTGCCATCCTCGAGGTGGTGTACAACCTGACCACACTGGTCGGCGAGATCCCGACGGGGTACGTCGGCGACCGCATCGGCCGCAAGAACAGCCTGCTCATCGGGACCGCCCTGATAGCCGTGTCACTGCTCGGCATCGGCCTCGCGGAGTCGTTCCCCGCGCTGGCAATCCTCTACGTCTGCTGGTCTGCGGGGTACAACTTCCGGTCGGGGAGCGAGGACGCGTGGCTCTACGACACGCTCACCGACGGCCTCTCGGAGAACGAGTTCGCCAACGTTCGCGGCCGGGGAGAGTCCGCCGCCCTCGCGGTCGGCGCCGGTGCAGCCGTCGTCGGCGGCTACCTCGGTAGCATCGACCTCTCGTACCCGTGGTTTGTGGCGTCGGCCGTCACCGGACTCGGCGTCGTGGTGTTGTTCACGTTTGACGAGCCAGAGACGTACAAGAATACGGATGCCGACGAGTTGAGCTTCCACAAGACCGTCGGAATCGTCAAAGAGGCGCTCTCGCGCCGGAACATTCGGGCTTTCATCCTCTACTACTACGTGCTGTACGCTGCCGCCACCTACCTCGTGTTCGTGTTCCTCCAGCCAATATTCCAAACCGTCGTCACCGACCTCGGCGTCGCTACGGCGCAGGTAGAGTCTCTACTCGGATGGTTCTACGCGGCTTATAGCATCGTCGGCGCCGTACTCAGCTACTACACGGGCGCCATCAAGGACCAATTCGGCATCCGGACGTGGTTCCTCGCGCTGCCGTTCATCGTCGGTGCGGCGCTTGTTGGGATGTACTTCGTTCCGATTCTCGCGCTCCCCACGTTCCTGGTTGCACGGGGGCTCTCTGACGTCACGCGGTCGTTCGCCGGTCAGTACGTCAACGACCGCATCGGCACGCTCGGCCGTGCCACCGTCCTGAGCTCGATGGCGATGGTCAGCGGTCTGGCCGTCATCCCGTTCCAGCTGGGCACCGGCATCATCTCCGACCACGTGTCACCGTTGTTCGCACTGGCGGTCGTCGGCGTCGTCCTCGTTGTCGGTTCGTACGCGATTATCTTTTGGGAAGCACCGATTGCCGAGTGACCTTGCGAACGTCCCGGAGGGCCCTCACTCCTCTCGGTCATCCGTTGAGAGAACCCGTTTCCGAGACCTGCAAACGAGACTACGAACACCGTGTACAGATTTCGCCGACCACCAGAGCCCGATGGCGGTTGCCAGCCGGGGAGCGCGGTGGTCGAGACGAACCACCCCGCCGACCGGAGTTCGTCGGTGTCCGTCCCGTCGCCGTGGTATACGGTGAACCCCTCGTTCCGCGCTCGTTCGACCATCGATACGTCCCGTTCGACGATGACGACGTTCTCACCGCGGTCTTCGAGGCGCTCAAGGGGCGTGGCGTGCGGGCGACCGTGGACGCCGAGACGGTGGACGTGGGTGGCCCGAACCTCCTCTCGCACCTCGACAGCGACCTGCCCGACGAGCTCGCTGCGTTCGCCGACCGGGCCGGTGAGAACGCCCAGACGGTCGTCTATCTCGTTCGGAACGACGAGCCGGTTGCCGCCTTCGCACTCGCGGACGTCGTCCGTGAGGAGAGCTACAGGGTCGTCGCCGCGCCCCAGGACCTGGGCATCGAAGTGGCGATGCTGACCGGCGACTCCGCAGACGTCGCACACGCGGTGGCAGACGAACTCGGCATCGACACGGTGTTCGCCGAAGTCCTCCCCGAGGACAAGGACGAGAACGTCCAGGAACTCCAGAACCAGGGGAAGCTGGTGGCGATGGTCGGCGACGGGGTGAACGACGACCCCGCGCTCACGCGGGCTGACATCGGCATCGCCATCGGCAGCGGCACGGACGTCGCCGTCCAGTCCGCGGACATCATCCTCGTCCAGAACAACCCCCTGGACGTCGTCCGCCTCGTGAAACTTAGCAGGGCGAGCTACCGGAAGATGCAGGAGAATCTCGTCTGGGCCGCCGGCTACAACGTCTTCGCCATCCCGCTCGCGGCGGGCGTGCTGGCACCGGTCGGCGTCCTCCTTTCGCCCGCCGTCGGCGCCCTCCTGATGTCGCTCAGCACCGTCATCGTCGCTATCAACGCGCAGTTCCTCCGGCGCGTCGACCTGGACCTCCCCTCGCTCCTGGGGGTTCCACAGTCGGGAAGTGCGGGACCGACCGACTGACCACGGCCCCGCATCTCGCCGACCGCTTCGCAACCCGACTCCAGGGCCAGCAGTCAGTCCCTGGTACAGGGGTCGACTTTATCGGGTGAGGCGTACAACTCTCTCCTCTAGAGGCCGTTCACTATGTCCAGCCAACATCGGGGCGACTCGCTCCTCCGGGTCGTCCTCATCGTGCTCGCCGTTATCGTGTTCGCTCCGCTCCTGATGATGTTGCTCGCGATGCCGATGATGGGGATGATGGGGTGGTGGTGGGCCGGAGGTGGACTCGGCATGGGCGCCGCACCGCTCTGGGGACTCGGGTTGATGCTACTGTTTCTCCTGGCCGTACTCGCCGTCGGATACGTCCTCTACCGCGGTCTCGTAGGCAGCCGCACTCCCGAACGCAACCGCGCTCTCGAAGAACTGCGGAGTGCGTACGCTCGCGGGGACTTCACCGACGAGGAGTTCGAACAACGGCGGCAGCGCCTCGAACGGGACCGAGAGTAGTGGACGCTGCACTCACTCGTCGGTTCGGTTGGGCCACGTCTGGCGGCGTTCCGCGGCGAGCAGTTCCACGATCGCTTTGGCTAGCCCGAGCAGTACGGGGCCGACGAAGAGGCCGATGAACCCGAACAGGGAGACGCCACCGAAGATGCCGAGGACGAGGAGCCCGGAGTTGAGTTTCGCGCCCCGCTGCATCGCGAGCGGCCGGACGAAGTTGTCCGACCCGCTGATGACGACTGAGCCGTACACGAACAGTCCCACTGCACTCGGAATGGAGCCGACGAGGACGAGATAGACGACTGCCGGAATCCAGACGATGGACGCCCCGATCAACGGCAGCAGTGAGAGGACGAACGTGGCCATGGTCCAGAAGACGAGGTCGTCGAAGCCCAAGACGGCGAAGGCGAGTACCGTCAGCACCGCCTGTATCGCGGCGACGATGACGTTCCCGATCACGGCGGCCCACAGGAGGTCGTCGGTGCGCTCGAGGAGGTCGTCCATGGTCGCCGAGTCGAGCGGGGCGACCGAGCGGAGCCAGCCGACGAGGCGGTCGCCGTCCCGGAGGAGGGCGAAGAGGGTGAACAGGAATATCACGGCGCCGATAATCAGCGCAGTGAGCCCGCCGAGGATACCGACGCTGCGTCCGAGCACACCTCGAACACCGGTCTCGATCGCCCCGGTGAGCGGCCCCGACAGCTCCGACACGTCGACATCCATCCCGATGTAGGCCTCGAGGACCGACTCGGCGGTCGCGCCCTGGGGTATCTCGATGCCGCGGACGACCGACACCGCCTGGTCCGCTGCGACGCCGACGAGTATCACGATCGGGACGAGGACGACGAGCACGGTGACGACCATCGTGGTGAGGGCGCCGAGGGTACTTCCCAGTCTCTCCGAGAGCCGGTCGCTCAGGGGGACGGCCAGGTAGGCGACCAGTCCAGCCGCGAGGATGGCCTGGAGGTACGGTAACACAAGGAGGACCGACAGCCCACCGACGAAGACCAGCAGGAGCCGGAGGAAGGTTATCGAGGACCGGTCGTCGCTACTCATCGCGAGTGGGTGCGTGCTGCCCCCGATGATTCACAGCCGGGACGTCACTGGCCCCGCTCCAGTCGAGCGCGTTCGCGCCACTCATCCCGCTCATTGTACCCGGCAGTTCGGCGGAACTGGACTTCGTTATAGACGAACCGACCGCGAGCAATCTCCGGTTACTTCAGTAAATCTCGTCCTAGTATCGACTCCACGTTCGACCAGCGTCGACACGAGCAGAGAGGAGCGACTGTCGGGGTAGCGCCGTTTTATGGTTCGACGCCTCGATGGTTGCGACATGTCGACGTTCGTCGTCGTCGGCGGCGATGCCGCCGGCATGTCCGCAGCCAGTAAAGCGAAGCGCGAGGATCCCGGCCTCGATGTCGTGGTCTTCGAGAAGGGGGAGTGGGTGTCCTACGGCGCCTGCGGGCTCCCCTACTACATCAAGGGCGAGATCCAGTCCCTCGACGACCTCGTGTCGGTTACCCCCGAGGAGTTCCGCGAGGAGCGGGACATCGACCTCCGGACCGGCCACGAGGTCGTCGACATCGACCCCGATAACCGTGTCGTCACGGCACGAAGTGCCGACGGCGAGGTGGAACAGGCTTACGACCACCTGCTCGTCGCGACTGGGTCGGAGGCGGTCATGCCCCCCATCGAGGGGCTGGACCACACGGGCGTCTTCACGCTCGGGTCGATGTCGGACGGAACCGACCTCCGGGAGTACGTCGGTCGGGCGCGCTCTGACCACGAACTCCAGCAACCGGACCGCGGGCCGGCGTGCCAGTTCCTCGAGCGGTGTAACGGACCCGTCGGCATCGTCGGCGGTGGGTACATCGGCGTCGAGATGGCGGAGGCGCTCGCGGCCAACGGCTTCGAGGTCCACCTGTTCCAGCGCGGTGACCGCATCCTGAAGGGGTTCAGCAGAGCTACGAGCGAAGCCATCCTCGACCACCTCGGTGACCAGGACGTCGCGGTCTACCTTGGAGCGGAGGTCGAGGAACTCGTTGGCGGTGACCGGGTCGAAGCCGTCGTCACCGACGACGAACGCGTCCCGGTCGACATGGTACTCGTCGGAACGGGGGTGCGTCCGCGGACGGCCCTCGCCGAGGACGCCGGTATCGAACTCGGCGAGACGGGGGCCATCGCGACCGACGCCTACCGGGAGACGAACCTCCCGGACGTGTACGCGGCGGGCGACTGTGCGGAGGCCGAGCACGTCGTTACCGGGGAACCGGCGTACGTGCCGCTGGCGTTGACCGC
>Ga0075105_1000673_pt1 | contig 15006 bp, 15 predicted proteins | sample AntDeeMetag02WF5_FD_69800 | JGI IMG/M metagenome (GOLD analysis project Ga0075105, IMG submission 69800) | Saline lake microbial communities from Deep Lake, Antarctica - Antarctic Deep Lake Metagenome 02WF5 | ecosystem: Environmental > Aquatic > Non-marine Saline and Alkaline > Saline | place... | reverse complement strand
AACCACTTTGCGGAGTGATCCATTGGATTCGACATAACTCAGAAACAGAATATTGTCCGCGATGGGACTGATATTGACGCTTGTTGCCGACGAGAGGCCAGTTATTTGATGGATCGAATCAGTGACAAAGACGGTTACCTCGTTGTTGAGTAGGTATCGGGTTAGCGTATGGAACTCCCGTTTGAGGTCCGTTTGGTTGCCTTGAATCGCCGAGGTGTATCCACCGAAACTGTCGATCATAACTACTTCCGCGCCTTCGTGTTCGACTTCATATTGGACGTTGTGAGCGAACTCCTCGGCAGAGAGTGTCTGTGGTTCGATCACGTTCAGCGTGAGCAGTCCCTTTTTTCGCATCTCGTCGACCGGAATACCGAGCGTTCGACAGCGATGTGTGAACGTCTCAATTCGTTCATCGAGAAGATAGATAACCGATTGAACACCGTCGACGGCGGCCTGAGCCAGATACTGTGCACCGGTGGTGGTTTTCCCGACGCCGGATGGCCCACTGATGAATGTCACCGTCCCATGTTCAAACCCACCGCCAACAAGATCGTCAAGTGCAGTGATTCCCGATCGGAGTGGGGTCGGATCGAACTCTCGCTCATTTGGCTGAGGGAGGATGGAAGGGAATACTTCGATCCCCTTCGAGCGAATTTCGAGGCCATGATTGCCGTCGATCTGTCCGAATCCTCGATTCTTTACTACCTCTATGCGGCGTCCTCCATCACCGCGAGGGAGTTGGATAACACCATCACTTATTGACCGAATTTCCGTATCGGATCTCTTGGAATCGTGTGTCGTCGCAGTTGCAAGGATCGTAATGTCTTGTTCTTTGAGAAACCGCATAAACGACAAGAGACGTTTCCGGTAGTAGTGTTTAGAGGCTTCTACATACTCGAGTTGTGTGATCGGATCGAGGACAACACGTGTCGGATTGATTGTTTTGATTGCCTCATAGATTGTTTGTATATATTGTTCTCCATCTACGTCCGCTGGATCGACGAGGTCGAAGGATGGACCGTCAGTGAAAAAATCTGAGTCGGGGCCGAGGTCGAGAAATTCAGCGTCCGTAATATCAATATCGAACTGTGCGGCGTTTTCGAGGATTTCTTCGGCTGATTCCTCACTATGAATGAATAGAACGGTCTCATCATTCTCAAGTCCTTCTTTAAGAAAATGAATCCCAATTGTCGTCTTCCCGGTACCAGGTTCACCTGAAACAAGATACATCCGTCCTTGAATAAGTCCGCCATGGAGCAACTCGTTGAGTCCGGAGACACCACTACTAATCTGTGGAATATTTGAATACTTTGAGACCATAAAAAATCAAACACCTCTGATGATATCAAACCACTTCTTTGTGATTATGTATGCAACATATAGGTTAAATTTAAATAGTATCAACGCTTATATGATATAATTGGCCCTACTGGGCTGTTCTGAATCGTCAGTCTACAAAGGTTGTATCCATCTTTTTGATCTCGTGTTCTGTCTGACCGGTCGTGTTTGCGATTGTGCGCTCTAGCAATATCACTCGCTGCAATAGTATCACCATCAGTTATATCTGGTACAGCAAAATTTCAGTCCATCCTTCGTTGAGTGCTATTTGAACGCGGTTGGTGTCCTTCCTACTCACCAACTCGTCTGTGAGATGCTGTGCCTGTTCAGCTGGATTGTTAACCAAATCAAATTACGTATTTTGATTCTCTAGCAGAGGAGTGTTCGTGAATTATCATTTCTGATTCTTGTCAGAACGTTCCATGCAAGATGGATCGTGCGAATTCTCCTATATAAAATCATATTTCCAGTGAATGTTTTAATGCGCTAGATTCCCTTACTTGGTTAGTTCAGTAAATCGTTTCACGAGATTTTTAAATTATTATTAAGCCTCCCCCTATAGCTAGTATGGGACTTGGAAACTTCCAATTTTGGACGCAAACCCCGCTCGACGAGCACACTTCCTTCGCGGCGAGAGAAGTTATCTCAGAGTGCTACTCAAAAGGTGATATGGGTCCGACGCACAGACAGCATCTACTTGTTGAGTACCGAGAACTACCACGTTAGGAACGGCTTTCGAAGCGGGGTGTCTCGAAACGACCCGAGAGAGAATAATAGGCCTCACTGTCGTACGTTACGTTTTCTCCGCTCCCAACTTCCCCACCACCCTGCAGAGAAACAATGGTTGTAGTCCTCATGAACCCACTCGATGTATCTCACTCGCGCTAGTCGAGACTGTATATGTCGACGGTTAGCGTGGGATCGGCGACGGCGTCATAGAACATATTCACACGTATGACCACATACCATTTAAATCTACGAAACGAAGAGTTAGCCACGACGTGCTCTCAGATACGCCCGGAATCCACCACATCACAGGAATCGTTCGTGATGCCCAAACGAACGTTAATTTCTATACGGACATACTCGGCCTCCGGTTGGTCAAGCAGACCGTAAATTTCACCGAGAAGTTCACACGCCATCTTTTTTATGGCGATAAAACCGGCTCACCAGGCACGAGCCTGACGTTTTTTCCGTATCCTGCGGAGAATGATGGACGGATAGGGAAACCACAAATAACCACCGCAGCACTAATAATCCCTCCTGATTCTGTGTCCTACTGGCACGACCGACTTCTCGAAGCCAACGTCGACGTTACGGAATCGGAACGGTTCGGCGAAACGGTGCTTCGATTCACCGATCCGGACGGCACGCAGATCGAACTCGTCACCGGCGAGTCGTCTGTAGAGCCATGGACAGACGGACCGGTACCACCGAACCACGCGATACAGGGCATCCACAGTGTCACCCTGCTTTCCATGTATGTCTATGTAACTGCGAGCGTCCTGGAAACGCTTGGATTCGACCTCGTCGGCCAGGAGGGTGATCGGGTTCGGTATCAGGCACCAGGCGACCGGGCGACGATTATTGATCTCCTCGACAGAGACGCCGAGTTCGGTCGGGAGGGAGCAGGCTCGATCCATCACGTCGCCGTGCGTGTTCCGGAAGAAGAGCAGCTCTACGAGTGGCACGATCTGTTTAGAGAGCGTGGATACGACGTCTCGCGGGTGAAAGACCGCCACTTTTTCCACTCGCTGTACGTTCGTGAACCCGGTGGCATCCTCTTCGAACTCGCCACCGAACAGCCGGGACTTGCGGCTGACGCTGATCCTGCCACACTCGGACCGTCGCTGTTTCTCCCACCATGGCTCGAAGCAGACCGTGAGATGATTGAAAGCCAACTGCAACCGCTCGATGTCTCTGTGGTCTCAGAAAGAAACTAATGGTATCGCATACTCCGGACAAAGATCCACACGAAGACCAACCGATAGAGACAGCAGGCGCACCGCCACAGGTGGCTGAGGCAGCCGTCGTTCTGCTCCACGGTCGTGGGTCGACCGCGAGCTATATCCTTCGACTCGTCGACGAGTTCCTCCACCACGGTGTGATGTATCTCGCACCGCAGGCAGCCCACAGATCGTGGTATCCGTATTCGGGCTACGCGCCGCTCGAGGACAACCAGCCGTGGCTTTCGTCGGCACTCGACTGTGTATCAAGGTCCCTTGAGACAGCTGTCAAAGCTGGTGTCGACCCCGATAAGACGGTTCTGATCGGATTTTCTCAGGGAGGGTGTCTCGCCAGTGAGTTCGTTTTTCGAAATCCCCAACGCTACGGCGGTCTCGTGGTACTCTCGGGGAGCCTGCTCGGTCCGGAACTGAACCGGGAGTACCATGGCTCCATCGATGGAACGCCCGTGTTCGTTGGGTGTGGTACTGACGATCCCTACGTTACCGCTGAACGGGTTCACGGCTCAGCGACCGTCTTCAAACAGCTCGGTGGCGACGTTTCGAGCACACTCTATGATGGACTTGGCCACACAATCAACGACGACGAAATCCGAATGATCAACCAGTTCATCAAGCCTCTTGTATGAGTTACCCGGACTGATTAAATTTGGATGAGTGTGCCGATACTGTCCTACTAGTACCGCTGACCTGAACCAAGACTCAACAGTAGACTGATTAGTTATGATCTGCTATGGAGTCTATGCCGATTGAAGACGCCGATGGCCTCCGTCAAATCCTTAAACATGACCGCGTTGCAGTTGTAGGGGCCTCGACGTCGTACGAGAAGGCCGCTCATATTGTGCCAGCGTATCTCCAACGTCATGGGTATGAGATACGGCCAGTAAATCCGACTGCAAGCAAAATCCTCGGTGAGACAGCCGCTGATTCACTGGCCGGCGTAACGGATGTTGTCGACATTGTCGAGATATTCCGTCCGAACGAAGAAGTTCCGGCCATCATCGAAGAGGCGTTGGATCGAGACGACGTGAAGGCAATATGGATGCAGCCGGGGATTCAGCACGACCAAGCGGCACGAACTGCCGAAGGTGCTGGTGTCGATGTCGTCCAGAATCGTTGTATGAAGGTCGAACACGGCCAACTCATTCGTAATCCAATGGACTAATTCGAGACAGTGATTATTTTGCATACCTGAGAACCCGATTGGTTGGATTTGCTACTGGATACGCCGACTAACGTTAGTAGTCTCCAGGCCGGTTTATGTTACAACATGTTATTAGGCTGTCCCCAACTCGAAGCTTCGGTCGACGACGTAGACATCTATGATGGGGATGCCACGACAGTCGTGACTGACGACTAGAAACTCTATTCAGCGATCGCCACGTTTGATTTCGACGGTCCGGAACGCGGCATGGTCGTCACCATGGGCTGATTCACAGCACTCGCCCAGGGATTGGATTTCATCAAGATTAAAAATTCTTGCAAAAGGTCGCTATCCACGGATATCTACAGTAATCTGCGCCAATTGGTGATCAAGTATACCAGAGCGCCCAGAGAATCAACACGCCCTGCAGAGGGAGTCGACCCCACCGAACGAGCTCGGAGGGGTCGCCACCGCCCGGCATCCCCTCAATAACGACTCCGTGGGTAGCCATATAGATATTCGCTGGAAAGATTGCCACGAGCAACGCGACCGTCGCCCACGCCGCATGCCGTCGAGTTCGAGGAATCAAGAGTCCGGTCCCGACGGCGATTTCAGCGATTCCAGACAGATAGACGAGTGCAAGCGGTGCTGGAAAGAACGGTGGTATAATTTGGACATACAACTCCGGCACAATGAAATGCAAGAGACCTGCGACGACAAACGCCGAACCCATTAGATACAGTAACGGGCGCCTAAGCCGGGGTAGAAATGCAGTCATTACCAACAGATACAGCTTACAATAGTGAAACAGTGTCGCTCTCTCAGTCAGGGGCATCTGACTATGGTAAGATATGTTCTCTGGCGAGACTGTCTTATGACTGTGAGAAAGGAGCGGTAAAAAAGCCAAATCAAAATGGGAGTACTGAATTCGCGGCTTTATCCCTCTGGATTGACTATCCAAACTGAATATGCAGTCAACCACAGACTCTCGTAACCCAACACTCCTCGCTGCCGGGATCGTCGGAGCCGCCGCGGCCCTCGGTGGGAAGCAACTTGCCACCCGACTCACACGCGGTCGTTTCGGTGGCACTGAAGACTACAATATTGCTAAAGTCACGGTTTCTGGACCGATCCAGCGAGATCCCAGCCGCCCCTCGCCACTGTCAGGGCGGGGGCCGTCTCCTGCCGATGACATCGTCGAGCAGATTGAGGCAGCCAACGACGACGAGAACGTGGAGGCCCTACTCCTCAAACTCAATACGCCCGGTGGGGAAGTCCTGCCCAGTGATGATATCCGCCGTGCAGCGGTCGACTTTGAGGGCCCAACCATCGCCTATGCGATCGACACATGTGCGTCTGGCGGCTACTGGATCGCAAGTGGGTGCGACGAGTTGTGGTCGAGAGATGCCAGCCTCGTCGGTTCGATCGGTGTGATCGGATCCCGACCCAACGCGGCCGGATTGGCCGATAAACTCGGTATCTCCTACGAACAGTTCACGGCCGGTGAGTACAAAGACGCTGGTGTCCCGCTCCAAGATATCGAAGCTGACGACCGGGAGTACCTCCAGAGTATTGTCGACGGATACTACGAGCAGTTCGTCGAGACTGTCAGTGAGGGCCGTAATATGGACCCAGCGGATATCCGTGATACGGAGGCTCGTATCTATCTCGGAAGCGATGCAGTGGAGATCGGGCTCGTCGACGAACTTGGGACAGAGGCTGACGTCGAAGACCGGATCGGTGAGCTGATCGGTTCAGAGCCCAAATCCCATGAGTTCAAGCCGAATCGAAGTCTCGCCGAGCGGCTGCGGTTCGGCGCAGAACGTGTTGCGTTTGCCGGCGGGAACGGCGTTGCAAGCGTGGTTGCAAACGACAGTACCGATATCGATATCAAACTGAGATAATAAACGAGAATGTGAGTGCATCGAGTACGTTCATCTTCCGGTAGTAGTCAGCAGTCGAGTCGAATGCCGAAGCTGGCTGTATACCGAACTGACCACCACTGTCAGCATCAAGCAGTCGTGTGAAGATGCTACCCGATTCGAGATGCGAAATTGGAAACCAGTCAATCGAGCCCTGTCGACTCACAAGCGCGCAGGTTTCGAGATTACCGGTAAGGCCATAGTTCTCAAACGGTTCGAACGATGCCGTGGCGGCGTCTCGGCTGGAATGATTGGTGTGGGTGGACATATCTTAGTAGCACCGCTTGTTGACAATGTATGCAAGCAGAGACCAATCAAGGATATTCGTTTGAAGACTGAGAGTCAGGCAATCGAAACGAACAGCTGTCTACGCCTTGTCTGGCCCAGATAGACAAACGGTTCCACTGATCGATTAAGGAGAGACGCGAGAGGCACTACTGATCAGCGATAGTACCAGCGAGCAACAAGCGAGTAATCGCTTTCTCTTTGGTCGACTGATTCGTCATCCCATTCCTCGTCGACCATGTTCTCACTGACCGCCTCCTCGTCGGTCGATTCACTCATAGGTCGTAGTGTAGCCGCCGTCGAACAGCAGATCGCCGCCGTTGAGGTGGCTGGCGTGGCTCGAAAAGCCGAACACGAACAGGTTGGCCACCTCCATGGGTGTCATCATCTCCTTTGTCCGGGCCTGCCCAAGCATCACGTTCTCGATGACCTCCTGTTTCGAGATCCCACGTTCGGCGGCCGTGTCCTCGATCTGATTGACCATCAGCGGCGTCAGTACGTAGCCGACACTGACCGAAAAGCCGCGTAACGAGCCCTCGCCCTCGGCCGCGATTGCGCGGGTCAACCCTGTCAGGCCGTGTTTGGCGATGATATAGCCGGGTTTGTCCTTAGTTGCGTAGTGGCCGTGGACCGATGACATATTGGCAATCGCACCGACGCCGTCGGTGGTCGACTGAATGTGTGGGATCGCCGCCTGAGCCATTTTGAATGGCGACCGCAGCATGATGTCGGTGAGTAGGTCGTACTTTTCCATCGGGAACTCGGTGATGCTGGCGATGTGTTGCATCCCGGCGATGTTGGCGACAAACCGGAGGTCACCCTCCTCGGCGGCGGCCTCGACGACGGCCTCGACGTCTGCATCCTTGGTGAGATCAGTCTCGACAGCATGGTAGACCCCTGGTGTGCCGACCTCGTCGACGATATCCTGGGTTTCGTCGAGCCCCTCGGCATCGATATCCGCGCCGACCACCGTCAGCCCGTTTGCGGCCAGGGCGACCGCTGTCGCTCGACCGATCCCGGAGGCTGCGCCGGTGACAATGGCGACGGTGTTCGTTGTAAAATAGGGGTCATCGATACGGAGGACATCGTCAGCGGTCAGTTCGGGGGCACTGAGATCGAGTTGGGAATCACTCATTGGGAATCACACCGATGACAACGATGCCACATTTGTTAACTCCAATTCAGGACTACGCAACGTTCCTGTTCGGTAATATAGATTAGATAATTGGTTACCATCCGATTGTCACCGGGTAGTAGAAGATATAGCAGATTATTATCAGGACTCGAAGTGGCAAATGCGGCAGCAAACAGAGGACAATCAGTCGCTGTCATCGAAAAAGGCCGACTCGGTACCGGTTGCCCCCTGTTGCCGTGGCGGTCCAAGGATACAGACGCCAATTTCACCATCACCGTGTATATTGTGACGGGCAAGCACGGCAAACTCTGGATTCCCGAGAGCTTCTGCCGGGAGTGCAATCTGTTCGTCCGCGCGGCCGACGTGGCCGCCGATCAGGTCGACGCGAACGTCGAGGTTCGGGTCATCTCGTGGTGGACCCACATCCTCTCGGCGCTCCGGTACGGCGGCTACCACGCGCCGGTGATGGTCGTTGGGGGTAAACGGCTCTGTCAGGGGTACGATGTGCCGACCAGCGAGGAGGTCGTCGAGGCGATTGAAGCGGTACTAGAGAGACAGCAGTAATTTGGGGACACGGACTGACGCCTATCTATGAGCACACAACTCACTGATTTTTCGCTCCCGAACGTCGCTGAGGGACCGGACCCGTTTTCGCTCTCTGAACTTCCAGACGACGTCGACTTCGTTGTTCTGTTCTTTCAGCGGGACCACTACTGTACGAACTGCCGAAAGCAAGTCCAGGAACTCGCCGAGCACGTCGGCACATTTCAAGACCGAAATGCCCAGATCGTCTCAATCGTTCCCGAGCCAGTAGAACGGGTCGAAGAGTGGCAGGACAGCTACGACCTGCCGTATCCACTCCTTGCGGACCCTGAGGCCGAGGTCGGTGAAGCCTACGACCAGCCGGTCCGGTTCGGCCTGCTGGGGCGGTTTAGCGACTTTTTTGGCCGGATGCCCGAGGTCGTTATTGTCGACCGTCGCGGCCCCTCGCCGGAGATTACCTACGTTCATCAGGGCCGGTCGACGTTCGACCGACCCGACATCGAGGAGCTTCTCGATGAACTGGATGGGTTGCGTGAGACGTAGCCCACCGATTTCGGCTGTGTAATGGCCGCACACACCTCACAGAGTCTTTTGCGCGTAGCCAGCCCAGTTCAGATATGGACAGCTGCTCTCGAAAGCCCGAACTCATCCCCAAGACTGCGCACTGATGGGCCACTGTGTCGAAAGTGGGTATGGGATCGTACCTGAGGATGATCGATTGATACTCTTGGATGCCGAAGCAACGCCGAACGTGGTCGACGTTGTCGAGGCGAGTGACACCGAAGAGGGGATTCGCCTGCACGTACGGCGAGAAGAACGTGATGGGGCGATGGAGACGGTGAATGTCGAAGAAGTCCGATAGGCTGGACTTGTTGCCGCAGATGTGTTCGATGAACAAGTTGTCAAAGTGGTCGCCTAATAATGTAATCGACAAGACCGGCAATCCACGTTGCTAGAGCAGAAAGATCTCTTCATCACTGAGGTTTTTGTGCCGCCTTGTAAGACAACCAGTGTTCAGTAGGCATAGTTATAAACGACTTCTGATCGTGAATCATCACAGCGGGTCTGTAGAATCGACCCAAGGGAATAAATTATGTCTGTGTATCCGTACGCACTACTACAACCGAACCCAACAACAGAGATCGGTATCTCGTGGATTGATGATACGGGAAACGGTGGTGACACCCAAACGGTCAGCTATCGAACTGCGAACTGCGAATCCGCTCAAACCGAAAGCGATGACGGAGCAAAAATCATCAACTCGGGAAATTCGTATATTTACCACACAACGTTGACGGCACTTGAGCCTGCTACTCAGTACTCTATTACAATCGAGTCCTCGGAAACAGTCGAGCATACGTTCGAGACGATGCCCGAAGCAATGCCTGACTGTATTCGCTTCGCGGCGACCTCAGATCATCATCCGTGGCGAGAAGGTATCGGTATGGCGGCGGTTGGTCGAGGCCCAGCAGTCATGGAGGAGTTAGGGCAACTCGACTTTGATCTGATTCTTTCTCCCGGTGATGCGCTCACACACGTCCAAAATGCTACCCGTAGTGATGCCGAGGATTGGCTTACGTGGTGGTCGGACTATGGTCGACCGATGGACCAAGAGAAACTCCATCCTCGCTTTCGAATCCCAGGCAACCACGAGGTCGCCCAGAACATTCCCCAAACTTGGAACGGGAGAAAACAAGATTGGGATGACGCTGTTGTATCACCGAACGCTGGACACTTCCATCAGTTCTTCCCGAATATCCAAGCAGTAGAACCTGTTGGGCAGAATTACGGCGCGATCACTGTTTCTGATTATCTCCAGATCATTGGACTCGATACGTACTCGGCATTCCCAGCAGATCAAACCGAATGGCTCGAAGACACAATTGACGACAGTGTCGACCACTGCATTCCAGTTATCCATACTCCGCTCCTGCCCGGGGCAAACCGTGGCAATGACGAACTAAATAAGACAATCCGCCAAGAGTGGGCAAAACCACTCTCCGAGCCAACAAATACTAGATTTACGATTGTTGGAGACAACCACTGTCGGAAGTATACATATCCATGGCAGGTTGTCGACTCAAAACCAAGCCACGATGAGTATTTTGATCTCGACGGTGACGGCTATCTTGTTATCGATGAGACGGAGCGGGACCCCTCTCGGATGTGCGAATACGGGGACGGCTGGCCTATCGCACGTGATGCGAACCCAACTGATGGAGAGGGAAACACAGTGACGTGGTATCTCGAATATACCGAATTCAAAGACCAAACAGAGGCCAATATCTATACAATAGCCCTTTCGAATGCAGACGATAATATTCAGGTTCGAGAGTGGGATCAGTGGGGAACACTCCTTGAGTCTCACATTATATGACTAACTGTCACAGGTATGACTGACTGTCATGGGTGTAACTGACTGTCACGGGTATGATCTACTACCTATTTGCGGTTTCCAAACACAGCCGTCAACTCATCGGCCATTGCCTCTCGTCGGTAGCCTCGACGATCCTTCTCCGAGAGATAGTTCGAGACCACGACTTCTGGACTCGCCGAGCCCTGATCGGCAGCAACACCTTCGAGTTGAGCAACGAGTGTACTGGTAGCGTCCTTATAGATTGAATACCAGAATCGTCGACCCATTTTGGCAGTTGGTGTCTCGCCATTCACAACGACGCCAGCGTCGGCGGCCAGGCGCTTGAAACGATTATTGACAGTCGCACCCGTGATGTGACCAGTCGATGACTGAGACGAGGGAAACAGATACCCCTCCCAGTCAGACCCATCAAGCTCGGCGATTCGGGTACGAACAGTCTCAACGCCGAACAAGACGGCGACACTCCCCGGTCCATTCTTCCGTTCTTCGAACTCGATCCGCTCGTCGCCATCGTCGTCGAGGACAAACTGTGAGACGTGAAGTGATGCGACTTCGTTCGGACGGAGTCCCCAGGCTCCAAGAGCTAAAACGAGCACTTGTGACACCGTATCGTCGGCTTCGGTGTATATGTGAGACATTCCTTGCCGATCGACAGTCTTGTTGTCCGGCTCTGTTCGCGTCCAGTTGAACTGCTTGTTGAGTCGTTCGACCGGATTGTACTTGGCTTGCTTGAAGTCGACGAGGTAGTCATAGAACTGACTCACGACACCGAGATATTTGAGCTTCGTTCCGTCAGTCGACAACTCAGCGTTGAACACGTCGAACACTTCGAGACACCGGTTGATTTCTTCCGGTTTGCGTTCGATATCGGTGAGACTCGATTGGAGGTCAGCGGCCCCATGGAGCTTTTGATATGTGCGCGCATACTGTGCCAGCCGAGAACGTCGACTTTGGATTGTTCGCTCAGCAAGTTCACCCCTGGTTTGGAGTGACCGAAGGTATGTCTCGAAGGTGTCGACTGTCTCTTGGTTGTCAACCGTCCAGTCGTAGCTATCGACGTTAGTTTTACTGTCACCCACGCCGACAATGTCGACGAAGAACTCGGAGAGTGTGAGACCGTGATGCTCCCGCAGTGTATAGGCCAGCCCGGAAAATCCGTGTTCTGTGAGCCACTCGTAGCGTGGTGGGGTTTGTTGTGGCTGCAACTGGGATTTGATCATCTCTGGTGCGATACGCTCGTTGTAGAATGTTACCAGCTCGTCGAGAGACTTGCGGCTCCAATTGTACTGGGTTCGGCTCATTGAAGCTGTCTCGCTGTCCGTGATGGTAATTCAAAACCTGGCATATTCTGTAGATAGTGATTATCTCTCAATATAATAATACTTTTGCTAATTCGTTTGTCTACCAGAGACAACTAAACTAAGCAAATATACTCCAGATTGTGTTACGAATAGTCATAAACTAAATAGTGCTATACCAAATTTATGGGAATTTCGATCTCACAGTTTCGGAGGATAAGCTAGTTCTCGTTGTGCCTCGGCGTTCACAGCCAATGAAAGGTCGACAGGCGAACTTTCGTGGGCCTCAATTCGGTACATTCCAGAAAGTAATCGGTATTTGTTCACAAATAAGAGCGTTACCACTCAAGAAACACGAACCTAGGAGAGCTCTCGGTAATTGAGTCCACCTCAACCGCCGTTTCGGTCTGGGCGCTCGGCCCGATTGCCCAACATGGCCCCTGCGTTGGTCTCGACTGAGTAGCGTGGCAACCGTCTGTACGTCCGCTGGCCCGCTAACTTTCGGCACGATGAGCGTATCGAGAAACCCGTTGACGGCCCTCACCAGCAGAGAATACCAATTCGGAGAAATAAACATTTACTTGCCGGTACGGATTCCTGTACTGGTATGGATACCGAAACCAACGGGTCGGGCGATACCGAACCGAACTCCCGGAGCAAGGTGGCAGCGTTGCTTCACCAGTACGATCTCACCGGCCTCGGTACCGAGTTGGAGACGCGCTGGACGGCCGACGCCGAGTCCCGACTGAGCCTGCGTGAACTCGCGACGTATTTCAACAAACAATTGCTGGCTTTCAAACTCGACGCAAACGCTGCAAGCATCGTCGACGGAGAGGTCGCAAACTACTATCGCCTGTTGACCGACGACGATGTGAGTAGTGGCAAACGGGTTGCCGCCGAGAACACGCTCCGACGACAGGGTGTCGACGTGGAGACCCTCCGAGATGAGTTCGTCTCCCGGCAGGCGATCCATACCTTCCTCACGACCGAACGGGACGCGGCGTACGAGCCACCAACCCCGTCCGAGCAAGAGCGCATTGAGGGCTACCTCGAATCGATCGGCCGGATTAGGAGTCGCCTGGCTTCCATCGCCGAACAGAGCCTTTCTCAGTTGGCCCAATCGAATCCGAGCTTCGGCGGTGTACAGGAGGTGACCGTACTTGTTCAGGTTCAGTGTGATCACTGCGAGACACAGTCTTCGATTACGGAGTTCCTGTCGAACAACGGCTGTGACTGCACTGGGTCGACCGAATAATCGTCTTGTGAGACAGTAGCTTCGATAAGAGGATTCAAAACGGGAGCTACCACACAGATAATTATGACGCCAATATTGCTGTCATGGTTTTACTGGAGTAACGATATCTTCTCTACTGTGTTGGCCATCTGTGAGAGGATCCTCATCAGATACGCATTTGTAACTTTACAATTTCGACACAAAATAGAAGGGATACAATTTTACTACGTCATCCAAATAGAAAACTAATGTCGAAGTCATATGTCGATCAAAGCGCCGTTGTTGAGGTCAGAAATATCGGCGGGATCGACCGGACAACAGTAGCATTCGATCCCGGAGTGGCAGTTCTTACGGGGCGGAACGCCACGAATCGCACGTCGTTACTGCAGGCACTCATGGGGGTTCTCGGGAGCGAGCAGGCAACGCTCAAAGCCGACGCAGACGAGGGTGAGATTACACTCAACTTCGGCGGTGAGACGTATTCACGGCGGCTCTTGCGTGAGAATGGACGTGTGCGACTAGAGGGAGATCCGTATCTCAATGATGCAACAGTCGCCGATCTGTTTGCGTTTCTGTTGGAGGGAAATCGCTGTCGACAGGCCGTCGCCCGTGGTGAAGACCTACGAGAACTCATCATGCAGCCGGTCGACACCGAGGAGATCGAGGCTGAAATACAGAGCCTTAAAGGAGAGCAAAGCCGCGTCGACGACCAAATCGAGGAGTTAGAATCGCTCGCAGATCGACTTCCGGAACTCGAACGGGAGTACCAGCAGCTCCAGAGTCGGATCGACGAGAAGTCCACTGAGCTGTCGACACAGCGTGAGACGCTCGCCGACGTCGATGGCACAATCGAGGAGTCCAGAGAGGAAAACGAAGAGCTCGACGATAAGATGAGCGAGCTACAGGACGCCCGACAAGAACACACACGAATCCAACGGGAGATTACGACCGAAAAAGAGAGCATCGATGCACTCCAGAGCGAACTCGGAGAGTATCAGGAGACACTCAACGAGCAGTCGTCAATTCCCGACAGCCGTCTTTCCTCGTTGACACGAGATATCCAACGGATTCGTGGTCACATTGACGCGATGAACCAGACGATCACCGAACTCCAATCGGTGATACAGTTCAACAACGACTTTCTCGAAGACGACCACCCCGAACTTCTCGAACAGTTGCAGTCTGAGGAGCAACCGACAGACCACGCTGTCACGGATGAACTCGTAGATAATGCCCAAGAACTTCCCTGTTGGACCTGTGGCGAAACGGTGCCAGCCACACAGATCGAATCGACTCTCGATACGCTCCGAGCGATCCACCGACGGAAGCGAACGGAACGAACGGAGCTGAAAGCCGAACGCGACGAGCTCCAGGATAAGAAGTCGACGCTCGAAACCAAACAGCAGCGATACGAGACGACAAAACGGAAACGAACCGAGCTCCAAGACGAGATTTCGGACCGCCAAGACCGGCTACATTCGTTGAAATCCAAGCGCGAACGCGTTGCAGCCACGATTAGCCAACTCGAAGATGCGGTCACAGAGCTCCAACAAGCCGATCAAAGTGAGGTTCTAGAGTTACACGAGACGGTCAATCAGCTCGAATTCAAACTCTCAGAACTTAGAACCAACCAATCGAACGTCGAAACAGAGATCGAGAGTATCGAAACCCGACTCGACGAACAGACCGAACTCGAAGCGCGTCGCGAGGAGATCCAAGCTCGACTGGAAGATCTTCGAACGCGAGTAGAGCAGTTGCAAACACAG
>Ga0075105_1000669_pt1 | contig 15043 bp, 14 predicted proteins | sample AntDeeMetag02WF5_FD_69800 | JGI IMG/M metagenome (GOLD analysis project Ga0075105, IMG submission 69800) | Saline lake microbial communities from Deep Lake, Antarctica - Antarctic Deep Lake Metagenome 02WF5 | ecosystem: Environmental > Aquatic > Non-marine Saline and Alkaline > Saline | place... | reverse complement strand
TAGCGTGGCGGTTCCTCTCCGCGTTCGAGGCAATCGCCGACGGCCTGCAACGGATCGCGGACCAGCAGGAGCGAGACAGTGAGAACTAAGCAGTCCGATTATCGGTAGTGGAGGATGAGAAGCAAGTCCTGCGGTGAAAGCTCAAATCGCGTAATTCACCAGGACGCCACAGAAAATTGCGGAGGCGATGACTGAGAGCGTTTTCAGGGCACCCACGAACAGCTCAGCGTACGCAGAGCGGTCGCGTGCCGATTCCCCACGTCGCAACGCCGCAATCGAGTTCTGAACCAGTCCGGCAACGATGACGAAAACCGAGACGAGAATAACGTCTGCCAGGACCGCCTCGCTGAGAAGTGCCAGTGGAAGAACGCCCAGAACGAGCACCGTGAGAGTGGGACGTACATATCCCAACAGATTCCGATACGTCCCTGACGGGAGCGAGGGGAGACTGGGTTGGCGTTGCTGTAGTGCGTTCCAGATTGACCGTCCGGAAGTAGGGACGATGACCGTATTCGGCCTCGAAACGGCGTTCTCGTCGTAGCGCAAGCGAACGACCTGGTGACCGGGAATCGACGCTGCCGCCACTGATCGGACCGCTGTGAGAGGAATCTGCGGATTACCCCCGGGGCTCGAACGATCGATTTTCGGGTCGTACCCCTCCCGTTCGACGAGTAGCACTGAACGAGATGGGTCCAGTTCGTAGCGAACGTGCTGATACGACGCACCGATCGTTGCGAGAGCGAGCCAGATGCAGAGGCACAGTACTGCGTACGCTATCTCTCCGATCAGCGGGGTTTCCCAGAATAGAATCCAGAACCCACCCAGTAGCGGTGGAAGGACGAAGAGCAGTAGCCAGGCACTCGTCGATACTGCGTTCAGGCTGATGGCCACCCGCTGGAGAACCTGTCCTGGACCGGCGAGGTTGACCTCCCACGTCGTCTCGGCTTGCTGGCCCTGCGCTACCATACTGGGTTAGAATGGACCGAGTCCTTAGCAGCGTGGCCTGTCCACGCTGGGGAAGAGCCGGGGTCGTGAACGGCGATTCCGATCACCCCCCTTCGATGATGACGTAGCGGACCTGTGTCGTCACGTCCTGGCCGGTGATGTGGTCGAACAGCGCGTCGAGACGCGACCCGAGGCGCAGGGGCTCCTGACCGGGTTCGATGCCGACTCTGACCACCACGCGTTGGGGCTGCTGGAACACGGGCGTGTTGACGAACTCGACGTCGGTCGAGAGGTGGATGCCGCCGGAGTCCGAGACTACCCGCTCGGCCCCGTCCTCGATATCGGTCGTGGTCTCGGCCTGCTGGTAGGAGTCCAGCGTGACGCCGCCGAGGAACGCCGAGAGGACCAGGATGGAGACGGCGAGGACGCCGATGCGCTTGACCGTCGCCGTGCGCGCCTCGTCGGCGCGAAACCAGCGGTGGGGCCGATAGCCCATGTACCAGAGGGTGACGAGCGCCGCGAGGTTGATCGAGAGGATGTTCACGAGCGTGAGGACACCCGCCCCGAGCGCGGTGTACGGTTGCCCCCAGGCGACGCCGATGCCGATGGTCGCGGCCGGCGGGATGAGCGCCACGGCGATCATCACACCCACGAGCGCCGTCGAGACGCCCGTCGAGAGGCTGACGACACCGGCCACGCCGGCGCCGAGCGCGACAGCCAGCGAGAGGAAGTCTGGGGCGATGCGCTCGCGGACCTGGTCGATGGTCGTCACGTCTGGGATCGGGGGGATCAGGTGGATCGTTCTGACGAAGTACGCGAAGACGGCGGCGCTGAGAACCGAGAGGACGATCCCCAGGACCTGGAGTTTGACGCCGCGCCGGAAGAGGTCCGTCTCGTCGACGACGGTCCCGATGCTGGCCGACAGCGCCGGGCCGACGAGCGGGGCGATGACCATCGATCCGACGACGACGGCCGGCGAGTTCAGCAACAGTCCTGCGGTCGCGATGACCGCGCTGACGACGGTCATGATAACGTAGACGGACATCGGCGGGGCCATCGCCCGCGCGCGGACGACGAGTTCCTCCCGGGCGATCCGCTCGTCGCTTTCGTCCTCGTCGTAGCGCTCCTGGAGTTCCTGGAAGCGGCGCGAGATGACCGTGTTGGCGTCCAGGACGACCGTGTACCCCTCCTCGTCGATACCCTCCTCGCGGAGGCGGTCGAGGACGGGTTCGACGGCGCTCTGGGGCAAGGGGACGTACGCGATGGCCGTGTAGTCCCGGCCGCTCGTCTCGTCGGAGACGACGTAGTCGATCCCCTCGTCGTCGAGCGCACCGAGGATTGCCTCCCGTTTGCCCGTCGGGATCGTGACCTGGATGAGCCGCACACCGATGGATGAGAGAGGCAGCGAGAAATAAGGCAGGGATACCCGGCGACGTTGCCGGCCTCCCGGCGAGTGCGCCCGTCGTCCGGGTCGCCTACAGGTCGACGGAGCGGGACTCGGAGTGGTCGACGACCTCGTCGGCGCTCACTTCCCGGCCGAGTTCGTCAGAGAGGTAGATCCCTTCCATGACGAGCATGGAGTTCAGCGCGATGTCGCCCGTCGGGATCGGATCGACGTCGCCGCGGACCGTCTCGATCCAGTGGTCGAACTGCGTCGGGCGGTCGGACGTGTAGCCGCTCTCGCTCGCGAGGCGGCCCTGACGGGTCTCGTACTCGTCGACGTCGATTCGGGCGGTCGTCTCGTAGTCGTTCGTCGTCGTGTGGAACTCCAGCGGGTCGAGTTCGAGGCCACCAGTGCTGCCGACGACGGCGCCGCGTTCGTCGGACTGGTACATGTGCCAGGCGGCGCGGATCTCCAGGCGCGTGCCGTCGGCGAGGCGCGCGGCACCGGTGCCGGCGTCCTCGACGTCGAAGCCCGACTCTTCGAGTCGGTCCTCGTAGACGTCGGTGTTCGGGCCGACGAGGGACTCGTCGTAGCTGTCCCGGTAGAACTCGAAGGTCTTGCCGTTGACCCGCTCGACGTCGGGGTTGTCGAGCAGGTAGAGCATCCGCCCGATTTCGTAGGTGCCGATGTCGACGACGGGGCCGCCGCCGGCGGACTCCTTCGAGACGAACGCGGGCGTCCCGTAGCCGTCGACGTACGGCCGGCCGCGACGGCGCGAGTACACCGACCGGGCGTAGGAGATTTCGCCGAGGTTCCCCTCGTCGACGAACGTCTTCGCGCCGCGGGTCTCCGGCGCGAGCAAGGTCTCGTTCTGGACGCCGAGGTGTTTGCCCGCGGCCTCGGCGGCGTCGGCGATGGCCTTCGCGTCTGCGTAGCTCCCGGCCAGGGGCTTCTCGCAGAAGACGTGCTTGCCGGCCTCGAAGGCCGCGACGGCCATCGGCCGGTGAAGGTTGTTGTGAACGCAGACGTCGACCGCGTCGACGCCCGCGTCTTCGAGCATCGCCCGGAAGTCGGTGAAGACCTGTGGGACGTCGTAGCGCTCGGCCAGTCGCTCGGCCGCCTCCTCGTCGACGTCGGCGACGGCCGCCACCGTCGCGCCCGGTACGTCCGCGTACGCCTCGCTGTGGGTCTCGCCGCGGTTGCCCGCGCCGATAATCCCGATAGTGATTTCGTCCATAGGTAGGTGCTCCCGCCCGGGCGTGAACCGGCGTCCGGCCTCTCTGTGAGAGGCCGGGCTCGATAGACGAGCATCGTGAGTCTATCGGCGCCCGGTGTGAAACGGTGAGTACCTGAATCGATCACGATGAACGAGTTAAAGCCACCGATGGGTACAACGGGCGCTGTTAACACCGCCATCTTCGCGAACCACCGAGGCTTTGGGCGCTGGCCTCCTCTGCCCGGTATGTTCGAGACGCGACCGGACCGGGACGGCGAAGTCGTCTTCGTCGGCCGGTCGAACGTCGGCAAGTCGACGCTGATGCGGGAGGTCACCGGCCACACGTTCAACACGGGCCAGCGCCCCGGCGTCACCAAGAAACCGAACCACTTCGACTGGAACGCCGAAGACTTCGTCGTCACCGACCTGCCGGGGTTCGGGTTCATGAAGGGTGTCCCCGAGGACGTCCGCGAGCGGATCAAGACCGACGTCGTCCAGTACATCGAGCGCTACGCCGAGCAGATTCTGGTTGGAGTGATCGTCGTCGACGGCAAGGCCGTCATCGACATCATCGACCGCCACTCCGGGCCCGACGAAGTCCCCCACGACGTCGAGATGTTCCACTTCCTCCGGGAACTCGGGATTCCCACCGTGGTCGCCGTCAACAAGATGGACAAGGTCGACGACGAAGACGAGCGCCTGAACGACCTCTGTGAACGCCTGGGCCTCTATCCGCCCTGGCAGCAGTGGCAGGAGACCATCGCCCCCATCAGCGCCAAACGCGGCAACATCGACCCCCTGAACGAGGCCGTCCGCCACCACCTCCACGAGCAGGAGCGCGACGACCTCTTCAAGTTCTTCTAAACCACCTTTTTTCACCCGGGGAATCGCGCTCGCCTCCGGCGAGCGCTCAACCCCGGGTAAAAAACGTGGGCGAAAAAAGACCGAGTCCTCACTCCGTTCGGACTCGATAGAAACGCCGCCTTCGGCGGCGTATGCTTCCCGCAGACCGACAGACCAGTCTCGCACCCGGTTGAATGCCGGGACTCCGGAGACCGAATGCCGGCCGACGAGTCCGATTCGCTCAGCTGGATCGTACTTCTGTCCTCATCTCCGTACCAGAATCTCCGACGCGGTCGACCTGCACGTCACCGTCGCATACCACTTCGGTCGTCCCGTCGAGCACGGCCAGGTCGTCGTTTTCGAGGACTTGGTCGCGCCAGATGGCCCAGGTGACGAGGTTCCAGGTGAGCGGTCCCCACGACTCGACGTGGTCCTCGTACATCGACTCCGGGACGAACGACGGGGGTTCGTACCGGTCGAAGACGTCTTCGAGACAGCCCGACTCGAAGAAGCGTTCGCGAGGGAAGACACCGCCCCCCTTCGGCTTGTCCGTGTCGTAGGCCGGGAGGCGGCGGTCGAGCAGTCGCTTCGGGAGGTGTTTGGTCGTCGACCGCTGGGGCAAGAGCCGGTCGGTCGCGTAGCGCTCGCTCGCGGGAATCGACTGGGAGAGCGTGGCGACCGAGCGGGTGTTGAACGGCGCGAACAGGCTCTTGCCGTGGGCGTAGGCGAGCTGGCGCCACTGGGTGACGGTGTTGTGGGCGAAGAAACTCAGGAGGTGGCCCAGTTCGAGCTGTGCCTCCCAGGGGTCGTCGACCAGCCCCTCGACCCGGTCGGCGACGTACTCGTACTGGCGACGGGCGCGCTCTCGCACCGCCGACTCGCCGACGAAGTCGGCGACCACCGCCGGGTCGGTGAAGAAAGCGAACTGCTGGGCGAACGACCGGGGGTGAGACGGCGGGCGTCGCGCCCGCTCGGCCTGGAGCGCGAACGTCGAGACGTACTCACCGAGCGACCCCGGCAGCGAAGTGAGGGTCGCGGCCATGGGCTGGGGAACCAGGTCGTCGAAGCGCGCCGCCGCCCGGAATCCCTTCGTGCCGGTGAGGCCGAACAGCGCGTCGGCGCCCTCGCCGTTGACGTAGCGCCGGCCGTCGTCCGCCCCGAAAACGGCGTCCATCGCGGCTGTCGCGCTGTAGTGGGAGGGAAAGCCCAGCCGCTCCATACTCGTCGCGAGCTGGTCGGCGTAGTCGGCCTCCCGGAGCGGGACGGCCCGGGCGTCGACGTCGAGCAACTCGACGGCGTCGTTCGCGTACTCGCACTCGAAGGCGAGTTCGGGCGCGTCCGGCTCCATCACGACTGCGGGGGCGTCGTCGAGGTAGGTCCCAGCCAGCGTCGAGTCGACGCCGCCCGAGAGCATGTTGGTGACGGCGGACGGCCCATCGGCCCCCCGGTCGAGCACCGATTCGAGCGTCTCGCCGATCGCCGCCGGCCGGTCAGCGCCGACCTCGGCGTTGCCGCCGAGCGTGCCGACGCGGGCCTGCTTTCGCTCGCCGCTGGCCAGGTCCCAGTGGACCCAGGCGCCGTGTTCGAGCGCCCGAATCTCGTCGAGATAGGTCGTCGGCGCGACCGGGTTGCGAAAGAGCAGGTGGTCCGCGACGGCCGTCTCGGCGACGGTCCGGTCGGCGGCGGGCACCTGCGAAACGGCGTTGCGGTACTGGTCAGTCAGAATCAGCGTCCCGTCGTCGGTCAGGTGTGAGTAACAGTTCCGGTTGGAGACGACGCTCCGGTAGGCGTCGACGCTCGCCGGGCCGTCGGGACCCATCGCGACGTGGACGACGACGGCGTCCTCGGCGACGTCGTCGATGGAGTCGCGGACGGCCGCGACGGAGGACGCGTCGTCGACGAGCGACGCGAGCCGGTCCGGGTCGACGCCGGAGACGACCCACAGGTCCGAGCCGCGTTCGAGTAGCTCGACCCGCGGGTCGGCGAACAGGAGGCGGACTGCCCTTGGCATACGCCCGCTCCGGCCGACGTGGTCAATACTATCCAGCTGCTAATTGGGGGACGACGGGGTGGTACCGGTATACGAGCGGGGACGTCGCTGGATCGATAGGTGTCGGCCCCGGAAGACGACGCGTCGCTCCACGTGCGAGAAACTGCCAGCCAGAAAAGCCGCTACGGGGAGGTCAGGCGACGTTGAATCCTTTGTCGCGGAGGAAGTCCTCGACGCGACCGGTGTGGTTGCCCTGCAGCTCGATGGAGCCGTCCTCGACGGTCCCGCCGCAGGCGAACTTCGATTTGAGGTCCGAGGACAGGCTGTCCATGTCCACGTCTTTCGGATCGAACCCTTCGATGATCGTTACCTCCTTCCCGTAACGGCGCTCGTCGATGCGGATGGTGATCTCCTGAGACTCCTTGGCCACGTCTTCGCAGACGCAGAGTTCATCAGGGAGCCCGCACGTCGAGCAGACTTCCGACATTACAGGTCGCCTTACGAAATCAACCTATTAAACACTTACTGGTGTTCCCCGCCACGGCCGCATTTTCGGGGTGTATGGGGCGCGTCGACCGCCCGGTCGACGAAGTTACGCACCCCTGTCGACGGAACGGCCTCGGAGGCCGGTCCGATCCGAACGGAATCGGGACGGCGACGGTCACCTGACGAGTTCGTTCACCAGGCGCACCGCCTCGTCGGCGTCGGCCTCGCTCACGTCGCCGCGGTACCGGGCCCGTTCGCGGATGGCCGCGACGCGTCGGGCCCGCGGGTCGGCGTCGATGGCATCGACGTACTCGCGGACCGTCTCGTCGTCCCATCGGGGACGGTAGTGGTTCTCGCCGAGGTAGTGCTGGAGGCGCTGGAACGCCCGTTCGACGTCGGTCGCGGGGTCGGCGCGGGGCTGGTAGCGGAGCCAGAGCGCGCGGTAGGCCCGCTCGGGAACGCCGCTGCGGCGCACCCCGACGGCGGCGCCCAGGGCCGCGACGAGGACGAGCGCGAACTGCTGGCGAGTGGGCATCCGCGGGAGGGGCCCGTCGGTAGCCGCTCCTTCGCCCGTTCCGGTCGCGTTCGCCCCCGTCGCGTTCACGCCGGGGAGGTCCTGCGTGATGATCCCCGCCGGAAGCGTCGGCGACTCGACGGGGCCGCTGTCGGCGTCCGCCGATACGTTCGAGGACCCCTCGGCCGCCGTCGTCAGCGGTTCGGGCGTCTGCGTCTCCGAGGGCGTCCACTCCCCCGTGCCGCCCGTCTCGGTCGTGTCGACGGCCGTCTCCTCGTTGTCGCGGGCCTGCTGGAGATTCTGTTCGCGAACCGCTTCGCGCGGACCGCCCGGCGTCGGGTCGAACTGCACCCAGCCGTACTCGGGGAAGTACACCTCGACCCAGGCGTGGGCGTTGAGCCCGCGGACCACCCGGCGGTCCTCGTCGACGCGCTCGCCGTCCGTGTAGCCGGTGACGAATCGGGCGGGGACGTCCTGGCTCCGCAGCATCGTCACCATCGTCGTCGCGTAGTAGGTACAGTAGCCGGCGTCCATCTCGAAGAGGAACGCGTCGGCGACGTCGCCGCGCGGGCGGTCGACGTTCAGCGAGTACTCCCTGTTGTTCTGGAGCCACTGCTCGACGACACGGGCCCGCTGATAGGGGGTGTCGGCGTCGGCAGTCAGCCGAGCGGTCCGGTCGCCGACGCGGTCGGGCGTGCTGTCTGGGAGCTGCGTGTAGCGGGACTGGAGGCCGTCGGGGTACTCCGTGCCGGCCCGGTCGAGTTGCCGGGGCGAGGCGTCGGACACCTCGCTGCGGACCCGGTAGCTGTCACCCTCCTCGAGCGTCTCGCCGGGGACGACGCTGCCGTCGTTCCGCACGCTTGCGTCGGGGAGCCCGCCGACGCGAACCGGCTTCCACGCGCTCGGTGCGACGTTACTCTGGGTCTCGACGCGGAACGTCTGGTCGACGGTCCGGCTCGGGCCAGGCGGTGAGCCGAGACGACCGTGACGGTACTCGCTGGTCCCGCCGGTCCGCACCCAGCCGTCGCCGGTGTACCGGTCGTAGCTCCCGACGCGCCAGTAGTTGCCCTCGTCGCTGCTCACGGTGAAACGGACCTGCGGCGAGAGGCTGATGTCGCCCTGGATCGCCAGGTCCTCCTCGGCGTTCATCAGGTTGGCCTCGATCGTCGCGGCCCGGTCGAGTCCGGGCGCCAGCGGGCCCGCCGCCCCCGCGGTGGCCGGGACGACGGAGATGGCCGAGGGGACGACGATCATCACCGCGGCGACCACGAGGACCGTCTCCGCACGCGCGATGGGTTCGTCGCGGCGTTCGAAGTCGCCGAGGCCGAGCGCGGCCGCGCCGGCGACGACGCCCGTCAGCGTCGTCACCACGTCAGCGTCCCCGGTCAGCACGAAGAAGGCGAGCGTCCCGCCCGCGACGGCGACCGCAGGGGTGTACCACCGCCGGAGCGCGAAGTACCAGGTCAGGAACACCGGCCCGGGCGTCACGCCCAGCACCCACGCGCGGACGTTCGAGATGCGCAGGAGCGAGCGCCCGCCGAACAGCGAGAGCGCGTCGGCGAACAGCGCGACCCACGGCGGGTTGCCGGTGATCTGAGTCAGGTACCAGCCCAGGCCGAGCGCGAGCAGGACGACGGCGACGACGACGGCCGTCCACGCCGGCAGCACGCGCGCCAGGGCCGTCGCCGCGACCAGCGAGATGGCGACGATAGCGAGGAACGCGAGCGGGAGACCGACGACATCGATGAAGTGGTACATCACCTGCAGCGCGGCCCCGAGCGTGGCGAGGACGGCGAACAGCGCCATCGCCCGCGGCCAGTCGACCGCCTCGACCGCCCGGTTCTCGCGGACGCGCCCGACGAGCGTCACGGCGCCACCTCCGCCCGGACCGGGTTCTCCCGCGTCGCGGTCAGGTCGTCCAGCGAGTAGATCTGGTCGTCGACGGCGACGGTCACGCCCGACCCGTCGGCACTGATCCTGACGTCGGCGCGCTCCCAGGCATGGTCGGGGACGGTCCCACTGCCGGTGTGTGCGAGCAGTTCCAGCGCGTGTCGCTTGTGGGTCTCGCCGTGGCCCTCCGGGAGGGAGCCACCGGGCACCGTGAGGTCCACGGTGAGGCCGACCGAAACGGCCGCGACGAATAGCGTCGCCGCCGCGGTGGCCATGTCGTCGGCGTACCGGGAGTCGGCCGACGCGGCGATGCTGACGGCCTCCTCGTCCGCCGGGTCGGTAAACTCCGTGACCAGCAGATCCTCGCGCTTGGCGCTGGACTTCCAGTGGACGTCGCGCAGCGAGTCGCCGGGGACGTACTCGCGCAGGCGGTCGAACTCGGTGCGTTCGTCGCTCTCCGGGCCGAGCGTCCGGAGGAAGGAGCCGGGGTCACCGACGGCGTAGACGCGCGGGTACACCAGCACCGCCGTCGTCTCGTTGAGACGGTGGACCGTCTCGACCAGGCCGAGGACGTCCCGGACGCGGACGATGGTCCGCCCCAGTCGATGGACGCCGCGCTGGTCGTAGGTCACTTCGTACTCGACAGTGGTCGGGAGCGACCGGTCGAAGGTGGCCGCCCCGGAGAGGCCCTCGCCGATGCAGTCGGTGATAGTGGCGACGCCGCCGCCCCCGACGGTGAGTTCGACGGTCCTGGTCTCGCCGGGGAACCCGGGGGTGGGTTCCGTCCGCTCCACGGTCGGCGCGCCAGCGCGGTGGACGGTGACTGCGCCGGCGACGACGGCGGCCAGCACCGGCGCCGCGATGGCGTTGAGCGCGCGGGCCCGGCCGGGGTCGCCAGCCCACGCGAAGAAGAAGGCGCCGACGACGACGGCGAGCGCGGCGTAGCCGCGGCGCGTCGGTTTCATTCGACCGGAACGGCGTCGAGCGCCGCGTGTACGACGTCACGACCCGTCTGCTCCGTGCTGTCCGGCCGGATCCGGTGGCCCAGGACCGACGGCCCCTCAGTACGAAGGTCGTCGGGGACGACGTAGTCCCGGCCGTCGAGCAGCGCGCGCCCCTGCGAGGCCCGGAGCAGCGCGAGAGAGCCCCGGGGGCTGACGCCCAGCTGGGCGTTCTCCCGCGTGTAGCGGGCGAGCCTGGTGGCATAGTCGCGCAGCGGCTGTTCGACGTCGAAGTCGGCGACGGTGTCGCGGGCGCGCTGGAACTCCTCGAGCGTGGTCACCGACGTCAGGTCCTCGATGGGGTGGCGGCCGACGACGCGGCCGAGCATCTCCGCCTCCTCGACCTGGTCGGGATAGCCCAGGTGGATCTTCTTGGTGAAGCGGTCGAGTTCCGCCATCGGCAGGTCGTAGGTCCGGTTCTGCTCGACCGTGTTCTGCGTGGCGATGACGGTGAACGGCTGGGGCACCGCCCGCGTCGTCCCGTCGACGGTGACCTGCCCCTCCTCCATCGCCTCGAGCAGCGCCGACTGGGTCTTCGGCGGCGCCCGGTTGATCTCGTCGCCCAGGACGACGTTGCCGAAGATAGGCCCGGGCTGGAACTCGAAGGTCTTCGATTGCTGGTTGTACACGTTGACGCCCGTGACGTCCGTCGGGAGGAGATCCGGCGTGAACTGGACGCGCTTGAACTCCCCCTCGAAGGAGGCAGCGATGGCCCGGGCGAGCATCGTCTTCCCGACGCCGGGCACGTCTTCGAGCAGGACGTGGCCCCGGCCGAGCATCGCCGTGAGGACGTGTTCGATCTCCTCGTGGTGGCCGACGATGACCTCCTCGACGTTCTCGATTACCTGCGATACGACGCGATTGGCTTCGCGGAGGGCGGGCTCCGTCTGTCGCCCCTGAGAGGTGTCCGTATCAGTCATGATTGCCATCGGGCGGGACGCGCCCGGGCCGTGCCACCGGCGGTTCCCTGGCACCACCCGTCTCGGCCTGCGCGTACGACCAAACGTGGGGGTTCCTAGGGCGTGCGTGCTTGTAACTCTGCTGGGTGCTATCGACACCCACGGTCGTGTACGGGCGCTACACGACCGCTCTGTGGGATGGCGCCGGACGCGTCACCAGTTTTTGCACGCCTCGCAGACGAGGCCCGGATCGTCGCGCCACCGGCGCTCCACGGTCTCCTCACACGCCGCGCAGGCGGCGCCGCCCGGCGTCCTATCGTAGGTCGCGACCGCCGCGTCGGTGGGTTCCGTGGGCTCCTCGGTCGCCTCGTCGTCGGCTGTCCCCGTCGCGTCGTCACTCCCGATGGCAGCGGCCTCGTCGTCCGGCACGTCCACGTCGTCCGGCACGTCCACGTCGTCCGGCACATCCACGTCGTCCGGTTCAGCCCCCTGGTCGTCGTCGAGAAAGTCCTCCAGCGAGGCGTCGTCGGGCATGGTCACGTCTCGACGCTCGTTCCTCTTCAGGATAGCGACCGAGAAAGCCAAGTGCCCGTCTGCCGAACCCCCGACCATGCAATCACTGCTCACGGACCTGATCGACAGCATCCTGGCGATGCCGGACGCGTTCACCGAGGTCGCACTGCACGACCCGCTCTCGGCCGTGCTGATGGCGGTCGGGTCGCTCCTGTTCCTCGCCACGTTCGGCGTCTTCGGCTACCTGGCGGTGGGCGCGGCCGTCGACGCGGTCGTTCCCGACGTCAGCTCGGGAGCGCCGCCCCGAGCAGGTCGATAGCCTCGCTCACGTCCGGGCCGAGCGGCGAGGCGAAGACGACGCTGTCCGCGTGCTCTAAGAGCGCGTCGGTGCGCTCCGCCACTCTTTTCGGCGTCCCGGCGATGCAGAACGCGTCTATCATCGCGTCGCTCACCTGCCCGCCCGCCTCGCGGAACTCGCCGGCCGAAATAGACTGCCCTATCGCGTCGGCCAGGTCCTGGTCGAGTCCGTGGCGGTCTAACACAGGACCCGGCGCGCCGGAGGCGATGAAGGCGACGGGCATCCGGGCGGCGTCGCGGGCCGCCGCCTCCTCCTCGGCGACGGAGACGCTGGCGTAGGCCGCCAGGTCCACGGCGCTCCGGTCGCCGTCGCCTGCGCTGACCCCTTTCTCCACTTGTTCGGCGGCCCATTCCAGGTCCTTTGGGTGGGCGCCGTTGTAGAGGACGCCGTCGGCGCGCTTGGCGCCCATCCGCGTCATGTGGGGCCCCTGGGCGCCGACGTACACCGGAATCTCACCGACCTCGTAGTTCAGGCCGGCGTCGTGGGCCTCGAAGGTGCCGTCGTGGTCGACGCGCTCGCCGCGCCACAGTCGCCGGGCGACCTCGAACGTCTCCAGCACGCGCCGGAGCGGCCGGTCGTGGTCGAACCCGAGGTTGCGCAGCGTCGAGGCGTCGCCCGGACCGACGCCGAAGATTGCGCGACCCTCAGAAACCTCGTCCAGCGTCGCGACTCGCGAGGCCAGCGTCACCGGGTGGGTCTCGTAGGGATTGGCGATGCCCGGCCCGACGGCGATGGCGTCGGTCGCCTGGGCCATCGAGGACAGCGCCATAAACTGGTCGCGGTTATTGTAGTGGTGGGCGGCGAAGACCGCGTCGAAGCCGGCGGCCTCGGCGGCGACGGCGTCGGCGGTCAGCGCCGGGACTGGGCGTTCAGGGGTGAGTTCGATGGCGTACATTGGTCAGGTCTCGTCGGGGTTCGCGTCGGTCGTGGCTCCGGCGTCGGCCGCATCGCTCGCATCGGTCGGCTCCGCGTCGTAGCGCCACTCCCGCAACGCCTGGCGGACCAGGTCCTGGTCGGGGTCGCGGTAGAGGTCGTCGTGGCCGGCGTGGTCGCCGAACGCGAAGTCTCTCACGACGGCGACCGGGGTGCCGCCGTCCCCCTCGCCGGTGACCAGGTTCGCGGCGCCGGCGAGTTCGTCGACGACGGCCTGGACGGTGACGCCCATCTCCCGGCCGTCGCGATCCGACTCGCCGCGCCAGTCGCGAGCGGCGGGGATACCGGCCCACCCCAGTGCGACGGCGGCCTGGCCCTGGCGGAACGGGCGCCCCGAGGTGTCAGTGACGACGACGGCGGGTGAGTCATCCGCGGGGCTGCCGTCGCTCCCGTCGACGGCGACGCCGAGCGCGTCGGCGAGCCCCGCGTGGATCCGCTCTGCGCTCGCCGTGGGGTCTTCGGGGAGCAACAGCAGGTCGGCGTCAGGGACGTTCGAGCGGTCGATACCGGCGTTGACGGTCGTGTGGCCGAAGCGCGTGACGGCCAGCAGGAAGGGCGCGTCGAGCACGAGTTCCTCGCTCTCCGCGAGGACCGCCTGGGCGAAGCGAGGGTCCTTCTCCTCGCCAGCGAGGTCGGCGATCTGGGCCGCGATCTGCTCCGCCCGCTCGCCGGCCGGGAAATCGGCCAGGTCGGCCTGGCGGCCCTCGGCCTTGGAGACGACCGTGCTGGCCACGCAGACGACGTCGTCGGGCCGCAGGTCGACCCGCTCCCCGATCATCGCCGCCAGGTCGTCGCCGGGGCGGACCTCGGGCAGCCCCTCGACCGCGAACAGCTCCATACACCCCCTCAGTGGTGACGCGGGAAAAAGGGCCGCGATAGGGGAAAGCGACGCCAGCGGTGGCAACGCCTGCCGATAGCGACGACGGGCGCAGGTTGGCAATCTGGGCGGGGCAGGCGTAGCGGACGGAGCGACGCCGCCTACAGTTCGTGGACCGTCACGTCGACGTCGCCGTCCGCAACGTCGGCAGTCATCATCGTCGCCCGCGTCGCCGGGGAGGCACCCGTCGCGCTCCCGGGGTTCAGAATCCGGACCCCCCGATGGATCGCGTCCGTCACCTCGTGGGTGTGTCCCGAGACGGCGATGGCGCCGTCGCTGCCGTGCTGGCGCGCCGCGTTCGCCACCCGGTCCTCGTAGCCCCGTGCGGACCCGGCGCCGTGGGTGACGACGAACGACACTCCTTCGAGTTCGACCGACGCGACGGCGGGGAGGCCCACCTTCGGGTCCGTGTTCCCCTTCACGGCTGTGAGTTCGCTCGCCATCTCCCGGACGTCGGCGATGGTGCTCTCCGCGTCGAAGTCCCCGGCGTGGAGGACGTGGTCCGCCGCCTCGATCAGTTCACGAAACTCCGCTGGAATGCGCTGGGCACGAGAGGGGACGTGCGTGTCGCTGACGATGGCGACGTTCATGGATCGGTGTTTCGGACGTGTCGATAAAAGGGTCTGCACTCTCGAACGGATGTTCGTCGGGCTGTCGGTCTCACGACGAGTGATCGGTACAGGTGAGAGAGGTATCGTTTGGATGTGTTTGGGGAGACGTGACTGGCATGACCGCAAACACCTCGAAAGCCCTCGGCGCGCTCGCGCGCCCTGAGTGGGATATCCTCGCTCCTCCGTCGCTCAGATAGGGCCCGCTCAGGGCACGCGACCCCGCCTCGCCCTTTCAGTCCACCAGGAGAGCAAGCCTCCTGAGCCCTCGTTCGCTTCGCTCACGAGGACTCCAGGGACCGCATTGCTCGCGCCACGTGGGCGCTCACGTTTGACACCCCACTCCTCCCCGGATTCGGCGCGTCCGCGCCGAATCACGCTTCCTTCCGCAACCGCCCGGCCGGGAGCGGCTTTCATGCCGCGACCAGGGGCAGGGCAGGGCTGCGGTTGCGGACCTGGGGGACTGAAAGGGCGAGGCAGGCTCCGGGAACCCCGGTCCACCAAGCACCGGAGCGCAGCGAGAAGCGCAGGTGGGCCGCGGGACCGGAGCACGTCGAGGGCTTTCTGGCTGTTGTTGTCGTCGTTT
>Ga0075105_1000667_pt1 | contig 15090 bp, 7 predicted proteins | sample AntDeeMetag02WF5_FD_69800 | JGI IMG/M metagenome (GOLD analysis project Ga0075105, IMG submission 69800) | Saline lake microbial communities from Deep Lake, Antarctica - Antarctic Deep Lake Metagenome 02WF5 | ecosystem: Environmental > Aquatic > Non-marine Saline and Alkaline > Saline | place... | reverse complement strand
AGTAGGTGGTCTGATCGAAGTTCACCCTGTGCCCGCAGGCCATACACCCGGTGCCTGTGGCTTCCTGCTTCGGATCACGGAGAATGACGATTCGTTCACTGCGCTCGTCACTGGTGATTTCACGTTTCGCGATGCTGCCTGCTATCCGGGGTTTACGCCCGAAAACTATCCTGGTATCGATGCTGCGTTTCTCACTGCGGCAACGAATGAGACCTTCGAGGCAGAGATCACGGAAACGATCGGGACGCTTTCCCAGCGGGCGGGCGAGGGGTCAACGACGCTTTGCACAGCGAGTGGTCTGACGGGCGTTCACCTTGCCACACTACTTGCTGGAGTTGCAGATGAACTCGGTCGGACGCTACCCGTCGTACTGGTCGGCCAGGTCGCAAAACTGTACGAGTCACTCGACTATGACTACGACAACGTCGAAAGTATTCCGACGTTTTCGTCGCCATCAGACTGTCTCGCAGAAGGGACAGTGACGATCGCAGGCCCCGAAGTGCCAACCGAGGGCAGTAGCGCCAGTCTGTTCGAGTCGATCCAGGACGACCCGAACGCGACACTCCACCAGGTACAGGGTGGGAATACGAACGCGAAGGACGCGAGTGACGCACAGGGGACAGTCTCGTCGACGAATTTCTCGAATCATCCACCGGAATCCGTTCTCGATGAGTTTGTCGAGACGGTCGCACCCACGCACGTGATCATCGAACACCAGTACGGTCGGGCAAACGACCCATACAAAGACAAATGGAAGTCGTTCACCTGGGCGACCGGAAACAGTACGGAGCAAACCCTTCACAGGGATGGAACCGCGACTTCACCACCGTGGGTGGGAGAGGCAGCAGAGCGGCTCATCAGGAACAGTGGAGAATCACAGACAGTGCTCGACAGCAATGCTGACCTCCTTGCTGCGGTATCACCACCGTCCATCGTCCGTCGTGATACCCCCGATCTTGAGGCTGAAGGAATCGACGTTGCACAGCTAGAGAAGCGTCTCGAATCCGGACAGCTGACAGCCGAGGTCACGCCACCCCAGGCGACTGCTGAGACCGGTGACGAGGAGACAGACCGGGCTACCGTTGCTGATGGTGGGCTCCATCGGACAACTGGCCCGACTGAGATCGAGGTTTCGGTGACGCCATCTATCGCATCAGCAGATGACGAGAAGATAGATCCCAACACGCTATTCGACACTGTCCCGCCACCAGCAGTGACGCCGCTTTCTGAGGAATCAGGTTCGAACGAAAGTGAGGGAACAGTACGTACAGAGACCAACACCAGTGCAGATCACCAGGACGAGGACGCTCCAAACGATACCCACGAGCAGGAAGCTTCCGAGCAGCTGGACGAGGGTGACCCCGTCACTAGGGATGGAAAAACCGACTCCTCACCGGATCAACAGCGCCGCGACGAGGAACAGTCCACGACGGAAGAGACGGAGGGTGGGGAATACCTCACAGTGGAGATCGATCCCGTGGTTCGTGCGCTCGCGGAACGGCGGGCCGACGAGACAGCGACATCACTTAACACGGTCCTCACGGCGGCTATCGAGGAGCTTCTGAGCGCTGTCCTGCGTGGAGATGAGCCACACCCCGAATCGACAGCCATCTCGAGTGGCCCATCGCTCGCTGTCGACCTCGATCCCGCGTTCGAACAGCTCCTCGAACAGACCATGCCGACGAACTCACCGGACGTCACCGCGTTCATCACGGAAACGCTCTGTGAGGCGATTGGCGTCGACCGCGACGAGCGCGCAGTCACGATCCACAGTGTGGATACACTCGGCCCCCTCGTCGACGCCGTGGTTGCAAACGAGGACTACGCTCTCGATACGCCCGACATGGTCGTGCAGGCGGCCCTCGAAAAGCAAATCCTCGAGGAGGATGCGCGGACGAGTGGTTCGTCGTAATCATTGAGTATTCATTCGACTCATGAAAAGTCCCGTATTAGTTCATTCGAACGTGTGGTATTAATATGATAACGAGAACAGGGAGTGTATGAGCGATTCACGCGACGCCAACTCTGACTTTATTGCCGACGCTGAGCGCCACAACCAGTGGTGGGATGCCGAGCGGGCCCATATTCAGGACCTCGACACAGTGTCGGCCCTCGATCCACGATCAGATGTACTCAACTGTCTGAAGCGGATCAATGAGAAACAAACGGAGGGAGTACAGAACCTCGCATACCCAATCTACGGCCCGACCGGCATCGGCAAGACGACGCTGCTACAACAGGTCATTTCGGCAATCCTCCCGGCAGAGATAGCCGACTTCCATCCGGGGAATCGTGATCTCGACATCGTCGACAATGTCAATCCACGACAGGTCCTGTACGTACCACTCGAAGAGTCACTCTATCACCTCGAGCGACCAACCGACGCGATCGAGGAACTCGGGAGAGTTATCGACTATTTCTACTCTCACGTCGCCGCACGGACCGGCCAGAAGTACATCCTGCTCGACGATGTGGGTGCGCTCCGACTTGACGAAGAATCGAAACAGGTGCTCCTCGATCTCATCGACGACGAAACGTACCTGATTTTCACTGGGATCGTCGAGTCGGAAGTAGACCTGAAAGAAACCGTGAATAGTGAGATCCAGTTCGAATGGCCCCGGGCCATGCTCCCGATGAAGTTCATCGATACCGTCCAGCAGGGGATCTATGCCGATTCAGTACTCGCTGACAGCGATATTTCAGACGTTGTCGAATCGGAGCGATCAACCAGTCTAGATGGACAGTCCCGGATCAAGACAGCCAGAACGAAGCTGTCGGAGTCGGCGGCTATCGACGAGGGAGTCGGGGCGCTCGAAGACCTCTATTTCGACGTCTTCTCTCCCAGAGATCGTGACGGTCTCCACGACGCGGCTCGTGAATACCTCCAGCGGGGCGGGCTTTTCCAGCGGGTTGGCGACGATAGCGTCAACAACGAACTCGTCCATTCACATTTCCTGCTCTATCTTTACAAGGAACTGGCCCAGTACGAATCCATACAGCGCCCCGAGAACCTCCATCGACTTGCGTCACTTGCGGCGAGCCGCGCTGGTGAAGAACTGCGTTACACAGACGTCAGTGACCGCCTCGAGGTTGACCGACGGACGGTCGACACGTACCTGTCCCTCCTCGACGAGGGCCTCTCTGTATCAGAATCACACGATTTCTCCCTCCAGCGGCATCGGCGAACTCGATTGTATCTTCGCAATCCACGACACGTCGTGTTGCTCTCCCAGCGGCAGGAACACTTCGGCTTCGAGTCCTACGAACCCACTGGAACGCTAAATCACGAGTTCGAGTACAAACTCGCCCGGACTGTTGCCTTCGACCACGCGAAACGTCTCTCCTACGAAGTCGGGGACTCCGGTGGCGCCGATCCACCCGTCGAGTACTGTGAAACCGACGCCGGGACAGTGGACTACGTGCTCCACAACGAGGGGTTCGTCCTCCCCTTCGTGCTCTCGTATCATCCCCACACTGGTGATGCCGAAGCGATCGCGACGTCGTTCGACCCGGCGGTGGGAAAACACCCGAGAGATGATGGCGAAGAGCTCCAGGATATAGAGTACGAGGCGCCGTACAGATTCATCATCGCCGATAGCCTGCCGAACGAAGTGACGGAGTCAGAGTCGCTCGTCGTCGAGCGTAATGGCGTCCAGCTCTGCTATCTTCCGTACTGGCTCTTCCTGCTGATCTGTTGACCTGAACCAAAGATGTGAAAATTCGTCAATGATCAGGAAGATAGACCCTAGTTGGGGCACGTCAGGATTTTCGAGGAAACAGAATCATCCGATTACCCAGGCAGTGGAGATAGTCTCTGGTTCAACTCTTTTCGAAGGTGCATGAGATAACTTCGACGCGATCTAGGTTTTCCTCGAGTTCATCAATTGCAGGGGTAACAGCCATGTACTCTGACAGCGGGGTTGATTTTCTCGATTCCCCGATCGTATCCATTCCTTCATCCTCTCCAACAATACAAAGGAACGTCATCTCCCGATCTCGTTGTTTGTCTTGCGCAATTGCTCGGTGATATTTGTTCAACTGCCGCCCAATGTCTGCAGCCCGCAGGTTTGCAGACGCCCGTTTGACCTCGATGACGTAATCACCGTCGTTAGCTTGCGACTCGACGTAGATATCCGGTTTCGGCTTGTTCCGGTGATTTAGTGAGTGTTCCAATTTCACAGTATATGGCCGAATGATAGCTGTACTGAGCGCCCCGTACAGTTGTGCGGTATACCAGGATTCACGGGCACCTCCCGTATCCCCACCGCCTTTCGAAATCGCGACAGGCGTCTCTCGTAATATCGTTCGAATCTTCTGCGTTACTGTTTGAGAGCCAGGTCGAAGGACCTCGAGGCGAATATCGCGCATTGCCTCTGCATACGTGATATTTCCTTCTGCGACGTTCGTATCGATCGAATCGCGAATCCGCTTCGATAGTTCGGATATAGATCCCCCCGTTTCCCGAACATGACACCACCTGCAGCGGTCTGGGATAACCTGCAGTTCTTCTTTGGTCAGTCCTCTCAGGATTTGTAGATGGGGACTCGCCTGGGGCATGGCCAGTCAAACACGTGAATTGGCATTAACCTAGGCACTACAAGACAGGCAAGCCCTCGTAGAGTAACTAGATTCCGTTTGCAAGTCTCCCTTCTGTCTGTCACTCCTGTCATTAGTACAGTAGCAAGCCTCACCAAGGTGAATTACCAGTAGGTCGATTCAGTAACTGCCAACGCTTCTGGATCGATTGGAGATCTGGTTTCAAACGAGCAGGTCAAACTACGCCAACCACGATCGCCCAGTATAGCACATTTTGAAGTGCCTAAATTTGTATTAGTACCTTTCTGGTGGACCTAGTCAAAAGTGTTATATCCCCGGCTGCGAAATGTAGGGTGTGACGGCCCGTGGCGCCGTATCGGATCGATGGTCTCCGCTCCACTCTCGGGAGGTGCAATGGGCCATGCTGTATCGCCTGGTAGCTGTCTGGGTCAATGGCAGTCGGATGGAAACTCATGAACACAATATACGCCAACGTCGGGGACGGAACGCGACACGACATCTCGGTCGAACTCATCTCCCATCGTGAACTCGAATGCGGGGAAGGACGCGTGACGGAGCTGGTCGTTTCCGACCAGGCCGGAGAGGAATTTACAGTTCTCGTCGCACCTGATGCCAACGGACTCGGAGACTTGGCAACCGAGGCAACGTACCGCCTTTCGGGAATGCTTGGAGCTATTCCCGTCTACGACTCGGAAGCCCACGAGGCCGAATGCCCAGCGTGTACAGGAGATCTTCGCCCGGGGCAGGTCATCGATGCAACAGGACGTACGATGCTACAGGCTGCAGCGCAACTGGAACTCGATGAGACCTTCGGCATTATCGATCGCCGGACCACGGTCCACAGGGTGCGTGAGCGGGGAGCCCTCGTCGACGACTGGGACTCGATGAAAGCAGACAGACCAGTCGAGTCGCCAGACTACGTCTGTGTATCCTGCGGCAGCCACGTGAATGCGTACGAACTCCATGACGGGCGGGCTCGTACCGAGACCGGCGAGAATCAGACAGTAGATTCAGCACCGGCGCCGATGAACGACTCCATGGCGAGTCCAGAGACGGTCGGACTCGCGACTGGCGGCGCGAAAGACGCGACCAACTTCAGGGATAACGTCGAGAACGGGTACACGCCCCAACCTGAGGCTATCAGTGACGAGGGCCTGTTCTACGACTACTACTTCGAGACTGGCAATGGCGCAGAGTCGGACGCGTTGTTCGCGCCACGGTACGCAGCGGCCGTGAGCGACCACCCACTCACTGGCGATACGGAACAGTACCTCTCGGTCGGGCTGGATTCGACGCTCTCGGTCGCTGACTTCGAACGGCCCCGTCTGGAACTCGTCGCCGTCCTCGACGTGTCCGGCTCCATGAGTAGTCCGTTCGACGCATACTACTACGACGAGCAGGGGCGCAAGCAGGAGGCAGTGACCGACGCTTCGACGAAGATGGAAGCGGCGGCACAGTCGCTCTGTGCGCTCACGGAGCAGCTGGACGGCGATGATCGGCTGGGCGTCGTCCTGTACAACAGCCGGGCCCACATCGCAAAACCGATCCGGGACGTCGAAACGACGGATATGCCTGCTATACGGAGCCACATCCGTGACGTTTCCGCAGGTGGTGGGACAAACCTCGCAGACGGCTTCGAAGCTGCCGTCGACATGCTCGGTGACGGGTCACTCGACTCCGACGTCGAACGCCGGGTAGTTTTCATGACCGACATGATGCCCAACGTGGGGACGACAGGTAACCAAGAGCTCACAGGTCTCTTCGCCGATGCCGCTGCCGACGGGATACACACGACGTTCATTGGGATGGGGCTCGACGCGAACGCTGAACTAGTAGACACGCTATCGGGCATCCGCGGCGCGAACCACTACTTCGTCCACTCGGCGACGGAGTTCGAACGCCGGCTGGGTGACGAGTTCGACTACATGGTCACGCCGTTGGTGTACGACCTGAGTCTCGAACTCGAGGCGGCGGGCTACGAAATCGACGCGGTCCACGGGTCGCCGTCGGCAGATGAGGCGACTGACCAGCTCATGCACGTCGAGACACTGTTCCCGTCCGCCAAGCAGGACGGCGAAGCCCGCGGCGGCGTCGTCCTGGTCCGACTGGCACAGACAAGTCCAGAGGCCGAGCTGGAACTGGCTGCCTCCTGGACGGAGCGAGACGGTAGCGAGCACACGCAACGGGTGTCGATCGACGTCCCCGAGGAAGCGGAGGGGTTCGCACACGACGGTGTTCGAAAAGCCGTCGTACTCGCGCGGTACGTGCGAGAACTTCGCGAGTGGGCCCGGGCGGTCCACGAACGTGGAGGGGCGGCGGGCGTCGACGACTGGGCGCTATCGGACGGACGCGGCCAGCACGAACGACAGTCCGTTCCGCTAGCCGTACCCCAGAAGTACGGCACCCGTTTCGAACGGCTTCGAGAGTACGTGGAATCGGAGGCGTCCGTCCTGGAGGACGAGACGTTACAGCAGGAGGTGGGCCTCCTTACGACGCTCTGTGAGAGTCCCTCCCGGCCGAAGCATGAGGAGGTGGACTCCTGACGATGGTCCCGCTCGGTCACGACGTGTTCGACGGCCCCGTGTCCGGATCATATCGGGGTATGGGTCGGGTCACCAGCCAAAAAGTGGTGAACCACGACGGAGCGGGAGTGGGTATGCCCGTCACTGACGGTGGACTCCCGACGTCTGCAGGGATCGTACCTACAGACGCGTCGTCGTTGTCCACGTTTCTCGACGAGTACGGTTCCGCACCGGCGTTTCAGCTGACGTACAGCGACGATGACAGCGATCGAATGCGACTACTCCACGACGTCTCGATGCACGCAGTGACACTCGAACGCCCGTCGGCTGCGCCGGCGATCCAGTGTCTCCCACTCGCCCCGAGCGAGGATATGTTTACCGTCGGCGTCGTGGACGTGGAACAGCTTTCCGTGGTCGAACCACCGCCAGAGAGCTACACAGCCACGGCGTCGACACCACGGGAAGAGGCGACTGCACTGCGACGGTTAGCGGCCGTGCACCCGGATGAAGTCCGGGTGGCCTCGCTACTCGCACTGCTAGAGAACCCGAACACGGAGCGGTTCTTCCGACGGGACGCAGTGCGAGCACTACGGCGAGTGGCCTTCGAACGACCAGCGGACTGTACCCCGGCAATACCGATCCTCCGGTCGTTGTTGGTAGAAGACGGGTTCGTCGCACGTCCCGACGCCGTGATCACGATGCGAGCCATCGCTGACGACGATCCCGGGGCGATCACGCCCGCCGTCGACGAACTCCTCGCGCAACTCAACGCGACTAACGTCTCGGTCCGCCGAGAAGCGGCGAAGTGTTTCGCCGCCATCGCGGCGGAGGCTCCCGACGACGCCGTCGACGCCGTTCCCGGACTCGCGACTATCGTGGAGGGCGGTTCGGACGGCCAGGAACACGCCGTCTATGCGCTGTCACAGGTGGCGCGCGCCTATCCCGAGGCAGTAAAGCCAGTCGCCAAGACTCTCGGCGAGACTGCACTCGACGATAGGCTAGCCGATACCGTCCGTACGAACGCGATGTCCGCACTCGGGCGAGTCGTCGGTGAACACCCGAGCGTCGCGGTCAACAACGTCGACGACGTAGTGCAGTTATTTGACGCCGAGAACCACAAGTTGCGGAACAACGCGATCGCGCTCGTCGGCGACGTCGCGACGGTTCATACAGACGTCGTCGAACCACACACCGACGCGATCGTCGAGTTGCTGACTACCGACGATGATTTTACGCGGATCAACGCGAGCGGAACACTCAGCCGCGTCGCCGAGGACTTCCCGGCCTCCGTCGAGCCTGCGATGCCGACGTTCGTCGACTTGTTGGAGGATGACTCCGCCACGGTCCGCGAGAACGCGTGCTGGGTCCTCGGTCACATCTACGCCGAAGAGGCCGTCGCTACGCTAGAAGAGCGAGTGCGCGACGACGAGGATCCAGAGGTCCGTAACCGAGCGGAGTGGGCACTCGCACAACTGGATAGACCATGAATCTCGATAACTGGGAGCACAGCTATATGAGAGAGAAATCACCAAATCGAACTCGAGAACATGTCGAAAGTAACCTGAAAATGTTGCGGAGCGCGAATCGATTCAGGAACCCATCTCTGTGGAATGTGCCAGGAAGAGGGCTGCTCTGTCTTCAGCAAGCGTTGCGGAATGTGAGCGTGCGCTGGGCCGCCACGAGTGAAAATTCGAGAGCTAATAAACCTCAGTAGCCACTAATGTCATTGATACCTTGTTTCGAATGTGGATCTAGTGTCGCCTCGGTCGAGGAATTCAACGAGCACCTCTGGCATGTACACGCGCCGGATGATGAGTCGTGCCCGCACTGTGACCGGCCGATAACGCAGGGAAATTTCCCCAACCACTACCAGTGTCTCTTCGATGTTGACCAGCTAGGGTTACTTTCGCCCGAGTCACCACTGCTCTGTCCCGTCTGTGGTCGAGAGTTTGCCACGGTTGAGTCGCTAGAGTCACACCTCGACCGTCATTCCCGCGTGGAGCGACTGCAGGTGTTGGGCGACTCGGGCGGCTGTGCGACCTGTGGCGACGTGATTTCGGTCGATACGCTCGGCGCTCATCTCGACTGTTTCGATGACCTGTCGCCGACGACCTCAGAACCAGACGGTGAATTTCAGTGCCCCGCGGAATCCTGTAATCTTGGATATGAAACGGACGGAGAGGCGTTGTATCACATCTGGAATTCCCACTTCGACGGGAACGGAGTCCGTGGACAGTGCTCAGGATGTAATAGTTCAGTCTGGTACGGAGAGCTACAAGCACATCTCGGATGTGTAGATGACTTCGGAGCGAAAGAGGCGAGCCAACTTCTCTCACAGGGAAAGGACTGCGTGATCTGCGGGCATTCGAGTTTCAGCGCAGCGATTGTCCACAGTCACTATCACCAGAGCCACGTCCCCTCGAATGGGCAGTGCCCTGGCTGTGGTGATTCATTTAGTGAAGACGCGGGTAAAGACGTGCTCGACCACGTTCTCTGCCTTGCAGACGTGGCCGGCGAACTTCCCCTCGACCGCGTGGATGAAACCTGGTATTGTCCTGCTTGTCAAAACGTCCAGTCGACGAAGAATGGGCTTGTGGACCACCTGGCTAACGAACACGTGAGCGAGCTGCGAGGAGAGACGTCTTGTCGGGTCTGCGACGACGCGATTGGTTCCGTTGACTCACACATGGAATGTCTCGTGAACGCGGCGTCGCCGCCTGGGAGGGCGAGAGAAAGTGAGCGAGAAGTACGAACACATTCTCCCGTCGACTCTCACTCCCGTGGTGAGTACTTCGACGAGCTGCAGGAATTCGTCGAGATGGAGAAAGCGACTGCTCGGGAGGAAGCCTGGGAACAATACACTGAGCAACCACTCGCGACGGTGTTGGGAAAACGGTCCTCGATTCAGGAGCTAGTGCACGTCGGGTCGCCATACCATCCGGAGTTCGACCATCAGCTAAGCTATCAGATTCCGGCCGAAGCAGATCGTGACAATCCGCGAAATATCGTCGACGAGTACGGGATTTTCCCTGGGAACGAAGTAATCCTCGGTGGGGGTTCAGGAAGTCAGCTTCCGCGGGCCGCCGTCGTAACCTTTGTCGATAGTCCAACTATCGGATTCGCCCTTCGGTCGGCAGATGCCCAAGTCAACAAACAGGTGATGCAGGAATTGAGCAGGGATGATACAGATTACCACTGCGTCGAGCTCATCAACCCGACGCCCTTCGAACGGGTGAGCGAGGCCATCGGGCAGGTGAACTCTCGAAGCGAGCTTCGGAACCTCGTCTTGGGAAACGCATCGTTCACCGAACAGCCAGTGTCACTGTCCGACGCCGTCATCGACGACCTCAACGAATACCAGAAACACGCTGTCGAGCGAGCACTCGGGACGGAGCAATTCCTCTGCATTCATGGCCCGCCAGGCACCGGGAAGACACGGACATTGACGCGCCTGATTCGACTTGCGATCGCACGTGGGGAGCGCGTCCTCGCGACTTCCCATTCGAACCAGGCGGTCGATAACCTGCTCGCTGGAACAAGTACGCCCGAGTCGCCAGATCCAGATTCGTTACACTACGTTTCGCACCCGGCGGGTTCGGATCGGGCGCTCCCCTATGGGCTTCAGAAGAAACTCGAGGAGAATCCCGAGGACGATGAACTTCAGGCGCAGGCGGATTCTCTGCTGAATCGTCCCCAGGAGATCGCCGTCGCTCGTGTTGGCGACAACACGTCGAGTGACGTCGTTCGGAATCAGTACGTCGGGGGAGACGTCCAAGAGGCCGATCTCGTCACGGGGACGATGAGCGCACTTGCGGACCTGGATGTAACCGACTCGTTCGACATGGTCGTCATCGACGAAGCGGCACAGGCGGCACAACCCTCTACGTTCATCCCCCTCCTTCGTGGGTCTCGCGTTGTCCTCGCCGGGGACCATCTCCAGTTGCCACCGTACGCCGCCGACGAGCAGGCAAAGGAAGAGGAGATGCACGTCTCCCTGTTCGAACACCTCCTGACGACGTACGGGACTGAGACGTCAGTCATGCTCCAACGGCAGTACCGGATGAACGAGGAGATCGCTGCGTTCCCCGGAGAGCACATCTATGACGGAAAGCTGGAGACCGGAGAAGAGAATCGAACATGGACAGTTGGGGATTTGAAGCCAATCATGGCCGTCGACGTCGAAGGCGATGAACAGACTGACGACGTGACGAAATCCAAAAAGAATCCGACGGAAGCCCAAATCGTCGCTGACCACGTGAAGCTACTCCAGATGCAAGACGTCCCGCTGAAAGACATCGGCGTGATTACGCCCTACGCTGCACAGATTGGCGAGATACGAAGCGCCGTCAATGAAGAAATCGGACACCTCGGTGGGCTCAAAATCGATACCATCGACTCGTTCCAGGGGTCTGAGCGAGAAGCGATCATCATCTCCTTCGTTCGGAGCAATTCAGGGAATCACTCCGGGTTTCTTTCCCTCCCAGAGGAAGGCAAGCGACGGCTGAACGTCGCGATGACGCGGGCGAAGAAACGGCTCGTGTTGATCGGTGACTGGAACACGCTCGGCACTGCGGCCGGGTACGAAGACGCTGACTCGACGTCAGAGTTGTATGCGACGCTGTACTCAATGTTGAACGCACAGGACCGGGTGAAGGAGATCAATACTCAGACTTTCGCTGATTAGAGACTCGTTTTGACGAGATTGAAGCACCACCTACATGAACTAAGAATATCCTGCTCTTCTGGATTGGTATGAGCTCTCAAGTGGCCGTGAGCATCTTGGATTATAACAAGCATGTCCTGAGGAAACTGCGGAGTGTAGATACATGGAAGAATCATTCAAGAAACGAGACTTTCCTACCTATCAGCGCCACGCTACTGCTAAGGAGGGTAAGCGGCCAGAGATATACCAAGTCTACGTCGTCAGCGGTCAAATGAGCGCGAGTCGGGATACGGTGAATAAACCCTACGAGGGGTGTCGCACTTCTCACTCTGTCCCTCTCAGCCAATCGTCATAGTGTGGAATCACAGAAGGCACCTCGATCAAAACGTCATCCATCAAACCGCTAGGTAAAAATTTAACCGTTTGTATTAGAGTCACAATGCCATGGTCCCCTGGCGGATTTACCAGGAAATCGCTGGCGAACTCGATGTCCCTCCCGAAACGATGCACCTCGTCAACGTGCTCGCCGACGGTGGTTATCTCGTCGAGCATCAGCCACCGTATCTGAACTACGATCTCCCTGACTTCGGTACCCAGGTCACGTGGCTCGACAAACATCCGACGCGAGGGATCTCATTTTGTAGAGAGCGCTACGGTCAAGAGGCTGCGGTCGCAGCGACAATTCACGCTGTCGGATTAGAGGTCGCTTCCCGCACAGAGGGAGATATGGCGACTGGCTTCGCAATCCTTGGGAAACACATAGACGACTTCCTCCAGGAGATATCCCGGCGCGACATCGCCGCCGAAGTCGAGCAAGTCCGGTCGTATTTCGACATCAACACCCTAGAACTCAAGCGAATCGAGGACGCACACACCAGCGAGGAACCGCTACACGAGTATTGTGATTACTGCGGTTCAGAGCTCGAAACCACATTCAGTTATCGTTGTGGGAGCTGTGGCACGCGGTTTCCCGGCTGGTCCGAGCTCGCTTTCGCAGAGGCGGAAGAACAGAGTAACTCCAAGTGGCGCGAGCAACTCGACGTCACTGTCCAGAGCCAGAATACCGAAAAGAAGTTCCTCGTTCTCCGATCGAAAACATCTCTGCCTGGATGGATCGAAGAAGGCGGGCAAATCGGACAGATCATCGACGGCAGCCTTCGTGACATGGGTCGCGTCGTGAACATCGATAACCGAGATATTCAGGTCGATTACTGGGGTGGTATCGCAAATAGCCTCGAACCAGGCCATGAGATAACGGTCTGTAGCTCCGAATCCATGATCGCAACGACCCAGCAGATCGGGTTGTTACACGAACTTCGCCGTGATTTTGCAGGCTGGCAAAACGAGGCCAACCCTGACCCGACGGAAGCGAAGCTCGCGGTCAACGGTCCGCAGCTGTTCGACACGTTAGATCAGTCGACGATTGATCGGCCGACACCCGCCGAGCTTGACGACACTCAGAGCCTCGATGAAGAATTCAAATTGGACGATTCACAGCAGACTGTGCTGGCCGACATCCTCGGCCTCGACGACGGCGACCTCTCACTGGTCGTCGGCCCGCCTGGCTCGGGGAAGACAGAAGTCATCGCCAAAGCTGCCCACGAACTCGCTAATCGCGGAGAATCAGTACTCGTTACGTCGCACACCAACATTGCAGTCGATAACGTCATCGAGAAGCTCAGCCACCAGGACGCCCACCAGCTCGTCCGTGCCGGCCGACCGGAGAAAATGTCGAAGGGGACGTCCGAAGTAATGCTCTCGAAAGTCATCGACGAGAGCGACGACGACTCCGTGTCAGAGTTACTGACAAAAGTCGAGGAACTCAAATCAGAGATCAGCAACTTGGCGCCCCAATTACAGCACGACCAAGAGCAGTACGAGGTGCTGCAACAGGCCGCCGAAACCGGACCTGTAAGTACCACGCACATGGGAGAGGCCGAGGACGAGATCAATGAGAAGCAAGCCAAGCTCTCTAAAACCCAGCGGAAAATTCAGGAGCTCCAGTCGGAAGCCGAGGCAGTCTCAATCGAGAACGCAGATATTACCGGTGCGACGATTATCCGCTCTCAGCTCGGTGGTCTCGCTCAGGTCCAGTTCGATACGGTCATCATCGACGAAGCCAGTCAGATACCCGTCCCACTTGGCCTTCTCGGCATGATCAACGCGAAGAAATGGGTTGTCGTCGGCGACCACCACCAACTCCAACCCGTACTCAAAACACTCTCTACGGGCGACGGCAGTCCACCTGACGACGCCTCCATCTTCTCGTTTCTCCGTAACCGATACGACATCGATCAATGGCTCGATTACCACTACCGGAGCCACGCTGACATCATCAGCTTCTCCCAAGAACACATCTATGACGGAAACCTCACCATCGACGAATCCTGTCCTAGCGGGTTCGAATGGGACCCCTCGGACAATCTCGATTCCAAAGTCGAGGCCGTCTGTGACGGTCCACCCGTGACGTTCGTGGACGTCGCCGGCGAGCAATCCTGGCGCAAACGCTTCAGCGGGTCCGTCAACACCACGGAAGTCGAGGTCGTCGCTGACCTCGTCACTCATCTCGTTGAGAAGCACGGTGTCCCCGAATCCGAACTCGGTATCATCACGCCCTACAGGGGCCAACGAACCCTGATCAGCGACGAACTCACGGACTACGGTGACGTGGAAGTCTCGACCGTCGACGGGTTCCAAGGCCGCGAGCGCGAGACGATCATCTTCAGCGCTGTCAACACCGAGAAGTACGGCCTGCAATTCGCAGGGAACGAGAATCGATTCAACGTCGCCTGCACCAGGCCGAAAGACCAGTTCATCATGGTCGGAAACAAGACCGCGATTAAAGAGGAAGCACCGTTGAAGAACACGCTCAGCGCATTCATCAGATACGCTAGTAAGCACGGCGGTGTTTTCAACTGGGACAGGGGCATCTGGGTCGACGGCATAGATTCAGCTGACTTGCCCTCGCCTGTCTCAGGTGATCAGTCGAACGTCGTCGAACCCTCGACTGGTCAGTCCGTCGGCTCGCATAGTCCGACGAATAGTAATGAAGACACGAAGAACAACTCTGGCAGTAACTCGACTCTCACCGATTCCATAGACCCGCAACTCCGCTCCCGAGTCAAAGATATCGTACAGTTAGCACCAACATCAAATAGCGAATTGGCCGATGCGTGGGGATTACAGAACGGCAAAGAGGCCAACCAGATCCTCAACTCGGACCTCGACGAATATTCAGTACTTCACAAAGCCGCTTAGTTAGAACGTCTGCTTGCTGAAGGTGTGTCTAAAACCAAACAAGCAGACGGTGAGATCCACGAGGACCAGCTTCTTAACTTTCTCGTCAAC
>Ga0075105_1000658_pt1 | contig 15313 bp, 11 predicted proteins | sample AntDeeMetag02WF5_FD_69800 | JGI IMG/M metagenome (GOLD analysis project Ga0075105, IMG submission 69800) | Saline lake microbial communities from Deep Lake, Antarctica - Antarctic Deep Lake Metagenome 02WF5 | ecosystem: Environmental > Aquatic > Non-marine Saline and Alkaline > Saline | place... | reverse complement strand
CGGGCTGGACGACGGCCGCGAGGTGGCCCTGGGCTCGGACCCGACGTTCGTCGACACCGACGACGACGGGCTCGACGACGCGCGTGAGGTGGCGCTCGGAACCGACCCGGCCGCCGTCGACACGGACGGGGACGGTCTCGCGGACGCTCGCGAAGTCGACTCGACAGGCATGAACGTGACAGTGGCCGACACGGACGGTGACGGGCTGGACGACGGCGAAGAGGTCGACGGCCCCACCGACCCCACCGACCCGGACACGGACGGCGACGGCCTCTCCGACGGCCGGGAGGCGGAACTCGGCACCGACCCGACCGCCGTCGACACGGACGGCGACGGCCTCACCGACGGCGAGGAAGTCGCCGGCAAGACGGGGGCGGGCGTAGCCATCCCGGACGCCGACCCGATGCGGATGGACCTGTACATCCAGGTGTACACCGACGCGGCCTCGGCGGGCCCTTCCTCCTACGACGCCATCGAGGACGACTGGGCCGAGATGCCGGTCCCCAACCCCGACGGGTCGACGGGTATCACGCTCCACGTCGACGACCAGGGCACGGTCGAACAGTCGCTCACGTTCGACGGCTCCAGCAGTTCATTCCGCGGGCTGGTCGAGGATGGGAAGACACGCGCGGGCCAGGCGTACGGCCCCTATCGCGTCGTCATGTTCGTCGAGTTCGACGCCGGCCGCTACGTCGGCATGGGTCGGGTCGGGGGCCACTTCTCAATCGTCAACGGCGACCGGCCGGACCTGAAACAACGCAAGACGATGAACCACGAACTCCTCCACAACGTCGTCGGCCGCATCGAGGCCGACGGCAGGTGTGCGGACGACCCCGCCCACTACTGCGAGGGCGGCTGGCTCGAACCGACGACCAACAGCGAGCAGTACCTGCCCGAGGCCATCGGCGAGGAGATAGCCGAGAACGGGTTCGCGGAGTGACGGAGGCGTGCCCGGAACGAACGGACCCTACCCGTCGAGTTCGACGGGGAGGTCCGTCCGGCGCAGAGAGTAGTGTGGCGGATCGAACGCGGTGACGAGCGCGTGAACCTCGACGCCGGCGTCGCTGACCCGGGCCAGCAGGTCCGCGAACTCGGGGTCGACTTCGCGGAATGGGCGGAGGCTCTCGACGTCGGGCCGCTGGACGACGAACGCGAGGTGGGCCTCGGTGCTCTCGTCCAATAGCGATTCCAGACTCCGGAGGTGACGCCGCCCCCGTTCGGTCTGCCGGTCGGGGAACTTGACGACTCCATTTTCGACGTGCGTGGCCGATTTCACTTCGACGAACGCCTCGCGAGAGCCGTCGCCGGTCGCGAGGTGGAAGTCGGCGCGGCCGTGGTCCGGGAGCGCGGGTTCCCGGGTGACCTCGCCGGCCCACTCGAACTGCGGGAGGTGACCGCCGTCGAGCGCGCCGGCGAATAGGTCGTTGGCGAGCGCGGCCCGGAGGCTGACGTGGACCGGCCCGCCGTCTTCGCCCGGCCCGCTGACGTCGGCAGCGCCTGGGACGCGAATCGCGATGGCGTCGTAGTCCGTCGCCCGCTCCGGATCGTCGACGGGTTCGCACAGGACCTCGTAGCCCGGCACCAGAATGTCCCGGAGTGCGCCGGGGTCGCCGAGGAACGCCCGCCCGACCTCGTCGCCGAAATCGACGCGTATCACGAAGCGGTTGACCCGCTCGACGAACTCGCCGGTCACCGGGTCCGCTTCACGGGTCAGGAGCCGTTCGTTCATCGCGAGTCCGTCCTCGCGTCCGACGATGTCTCTCGCCATTCAAGTTTTTCGACCCGCGTCGCGAGCGCGAGGAAGGTGGCCAGCACGGTCAGGAAGACGGCCGCCGCCGCTCCCAGATTGTGGGCCTGTGAGGCGTGGTCGAACGCCATCCCGGTCCACTCTGCGGCGACGGTGGTGTGGTGCGGGTCGCCGACGAGCGGGACGAAGTAGTCGACGACGTCGTTCCAGAGGTACCACCCGACGGCCAGTGCCACGGCGCCGACTGGGAAGTCGCTGTAGCGGTGGATCAGGAACGCCTCGACGGCCATCGCGGCGTGGCTCCAGACGAGGAAGTGATACATCCACAGCGGCGTGTCACCGAGGCCGTTGATCACCAACTGGACACACGGCGTCCACAGACCGAGCTTGATACAGCCGAAGAAGGCCAGCGCGTGGAGCCACTCCGCGTTCCACCCGCGCTTCCAGGCGATGAGCGAGAGCGCGATGAACAGCGTCGCCACCGGGCTGTCCGGGACGAACGGCCACATCACCGTCGGCGTCCGGGCGAACTGGCTGACGAAGAGCGGGTCCGAGAGCGGCAGCGGGTGGAAGCCGTAGTACCAGAACCCGAACAGCGTCCCCAGCAGGTTGACGATAGCGATGGGATAGGCGAGCCGGAGGCCCATGTCCTCCAGCCACCCCGGGAGGGGCGCGACGTAGCGTGGGAGGTCTTCGGCTTCCGGGAGTGGGGCGTCGAAATACCGGGCGACGAGTCCTTCGAGCCGGCGACCCGCGTCCTCGATGGCTGCCATGTGACGGTGCTTGGCTCGCGGCAGGAAAACGATAGCGGTGTCTCGGGATGGAGGGTGAGGGCCTGGATGTTACTACCGGATGGAGGTACTCGGACTGCTCGATAGCAGTTATAGCTCTACTGCAAACACCTCGAAAGCCCACGGCGCGCTCGCGGCCGCTCAGCGGGATACCCTCACTGCGTTCGGGTAGGGCCCGCTGAGCGACTGCCCTTCGGCGCGACCGCACCTTGCCCTTTCATTCCACCAGTTACAGCCCCGCTCGCGTGATGAAACGCGCTCGCGGTTGGACCACCGTCAGAGCGGAGCTTTGACGAGGCTTCGCTCGCCAAGACACCATCCTTCCCCGAACCCGCCGCGTCCGCGGCGGGTCACGCTTCCTGACCGCCTGGCACGGTCGGGAGTGGAGCGGTCGCGAAGCGACCGCGGTAGCTCGAACGGCGCCAGCCGTGAGAGCGAGTGGCGCGACAATGTCGCGCCCTCGCGACCAGGGGAAGGGCAGGGCTGCGGTGCTGTGCTGACCTGGTGGACTGAAAGGGCGATGCGCGCTCCGGGAACCCCGGACCTTCAAGCACCGCAGCGCAGCGAGGAGCGCAGGAGGTCCGCGGGATTCTCGTGAGCGGAGCGAACGAGAGCTCGAAAGACGAGTGGAGCGAGTCTTTCGGTGCCGGAGCGCGCCGAGGGCTTTGTGGGTGTTGGCGGTCCCGATTCTGTCTCTTGAGAGCTCGCCGAGGGCTTTCGACGTGTTTGCGGTTGAGGTAGTGATTGCTAGCGAACGGTGCAAAAGATTTGCTTCCCGGCGTATCAATCCGTCCCCACCCTTCCCACCCACATAAACCGCCGTTGCGAGAAGGACACGCGTTAAGTGACCCCGCATCCAATCTTCGCCAATGACGGAAACCGATCTCGAAGAGCTCAAGCGCGGGACCGAACTGGTCAAGCGCGGCTTCGCGAAGATGCAGAAGGGCGGCGTCATCATGGACGTCGTGAACCGGGAGCAGGCCCGCATCGCCGAGGACACCGGCGCGGTCGCGGTCATGTCCCTGGAGGCGGTGCCGGCCGACATCCGCAAGCGCGGCGGCGTCGCGCGGATGGCCGACCCGGCGGACGTCGAGGAGATCATCGACGAGGTGTCCATCCCGGTGATGGGCAAGTCCCGCATCGGGCACACGAAGGAGGCCCAGATTCTCGAAGCGGTCGGCGTCGACATGGTCGACGAGTCCGAGGTGCTCACGCCCGCGGACGACAAGTACCACATCGATAAGCGCGACTTCACCTCACCGTTCGTTTGCGGCGCGCGCAACCTCGGTGAGGCCCTGCGCCGCATCGACGAGGGCGCGGCGATGATCCGGACCAAGGGCGAGGCCGGCACCGGCGACGTCAACCAGGCCGTCCACCACCAGCGCACCATCAAGGGCGCCATCCGCGAACTCCAGGGCAAGACGTTCGAGGAGCGCGAGCGCTGGGCCCGCGAGAACGAGGCCCCCGCTGAACTCGTCCACGAGACGGCCGAGATGGGCCGCCTCCCGGTCGTGAACTTCGCCGCCGGCGGCATCGCGACGCCCGCCGACGCGGCGCTGATGATGCACCACGGCTGCGACGGCATCTTCGTCGGGTCGGGTATCTTCGGCGCCGAGGACCCCGAGGCGATGGGCACCGCAATTGTCGAAGCGGTGAACAACTGGGACGCCCCCGAGAGGCTGGCCGAGATCAGTTCGAACATCGGCCAGGGGATGAAAGGCGACGCGAACGCGGACCTGCCCGAGGAAGAGAAGATGCAGGGTCGCGGCGTCTGAACTGCGCGTAACGCGCCCCGTCACCTGATTCTTTGGACCCGATAGATACTCACCAACGGCACGAAACGAGAGCGAGATAGCGTTGTCGCACTAGTATTCTATTCTTCCCGGCGATTGGCGAATCGACTGATGGACGTAGTGTGCCTATGGAACGGGTGGTTCTTTCGAGGTGTCCCTGAAAGAAAGAGAGACAGCAAGAACCCGAAAGCCCTCGGCGGGCTCCGGTCCCGGGGCTTGCTGTCGTTCGAAAATCGAAGATTTTCGTGATGACGAGAGAGCGAAGCTCTCTCGAACCACGCTCCTCACTCCGTTCCGGTGCTTACTGCGCCCGGGTTCCCGGAGCCCGCCTCGCCCTTTCAGTCCTCCAGGACCGCAACAGCAGGCCCTGCCCTTCCCCTGGTCGCGCGATGAAACGCGCTCCCGGCCGACCGCCGCGCGGTTGCGGAGGGAAGCGTGATTCGGCCCGTCCGCGCCGAATCCGGGGAGGAGTGGGGAGTTAATCGCGAGCGCCCACGTGGCGCGAGCAACGCGGTCCTGGAGGACTGAAAGGGCGAGGTGCGGTCGCGCCGCCAGGGCAGTGACTGAGCGGCCACTATCCGAGCGACGAAGGAGCGAGAATATGCCGCTCAGTGACCACGAGCGCGCCGAGGGCTTTCGAGGAGTTTGCGGTAGCGTCAGTCACGACCCTCTGGCCACATCCAAACGATAGCTACACTCCCTGTATCGAATGCCTCACGGCCGAGCGAGTAGCGGGCGTGAGAACGGTCTATATGTCTAAATCCACCATTAAATACCGCCAGATGTCATTTAATACCAGAAAATACCGCTTACCACTCACCCAGCAGCGAGCACGTCGTCGATCCGGTCTTCGAGTGCGTCTATCTCCTCGTGTAGCTCCGCGGCCTCTTCGTCTTCCAGCTCGACCAGCCTGTCTTTCAACCCCTGCAACCGCGAGCGCTTGGCATCGCTCTCGGTGCCGGTCTTCTGGACGTAGTACTGCTCGTGGGTGTCGTAGACGTCGCCCTCGCCGACCTCGGTCGTGGCCAGCACCACGTCGAGTTTGTCCTGATCGACGCCGAGGACCCACTCGCGCGGGACGCCGGCCTCGTCCAGTGCGTCGAGCACCACGTCGTCGTCTTTCAGGGTGTGGCGCTCCCGCCGTGTTCGAGACACCGTCCCGTACTGGCCGTGCAACTGCCCGTCGGGGCCCACCTCGTCCAGCAGGTCGCCACCGACGTCGCGTCGGAGTTCGTCGGCGCCCCACTGGACGTCCGAGACGAGGACGTACAGGTCGACCAGGTCCTCGGGCGGCAACTCGGCGAGGGCGGCGACGTCGTGCCGTTCGAGGAAGTCGGCGACGAGGAGTGCGTCGTCGTGGACCTCCTCCGGCGGGCGGCGGACGTCCCAGCGCGAGCGGACGAACGGGCTCTCGACGGGAGTGTCGTCCGCATCGACCCGCTGGAGTGTCCCGGCTCCTGCTCCCGCCCCCGCGACGGCGTACTGCGAGGCCAGACTGAGGGCGGTGACGTACGGCCCGACGCCGGGCGGGAGCGAGGTGAGTTCCAGGCCCTCGTCGTCGACAGATTCAGCGAGGACGTCGAACTGGTCCCGTCGGAGGTCCCGGCTCCCGCCGTCGATGAACCGCACAACGATCTGATCGGCGTCTGTGCGCTCGACGACGAACACGCGCTCGTCGCCGGGCGTGACGAGCACCTCGTCGGGGTCGAGCGACTCGCACCGTTCGCGGACGGACTGCCACGTCGTATCGGTCGTCATGGCCGTCCATTGGATCGCCGCGCGGTTAACGTATAGGTGGGCTGTCAATAGTCGGCGGAGATCGACGGATGGCGGGGGAACGTACACGAAAGTAACGCCCAAGTTCTCCGAGGCGAGAGTGAGGTGCATGCAAGCGACGGCGACGGAGAACGAGACGACCGGTGGGTCCGCGACGGGGGACGGGCTCGTCGAGGTCGCCACGGGATTCCAGCGGTTCCTGGAGGGACTCGTCGCGTCCGAGGGCCGCCTCGCCGCCAGCCTCGTGCTCGCGGGGGCGCTCGTCATCGGCATCTTCGTTCTGCCCGTCGTCGCTGGCCGCGTTCGCGTCATCCTCGCAGCGACGGGACAGACCGAACGGGTCGCGCGCGGCGTCGAACGGGCCACCCAGTACGTCCCGACCAGTTTCGCCGGGCTACTCCTCCGGACCGCCCAGCTGACGGTGCTGGTCGCCGTCGTCACGTCGTTCCTCGTCGTCTGGGGGCTGGTCGATCTCTCGACGACAGCCGACGATCTCCGGACTGCTGTCGGTCCCAACCTGTACGACGCGGTCAAGACGGTCCTGATCGTCGCCATCGCCTTCGTCGCCTCGGACCAGCTCCAGCGGTTCATCGCGGAGGTCAACCGGCGCGTCAACAGTATGACCGAACACCAGGAAGAAATCCTCCTCCGCGTCGGCCAGGTGGCGATATTCGTCACCCTGGGCGCGACTATCCTGGCGGTGTGGGAAGTCAACATCGGCGGCCTCCTCGTTGGGGCGGGCTTTCTCGGCATCGTCGTCGGCTTCGCCGCGCGCCAGACGCTCGGCTCGCTCATCGCCGGCTTCGTCCTGATGTTCTCGCGCCCGTTCACCATCGGCGACTGGGTGGAAATCGGCGACAACCAGGGCGTCGTCACCGACATCACCATCTTCAACACGCGCCTGGAGAACTTCGACGGTGAGTTCATCGTCATCCCCAACGACCAGGTGAGCGACCGCTCCGTCACGAACCGGAGCCGGAAGGGACTGCTCCGGCTCCGTACCGACGTCGGCGTCGACTACGAGGCGGACGTCGAGACGGCCAGAGCGGTCGCCCTCGACGCGATGGAGGACGTCGACGCCGTGGTGACGTCGCCCCAGCCCCAGGTCGTCCCCAAGGGGTTCGGTGATTCGGCCATCCTCCTCGAACTCCGCTACTGGATCGACCACCCGTCGCCGCCCCGGAAATGGCGCGCCGTCTCGGCCGTCGTCACCGCCGTGAAGGCGGCCTTCGACGACGCAGGGATCACTATCCCGTACCCCCAGCGGACTGTCTCCGGGCGCGAGGAGGCGTCCCTCGACGCGGATGGCCAGCGCTCGAATATCGACGGTGACGCGGCCAGCGGCCAGGTCGGTGAGTCCACACCGGGCGACGCGGACGACTAGTCCGCCAGCCCGGTAACGACGAGTCCGGCGCCGAGTAACCAGGTCCCGGCGAGCACGCCGAGCACGGCGACGTGGAGGAGCCACCCGACGCCGCCACCGGTAGCGAGGGGGCCGCCCGTCGCCGCGATGGCCGAATCGAGTCCGGTGCTGACCGAGGGTGCGTCCGCGAGTACGAGGAGAAACGTGACGAGCGCGAGCGGCGCCGCCGTCAGCGCCACGACGACGCCCGCCCGCGTCAGCAACCGACCGGCCGTCGCGAGGCTCATCAGCGCCCCGCGAGACCCCGTTTCGAACTCCGGCCGGATGCGTGGCATGGCAACACGTAACGCCCCACCGGTTATAAGTGTCACTTACCGAGGTGGTTCGATCAGGAGCGGGGTCAGGGCTGCGCGCCGAGCGTGGGCGAGGAGCGGTCGAACCCGGAAGCCGGCGCGGCGGGCCTACGACTCGTCGTAGATGGACGCCCCGTTGCCGATGCGCGTCTGGTACACCGTCGCGTCGGCGCCGGTGTCGTCGAAGGCGTCGAGCATCGCGGTGCCGATGGCGCGCTGGTCGCGCTCGTCACAGGCGGCGATGACCGCCGGGCCGGCGCCGCTGATGGTGACGCCCGTCGCGCCGGCGTCGAACGCTGCCTCGCGGACCGATTCGTAGCCGTCGATGAGTTTCGCGCGGGCGGGCGTGACGACGGTGTCCTCCATCCCCCGGCCCACGAGTTCGGGGTCGTCGCGGTGCATCCCGGTGGTCAGCGTCGCCGCGTTGCCGACGTTCTCGACCAGCTGGGAGACGCGGGCGCCGTCGGGGACGACGCCGCGGGCGTCTCGCGTCGAGACGACGATGTCGGGGAGACAGGCTACCAGCGGGATGTCCGCCGACACCTTCGTGACGCCCTCGGGCGTGGCGATGGTGAACCCGCCCATGATCGATGGCGCGACGTTGTCGTCGTGGGCGTCGCCGGAGACGACGGCCTCGCCCTTGGCGGCGATGGGCACCAGTTCCTCGCGCGAGTGGCCCCGGTCGTACAGCCGGTTGAGCGCGACGGCGGCCGCGGCCGCGCTGGCGGCCGAGGAGCCGAGGCCCGACGCCGGACGGATGCCCTTGTCTATCTGGATGTGCGCGGGCGCGTCCAGAGCCTCGGCGACGGCGCCGACGGTGTTCTTCTCGGGGTCTTCGGGGATGAACTGGCTCCCCGCCCCGGTGACGTCGATGGTGGTCCGGTCGGCCTTCTCGACGCGGACGACGTCGGCCGGGCGTTCGAGGGCGACGCCGAACACGTCGAAGCCGCTCCCGAGATTGGCACTCGTCGCCGGCGCCCGGACGGTCAGCATACCTCGCAGTTTTCCCAGTGCCGGCAAAAAGGTAGCGGACCGTGGCGGTCCTCCGACGGCTCGGATCGTCGCGACGACGGGCTGGCTCGTCCGTCGCATGTGGCTTCCTCGCCAGTCTCAGGCGTGAAAATTCGCCCGGAAGCACTAAGCCAGCGTCTGGCAATCAGGTGGTATACCGACCGCTATGGGTGCACACACGCTGACACTCGTCGCCGCCGGCAGCCTCGCAGGCGCGTCCGTCGGCCTGGCGATGGCTGCATTCGCCTGGAACAACCGCGAGCGGCCCGCAGCGACGCAGTTCGCCCTGCTCATGCTCGCCGTGGCCGGCTGGTGTGTCTTCGCCGCCGCCCAGATGCTCGCCGCGACGACGGCGGAGGCGTACCTGTTCGACCGGCTCGTCCGGGCTTCGTCGACGCACGTCCCGCCGCTCGCGCTCACGTTCGTCCTGGCCTACGCGGGCCACGAGGAGTGGCTCACGCCGAAGTGGCTCGCGCTCCTCTGGGCGTATCCCGCGATCTACACCCTCCTTTCGCTGACTGCCCCGTTCCACGGGCTCGCCACCGGGCCAGCCGCGGTGACGTTCCAGACGGTCGCCGGCGTGACGGCGCCCGTCGTGCCGGTGGGCCCCGCCAAGGCCGTCCACCTCGCGTTCGCCTACGTCGTCATGGTGCTGGTCTACCTCGTCCTCTTTCGGCTCCTCCGCCGGACCCGGGCAGCCCACCGGGGCCAGGCGGTGGCCGTCGTCGTCGGGTCGCTCTCCCCGTTCCTCGCGAACGTCGCGTTCTACACCGGTCTCCTGTCCCATCCGGGGCTCGATCCGACCCCGATGACGTTCGTTCTCAGCGGGGGCGTCATCGGCTGGGGGCTGTTCAGGTACAACTTCCTGTCCGTCACGCCGCTCGCGAGCGACGTGCTGATCGCCGGGCTGCCCGACCCAGTCCTCGTCCTCGACGGGGACGACAGGGTCGTCGACAGCAATCCCGCGGCGGCGGCCGCGCTCGTCGGTGACGAGGTCGAGGGCGAAACCGTCTCCGACGTCGCTCCCGGACTGATCCGCGCGCTCACCGAGGACGGAATCTACTCGGTCCCGACCGAACACGCGACCGACGGCGGCGTCACGCGCTTTTACGACCCCCAGGTCGAAACCATCGACGACCAGCACGACACCGAGCGGGGGCGGCTCGTCGTCCTCCGGGACGTGACCGGCCAGCAGCGACGCCAGGATCGCCTCGAGGCCCTCCAGGCGGCGACCCAGCGGTTCATCGCCGCGCCCACCGACGAACGGATCGCCGAGCTCGCGGTCGACTTCCTCGAGCAGGCGCTCGACCACCACGGCGCCGGGGTGTTCCTCGCCGACGACGCAGAGACCGCACTCCGACCGGCTGCGCTCACGGCCACTACCGCCGGATACTACGACGACGAGGACCTGACGCTCGGTCCCGAGAGCGTCCCCTTCGACGCCTACGAGTCCGGGGAGCAGCGGTCGCTCGACGCCGACGACGCCTCGCCCTTTACCGTCTTCGCGTTCTTCCCACTCGGTGAGCACGGCGTCGTGGCCATCGGGTCGCGCGAGGAGTCCGGCTTCGCCAGCGACGACGAGCAGTTCGCCGAGATTCTCGCGCGAACGACGCAGGTCGCGCTCTCACAGGTCGAGCGCGAGGGGGATCTGCGACGGAGCAGGGCGTCGGTCGAGCGCCGGAGCGAGCAGATCGAGTTCTTCAACGGCGTCCTCCGCCACACCATGCGAAACGCCCTGCTCGTGATCCAGGGGCGGGCCGACTACCTGCGTGACCACGTCGACGCGTCCCAGGAGTCCCACCTCGACGTCATCGAGCACTGGTGTGCGGACCTGGCGACGCTCAGCGACGAGATTAAAGCGCTCAACGACACCGTCACCGCGACGGAGAGCGAGCGCTTCGAGGCGGTCGACCTGACGGCGCTGCTGACCTCGCGGACCGAGCGGATCCCACTGGAGTTCGCGTCCCTCGACGTCGCGTTCGACGTCGAGGACGACCTGCACGTGCGGGCCAACGAACTCGCCGGCCGGGTCCTCGACACTGTGATCCGCAACGCCGTCGACCACAACGACGCCACCGAACCGCACGTCGAGATTACGACACAGCGGGCCGCCGACCGGGTCCAGGTCCGCGTCGCCGACAACGGTCCGGGGATGTCCGACGCGATGAAGGAGTCGGTCTTCGAGCGGGCCCTCGCGACGAACCACACGGCGAGCGGCTTCGGCCTCTACTTCGTCTCCGTCGTGATGAACCTCTACGGCGGCACCGTCTGGTTCGAGGACAACGACCCACGCGGGACCGTCGCCGTCCTGGAGTTCCAGTCGGCCGCAGACGAGTGATAGTGCCGGTTGTCACTACGTTCGGCGTGGATCGGCTATCGAGGATAAGCCGGGACTGGACCAACCAGCGGCAGCGAACTGCCGGGACAGAATTACAACCGGCACTACGAGGACGGCCGAGACGCCCCTCTCGTCAGGTGAGCAACTATTTTCTCACCCCCGGACCGAGTGTCTCGCATGTCCCCGTCCGCCCGCCAGGTCGCGGACCTGGCGTCGAACAGGCGCTCGGACCCCGTGTTCGGCATCGCCGCGGGCCTCTACCTCGCCCTGGTCCTCTCGCCCGCCGTTCTCCTGGCGGTCTCGGTCGCCGGCTGGACCGAACCCGCCGTCCTCTACGGTGCGTTCCTCGCGACCGGCGTGGGCGCGCTCGCGCTGGCCGGCCTGGTCTTTAGCAGTCGCCCCGGGCTGGCTCCCCGGCTCGGCTCGTCGCCGCTGGCGTGGGTCCCCGCCGCGCTGGGCGTGGTCGTCGCGGCGGGTGCGCTGGCCACCTTCGAGTACGGCGGCGGGATTTCGGTCATCGGCGTCTTCCTGGGCCTGTTCGCGGCGCTCGGCGGGCTCGCGCTCGGTGGGCTCGCGTATTCGCGCTACGCGGCCGCGGTCCTGGAGAGTGCCGCCGAGCAGCTGGCGTTCGAAGCCGGCTGGCCGACGACCGCTCGAAACCGGCTGTACGCCGTCGCAGGCGTCGTGGCCGGGCTCTCCGCCATCGGGTGGGTCGCCGGCGTCGTCGCGGGCCCCGACTGGCTGGCGACCCTCGGGCAGCTGGGGTTCAGCCTCGGGCTCGTCACGTCGGTCGCTGCCCGGTCACGCACCTACCGCGTGACGTCGGCCGGACTCGCCGTCGACGAACCGCTGCGGACACGAGTGGTTCCGTGGTCTGCGTTCGAGGGCTGGGACCGGACCGACGACGCCATTGTCGTTCGCCGTCCCCGGCGGGTGGACGTTCGGGTGGCCGCCGACGACCTGGAGGACCCCGACGCCGTCGCGGACGCGCTCGCCCGCTACCTCGGACCGTCGGCCTGAGCTTCGCCAGCGTTTAATCACCCGTTCCCCTACCCACTCCCGTGAGTACACACGTCCCGACCGGCTGTGAGGCCATCGACGAGCTGTTCGGCGGTGGCCTCGAGCGGGGTGCGGTGACCCAGATATACGGGCCGCCCGCCTCGGGGAAGACCAACCTCGCGCTGTCCGCCGCTGTCGAGGTGGCCGCGAAGGGCCGGTCGTCGCTGTACATCGACACCGAGGGGCTCTCCGCCGACCGGATGCAGCAGGTCGCCGGCGCCCGCGCCGACCGGACCGACGACACCATCGAGGATCTCGCCGGTCGCATCATCATCTCCGACGCGCTGGACTACGAACAACAGGAGCAGGCCGTCCAGGACGCCGCCGACCTGGCCGCCGAACTCGACCTGATCGTCCTCGACAGCGCGACGGGATTCTACCGGCTGGAACGCACCGCTCAGGAGGAGGGCGAGGCCCTCCGCGACGTGGCCCGCCAGATCACCCACCTCCTCTCGCTGGCCCGCAAACACGACCTGGCGGTCTGTTTCACGAACCAGGTGTTCTCGGACCCCGACGGCGACCGGAGCCGGGCGCTCGGGGGTCACACGCTGAATCACTGGTCGGGAGCGATCGTCCGACTCGAACGGTTCCGCGGTGGCAACCGCAGGGCGACCCTGGAGAAGCACCGGGCACAGCCGGCCGGCGAGAGCGCACGCTTCCGCGTCACCGACGCGGGCCTGGAGGGCGTCGAAGACGGTCCCCGCCAGTGACGGTCCGGCGCCAGTGACGGTTCGCCGCCGCTGACCAGGCCGTTCCCTTCTCTTCGCGGAGGTCTCGAAGGTTCGAATTATCCCCAGCGATAATGGCCGAGGTAGGTTTATCCCGGAGTATCATGATCGATGTGCCAATAGGTGTCACTACTGATGGCAGACTCACGCTTTGCACGCGTACGCAGGTGGCTGGCGCAACGATGGGGGGCCGGGGAGGACCGGTCGCTCGAACCAGACGGCGGAGCCGTGGTCGCCGCGTCCACACAGAATCGGCTCGACCCGATCGCGGCGGCCTACGACCCGTCACTCGACTCGCTCGCGTCGCTCTACGGATCGGCCGACGGGGCGGCCGTCGGCGATGCCCACCTGACAGGACTCTTCGAACTGGCCGAGGCCGACGTGGCCGCGCTCGTCGACGACTACCGCGAGACCGGCATCGACGCGTCGTCGTTCGTCGCCTCCCAGCGCGTCGCCAACGAGGCGATCGTCGGCGCCGTCTTCGACGAGCTACGGGAGCGACTCGACCCCGAAGCGCGGGCCGCGCTCGACGAGAGCGAGGCGACGCTGGTCGACGGCCTCGGCGCGTCGACGGACGTGTTCGCGGCCGGCGTCGGGGCCTACGACGGCGCGTCTGGCGACGGCGGCGGGTCGGCGATGGCCACCGGCGGATCGGCCCCGACAGGCCACTCGCCAGGCGGCGACGGACTCGACTACCACCGACTGCTCCACCACGTCGGGACGCCGCTGTTCGTCCTCGGCCCGGACGGCGAGATTCTCACCTGGAACTCACAGCTGGAGGACCTCACCGGCGTCTCCGAGGCGGAAGCCCAGTCCATGGAGATGGCGAGCATGGCCTTCTATCCCGACGGGCGGCGCGGGCAAACCCTCGCGGACAAGGTGCTCGATGCGCCCGAGGCGACCGACACGGAGTACGACGTGCCGAGAGTCGAGGACGCTGATTTCACCCTGTATCGGGACACGAGCGTCATGGTCGACCCCGACGGCGAGGAGGTCCACATCTCCTTCTCGGCGGCGCCCATCTACGACGACGACGGCGCGTTGCTCGGCGTCGTGGAGATGGTCCAGGACCGGACCGACGACGCGCTCCGCCACGAGCAGACCGCCGCACTCGTCACCGAACTCGAGGAGACGATGCACGACATCCAGAACGGGGACCTGTCTGCACGGGCCTCCTTCGACAACGACGGCGGTCACGTCGACGAGTCGCTGCTCGCCGTGGTCACCGAACTCAACGAGATGGCGAGTGCGCTCGAAGGCCTCATCGAGGGCGTCGACCGGAGCGCGAACTCACTGGCCTCGGCGACCGACCAGTCGGCCGACGCCGCCCACGACGTCGAGGCGTACGTCACCGCCCAGAACGAGATCCTCTCGGAGGCCGCGAACGACGTCCAGGACGTCAGCGCGAGCATGGAGGAGATCGCGGCGACGTCGAGCGAGGTCGCCTCCGCGGCGACCCGGGCGCTGGACGCGGTCGACGACGGCGCCACCGCCAGCGAGCAAGCCCAGGCAGTGACCGACGACCTGACGGCGACGAGCGACGACCTGGTCGACAGCGTCGGCGAACTGGCGGACCGGATGGACCAGGTCAACGAGATAATCGACATCATCGCGGACGTGGCCGAGCAGACCAACATGCTCGCGCTCAACGCCAACATCGAGGCCGCCCGCGCGGGTGAGAGCGGCAGCGGCTTCGCCGTCGTCGCCGAGGAGGTCAAGACGCTCGCCAACGAGACCAGCGAGTACACCGAGGAGATATCCGGTAACATCGCTGAGATCCAGCAGCAGGCGACGGACACCGTCGATACGGTCGCGGAGTCGAACGAGCAGATCCTCCGGGCGGAGACGAAGATTACCGACGCCCTGGACGCGCTCGACGACATCTCCGAGGCCGTCGAGGAGGCGGCCTCGGGTATCAACGAGGTCGCCGACGCGAACGACGGCCAGGCCAGCGCGGTGGAGGGTATCACGACCACGATCGAGGAAGCCCGGAGCCACGCCGAGGACGCGGAGGCCGCCGCCGCCCAGATCGTCGACGCGACCGGTTCGCAGTCACAGTCCGTGGGGGAACTCGTCGACAGCGTCGAGGAACTGTCCACCGACAACTGAGCGTTCTCCTCGGGTCGCCCGGGCACACTCCCATCGCGCTTCGCTCACCGCTCTCCAGTAGCTCGACTCAGTGTTTCTCTGAAAATTGAACCGCGCGGCCGGCTGATCGCGAGGCGACCCGGGGATCGGCCTTACTCGACGTCGTAGACGTCGCCGGCCCACTCCGCGAGCGTCTCGGGTTTTGTCCGGCCGGTCCGTACGTCGAGGGCCTCGCAGTCCTCGAACAGCACCACGGCGGGGGCCGC
>Ga0075105_1000644_pt1 | contig 15659 bp, 14 predicted proteins | sample AntDeeMetag02WF5_FD_69800 | JGI IMG/M metagenome (GOLD analysis project Ga0075105, IMG submission 69800) | Saline lake microbial communities from Deep Lake, Antarctica - Antarctic Deep Lake Metagenome 02WF5 | ecosystem: Environmental > Aquatic > Non-marine Saline and Alkaline > Saline | place... | reverse complement strand
CGTGAGAGCAAACGCGGTCGCTTCGCGCCCGCTCCGCTCCCGGCCGTGCGGTTGCGGAAGGAAGCGTGTCGCGACGCGGACGCGGCGCGACCGGGGAGGAGTGGGGTGTCAAACGTGAGCGCGTTCCATCGCGCGAGCGGGCCGAGGGCTTTCGAGGTACTGGTCAACGCCGGCAATTTCGAGTGGCGACGGACGGCAGGCGACCACGCGCAACTGTACTACGTTCATCCGACGAACGAGGATGACTGTCGACAGGTCACGGTTCCGTTACACGACGAACTTCGAATTGGAACACTTCGCGACGTCGCCGAAGACGCTGGGGCACTCGATTTCGAGGCGTTCTGTGAGTGGATAGACGCCAACGCGTGACCGGCGCCGGACACGACCATTTTTCACCGCTCATTGCGATTTCCGTCACATGACCGACGAGCGCGACCCGGAGGCCACGCTGCAACAGTGGAAAGCGGAGATGCAGGGCGAACACGAGGACGCAATCCGGAACCCCGACCCCGACGAGGACCACCGCATCGAGGGCGTCTCGCAGGTCAACTACCGGATGTACTACGACTACGACGCCGAGAGCGGCGAACTGGTCCGTGCCCGCGAGGAGCAGGTGGACGACCTGACCGACCCGGAGCTCCGGTCGTGTTCGTGTGGCGTCCGGGGGATGACGCCCGAGGAAGCGCGCGAGCACGTCGAGGCCGCGCGAGAACAGTCCTGAGCGGGGCTACCTGGCCGGTCCGTCTATCACATCGGTCGATGGAGAACGGTGTGCCTCTCCGGTCTGAATCGACAGGCGGAAGCACCCCGTCGGGCGTCCGATTCGGGCGCCCAGTCGGGTTTCGGTGTGATGCAGACCGATGGATTCGCTCCTGAACTCCGCCTGTGATAGTGGCCTCGCCGAGTTGGTAGATATAACTTATGGTAATAATTTAATTCTGTTCCGAGTAAGTCCGAGTCTCGGTCCGGCCTCCGGTACCACCCAGCAGGTGTACCGCGACGGTACATTATCATGTTATCAGACCACGCTATTTGCCCGGGCGTTGGTGAGTGTCGGTGGTAAACCGACGACAGGCGCGTGGTGAACGGTCGACGGCCGACGGCCGAGCCGAGCAGTTCGAACGATGGGGAACTTTCAATGCCACCGGAGTGAGACTGTCTCGCATGACAAAACGCATCCTGGTTCCGGTCGACGGCACCGAGCAGGCCCACCAGGCTTCGGACTTCGTCGTCAGCGAGTTCCCCGACGCGACGCTCGTGCTGTTACACGTGATCAACCCCGCAGAGGCCGGCTACAGCGCCCAGGCGTCGATCCCATCCTTCTCCGAGGAGTGGTACGAGCGGGAGAAAGAACAGGCCGAGTCGCTGTTCGACGAGATAGAGGCCGAGGCAGAGAGCGCCGGCCTGGCCGTCGAGCGCGTCATCGAGGTCGGCAAACCCACGCGAACCATCGTCGAGTACGCCCGCGAGCACGACATCGACCAGATCGTGATGGGAAGCCACGGCCGCTCGGGGATGTCCCGAATTCTACTCGGGAGCGTCGCCGAGAACGTCGTCAGGCGCTCGCCGGTCCCGGTCACGGTGACGCGCTGAGCAGCCGCCGGGTGAGACGACGAGAGTTCTGTATGTTTGGTGCTGGAAGGAACGGTGACAACAACAGCCAGAAAGCCCTCGGCGGGCTCGACTCGCGCGGACCGCGCTGCGCTCCTCGTGGTTCGAGAGAGCGAAGCTCTCTCGTCATCACGAAAGGCGCGGAGCGCCTTTCGAACGACTCCGCTGCGGTGCTTACGGGTCCGTGCTTCGTCCACCCCGCCTCGCCCTTTGAGTCCACCGTCAGAGCGAGCTCTGACGAGCTGCTCGAAAATCGGAGATTTTCGGCATGACGAGACGGCTTCGCCGTCTCGAACCACCTCGTTCGCTTCGCTCACGAGGACCCCAGGGACCGCACCGCAGCCCTGCCCTTCCCCTGGTCGGCCGACGAGACGGCCTCCCGGCCATGCGGTTGTGGAAGGAAGCGTGATTCGGCGCGGACGCGCCGAATCAGGGGAGGAATGGGGCTTTAAACATCAGCGCGTGCCGGAGGCCGCGCGAGCAACGCGGTCCTGGTGGACTGAAAGGGCGAGGTGCGCTGGCCGAAGCACGGACCCGTAAGCACCGAACGGAGTGAGGCGCGCAGCGTGGTCCGCGCGAGGCGAGCGCGCCGAGGGCTTTCGAAGTGTTTGCGGCTGTGATCGCAGCGAAAAGCACGACCTCACCAGTGGCTCACTCGATCACCTGTACTGACCAGTACGCCAGTATCGACGAACAGAGAGCGTATACCGACGGACGAAACCCTTACGGACGATAGTCTCAGTCGGCGTGGCGGACGATGTGGACGTCGTAGCCCGGGTCCTCCGAGACCGGGGCGCCGACGCTCGACACCGGCGTCGAGACCCGACCTGCGTTCTCGCTGCCGACGAAGACGATGGAGGCGTCGACCTCGTGGGCGACTTCCCGGATCGTCCGGACGACGTCGGTCGTCACCGACGCCATCGAACTCACGTCTTCGGGGATCTCACAGCGGAACTCGGCGGCGGGCGCGACGGCCGCGACCTGGTCGCGCAGTCGCTGCCCGATGGCCTCGGGGTCGTACGGATCCCCCTCGTCTATCCAGCCGCGCTCGATGGCGTAATCGGGCTCCTCGGGGACGATACTGAGCGCGAGCACCGACTCCTCGGTATACTCGGAGAACTCCGCGGCCCGGTGCAGGGCCGCCGTCGAGAGGTCGGATCCGTCGAACGGGACGAGCAGAACCATACGTGGGGCGTGCAGCGGGTTCCGCTTAACTGTTGGCCGTCGCCGGACCGCGACCGAGGCGGAGGTACTGAGCCGGCTTACTCGTGGCCCGCGACCGGCAGGGGTTCGTACGGCTCTTCGAGGTACGCAAGGTCGCTATCGGACAGGTCCAGGTCGACCGCCTCGGCGGCGTCCTCCAGGTGCTCGACGCTCGTGATGCCGACGATGGGCGCGTCGACGGCGTCCTGGTGGAGCAGCCACGCGAGAGAGATTTGCGCCATCGAGACGCCCCGGTCCGCAGCCAGTTCCTGGATCCGCTCGTTTATCTCCTCGCCGCCGCCCTGCAGGTACGGCATCCCTGCCAAGAACTCGTCCGTTTCGCCGCGGGTTGTCGACCCGGCCTCCTCGTGGGGACGCGCGGCGACGCCGCGGGCCAGCGGGGACCACGGGATCAGACCGACGTTCTCGCGCTCGCAGAGGGGCGCCATCTCCCGTTCTTCCTCGCGATAGACGGCGTTGTAGTGGTTCTGCATGGTCGAAAATTGTTCCAGTCCCTCCCGCTCGGCGACCCGGAGGGCTTCCTGGAACTGGTGGGCCCACATGGACGAGGCACCGAGGTGGCGGACCTGGCCCCGGCGGACGGCGTCGTCGAGCGCCCGGAGCGTCGTCTCGATGGGCGTGTCGTCATCCCAGCGGTGGATCTGGTAGAGGTCGACGGTGTCCATCCCGAGCCGGTCCAGCGAGGCCGCAAGTTCCTGCTCGATGGCCTTCCGCGAGAGCCCCTGCCTGTTGGGGGCGTCTGCCATCTCGCCGAACACCTTCGTCGCGACGACCTGCTCGTCGCGGTCGTACTCCGTGAGGACGTCGCCGAGAATCTCCTCGGACTCGCCCGTCGAGTAGACGTTCGCCGTGTCGAAGAAGTTGATCCCCAGGTCGATGGCGCGCTCGACGAGTTCCTCGCCCGACTCGGGGTCGAGCATCCACTCCCGGCCGGTGCCGAAGCTCATGCAGCCGAGACAGATGCGGCTGACGTCCATGCCTGTGTCACCGAGTGTCGTATACTCCATGGGACTACTCCGCTTTCCGAGCCCAAAAGCCTCGTGGCTCCCCCGCTATCGCCCTCAGTACGCCGCGTCCCCCGACTGCCCGTCCGACCGGTCGTCGGACTGGTCGTTCCCGTCCCGAACTCCCGACTCGTCTGCCCGTTCCCCAGCCGGAGCGCCAGTCGCCTCGCGCCACTCGCGGGCGATGACGTCACCGCTTGAGGCGCCGATGCGCGTCGCGCCGGCCTCGAACATGGCCGCCGCTTCCTCCCAGGATCCGACGCCGCCGCTGGCCTTGACCGGGAGGGACTTCGCCAGTCGCTCGACGTCCGCGACCGTCGCACCGCCCCCAGAGAATCCGGTCGCGGTCTTGAGGAAGGCGGCGTCGGCCTCGGCGACGAGCTTCCCCACCCGGTCGAGTTCCTCGTCGGTCAGCAGCGGCGCCTCGACGATGACCTTCACCGGTACGGGCACGCTGGCGACGACCTCCGCGACGTGATCGCGGACGGCGTCGTCCTCGCCCGCCTTCAGTCGGCCGACGTTGCAGACCATATCTATCTCCTCGGCCCCGTCGCTCCAGGCCTGGCGCGCCGCCTCGCAGACCGCGTCGGTGGCTCCCTGCCCGTGTGGAAAGTCTATCACCGTCACCAGGGGCACGTTGGCGTACTCGACCGCCTCGGCGACGTAACACGGCGGGATGCACGCCCGCATGCCGTATTCGAGCGCGTCGTCCAGCACTCCCTCGACGTCGCTCCACCCCGTCTCCGGACCCAGCACCGTGTGTTCGATCCGCGCGGGCACGTCGTCCATACTCGGTGAGTGGTCGGGAACCACCGTAAACGTCCCGACGCTGAGAGAGCCGCATCGTGTCGGCAAACCGTCAGGTAAGCAACCGTTGGGATGGTGTGCTTCGAGAACGACGACGCTGACAGCGTCGGTCGAGGTATCGAGCAGGGATCTGGCTCGACCACCGGGCACGTCGAAACGACGTGATCACGGCGTCTCGCTACGATTGAAACACCTGTTTGAGATTCGACTGGAGCCTGGCGATATCGGCGATTTCGTCCTCGATCTCCTCGAACCGTGAGTCGATCTCGTACGCGTCCAGATCCGCCTCGACGCCCGTCAGATCGGCAGACAGGTCCTCGACATCGTCTTGCACGGCCGTGACGTCATCGCCCATCGACTCGACAGTCTCCTGGAGAGTTCGGATCTCCTCTCTATGGGTCCCGATCATTGTCCCCTGGGTCTCGACTGTCGTCTCCAGGGCCTCTAGATCCGTCTCGAATGTATCGAGTCGCGCCTCGAATCGCTCGATGATATTCTCGGCAGACCCGTGATCGTCGAAAAACGCCTCGAGGGCGTTCATGTACGCTCGCAAGTCCGAGATATCGGTCTGCAGTTGTTTCACCCGGACGTCGACGCTGCGCGACTGATAGGAGTCTCCGATCTCTTCTCTGAGGTACTGGACCGTGTCGTCCGACACGTGGCCCGACCTGAGTTCGCTGACCATCTGGTCCAGCAGGGAGACCTCTTCGTAGACGGAGACTCCCGGTGGCGTCTCGAAACCGCGGGCCGCGGCACGGATTCCGTTCGCCGTCGCGTCCGGGTCGTTCCCGGCGTCCGCAGTAGAAGCTCCCGCTGATTCCTGCGCGTCTGCCGGACTGCTCCCACCCCGGACCATCTCGGCCGGCGGGTCGACAGTGAACTCGTCCGGAGACGTGATCAGTTCCGTCGCGTCGATCGGTGCGTCGGGTTTGACCGTGCAAACGGTCCGATACGCGGCGTCGCCGTCCAGTTCGTACTCGAAGTGGAGTTTCTCGTCCGAGACCTGCCAGTTCTCGCAGCCGTGGGCCGAGTGGAAGCCGACGTCCGTCGGCCGGATCTGGTCCGGAATCGTCGCCGTGAGCCGTATGGAAACCGGTTCGACGCGCAGTGATTCGAACTCGTACACCACTGCCGGGTGTTCGAACTCCGCCTGCTCGCAGTATTTCGTGAGCTGTACGCCCTCCTTCTCTCCGGTAATTGGTGATTGCATGGTTGCGTACACCCGAGCTGACGACGTTCCGAGAAACCATCCCTTCCCACCGAAGCGAGACGAGCTGCCCCATATTCAGCCCGGTTCGAACGCTCATCGCGTTCGATCGCTTCGGCGGTATTTCCAGGAATCGCGCTGTTTATTCGCATTCGAGTTATGGGGCTCGTGGCTATTAAGAGTAAGCTGTGAATATTTGGCCAGTAAGTGGGAAATCACTCACGGCGTGAAACAGGGGCTAGGATTAAGTCCACGAATTCTATCGGTATCCACATAGTGACTGCAAGGCACTCTCAGTTGCAGGCGACCCTCGCCAGACGAGACGCGACGCTAGCGAAATTTCTCGATGGACCCAGGACGAAGCCAGCGCTGGTGGAATGCCTCGACAAATCGCGATCGACGGTGGACAGGGCCGTCACCGAACTGTGCGACGTCGATTGCCTCGAACCGGTCGAAGTCGCGGGAAGCGAGTTCCGGATCACGACGACCGGGGAGTTGGCACTGCAGTCCTACCGGGAGTACTGCGCCGAATCGGCGGCACTCGCGGAGAACGCGAAGCTACTGAACACGCTTCCGGACGGCGAGGAACTCAGCAAGACGTTCTTCTTCGAAGCCGACGTGTACTCCTCGAGCAGGACGCCCGACGTAGCGATCCAGCCGGGCGCCGACCTCCTCGAGGACGCGACGAAGATGGTCGGGACGGCACCAGTAGCGAAGCGCGAGTACTTCGACTCCATCATCCACTGGCTCGAGTCGGGAGATTCCCGGCTGGAACTCGTCCTGGAAGCGGAGCTCGTCACTTCAATCGACCAGACGTACCAGGCGAAGTTCGAGGAGCTGAAGGATTTCGATCGGGTGACGGTCTACGAAATCGACGAGCAGCTCCCCTACGCACTCTGGGTGATGGATCGCGACGAAGGCGATTACGCCGGAATCACGATCTACGAAGACGGCGGGGTCAAAGGCGCCCTCGTCACGGATTCGAAGCCGGCGGTCGAGTGGGCTCGAGACCAGTACGATCGGTACAGGCGGCGTTCCATCAGACTCGGATAGGGACCGTCTCGTTCGCTGTGCCAGTCGAACGACGTTCCCGACGGGGCGTCGCGTTCCATTCGAGCGCGTCCCACTACCGTATCGCGCAGTTCCGCTTCGACGGTCGTAGTCAGACGGCCGTCGGACGGTGCCGGAAGGTTTTCCCCGGCGGGGCACACCGTCAGGGACATGTTCGTGCTTCCGTCCGGGATGGCGTTGCCGCCGCTGCCCTACCTCCTGGCCCTCGTGGGCGGGTGCGTCCTCGTTTCGGCGCTGCTGTTCGCCGTCGAACCCCCGATCGACCAGAAACTTGCGCTCGCGATGGCGCCGTGGATCGCCATCGGCGGGGCGCTCCACGCGTTCTACCAGCTCGGTGCGTTCACGCCGAGGTACGCACCGCTGTTCGGCGCGCCGTCGGTCTACCTGACGACGTTCATCGTGACGGGCTTCGTCTGGCTGGTGCTCTCGGTCATCGGCATCGTCCGCGGGAAGGACGACGATATCCACCGGAACATGGGGTTCACCGGCACCGGCGTGCTGACGGTGTTGTTCGTGCTGGTCGCCTACCAGGGGCTGGGTCTCGGCGCGTTCGACCCGGTGTGGCCGGCTATCTCCCTCGTCGTCGCGCTGGCGCTCACCGTCGTCACGATATTCCTCATCAGCATCTGGCGAACGCCCGTGTTCTTCCGGACGCGCTACGTCGGACCGGTCGTCGTCTTCGCCCACGCGCTGGACGGCGTCTCGACGGCCGTCGGCGCCGACGTCATCGGCGTCCACGAACGGACCCCTATTCCGCGGGCGATCATGGAGTTCGCCGGCCAGTTGCCGACCGCGGAGCTTCTCGGCGTGGGCTGGCTCTTCGTCGCCGTCAAACTCGTCGTCGCCGCCGCCGTCGTCGTCGCGTTCAACCGCTACGTCGACGAGGACCCCGTCGAGGCGACGCTCGTGCTCCTGGCCGTCATCGGCGTCGGCCTCGGGCCGGCGATGAACAACCTCTTCCTGTTCCTGGCCGGCGTCGCCTGAAGTCCGGCCGGCGTCGCCTGAACTCCGGCCGGTGTCACCTGAAATCGGCACACTGCCGAGCGGTTACTGGGCGGGTTCCCGCAGGCTGACTTCTTTCAGGTTGACCTCGTCGTGTCCCTCCGAGGAGGCCTCCTCACGCGCCCGTTCGACGGCGTCGCCGGGTCGCTTCAGGTCCCCGTCGACAGTGTAGGTCACCACGTCGTTCCGGTCGTCGACCCAGAGCTGGATGTCGAGTTTTGGCATAGACTGAATGTACTCCGGCCACGAAAAAATGCGTTCGGGTGACCCGAATCGAAGGGTCGTCAGCGCGCCGTTCGTCGATTACGCGAACGCGCCGAAGATGCCGCCGCCGTCCGAATCGTTCCCGTCGGTGTCGTTCCCGTCGGTGTCGTTCGCGCTTTCGGTGTCGTTACCGTCGCCACCGAAGATGCCGAAGATACCACCGTCGTCCGATTCGTTGCCGTCGGTGGCGTTCACACCGGTCGTGTCGTTCACGCCAGTGTCGTTGGCGTCGTCACCGACGCCGATGCCGTCGGTGTCGTTCTCGTCGGACTCGTTGAGACCAGCGTCCGTGTCGTTGGCGTCGTCGAGGCCAGCGTCCGTGTCGTTGGCGTCGTCGCCGACACCGACGCCGTCAGTGTCGTTCTCCTCGGTCTCGTCGAAGTCGACGCCCGCGTCGGACTCGTTCTCGTCTTCGGCGAGCCCAGCGGTGTCGTTCGCCTGGTCAGACTCCTGGGACGCGTTCTCTATCGACATCGTGCCGGCATCGAGCGTGTCGATGGTGGCGCTGTCGATGGAAACGTTGTCGAGGGTCTGGGCCGCGCCGGCGTCTTCCTCGCTGGCGTTCATGCCGGCGGTCTCGTTCTCGTCGTCGCCGACGTTGATCCCATCGGTCTCGTTCTCGTCAGACTCGTTGAGACCGGCGTCGGTCTCGTTAGCGTCGCCGAGCGTGTCCTCACTCGCGTCGTTCTGCCCGCTGGTGAGGGTGTCGACGTTCATCTGCTCGACAGTGAGGTCACCGATGGAGACGTTCTCGACGACCAGTTCACCGCTGCTCTCGGTGGCGTCGTCGCCGACGTCGACGCCGTCAGTGGCGTTGTCGTCGGACTCGTTGAGACCGGCGTCTGTCTCGTTCGCGCTGACACCGAGCGTGTCGTTGCCGGTGTCGTTCGTGTCTGCGGCGTCGGTCGCGTTCTGCTCGTCCTCGAACTGGCTACTGATGAAGTCGACGAGGCCGTCGGCGTCCTGGGCGTCACCTTCCTGCTCGGAGACGTTCAGGTTCTCGACGGTGAAGATCTCGACGTGCATCTCCTCGATGGTGATGCTGTCGACTTCGCCGACGTCAGTTTCGTCGCCCGCCTGAGCGCTGTCGTTCATCCCGGCGTCAGTGGCGTTCGACTCGTTCTCGCTGTCGGACTCGTTGAGGTCGAGGCCTTCCTCGGACTCGTTGACCCCGTCGAAGCCGTTCAGCCCCTCGGTCTCGTTGAGCACTTCCTCACCGGCTTCCTCGTCGGATGCTCCGACGGAGAGGCCCTGGGCCGAGGCGTTCTCCAGCGAGAGGGTGTCGAACGAGACGTTGTGCAAGACGACGGTGCCGTCCTCACCGAGCGTCTGCTCGGAGGCGTTCCCGTCGCTCTGGTTCTCGACCGTCATCTGGTCGATGTGGAGCTCCTCGATGGTCACGTTGTCCACCGACGAGTTCTGTAGCTCCAGGGTGTCGACCTGGGCGTTTGTGACGGTCACTTTCGACGTCTGCGCGTCGTCCGACGCTGTCGCGGCCAGCGCTGCGGTGGGCACCGCAGCCATCACGGCGAGCGCGACGAGCACGGCTGTTAGTTTGCGTAGCATGCACTGGAAGAGAGGGCCTGAGACCGGATAAACCGGCAAAATCGTTCGAGAAATCAGCGTTGGGATACTTCTCGCCCGAAACCGATAAGATGGGCTTGTCTTTCAGCGGTGTGTGACGTCGCGACAGTCAAACGACAGGACGGGCGAGAGTAGTGTCGTCTTAGCGATCACCTGCCGACGCATTGACACCGTCTCAGCGGGGCAAATGGCAGTACGGCGAGCGTATTCGAAAGGATAATACGGATCCAGATACGGCGGAGACGCGGCCGATCCACTGCCGTTTAAAAGCGTTCCCGCCCTCGTTTTGGTCATGGCGAAACAACCGCACCTGCTCGTGGAGTCGGGCGAACTGGCAGACGTCGCGCTCGTGCCGGGGGACCCGGGCCGAGTCGACCGCATCGCGGCCCAGTGCGACGATTCGACCGTCGTCGCCGAGAACCGCGAGTACCGCGTCGTCAACGCGACCTACGAGGGACGCGACCTGACCATCTGCTCGACCGGCATCGGGTCGCCGTCGGCGGCCATCGCCGTCGAGGAACTCGAGGCCGTCGGCGTCGACACCGTCCTGCGCGTCGGCACGACCGGCGCCCTCCAGGCGGGTATGGAGATCGGCGACATGGTCGTCGCGACGGGCGCCGCCAAGGACGAGGGGACGACGAAGCGCTACGAGGACGCGACGGTGCCGGCCGTGTCGGACTACGAGGTCCTGTCCGCACTGGTCGACGGCGCGGAGGCCAACGACGAGGACGTCCACGTCGGCCCCATCGCGACCGACGACGCGTTCTACGCCGAGACCGACGAGTACGTCGACGAGTGGGAGGCCGCTGGTCTGCTCGCCGTCGAGATGGAGGCCGCCGCGCTGTTCACTCTCGCACGACGGAAAGGGATGCGCGCCGGTGCGATCTGCACCGTCGACGGCAACCTCGTCGAAGGGACCCAGAAGGGCGAGACCGACGCCGAGGAACTGCCCCCGAAGGCGAAGAACAACGTCGAGCGGGCCATCGGCATCGCGCTGGACGCGACGACCGAACTCTGAACGGTTCCGTTCAGACCGGAGTGTCAACTGGCCAGCCGACTGTCGGGCCCGCCGCTGGTCCACGGGACTTTTATCGCCCGCCCGGCCAACAGGATGCCAATGCGTGATCGGCTGTGGGACCGATGGACGACGTTCGCGCGCCGGGCCCGTCGGTTCGAACGGCGGGAACTGCGCGAGTTTCGGGCGTGGATCGAGCGAACGTCGAATCTGGTCCGCCTGTCCGCGCTGGTGTTCGTCCCGCTGCTCGTCGCCACGGTGACGTACCTCTCGAACTCCCTCGAGACGCTCTCTTTTCTCCTGTTCCCGCCACTCGCGTCGGGGACCTACACCCTCTTCTCGAATCCGCGGGGGAAGTACTCGTCGCCCGTCCGGTTCGTCGCGGGGCTGACGGCGGGCGCGGGCTGTGGCTGGGGCGCGCTCTGGCTCGCCACCACGGTCGGAATCGCCGCCCCGACGACCGGGAACGGCGTCAGCGTCGTCGCCGCGGCGGTCGCGGTGTTCCTCGCGGGGGCGATCACCTGGGCCTCGGACGTCGAGGAGCCGGCGGCGTACTCGACGGCGCTGCTCGGCCTGCTCGTCCCCCTCGAGACCCAGCTCGCGTTCGTCACCAGCGTCGTCCTCACCTCGACCCTCGTTGCCGTGGTGTTCTGGATCTGGCGCACCGAGTTCTACGAGAAACGCGCCACGATCCTCTATCACTCGACGAGCGGTGACGACCACGTCCTCGTGCCGATGCAGGGCGAACACGCCGACGCCACGGCCATGCTCGGCGCCCGGCTGGCCGCGGCCCACGACGCCGGGAAGGTCGTCCTGTTGGACGTGGTCGAAGACGAGGCCACAGCCGAGGCCGAGCGAGCCCTGCTCGACCGCCACGACGACGTCACCCTCGCGGCGGACGGTTCGAGCAATGGCGAGGGGACCGCGGAAACCGACGCCGGGACAGATCCGGACCGCACCGTCGCCGAGATGGCGGACGCGCTCGAAGACAGAGCAGCCGAGATCGCGTCCGTCGTCGACGTGCCCTGCGAGGTCGTCGTCGCGGTCGACCGCGGGGACCGCGGTGCGACGATTCTCCAGGCGGCCCGCGCGACGGGCTGTGACCTCCTCGCCGTCCCGTACCGAGAGCGTCGGGAGACACTCGCCCCGTTCGTCCGCGACCTCTTCGCCAGCGAGATCGACGTGATCGTCCACCGGTCGAACGAAGGGCGGACCGACTGGCGCCGGACAATGGTCCCGGTCCGCCAGACCAGCCACGTGGCCCACAGCATGGTCGAGTTCTCGCTGCGGCTGGCACGCGACGTCGGCTCGGTGAGCGTCTGTCACTGTATCGGCGAGAGCGGAAATCTCCGCCGCGCCGAGGAGATGCTCGCCGACCTGGTCGACCCGTTCCGGGGCCCCATCGAGACGCGCATCTCCCGCTCGCCGATCCGGGCGTTCCTGGAAGACAACGCCCACCACTACGACCTCGTGTTCGTCGGCGCGAGCCGGGACCGGAGCGCTGCCTCCCGGCTGGTCTCGCCACCCACGTTCGAACGGCTGGGCGACCTCGACACCGACGTGGCCATCGTCGACCGCGGCTAGGGAGTTGCCTGCTCGACGACAGCCCAGCCGCTCGACGGTGGCCCGCCCGGTCAGACGTCGTCGTCGATGATCTGGTCGGCTATCTCCTCGGAGTCGTCCTCGCCCAGCGCCGACTCGGCGAGCAGGTGGCCGCCGAGCACCGCGGGGCTGATCACCGAGTCGGCGCCCGCTCGTTTGAGCTTCCGGACGTTCTCCCGGTCGGTCGCCGCGGCGACGATGCGAATCCCGGGATTGAGTTCGCGCGCGGTGAGGATTGTCAACGCGTCCTGGGCGTCGTCTTCCGTCGCGGCGACGACGGCGCGTGCGCGCTCGATTCCGGCCCGAAGCTGGGGCTCCTCGTCGCTGGGGTCGGCAGTGAGCACCGGGACGTCGCGTTGCTGGAGTGCCGCGGCCGTGGCGGAGTCCGGCGTGACGACGACGTACTCCGCGAGGTCGGTGAGTTCTTCGAGGATCGGTTCCGTCAGGTCGCCGTAGCCGAGGACGAGCACGTGGTCCTCGAGCAGGTCGAGTTGCGTGTCTGTCATGGTACCGAGTGCCCTGGTGATGCGGTCCTGGATAGCCGGGCCGAGCACTGACCCGAGCGCGAGCGCGAAACTGGACGTACCGACGACGATGGCCGACAGCGCGAACAGTTTGGCCGACTGGGAGGTCGGCGTCGGCGCGATGTCGCCGTAGCCGACGGTACTGGACGTGACGACGGCGAAGTACAGCGCGTCGGTCAACGTCGAGAGGTTGCTGAAGTAGTCGCGGAGGGCGTACGCGCCGGCCGTGATGTACACCTGCGCCCCGACGAGCGCCGCGATGGCCGCCTGCTGGGCCGTCGACAGCTCTAGCTCCCGGTCGAACAACCGGCGGTTGAGCAGGACGGTCGGAATCGAAAAGAGGGAGAGCGCGACTAGCGGCACCTCGACGGGAACCGAGCCGACGCCGGGGACGTTCACGCTTCCCTGAAGGACCCCCTGAACCGCCGACATCGGGAGGAACAGCAGGGTTGCGTACCAGGCGACCCGGAGTCGACGCCGGAGGCCATAGGTGCTGACAAGCAGGAGGAACCCGGTCAGCGTGCCGGTGAACCCGACGGTCTGGGCGACGGTCTGGGCGACGGCCTCGGGGAGATACGGGTCAAGCGGTCTGGAGTCGACCGGTGCGCTGATGTTGGCCACGCCGGTGACGAAGGAGAGAATCGCCACCAGCGTGGGCAACAGCAGCGTCGTGCGGACGCCGAACCAGTCTCGGACCCTGTCCATGCACACCTCCTTGCCGTCGGCCACCGTAAAACCCCGCTGTCCGGCAGACGGCGTGCAAGCGCCGGCCGTCGCGCGCTCGCCGGAAACGATAAGCGGCGCCAGCAGAGTGAATGCATATGGCTTCCCTCCCGGTCGAGGTGCTCCTCGGCATCTATCTCGGGCTACTCGTCGGTATCATCCCGGCGCTCGTCTCGTGGGGGCTCGCATTCACATTCAAGTACTTCGCCGGCGTCACCATCCCATCCTTCGGTGTGGCGGTGCTGGCCATCGCGCTGGCGGGCGTCAACGGTGGCCTGCTCGCGTTCGCGGACAAGTCGATCACCTCGGCGCCCAACGCCGAACGGGTCGTGACCGCCATCCTCGTCGTCACGATGGGGTCGATGTACGCCCACGCCAAGGGCGACCAGATGGGAGCGGAGCTCCCCCGCCGACTCTCGCTGGACAAACTCCGTGAGCGGACGCTCTCTGCGGACGTCGTGGAGTTCGTCGGCGGTCGCGGCGAAGTCCACGTCCGCGTCGTCGGCGAAGTCGTCGACATGGAGGGGTACCCGCCCCTCTCGGAGGAACTCCGGGCCGAGATCCGCGGCGAGGAGCTCACCTTCCCGGCCGACCTGCGAATCTCGGAGCTCGAAGCCCGGTTCGAAGAGCGCCTGACGAAAACGTTCGACCTGGGCGACGCCGCCGTCTCCATCGACGAACGGGGCCGGGCATCGGTCGTCGCCGCCCCGCCCTTCTCCGGCCTGTCGAAGCGCATCGACGACGGCGACCACGCCGTCTCCGTCGACGCGCTGTTGCCGACCGGACTCGCCCGAGGCGACGAACTGACGGTCATCACCCCGGACGCGCAGGCGCGCGGAACCGTCCTGAGTGCACGCTCGAACGAGCCGACCGACAATCCCGCCGTCGACCAGACCGCCGACGTCGAGGCAGGAGTCGACGACGAGAACGACGACCTCCCGGCAAAACCCGTGCGCGCACCGACGACCGACGGCGGCGAGGGCCGACTCACCGTCGGTGTCACGCGGACCGACGCCCAGCCACTACTGCGCGCCAGCGAGGCGAAGGTCGTCGTCGAGTCCCGGGGGACCCGCCGGGAGTACGAACTCGTCTCGCTGCTTCGCCGCGCCGACCAGCGGTTTCGTCGCCTGACGGTGTCGGCCGACGGCGCCCTCGCCGGCGCTTCGCTCGGTGACGCAACTGTCCGAGAGACATACGGCGTCGCCGTCATGGCGGTCCGAAACGGCGGCGACTGGCAGATAGCCCCCGGCGAGGAGACGACGCTCACCGCCGGCGACGAACTGTACGCCGTCGGCTCCCGCGACGGGCTCGACGCGTTCGCGGAGGCGGTCGCATGAGCCTCCCGTCGGCCGGAGTAGTCGCTCAGTTAGGCGGGCCGACGACGGAAGGAGTGACGGTGACGGTCGCCGGCGTCGTCGGCGTCGCGGTCGTGGCCGGCGCAGTCGCGGGAGCCGTCGCACTCGCGTACCGCTGGTACGTCCGCGAGCGCGTGCCCACCGGGCTCTCGCTACTCGCCGGCCTCGCCGTCGTCGCGGTGTCGCTCAGCACGACGACGTTGCTGGCAGAGGAGATCGCCCCGGACGGCCGGGACATCGCGCTCGCCACAGCGCTCGTTCACGTCGCCGCGTTCCTGACCAGCGGACTCGCCGCCACCGCCGGAACGCGCTTCGGCGACAGGCTCGGCGTCGACCTCTTCGCCGCGACTGGGGTCAGTGACGTCGACGCCGACGTCAGCGAGATCGTCCAGACCGTCGGCCGCGTGACGACGGTCGAGTTACCAGAGGACGTCGCCGATATCGTCGGCTACGACCCCGTCACCGAGGAGACGAAGGAGACGCTGGCCGGTCGGCGATTCCTCTTCCCGCGACGGCTGACGAAGGCCGAACTCCGCGAGCGCCTCGTCGCGCGGCTCAAGACCGACTACGGCGTCGGCCACGTCGACGTCGAGTTCGGCGACGACGGCTCGGTCGAGTTCCTCGCGGTCGGCACACGAGCGGCCGGCATCGGCCCGACGCTCCCGC
>Ga0075105_1000636_pt1 | contig 15760 bp, 19 predicted proteins | sample AntDeeMetag02WF5_FD_69800 | JGI IMG/M metagenome (GOLD analysis project Ga0075105, IMG submission 69800) | Saline lake microbial communities from Deep Lake, Antarctica - Antarctic Deep Lake Metagenome 02WF5 | ecosystem: Environmental > Aquatic > Non-marine Saline and Alkaline > Saline | place... | reverse complement strand
TCAAATATGCACGAACGAGCACACAAACGCCCGGTCGAAGGGCAAGGTTTACACTTGTTTGCTCACTCCGTTCGGGTATGACCGAACGCGTCCTGCTCGTCGGTGGCGGCGGCCGCGAGCACGCCATCGCCGACGCGCTGGCCCCCGACTGCGACCTGTACGCCTGCGCGAGCAACCGGAACCCCGGTGTCGACCGCCTCGCCGAGGAGTTCCGCGCGCTCGACCCGAGCGACCCCGACGCAGTAGTAGAGTACGCAGAGGACGTCGAGGCGACACTCGTCGTTGTCGGCCCGGAAGGACCGCTCGACGCGGGCGTCGTTGACGCGCTCGAAGACGCCGGCATCTACGCCTTCGGCCCGAAGCAGGCCGAGGCGCGCATCGAGACGGACAAGACGTTCCAGCGGGAGTTCATGGCCGAGGCGGACGTCCCCGGACAGGCTGGCTTCGAGACGTTCACCGACGCCGAGGCGGCCGCCGACTACGTCGAGAACGTCGAGGGTGACGTCGCCGTCAAGCCCGCCGGCCTCACCGGCGGCAAGGGCGTCCGCGTCACCGGCGACCAGGTGACGAAGGCCGAGGCCGCCGACTACGTCCGGACCGCGGGCCACGACGAGTGGGTCATCGAGGAGCGACTCGTCGGCGAGGAGATCACCGTCCAGGCGCTCATCGCGAACGGCGAGTTCCGCGCGACGCCGGTCGCCCACGACCACGGCCGCGCCTACGAGGACGACGAGGGGCCGAACACCGGCGGCATGGGGAGTATCGCCGGCCCGGAGAAACTGCTCCCGTTCGTCACCGAAGCGGAGTACGAGGCGGCCCTCGAGACCATCGACGCCGTTGTCGAGGGGCTCCCGGACTATCGCGGCGTCCTCTACGGCCAGTTCATGCTCACCCCCGAGGGCCCGAAGGTCGTCGAGTTCAACGCGCGCTTCGGCGACCCCGAGGCGATGAACACGCTGCCCGCGATGGAGACGCCGCTGCTCGACGTGCTGACCGCGGCGCGGGACGGCAACCCGCTCCCCGAACTGACGTTCGCCGAGGTCGCGACCGTCTGCAAGTACGCCGTCCCAGAGGGCTACCCCACGAACCCCGAGGGTGGCGTTCGCCTCACCATCGACGAGTCGTCGGTCGGCGACGCCCGGCTGTTCTACGCGAGCGTCGACGCCCGCGAGGACGGCGTCTACACCACCACCTCGCGTTCGTTCGCGGTCGTTGGCTCCGGCGAGACGCTCGCGGAAGCGAACGCCCAGGCCGAGGCGGCGCTCACGGACCTCCCCGATGGCGTCCGCGTCCGCCACGACATCGGGAGCGAGGAACTGCTCCAGCGCCGCATCGACCACCTGGCCGAACTGCGCGGCGAGTAGGCGCTACTCGAGCAGACGGCGGCGTGCGAAGGAGACGACGCCGTCGAGGTAGCCCGTTCCGAAGACGGCCAGTATCACCGCGCCGAGCGTGTTGAAGACGAGGTCCGAGACGATGTCGTCGACCCCCTTTACCGCTAGTGGTGCCTTTGCGCCGACGAGTGTCGCGGCCACCCCGGAGCCGAACTCCAGTAACTCCCAGAAGACGCCCGCGGCGAGCACGAAGACGACGATGAAGAGGGCCCGGAACTCCCCGGGCACGTCTATCTCCGCGGAGTGCTGCTCGAACGTCCGCAGTATCACGTATCCGATGCCGGCGATGAGTACGGCGGAGACGGTGTGGGCGACGCTGTCGTACCATCCCCACCAGTCGTAGGGCCCCAGCGAGCCGATGGTGTGGATGAAGATGGAGAGCGTGATCCAGAGCGCGAGCAGCGGGTCTAGCGAGTAGCCGTACTCCCGGCGTACCACCGCGGGCAACAGGGTGACGGCGAGGCCGAACCCGACGCCGAGCGCGAGTCCGAACCGCGCCCGCACGAGCGTGTAGACGAGGAGCGCGAACAGCACGGCCTGCATCGCACGCACAGCGAGTCGTTCGGCTTTGTCGGAGCCGTCGTCCTCTTCGCCGCTCACGTTTCGTTCACCGTCGGTTCCTCCTGTGAGCCGGCGTCGTCCGCCTGTTTGAAGTACAGTTCGAAGGCGCCACTGAACACCAGCGCGACGAGCGTGACGAAGACGAAGTCCCACTGGACGTCCGCCTGGCTCTGGATGTACTCCGTGCCGAGCAACTGGTCGGAGTAGAACCGGACGATGGTCCAGATCCCCTGGATAGCCATCGTCGTCAGCGCGGCGAACGCGATGGCGAACCGCCGGCTCATCTCCACCTCCGTGTACGCCTCCAGTTCCGCGACGCCGACGAGTGCGAAGGCCGCGACGGCCGTGTACGCGGTCAACTCCTGGTGGAGGCCGAGCGACTGGGCCCCCATCGCGACGGCGCCGACGAGCAGGAGCGGCCACGGGACGAGCACCCGCCAGTCCCGGCTGAACAGGACCGGCAGCGCGGCGACGACGACGAAGAGGAGTTCGAACCCGCCCCAGAGGTATCTCGCCGCGAGGAAGCTCTGGGCGGCCGACAGCAGGACGACGCCGAGTAGCCCCCAGCCGATGATTCCGTTCGTCCGCTCGTCGGTGTTCCAGAGACGGTCTACCGACACAGCCGTACTTCGGTAGAGTTCCCTAAAGATATGAAGTCCGTACTCGGCTAAGGTGGCCGCAGGCCGGCGGTAAGGTGACCTTTCGACGGGACGGCCGGAGGGATATCAGTCGCCAGGCCATCGTCGATGCCTACGACTCCCGGTTCGGAAGTTCAGCTATCTCGACGTCCCCGCCGGTCTTCGGGTCCCGCTCCTGGGCCGCGTCGACGGCCGCTCGCGCGACGTCCGCCGCGTCCGCCAGTTCCAGGCCGACGTCCCCGTCCTCCAGTCGGCCCAGCGCGACGGACGATCCGCTCCCGATTGCCGCCTTCTCCGCGGACACCGTGCGACCGTCCGATCCGACCTGCAGGAACGCGGCCTGGCCCTCGCCGTCGTGGGTCGCCACGATAGCGTCGACGCCGAGGTTCTCCGCGATGTCGGCCGCAATCTGGCCGAAGCTGGTGAGGCCGAGTTCCCGGCCCGCCTCGACGTCGACCTGCCGCAGTTCGGCCTCGAGGCGGCGACCGAACTCGTCGACGTCGCCATGGTCGCCGACGACGCCGGCGGCGCCCCCCTCGAACTCGAACAGCCGGTGGGCGTGCTTGCTCGTCACGTCCCCGTCGTCGACGGCGAGCGTGTCGGCGGCGAGCACGACGCCGTCGGCGGTCTCGATAGCGACGACTACCCCCATCGACTCACCTTCGGGGTCGCAGCCTCATCGCCGACTCCAGCGGCGGAGGAGCCGCCGGACGGCCGTCGCCGCCAGAACGCCCGCCACCATCCTGCCCGTTCGGCCGGTCAGTCGCTTGCGGAGTCCGCCGCTGTCGGACCGGCCGCCGGACGACCCGCTGGAGGACGAGGCCGACCGGTTTCGTTTCTTTCGCCGTCCGGAGCGCAGCCGACGGATGAGGGCTGCGGCGCCGAGTCCGGCGACAGCCAGTCCGAGTCGCCGGCGCATCGACCCACCGCCGGAACTGGACCCACTCGACGGCTTTCCTCGGGCTCGCTCGCTCGACGTCGTCTCTGCTTTCGTGCTCGAACCTGACGGTAGTAAGCTGCTCATTGCAGCCTACCAGACGGGGTCGGCGAGTATAGTTAGCCAGTGCGGTCACGAACCAATGCAGAGGTTACGGGTCGGCGCTCGTCGGTGGGTCAGGTTCCGATCGAACGCGAGACGATGGCCACTCTTAGACCCCTTTACTGTGCCGGGTGGCAGCGTATTCCGCTCACGGGAGTAGTAGGTCCGATGGCACGGTCTCGACCACCACGGAGTCGTAGCCAGGAGGAACCGCCGGAGCACGGGTTGCTCCGGTCAGTCGTGAACGGCGCCCTGGGCGGCACGCTGGCGACGGTCGTGATGACCGCCTACCGGATGCCGGTAGCGTCGTCGCTGCCGCCGACGGCGGAGTTCTGGGCGCAGTACGTGGCGGACGGCGACGCCGACGACCACCCGATTCCCGCGCTCGTCCTCCACCTCGTCTACGGCGCCGGCGCGGGCAGCGCGTTCGGCGTCCTCTTCCGTCCCGTCGACCGCCGCATCGAGAGCGACGAGGCCCGCGAGACCGCCGGTGTAGTTCTCGGGGCGCTGTACGCCCTCACACTCTCAGTGTTCGGCGAGCGGGTGGTGCTCGGTGAACTCCTGGACGTGGACCTCGACGGCTCGGAGTCGCTGGTGTTCCACGTCGGCCACCTCGTCTTCGGCCTCTCGCTCGGGTCGTGGGTCGCGTCCCGGTCGACGTTCGAGGACCTCGAACTCCGGTGAGATCACTCCTCTATCTTCTGGACGATCTCGTTGGCCTGCTCCTCGGCCTGGTCCTCGCCGACGTGTTTGTCGATGAGGACGGACTGGACCTCCCAGTCGTCGCTGTCCTCGCGTTTGCCGGTCCGCACTTCGCTGCCGTCCGAGACGGAGTCCGACGCTTCGTCCGCCCAGTCGGGAGTCCGAATCGTCTCGAAGTCGTCGGGGTCGCGGTATCTGACGTGGATGTACTCGTCCTCGGTCTCCACGGCCGTCGGTTCTGGGTGGTCGGCCATGTGAGAACGTAGGTTGCGAACGTGGAAAAGACGTATGGCAGCCCCAGGCCACCGAGCACGCCGGTCCAGGGCTTGCACTTGCAGGCTCTCCCTGTAAGTGGCTGACGGCCGTCAGTTCTCGTATGCGCGACGTTCCAGTCGTCCGGAGTGAATCGTGTCGAGCCGTCGTGTGGCCGACCACGTGGCGATGAGTTTGGCGGACCACTTCTACGCGCTGCGGGACTGGGTGCCCGTGCCAGTGGACGGCGTACGCGTCGAAATCGTCCGGTGGGTGCTGCTGGAGGCGAACCGGCGGGCGGTCACCGGCGCGCTGCTCACGCTCACGTTCGTCTCGATGCTGGCGCTCGGGAACGTCTGGACGTTCGAGATGCAGCGCCTGTTCACCGAGACCGACAGCGTCCAGACCGTCCTCAACAGCCTCCTCAGCGGGATCATCCTGCTCGTCTCCGTCGTCGTCTCCATCAACTCCATCGTGCTCACCTACGACATCACCGCCATCAGCACCCAGCGCGAGCGCGTCCAGGGGACGACGGAGTACCGGCGGGAGATCGGGCAGATGGTCAGAAGCGAGCGGAGCCCGACGGACCCGCGGTCGTTCCTCGAGCTGATGACCCACGTCATGCAGGAGCGCGCGGAGGACCTCCAGGAGACTGTCACCCGGGACAACCACGAGGAGTTCGCCGAAGCCGTCGACGAGTTCGTGGACTCCCTCGAGACCTCTATCAGGACACTCGAGGACCCACGCGAGGAGGTCGGGGGCGCGGACTTCGGCACGCTCTGGCTCGGCCTCGAGGCGGACTTCGGTCGGCTGGTCGACGAACTGCAGACGATCAGGATCGCCCACGCCGAGGAGATTCCGGACGAGGAGAAAGAGGAGTTCGACAAGCTGATGGAGGCGTTCGAACTGTTCGAGACCGGCCGCCAGTACTTCAAGACGCTGTACTACTCCCGGGAGATTTCCGAGCTCTCCCGGACGCTGCTCGTCATCTCGTTCCCGTCGATTCTGGTCACCGCGTGGACGATCATGGCCATCGACGCGGGCACCATCCCGGGCTTCGGGCTGTTCGGCCTCCCGCCGCTGCAGGTCTTCCTGGCGACCTCGTTCACCATCTCACTGGCTCCCTACCTGGTGCTGACTGCCTACGTCCTCCGGACCGCGACTGTGGCCAGGCGCACGGCGGCCGGTGGGCCCTTCGTCCTGGACTGAGGGGTCACCGCTCGTGTAACTCCAGGTCCTCGTCGAGTTCCTCACCGAACACCGTCTCGTCGCCGACCGATTCGATGACGGAGAACTCCCCGCTCGACTCGATGACGATGGCCTCCACCTCGGCGAGCGTGCTGAAGTCGTTCTTCCGTGCCGCGGTCTCGAGTTCCGACCTGGTGACGCGCTCGCGTCGCATCGCGTCCCGGAGGAACTCCCCGCGGAAGTAGAGCAAGACGGGAGGGTTCGTCACCACCCGTCCGAGAGACGGCCAGCGGACCTTCAGCCTGGTGACGACGTACTGCAACGAGATGAGCAGCGCGAACGCCGCGACGGCCTCCACGAGCGTCACTCGTCTGGCCGTGAGGGCGCGACCGAAGACGGAACCGATTGCGACGGTGATGATGAAGTCGAACGCACTCATCGTCGACAGCGTCCGGCTCCCCGAGACGCGGAGGAACGCCACGAGCGCGATGTACATCGATACGCCGACGACGACGATGCGGACGAGTGGCCGCAGTCCGTCGAAGATGAAGGGGCTGCTCATTGTTCGATTGGGGGCCAGTGCCACGCGTCGCTGCGCACGAGCGCGAGCAGTTGCCGTCGCCGTTCCTCGAGGTCGTCGACCGCGTCCTCGAACTCGTCGTCGGACACCGTCGGGACGTCCGCAGACCGGACGCGGTCGAGGTCCGGCGGGTCGGGCGTCTCGTCGGCCGGATCGATGAACGCCTCGTTGAGCGTCTCGAGGTAGTTCTCGGTGGCGCTCCGCGCGTTCTCGACGAGCGCGTGGTTCGGGCGGTCGTCCTCGGTGACGCCGAACCTGAGGACGGTCAGCGCCTCGTCGAAGATGACGACAGCCATCGTGGAGGCGTGTTTGGCCTCCTCGCTGTGGTAGTAGTGGAGTATCGGGTAGGCCTTGTGCTGGGTGGCGAGCGTGTCGAGTCCGGCGGCCAGGGAGTTCAACGGCGGGTGTATCCCCTCGAAGTCCTCCCCGTCCCACCCCGTCTCGACCACGGTCTCGCTGCGTTCCCCGAGCCCCGTGACGCTGCTGGCGAACGACCGCTTGTCCGAGACGGCGCCCAGCACCGAGAGGACGTAGGAGACGCCCATCGTGACGAACAGCATCCCGCTGGCGGTCGTCAGCGAGGCAGCGATCTGGAAGCCGCCGTCCGCCGGGTAGAAATCGCCGTTCCCCATCGTGAACATGGTGTAGGCGACGAAGTAGATGCGGTCGATCCACGTGACCGGCGTGCCGCTCCGCGCGTTCGTGAGCGAGGCCCCGCTGCTGCCGAACACCAGCGTCCAGCCGCCCCAGATGGCGGCGACCCAGACGACGAGCGTCGTTGTCAAGATGATTGGGCCCGCCAGGCTGAGTACCCGCGAGCGCTCGCTCCCGAACTGTCGGAGGCCACGCCAGAGCCACGACGTCAACCGGGAGGACAGCGGGCCGGAGCCGCCGTCGACCCACAGCGTCGTCCAGAGGATGTCGACGATAGTGACGACGAGAACTGCGATTCCGACGACGAGGTAGACGAGACTCATGGTCCGGGAGAGCGTCCACTCGAGGCGTCTGTCGAACCTGTCCGGAACACGCTTCTACCGTCTCCGTCCTCGGGACGTTCGTTCGTTCACCCGCTCGCGGGCGACGTGACGCCGACGGTCAGCAGCCCGCACGACGATTCCGCGGCCGACGCTGACCGTTCTCGGCGTCGGACAACCGCCTCTCGTTCGCCCGAGCGGGGGTTCGTGCACGATAGCTCTGTACGTGACTGAGCGGCATAAGCAGCGGACTGGCACCTGCAAGCACCAGGTCAGGCTTCCTCGATGGGGTCGGAGACCGCGGGCTGCGGGGCCGTGAGTTTCGCCACGTCGGCCTCGAATCGGTGGGCCTGTTCGAGGCGCATCCGGCAGGCCTCTTCCTCGCTCAACGTCTCCCCGCCGTCGATGCGCGGCGACAGCGGTCGGTAGGCCGAACAGTCGAACCCCAGTCGCTGGAGGTAGTTCTGGACGGGCGACGGTCCGAGCCCGAAGTTGATGGCTACCCGGCTGAGGTCGTACAGTTCGTCGAACGGCGGGACGGAGATTCGGTCGTCCGAGACGCCCGGGCGCCCGACCTCGACGGCCTTCTCCTCGGTCTGTTCGACGAGTCGGCCGACGTCGGTGGCGAGCCTGACGACCTCCGAGGGGAGGGCGGCGTCGGGCGCCCGCCACTCGACCGTCGGCTGGCAGCGCCGGAGTCGCACGGGGTTCAACACTGTGTCCTCGGGGTCGAACTCTTCGTCGACCCTCGCGGGCGAGACGCCGCGGTCCGCGGCGAGAGACTTGAACGCCTCGTACGAGGAGTCCACGCGTCGTTCCCACTCCTCGACGGAGTCGGTGTACGCCCAGAGGTCACAGAACTGCGTGAACTCGTTACCGCACTCCTTGCGGTAGGCGTGGGCCCTCGACGACGACCGGCCGCGCTCGCCGCAGTAGTACGGCGAGGAACTCGTCAGAGCGAGCGCCGGGTCGAGCGCGGTCAGCAGGTTGAGCTGCCGGACCGTCTCCTCGCGCTCGAAGTGGACGTGGGTGCCGGCGCAGTTCTTCGCGCTCCTGACGCCGTCGCCGTATATCTCCTCGAACAGCTTCCCACGTTCGGTGTAGCACGGTTCGTCCGCCTCCGTGAGCGGCGTTCCCAGCGGAACTAGTCGCTTGTCGCTGGCGCGTGCGGCCCGGATGGCCGTCCGGAGCGTCTCCTGGAGGTCCTGGCGGAGTTCGGTCTCCGAGGCGCGGGGTTCCGTCTGCACTTCGAGGAGCGGCCCGATGAATTCGGGCTTGATCCGCTCGTGTTCGTCGGCGATCTGCCGACCCTCACACAAACAGCCGTTCTGGTCGACGACCCAGAGTTCTAGCTCGATCCCCGTGTTTACTGTCATTGTTGTAGGTTCTAGCCGCGAACGGCTACCGATTTGACATCGCTGAGACGACGAACGTCTCTACTTCACCGAAGACGAAGCGCCCGGTTGTGCCCGTCCCTTACTTGTGCAACCTCTTTATCACAGATAGGGGCCTGTGCGGCCGGATACTCCCCCGATATGGCCGTCGAAAGGGGGTTCCGAACACCACTGGAATCGTCCGCCGTCCCGTGGTATCGTGAGACACGGTCGCATCACGACTGGTGGGAAATCACGAAGCAGCACCGCCGGGAATCGTGGCCACTGGGAGGGGGCCTCGACTGACTGCCCAGTAACCACGAACTATCGATTCGGCTACCGCCGTCTCATCCGGTCGGAGCCGGCCGAATATCTACTAGGATTCGGTTACCGGTTACTGAGTCGAGCGGAGGCGACGGGTTCGCTTTCGGGGTGGAGGGAACGGCCTCAGCCGTCACTTGACGTGGGCGAGCGGAAAGTCGGCGGAGACGACGTTCGTTATCATCACCCGGTGGGCGCGGGAGAGGCGTTCCGAGAGCGCCTGGTGGGTGACGTCGAACTCGTCGGCGAGTTCCTCGAGGGTCACCTTCCGGGGGATGTCGTAGAACCCTTTCTGGAGCGCGGTCTCGAGAGTGACGTACTGCTTCTGGCTGAGTCCGTACTGTCGCGGGCGGACGGCCACCGTCGGGTCGTAGATCGACTCGATGTCGACGCGGAGGCCACAGTCGCGGCAGTGGTGGTACCAGTCCTCCATGGACTCCCGCTCGGCGAAGAGGACGCGGAAACACCACTTGCCGTCGAACGCCTGGGTCCGCAACACCGTGCCGTGGTCCCAGAACATCTCGCGGAAGCGGTCCTCCGTCGGCTTCGCCCACTCGACCCGGTAGACGGACTCCTTCTCTAGTGTGGCGAGCGGTGACACACCCTCGACGGTGGGGTCCTCGCGGAGTTCCGGACCGATGTCCTCGTCGGTCCCCTCGAAGGCCAGCACGGGCATCACCGAGTTCGGCCCCGTGGTGACCGTCCGCAGCACGTCGACTCTCGTCTCCGGCACTCCCGACAGCGTGTCGGCGAGTGCGAGCTGTTCGGCCGGAACGGCGATTTCGATGATTGATGTCATGAGCGGAGCGCTTCTCGTCGATTCGTGTTCGGCTGTACCAGCGACCGGGCGGACGGACCCGTGGGCGGCGAGCACGCTCCGGGCGGCGCCCGTCGGACGGAACTCCGTCTCGCACCTCCCTGTGCCTCCATTGCTTGGAGCCCACTGCGGGGGAGCACGTACTATCGATAGCCCCAATGTTATTTGGACTGTATCGTACGAAAGGGGCGTCTACGCCCCGATTTCAGCCGAATTTCGAACTGGCCCGTATCGGAGAGACTGGCGGTAGAGCCGGGTAAGGCCGGTCTGCGGGACCGACGACTGTGGGTCGGTCGCGCGTTCCGACCGGTCGCAGCCGAGACCGGCACAACACGCTTACGACGCATTGCCGTAGTTGGGGGCATGGCATCCGACGACGAACGGGACGCTAGCACCTCAGAGAGCGACGACAGCCGCCAGCAGGGGGTCGAACTCGGACCCCTCGACGAGGAGCTGGAGTCCCACGACTACCCCACCACGTCGACGGAGCTGGTCGAGGAGTACGGCGACTACGAGATCGACCTCCCGGGTGGCTCCCAGCGCCTCGAGGAGGTACTCGGTATCCTCGAACAGAACGAACAGGAGTACGAGGAGCCCGAGGACGCGCGCCAGGCCATCTACAACCTGGTCGGGTCGGAGGCGGTCGGCCGGGACCGCTACAGCGACCGCGGGGGCGATACCCCGGACGCGGGGACGGACAGCGAGGACGAGTCGTTCTGAGTCTCCCCGCCCGGCGAATCGAGTGATGCCGGGCGGACGCCCTCCCGGGACAGTTAAACACCACGCAGTCGCAGCCCCCGGTGCAATCCGACGAGCCGCCGAAGGGACTACTGCATGGATTCGAACGTCACGATAACCGAGGACGAGAAGGGCAAGAAAGTTGTCAACGAGCACGGCGACGCAATCGGTCGTGTCGTCGAGGTGCAGAACGGGACCGCACAGGTCGACCCCGACCCGGACATCACGGACACCATCATGTCGAAGATCGGCTGGAGCAGCGACGACGGGGGCACGTACGCGCTCGAACCGCAGGCTGTCGACAGGATCACGGACGACGAGATTCGCCTCGACCTGCAGTAGCGCCGTCGGCCGCGGACTCCTGTTTTTCCACCGCTGTCGAGGAGTGCAAACCGTCGATAGGCCTCGCTGTAGTCCCACTGGCAGTAGGTTGATGTGCGCGGCTCTACAACGTTATAGCATGGAAGACTCCGGAGACGATTCTCCCGAAGCCGTCAGCATCGAGAGTGGTGACACGGTGTACGACGACGAGGGGCACGTGCTCGGCATGGTCACCGAGTCCACCGACGAGGGGTTCGCCGTCGAGGTGGTCGAGGCCGGACCCGACGTCGAGGTGTCCGAGGAAGGCACCGAAGCGGCGGACGACGACGGGGAGGGGTACCTAATGTGGCGGTGCGAGGACTGCGGGGAGATGGGCGACCTCGACGACGGCATCCCCGAGGAGTGTCCGAACTGCGGGGCGCCAAAGGAGCACATTCACAAGGCCCAGGAGGACTGACCGCGGTCGCGAGCCGCCGTTTTTCGAGGCGACGGTTACTGCTGGACTTCCCGAGAGCGCGTCACGGAGCGCCGCTTGTACCGGTGGACCTGTCGATACGCCCTCCGGAGCAGTCGCTGGGTCGGCCCGGTACGCACTCTGGGTTCGACCCGGCCGTCACGGATGGCGTCGACGACGGACTCGGGAGTCAGCGTGTCCGCGTCGATGCGGGTGTAGGCGCGCCCGGCCTCTAACGGGAAGTGAGCGTCGCTGCCCGCGACAACGGGGAGCCCGAGGTCCTTCCCGAGTTCGTGTATCTGGTCGGCGTTCCGCGGGTGTTTGCCGCTGATCTCGACCGCGTCGAAGTCGGCGCCGCTCTCGTGGATGCTGCCGTGCCGGTAGGGGTGGGGGATGATGGCGGCGCAGTCCGCACCGTGAGCCAGGTCGACGACCGCCTGGGGCGTGAGTTCGCCGGGCGGCGTCCGGGACGGCGGGTCGGGTCCCACGACGATTGCGTGGCCCTCCGTCGTCGAGATTTCGATGCCCGGAATGAACAGCGGCGTCGTCGAGATGGCGCCGACGTCCGTGTAGTAGTCGTGGTTCGTGAGCGCGACGCCGTCCAGTCCGCGCCACCGACTCGCCAGTGCCAGCAGGTTCGCCCCGAGCGGGTCGTAGCGCGTCGGCTCACCTGCCCACTGGTGGAAGAACCGGGTGTGGGCGTGCAGGTCTACGTCGAACATCCGACCACCTCCGCGCTGACCGCGCCCGGCAGCCCTGTTCCACACCGACTCATTGCCTGTCCGGGTCGGGGTCGTACCCCTCTCCCACGGCCACCTCCACTCTCCCGGGGTCGGTGTGCACCGACAGCGACTGCCCCTCGACCATCTCGCCGTCCAGACTGAACTGCGTCGCCTCCGGCGTCTGGAGCGTGATGTCCAGGGCCGGCGCGTGGAACCGAGTGACGTACTCGGAGGCCCGGCCGAACAGCCGGCCCGCGACGGCGTCACCCATCAGGTCGAGCGCCGAGACGTCCTCGACGACGGTCACGTCGAAGCGGCCGTCCTCGACGTTCGCCTGGCTATCCTCGCCCGGGACGAAACGGCGGGCGTTTCCGACAAGCACCGTCATCGCGTTGCCCTCCCAGACGGTCGCCTCGCGGCCGTTCTCGTAGATGTCGACGGAGATGGGGAGCGACTCGAACTCCGCGACCGAGCGCAGCGTCGCGACAACGTACGCCAGCACGCCGAGGCGCTCTTTCATCTCGTCGGAGGTGTCCCCGCTCGATTCCGCAGTCAACCCCGCGACACAGGAGTTCACGAACAGGTGGTCGTCCGTCCGCCCGAGGTCGATGCGGCGCCGCTCCCCGTTCTCGATGACGTCGAAGGCGTCGTCGATGCCGGTGACGTCGATGTTGCTCGCGAAGTTGTTCCCCGTGCCCACGGGAATCACGCCGAACGTCACGTCGTCGAAGGCGTCCGCGGCGTCGATGCCGCGGAGCACCTCGTTGATGGTGCCGTCGCCGCCGGCCGCCACGACGGTGGACGCGCCGGCCGCGGCCGCCTCTCGCGAGAACTCGACGGCCTCCCCCTCGTTCTCCGTCTCCCGGAGGCCGTACCCCCGTATCGATGCCCTGTTCCGAATCGCCTCCGCGTGCTGTCCGTCCCCGCTGTTCGGGTTGACGACGACGACCGTCTCCGGTGACTCTGTTGCTGACATGGTGTGTACAGTGACTCCATCTCCGGGTGGACCGGCGAACACCGCGGCGGTTCTGACCACCCGCCGGCGACTGGGAGCGCTGCCGGCCGGTCGGACGACCCCCATCCTGGCGTCTCTAGGCATCCGTCGGCGGCCGCGGGTTTTGTTATGGACGGCGTACGGAAATCGGCCCGGAGAAAGCGCCCTGCACACTTTTCGACCTCCCAACCGACCGTCTACCCGTGAGCGGTGCCCCCGACCCGAGCGAAATCTTCCAGCGCGCCGTGGACGAGGGAAACCGACGTCTAGACCAGACGACACTCGAACTAGTTTCGACGAGTTTCATCGCGGGATTCACCGTCGTCTTCGGGATGGCAGCCCTCGGCATCGCCCACGCCGCCGTCGAACCGCAGTTCGGCGACGTCTCCAAGATCGCGGGCGGGCTCGCGTTCGGTCTCGCGCTCGTCTTCCTCGTCGTCGGGCGCACGGAGCTGTTCAACGAGAACTTCTTCGACCCGACCGCCGCGGCGGTCGACAACGACGACTCCTGGATGGTCGGTCCGCTCGTCCGCCTGTGGGCGCTCACGTTCGTCTTCAACTTCGTCGGGGGCGCCATGCTCGCGACGTTCGTCGCCATCGAGGGGGCGCTCCCGCCGGGCACTGCAGAGGCGCTGGTCAGCACCGCCGAGGATATCGTGGCCAGGAGCCCGCTGGCGCTGTTCGCCAGCGCCGTCTTCGGGGGCGCGCTCGTCTCGCTGCTGTCCTTCCTCCTCCAGGCCGTCGACAGCGACGGCGCGCGAATCACCCTCTCCTACATGGTCGGGTTCCTGCTCGCGCTCGGTCCGTTCGACCACGTTGTGGTCAGCGTCCTCCACGTCTACTTCGGGATGCTGTTCGGCGGCCCCATCGGCTACGGCGCGCTCCTCGTCACGATGGCTGTCTCGACAGCAGGAAACTTCGTCGGCGGTCTGGGCCTGGTGACGGTCTCGCACGTCGCGCAGGTGAAGGGGTCCCGCAGCGAGTCCGACTGAGTGGAGGACTCTGGCTGACAGCCTAGACCCCAACAGGGCCCACGGTCAGGCGGAGAGCCAGCCGTCCTCGACGTCCTCGAGCGAGTCCCCGAGCTTCCGGCCCTTGTAACCGTAGATATCGACGTAGCCGCACTCGGACATCAGTATCGGGTAGAACGGCCGGTCGGCGACCAGTTCCTCCCCGTCGACAGTGGCGTACACAGTCCCCTCCGGGACGCACTCGAAGTTCTTGACGTGGAGCTCTCCGTCGGCATCCGGACGCTTCGGGACGGCTCCGGTCATGTGGAAGAAATCCGGGTCGCCCTCCGGCGGATTCCCCGGGAGGGAACCGACCCGGCGGAGGAACGCTCGGGCCTGCAGTTCCGCAGAGATAGCAGCCGCGTCGGTTCCCTGGATTCCCACTTCGATCTCGACGAGACAGCCACACGTCGTAATCGTCCCTTCGTTGACGCCCGAGTGGTCGACGACGTGGGGGAGTGGCAGTTCCGAGATGAGTTCGTACTCCTCGGGCTGTGAGCGGTGGACCAGTCCGAACGGCTCCGGGTGTGAGTGCGTCCCGTGTATCGACACCGTGGTCAGTGGCTCGATCAGGTCGCAGAGTTCCGCCGCGAGACGCTGCTCTCTGTTTCCCTCCGAGTCGCCCGGAAACATCCGGTTGAGGTCCGAGTCGAGGAAGCGCTGGCCCGCCTCGACCGCTGCCGGGTTGGCGATGACGAACATCACTCCCCGCTGGAGGTCGAGGTCGGCCTGCCGGAGGGTACGCACGGCGTGAACGCCGCTCGGTTCGTCGCCGTGGACGCCGCCGACCACGGCCACCTCGGGTTCGCCTGGACCGGCGACGGTCACGTCCGGCGGGACGTACTCACCAGTCATGATTCCAATTTGGTTCGCACGTCCCTGAACGCTTCGCCGCACCCCGGTCTACGGGTGAGAAGTGCCGTCGAAGACAGTGTTGCGCCACCGGAGGGGCCGACGCGCCAGCGGGGTCAGCCGCTCACCTCGTCGGGGAGCGGGTCAGAGGAAGAACGTGACGATGGCGAGCACCACGAAGATGATGACGAGCCACTTGGCGATATCCATACTCAGCCCCGCGATACCTCTGGACCCGAGGACGGCGGCGACGATTGCGAGTATCAGGAAGAACACCGCCAGGGCGATGAGGTCACCCCCGAACTGGAGCGGCGTTAGCTGACCAATCTGCGCGACTGTACCTGCAGCCACCACGGTTGACGGTGTGAACGCCATGCCAATTCGAACGCGCCACGAACACTTCGTTACCTGATGCATAGTGTCGCCGCCTGTCGCCTCACTCGGGGCCGTCGACGGTTATGCTGCCGCTGAGTTCCTGCTCCGGTGCCGGACTGATGGCGACGCCCTCGTCCTCCAGACGGCGTTTCACTGCTCGCGCGTACGCTGACCGGACGTCCACGACGTACCCGGGTCGTGGCCGCTCGATCCAGTAGTGGACGCGGACTACGACCGCGTCGTCCCCGAGTTCTTCGACGTAGGCACTCGGCGCAGGTTCCTCGAGCACGGCGTCGAGTTCCGCCGCTGCCTCCCTGACGTAGCGCAGTGTCTCGGTGACGTCTGCCTCGTAGTCGACATCGACGTGGTCGACGATACGGTGTTCGGCCCGACCGTACGGACGGACGATGGCGTCGTTCGTCAACGCCGTATTCGGAACCGTGACGAGTTCGCCG
>Ga0075105_1000631_pt1 | contig 15914 bp, 14 predicted proteins | sample AntDeeMetag02WF5_FD_69800 | JGI IMG/M metagenome (GOLD analysis project Ga0075105, IMG submission 69800) | Saline lake microbial communities from Deep Lake, Antarctica - Antarctic Deep Lake Metagenome 02WF5 | ecosystem: Environmental > Aquatic > Non-marine Saline and Alkaline > Saline | place... | reverse complement strand
CGGCCATAGCGGCGGGGCGACTCCCGTACCCATCCCGAACACGGAAGATAAGCCCGCCTGCGTTTCGGTGAGTACTGGAGTGTGCGAACCTCTGGGAAACTCGATTCGCCGCCTGCCACTCATACTCGGCGTCCACATCGGACGCCTACTTTTAACCCTCGAACAGCAACATCACTGTTCGGGGGTTTTCGTCATTTCGGCAGCGCAGTCACGACTGTTTCCGTACCGATTACTTCCACTCGGTCCCGCACTCTTTGCACGCCGAGACTGGGGTTTCGTCGTCCCCGACCACGGCCTGCAAGTCCTGGCCGCTACACTCCGGGCACCTGGGCCGCGATTCGGTGCCGCACGCGCTACAGACCAGCGCACCGCCGGTGTCGGTCCTCACCAGACGCTGTTCCTCGTGGCCGCACTCCGGGCATACAATTGGAATCAGCAACTCGTTCGTGTCACGAGGGGCGCCGAGTGCGAGCACAACCGCGTCGGTGTCGGCATCGTTCTTCCCGGACTGGTGTTCGCCCGGCTCGAACCGGACGGCTTCGCCAGGGGAGACGGTGACCACTCCGTCGAGCGTTTCGAAGGTCACCGTCCCGTCGAGCACGACGAATATCTCTTCCTGGTCGGCGTGGGCGTGCAGGCCAGCCAGTCGGTTCCCCGGTTCGACGCGGTAGCGGTTGATCGCGACGTCGGTGGTACCGAGGGCGTCCCCGAGCGACTGCTTTTCGGCGTCGCTCCCGACGTTGGCGGGTTCGATCCGTTCGATAGCGACCGTTTTCATACGCGATCAACGATCGCCTCACGCAAAAGTCTCGGTAGCCAGCGGACGCGTCTTCGCCAGCGAAACGGTGGCTTTTACGCGCATGCGAGCGACGTCTCACGTGTCATGAGCGACGAGTTCCGGACCGAACGCGACAGTCTCGGAGAGATGCAGGTGCCGGCCGACGCCTACTGGGGCGCCCAGACCCAGCGCGCCGTCGAGAACTTCCCCATCTCGGAGGTCACCTTCGGGCGGCGCTTCGTGCGCGCGCTCGGGGTCGTCAAGAAGGCGGCCGCGCTGGCCAACAGCGACCTGGGAACCGTCCCCGACGACAAGGCCGAAGCCATCGTCGAGGCCGCCGACGAGGTCATCGCCGGCCAGCACGACGACCAGTTCCCCGTCGACGTGTTTCAGACTGGGTCGGGCACGTCCTCGAACATGAACGCCAACGAGGTCATCGCCAACCGCGCCACCGAGATTTACGGCGGTGAGATCGGGACCCGCGAGATCCATCCCAACGACCACGTCAACTTCGGCCAGTCGAGCAACGACGTGATCCCGACGGCAATGCACGTCGCCTCACTGGAGGCCGTCGAGAAAGACGTCCTCCCCGCGCTGGAGACCCTTCGCGACGCGCTCGCAGCGAAGGAAGACGAGTTCGACGACGTCGTCAAGACGGGGCGGACGCACCTCCAGGACGCGACGCCTATCACGCTCGGTCAGGAGTTCTCCGGCTACCGGACCCAGGTCGAGAAGGGCATCGAGCGCGTCGAGGGGACGCGGGACCACCTGTCGGAGCTGGCGCTGGGGGGGACCGCCGTCGGGACGGGACTCAATACCCACCCCGAGTTCCCCGCGAAGGCAGCGGAGTACATGTCGGAAGAGACCGGCGTCGAGTTCCGCGAGGCCGACAACCACTTCGAGGCCCAGGCGGCCCACGACGCGATGAACGAGGCCCACGGCGCGCTGGAGACGGTCGCGGGAAGCCTGAACAAAATCGCGAACGACCTCCGCCTGCTCGCGTCCGGCCCCCGGAACGGCCTCGGCGAGGTCGACCAGCCCGAGAACCAGCCCGGATCCTCCATCATGCCTGGGAAGATCAACCCCGTCGTCGCCGAGGCGGTCAATCAGGTCCACAAGCAGGTCGTCGGCAACGACGCGGCCGTGTCGGCCGGTGCCGCCGAGGGTCAGATAGACCTCAACCTCTACAAGCCCGTCCTCGCGAGCAACTTCCTTCAGTCCGCGCGCCTGATCGCCAACGGGAGCGAGGTGTTCGCGGAAAAGTTCGTCGCTAAACTGGAAGCCGACCGCGAGCACTGCGCCGAGCGCGTCCAGCAGAGCATGGCGCTGGCGACGGCGCTCAACCCCGCTATCGGCTACGACAAGGCGAGCAAGGTCGCGAAGCAGGCACTCGCCGAGGGCAAGACTATCCGCGAGGTCGTCCTCGAAGAGGGGTACCTCGACGAGGACGAGGTCGACGCGGTGCTGGACCCGGCGAAGATGACCGAGCGCGTCATACTCGGGGACGACTAGACGTCGGTCCTCGTCGACTCGTTCACGTGGTCGACGACCCACTCCGGTTCGGTGACCGTCGCCGTCCCGACCTGTCGGTACGTGAAGTTGTCGTGGACGTCGATCCGTTCGTCGTTCCGCCGGACGGTGAACGTGACGTTCAGGCTCCGGACAAACCCGTCCGATCGCACGACTGCACGCGTGCGATAGGTATCCAGTCGTCCGAACCGGGGGAGCGACGTTCGCGTGCCGACCACCTCGTAGTGAGCTCCTTCACCGGCGTCGATTCGCGAGACGCGCTGGTTTTCGAGGTCGAGGTACCGCCTGATCGCGACGGCCGCGTCGTCGACGCCGTCCGGTGTCTCGTCGACGTCGGAGCGCTCTCGAACGGTCCGGCCGTTGTCGGTCCGCCAGGTCCGGTAGACGACGTCGCCGTCGGCGTACGCCTCGTAGTCGCTGAGACTCCGGACCCGGCCGTCGATAACCGTCTCGTAGGGGTTCACTTGAAGGAAGTACCTCGACGGGTTCTCGTAGGTGAGGACCCGCGTTTCGCCGCTTTCGGCCGTCGCGTTGCCGAACCGGTGCGTCGCTGATCGAGAGCGCTCCCATCGATAGCTTGTCCCGTTCACCACTTCGACGTGAGCGTGCGCGAGGGCGCCGGTGTCGGTGACGCCCGACGCGGTTAGCCCCGGTGCGAGCACTCCCCGGGAATTGTCGGGGCTCGGCGCCGCGGTCGGTACTGGTGCTGGGGTCACAGTCGTCGTCTCCGCGGAGCTACCGGTGAGCGTACCGCATCCGGCCAACACGGCCAGCACGACCAGACAGACCAGTCCGAAGTGCCGGGGGCGCATCCTCACGCGTAATCGGATGCGCGGGTAATAAGTGCTCCCGACGGCTGTCTACCCGTCGTCGCTGTCGTCGCCTGACGTGTCCTCCATTCGGTCGCTCTCGGTTGCCGCCGCGGGCCACTGGTCGTCGATCCAGCCGGGTCGTTCGACCGAAAGGTCGTTACGGCGGTCGTACCGGAACGAGTACTCGATTGCCACGGACCGGCCCGACCGGTCGACGACGTAGGTGACGGTCATCGCCCTGACGAACCCCGCGGGCGAGACGAGTGCGGTGGCCGAGAAGTTCCGTCCTCTCGTGAACCCGGGGACCATCTCGCGTTCCGAGGTGACCCGGTAGTACGGTCTGGTGTGGACGCGAGTCTCCTCGACGGTGGCGTTCGGGACAGCCAGGTATCGCCTGATGGGCCCGGCCATCTCGCTTTCGTACCGGACACTCGCTACCTCGGCCGGTTGTCGCGCGTAGGAAAAGTCCTGCTGGGAGAACGGGACGAACCGGCGGTACACCGTCTCCCCGTCGGCGAACTCGCTCACGTCGTTGAGCAACCGTTCGTCGCCGCGGTCGTGCAGTTCACGCCGGTTCGTGTAGAACCGATACCGCCGCTCGCTCTCGACGCTGAGGTTCTGCCGGACGACGTGTTCCTGGCCGGAGACGTTCGGGAGGGAGTCCGTCCGGCGGACCGAACGCCAGACGTAGCGTTCGCCCTCGATGGCGTTCGTGTGGGCCGCTGCGAGGCGGTTGACGTCACGGACGCCGCCGCCGGTCAGGCCCGGAGCGATACCCGTGGGCGTCGGTGCCTCCGTCGGGACGCCGGTGACCGGCACGGGCGTCACGGTCTCCGTCGGCTGGCTCGCGGTCGTGAACGTCCCACAGCCGGCGGTGACCGCGAGGACGACGACGGCGAGCATCCCCCAGCGCATACCGAGAGATTCGGGGCCGGGCGCAAAAAGGTGGGTCCTGACGAGAGGCCGCTACCGTGAACTGGACGGTTTTTTACCGTCGGAGGGCCGACCTACGCGTAATGACGGAGTACGATTACGAGGATCTGGGCCTCGTGGCCGGCCTGGAGATTCACCAGCAGCTCGACACGGACACCAAACTCTTCTGTGAGTGTCCGACCGATATTCGGGACCCCGGGGAGGCGACGCGCACGTTCACCCGCTACCTCCACCCGACGAAAAGCGAACTGGGAGAGATCGACCAGGCGGCCCTCGAGGAGAGCATGGTCGACCGCGAGTTCGAGTACCTGGGCTACGACTCGACCTGTCTCGTCGAAGAGGACGACGAACCGCCCCACCGGGTCGACCGCGAGGCGATGGACGTCGTCATGGAGATAGCCCAGTTGCTGGACATGACACTCGTCGACGTCGTCCACGTGATGCGAAAGATCGTCGTCGACGGGTCGAACACGACGGGGTTCCAGCGCTCGATGCTCGTCGCGAACGAAGGGGAAATCGAGACCAGCGAGGGGCCGGTCGGTATCGAGGACATGATGCTCGAAGAGGAGTCCGCCCAGCGCGTCGAAGAGACCGAGGACGGCGTCCGCTACTCCCTGGACCGACTCGGTATCCCGCTCGTCGAAATCGGGACGAAACCCGACATCCGCTCGCCCGAGCAGGCCCGCGAAGCGGCCGAACAGATCGGGATGCTCCTGCGCTCGACCGGCCACGTCAAGCGCGGGCTGGGAACCATCCGCCAGGACGTCAACGTCTCCATCGCCGAGGGCGCCCGCATCGAACTGAAGGGAGTCCAGAGCCTCGACGACATCGACGATATCGTTCGTAACGAGGTCCGACGACAGGTCGAACTGCTCGATATCAAAAGCGAACTCGCCGAGCGTGAGGCTGCCGTCGGCGACCCGCAGAACGTCACCGACGTTTTCGAGGACACCGATTCGGGCGTCATCGGCGGCGCGCTCTCGTCGGGCGGTGAGGTCGAGGCGGTCCGCCTCGAAGGGTTCGATGGCCTCGTCGGCCGCGAGATTCAGCCCGACCGCCGCCTCGGGACGGAATTCTCCGACCACGCCAAGCGCCACGGCGCCGGCGGTATCTTCCACACCGACGAACTGCCGGCCTACGGCGTGACTGAGGCCGAGGTCACAGACCTGCGTGCGGCCGTCGACGCAGGCACCGAGGACGCTGTCGCCATCGTCGCGGACGACCCCCAGACCGCCCAACTGGCCATCGAGGCCGTCGCCGACCGCGCCCGGACTGCGATGGAGGGCATCCCAGAGGAGACCCGCGGCGCGAACGACGACGCCACTTCCCGCTACCTCCGGCCGCTCCCCGGCGCGGCGCGGATGTACCCCGAGACGGACGTGCCGCCGGTGCGCCCGGACCCGACGGAAGTCGAACCCCCTGAGCTCCTCACCGAGAAGACCGAGCGCTACCAGGCGGCGTTCGACCTGGGCGAGGGACTCGCCGAGCAGGTCGCCTACGGTCAGCGCTGGCGCCTCTTCGAGGACCTGGTCGGCCAGGGCGTCGACCCGAACCTCGCCGCCGGCACCCTGGAGTCGACGCTCACCGAACTCCGGCGCGACGACGTCCCCGTCGAACATCTCACCGACGACCACCTCCGGGAGACCATCCTGCTCGTCCACGAGGGAGACGTTCCCCGCGAGGGCGTCACCGACCTGCTCACCGCGCTCGCCGAGGACCCCTCCCTCTCCGCTGAGGAAGCGGTCGAACAGGAGGACCTGGGCGGTGTCGACGAGAGCGAGGTCCGCGACGCCGTCGCCGAGGTCGTCGAGCGCAACGCCGACCAGGTCGAAACGGAGGGCATGGGCGCCTTCTCGGGCCTGATGGGCGAGGCGATGGGCGCGCTGCGCGGCAAGGCTGACGGCGACATCGTCAGCGACGTGCTGCGCGAAGAGATTCAGAAGCGAGCCTGAGACGCTGCTTATCGCTGCACCGGATTACGGTCGCCGCTTCAGTAGAAAGTCGGCCCCGGGCGAGTACCTGAACACTGGGTCATCCGTCGGCTCGGGCAGGCCCAGTCGGGCGAAGACGCGATTCTCCTCGATAGTTACCGCCGCCTCGGCGAGTTTCCAGGGCGGATGTTCGGTCACGCCGTGGCTCCCGTCCGGGAGGTAGTACCGGTAGCGGTCGGTGAGCCAGCCAGCTAGCGTGTCCGGGTCCGCGACGGCCGGGTCGCCCTGCGGTTCGAACCGCGCTCGGAGCCCATCGCCGTCGAGCACGAAGCCGTCGCCCTCGCGTCGGTGCATCACGCCTGTGTGCCGGAACGGAATGTCGTACAGTAGCCGTGCGCCGACGCTGGCGAACCGGCTGGCCGACTCGACGTCGAGGAAGTACACGCCGACTTCAGGGTCCCATTCCGCCGATTCGGAGGGGACGACGTACGTCCTGACTGCGAGTTGCGCGTACGCATAGCGCCACGGAATCCCCCGGAGGCCGGCGCCCGTTCGCTGCCCGAGCACCGACACCCACGCCGTGCCGTCCCGGGTCGCCGGCGCGAGCGTCGACGGGAGCCGGACCGCCAGCTCGTCGGCGTCGACCGGCCAATTAGCGAAACAGACGTCGCGGACGTCGGCGCGGGCGAGGGGCATCGTCGGCGGTTCAGCCCCGAACGCCGTAATCAGTTCGGTGCGGGGCGCGGCTCACTCCAGCTTGTTCGTCGCACGCCGCAGAATCCCGCGGAGCGTGACGGTTTCCCGACCGGTCGGATGCGCACGCCCGACGAGCCGACGGAACAGCCGGCTGGCCTTCGCGTGTTTCTCCTCGGGGTGACCCGACGCCGCGACGAATCCGTCGAACTGGTCGTACAGTCCTTCTATCTCCCGTTCGCTCGCGCGCTCGTGGACGGTCGCCGGGAGCTGGGTCTCCTCGACGGTCAGCTCGCGGAGTTCGTACAGCACGATGGTCGCGGCCTGGCCGAGGTTGAGCACCGGGTAGTCGGCGCTGGCGGGAATCGAGCAGATTTCGTCGAGGCGGGCGAGTTCGTCGTTGGTTAGCCCGACGCGTTCGCGGCCGAAGACGACGACGGTCTCTCCCTCGACGCCGGCGAGGCTGTCGGCGAGTTCGGCGGGCGTCCGGAACGGGTAGCGGACGTGGCTGTCCTCGTCCTCGTTGGTGACGGCGGTGCAGCCGACGGTGTGGTAGTTCTCCACGAGGTGGTCGAAGGTGACCTCGCGGGCGTTCGGGAGGATATCTTCGCGCGCTTGCCCGGCGAAGCCGTAGGCCTCGCCGTCGGGGTCGAGTTCCGGTGGATCCACGAGGAGCAGGTCGGAGAGCCCGAAGTTCTTCATCGCCCGGGCGATGGTGCCGACGTTGCCCGGCGTCTTGGCATCGACGACAGCGACGCTGACGTCGGTCATCGTCGAATCGCTCCCGTCATCGCTTTGGCCACCCGGCCATACGTCCGCCGGTCATACGTCCAGGTCGTCGAGGTCCACGTCGAGTGCGTCCAGGTCCTCGTCGTCCATCTCGCGGAGTTCCTGTTCCAGTCCCGGGAGCTCATCGTGCAGGTTGCCGGCGTCGGGAACCTCGTCGGGCGATTCGTCGACGTGGTCGAGCGGCGGGAACGTGCCGGGTGCCCGCCCGCCGTCCACGAACCACTCGTGGAAGGCGTCGCCGAGTTCCGGGTGGCCGACCAGGTCCTCGTCGGCCTCGTTGCGGAACCAGTAGACGAAGTCGCGTTCGTGGTCGCTACAGAGGACGACCTCCCCCTGGGGTTCGCCGTAGATGACCTCGGCCGGGTTGCACTCCTCGGCGTTCTCCTCGCCGTGGATCAGCCAGCAGGCGTCGCAGGGGTCGCCGACGCGTTCAGTGAGCCGCAGGATGCGGTCGCGCGCGTCTGGGTCCATCACCCCGAGCGGGCGGACCCGACCCTCGTCGTCGAACACCACGTCCTCGTCGAACCGCCAGCCACGGAGCCCGATGTTGACCTTGCCCATAGCCGGCGGTACGGTAGAACCGGATAAAAGCGCGGTGGTGCGCCGTCGGAGCCGCCGTCGATATCCGGTGGCTTAACAGGTCCCAGACCGAGTGGCGAGACATGCAAACCGTCGACGCGGCCGGGCTGGGGATCGGTGACGACCATCCGACGCGGATCATGGGCGTCCTCAACGTCAGCCGGGAGTCGCCCTACGACCCGAGCGTCTTCGACGACGCCGGCGAGGCCGCCGCCTACGTCGACGAGGAACTGGTTGGCGAGGGCGCGGACATCGTCGACGTGGGACTCGAAACCGCCAACAAGCGCTTCGACGTCCTCTCGCCCGAACAGGAACTCGACCGGCTCGACACCGCCGTCGAAACCATGGAGTCTGTGAGCGGTGACGCCGTCTTCTCCATCGAGACGCGCTACGCCGAGGTCGCCGAGGCGGCAATCGACCGCGGGTTCGACATGGTGAACGATATCTGCGGCTTCGCCGACCCCGAGATGCCCGAGGTCTGCCGCGAGTACGACGTCGCCGTGGCGAAGATGGCCAGCCCGCCGAATCTGGAACGTCCCGGCGCAGTCGAGGAGACGCCGTGGGCCGAGCGGCGGTCCCGAGCCTGGGTGGACGAGGCCGACTACGTCGATCAGGTGTACGAAGCGCTCAAACAGAACGGCCTCACCGACAAGACCATCGTCGACCCGGCCTTCGGCGGGTGGTCCGAGGCCAAGACCCTCGAGGACGACCGGGAGGCGTTCCGCCGTCTGTCGGAGTTTCGCGAACTCGGGCAGCCGATGCTCGTCTCGATCAACCGCAAGAACTTCCTCCGCGACCTGGCTGGCCGCTCGACCGAGGAGGCCTTGCCGGTGTCGCTGGCCGCAACGTCGATGGCCATCGACCGCGGCGCCCACGTCGTCCGGACACACGACGTGGCCGAGACGGTGGACGCCGCCCGCGTCGGTGACGCCTTCGCCGCCGGAAATCGGTGAGCACCGAACTCCGATCGCAGCGATCTCACCGCCCTCACCCACTCTCTCGACGGTCTTCGCGTTTCACCTGGAATCGAGACGGGCCGCCTCAGACGGCGGAAAAACGTCACTGAATTCTGGAACGTCTCTGCAGATCGCCACTCTCGGGTCTCCAGCGGGCCGTCCTACTCGCTTGCCTGACGTCTTCGATCTGATACTCGGGCGGTGTGAGTAAGAGAAAGCTTATACCGGATGCCCCGAAAAGATTCGATGAAGGCCGAAAGGGCAACCGGGTAGGGGTACACGGTTATGCCATTTCGGCTCAAACTTCGCTTTATGGTGGACCGAACTGTCCAGTGACTGCTATGGAATTCGACGAGTGGGAACCCGTCTACGAGGCCGTCCTCGCGGACTTCGGCTACGGCCGGGCGGGCGACGAGCGCGCTCGCGACGTCCTCGCAGCGCTCCTGCCACCGGACTTCGAGGCGTCGCTCCCGACGCTGCGGGGAGGCAACGAGACGGTCGCCGTCGCCGGGGCCGGGCCGTCACTCGAAGACGACTTCGTCCTCGTCGAGGATGCCGACGCGGTGTTCGCCGCGTCGACGGCGGCGGACCGCCTGCTGGCGCATGGTATCGCGGTCGACTGCGTCGTCACCGACCTGGACAAGCATCCGGAGACTATCGAAGCGATAACCCGCGACGGGACGCCGGTGGCGGTCCACGCCCACGGAGACAACGTCGACCTGATCCGGGAGCACGTCCCAGCGTGCGACGCCGACGGGCTGATCCCGACGACCCAGGCGGCGCCCGTCGGCCCCGTCCGGAACTTCGGCGGGTTCACCGACGGCGACCGCGCGGCGTTCCTGGCCGACCATCTCGGCGCCGGCGCGCTCGTCTTTCCCGGGTGGGACTTCGACGACCCCGGAGTCGATTCCGAGAAAGCGCGGAAACTTCGCTGGGCCGAGCGTTTGCTCTACTGGCTCGAAGCCCGTCGAGGAGCGCGATTCGCCGTCCTCGACGGCCGTCGGGAGGCTCTATCCACGACTGGACTCCCCTTCGAGTAGGCCGCCGGTCCCGGGGACGGTAGCGACCTGACTGTTCCAGGCCTACCAGAGGAGTCCCTGGTCGCGGACGTGGTGTTCGAGGGCGTCGTGATCGTCGAACTTTCGGCCGCAGACGTTGCATCGGACGACACCGTCGACGGGACCGTCGTCTGTCGAATTTGCCATACGACGACGTAGGTGCCAGAACGGTAAGAAGATTCGCCGGGCGGTCACTCGGGCGCGAGTTCGGCCATCGTCGCGTCGACGTCGTCGGGCTCTGCGGCCCGCGGGAAGGAAACGGAGACTGCGTCGACGCCGTCGATTTCGGCGAATCGCTCGAATCGGCCCCGGCACTCCTCCGGCGTGCCGGCGACCGCGAGTTCGTCGAGCAGGTCGTCGTCGATGGCGGCCGTCGCGGCGTCGTGGTCGCCGTTGGCCCACCGTTCGGCGACGGTGTGGGCGGTCTCTTCGTAGCCCTGGCGGGCCAGTGAATCCCTGTAGAACGTTCCCATCCCGCCGACGTAGAACGCGACGTGCTGCCTGACGAGATCCCGTGACCGCTCGCCGTCCGGGAGTACACAGCAGGGGACCGAGAGCGTGACGCGCTGTTCGGACCGGTCGCGGTCGCCCAGCTCCGAGCCCCGGTCGAAGTCGTCCAGCCGGTCACGGAGCCCGTCGCGGGTGAGCATGAGCGCGTGCCAGCCGTCGGCGAACCGGCCGGCGAGTTCCACCGACTTCGGCCCCAGTCCTCCGGCGTCGACGCCGGGCCGGGGTTCCGGCGCCTCGTGGCGCAGCCGAAAGCCCGAGAGCTGGAAGACGTCGCCGTCGTAGTTCAGTTGCTCGCCGCGGTTGACGGTCTTGACTATCTCGACGGCCTCGCGCGTGCGCCTGAGCGGTCGGTCGAAGTCGACGCCGTGCCACCCCTCGACGACGATGGGGCCGGAGGGACCGAGCCCGATGCGGAACCGGCCGTCCGACACCTCCTGGAGGGTCGCGGCGGTCTGGCCCAGTAACGCGGGTGACCGGGAGTAGACGTTCGCGATGGAGATACCGAGACCGATCGAGTCGGTGCGCTCGGCCACCGTCGCCAGCGTCGTCACTGCGTCACGGCCCCAGGTTTCGGGAAGCCAGGCCCGCTCGTAGCCTACGTCCTCGGCACGTTGAGTCAACTCGACCAGGGTGTCGACGCTGGGCTGTGCGGCCACGGGGAGGTAGACGTCGCGTGGAACAGTCATCGTGAGTGATCCTCACCCCCACAAACGCGCCCGGGGTTGTTAGTTTCGTGGGTGGCGCAACCTCGGTCTCACCGTCTCGAAGCGTGCGCCGTCGAGCCGACGGGACCGTTCGTGTAATCGAAGATGACAGTCTCACGGTCCGTCGCGGCCGGAACCGGGCAGCGGGAACTGACAACTTTTTCCCCTCCCCCCAATTAGCGTCTCCTGTGTCGTCGCCAGTAGCGGATCTGGAGGCCGTGCTCGCGGAGTCGGGCCCCGATTACACGGACTTCACCTTCGAGCGACCGACCGGTGGCCACCAGAGCGACGTCTTCATGGTGACGCTCGAGTACGCCGGCGAGAAGTACGAGGTCGTCGTGAAGTTCGAACCCCCTGAGATGGCCTCCTTCGCCGTCGAGCCGAAGATTCACGACTTCGTCGCCGAACGGAGCGACGTCCCCGTCCCGGAAATACTCGTCTTCGAGCAGGACCCCGTCAACGACGTGCCGCCGTACTTCATCACCGCCCGACTGGAGGGACAGAACCTCGCGGAGGGGTTCGGCGACCTCTCGATGGACGTCCGGCAGCGGGCCGTTGCCCAGGTCGGTCGGATGCTTGGCGACCTCCACTCAGAAATTGCCTTCGAGGCCTTCGGCTGGCTCGACCTCTGGCAAGAGCGGATCATCGTCCGCGACCTCACCGGGAGCTGGCGGGAGTACTTCGAACAGCTGATCGGGGGCCACGTCGACGCGCTTGCCGAGACGCCCTTCGCCGACGTGGCAGAGCGAGCCCGGGAACGCATCGAACCGGCGCTGGCGCTTGTCCCCGAAGACGGTGTCCCGCGGCTCGTCCACGACGACTTCAGGCCCGCGAACCTGCTGTTCGATGCCAGTCGCGAGGAGCCCATCACGGCCGTCCTCGACTGGCAGGACGTACTGGCCGCCCACCCGGAGTACCACCTCGCCCAGACGGAGTTCCTCTTTATCGATTCGGCGTTTCAGGATCCGGCGATACGCGACCGGCTCCGCGAGACGCTCCACGACGGCTACCGGGAAGAGCGCGCGTTCGCCTTCGACGACGGGTACGAGGAGCGCCGGCCGCTGTACCAGCTCTCGACGCTGCTGTGGCGGATGGGCGGGTTCGAGGACGCCTTCGCCGAGGATTCCGGGCTCGCCCGGGCTCGCGCCGAGGCCCAGTACCGCCAGCAGTTCGAGCGACTCGTCGAGTCGCTTCCCCGACCCTAGTCTTCCGAACCAGACGTATCGACGGCGTCAGTGACTCTCGATTCGACCGAGCCAGCGGCGTTGCCGTCGAGTAGCGCTTCGATCTCCTGACGGTTCACCTGCAGACGCGCACCTGTCCGGGCCGCCGCGAGGGCGCCACAGGCGTTGCCCACGGAGAGCGCGTGCTCGTCGTCCCCTTCGAACCGGCCGGCGATGAACCCGGCAGCGAAGGCGTCGCCGGCCCCCGTCGTGTCCACGGGGTCGACGGGGTAGCCGGGGTGGCTCACCGTCCGACCGCCGGTCCGTCGCTCCGCGCCGCCGGCGCCGTGCTTGACGACGACGGTGGCGACGTCATCGAGTAGACCCTCGCTGGCGGCCACTCGGCCCTCGCGCTCGTTCAGGAACACGACGTCGACGCTGGCGAGCGTCTCCTCGTAGGTCCGGTCGCCCAGCCGGCGTCCCGGGTCGAAACTGACGGGCGTCTCGACGTCGTTCGCGAGGCGGGCGAACGCGGCGGCGGTGTCCGGGTCCTGACCCGTGAGATGCAGGTGGTCGGCGTCCGCGAGGGCGTCTTCCGGCAAGTCCGCCGGACCGAATGCCTCGTTGGCGCCGTCGTTGCCGAATACCATCACCTCGCCGTCCTCGGCGACGACGAGGTACTTGACGGACGTGGCGGCGTCGGGCGCCTCCACGAGGGTGGTGTCGACGCCCACGTCCGCGAGTTCTTCGCGCGCCGACTGGCCGTGCTCGTCGTCGCCGACGCTCCCCAGCAGGTGCGTTGAGACGCCGAGGCCGGCGAGGACGACGGCCACGTTCGAGGCGCTGCCGCCGCCCGCCTGTCGCTGCCCGGTGATGGTCGCTTCGCCGTCGACGGGCGGCAGGTCGTCGACCCGGAGGGTGACGTCCCAGTTGACGTGGCCCGCGCAGATGACCCGCGGCATTTCCTGTCTGTCCGCCCGCCGGAAGCTTATACCTCCGGGGTCATAGTGGTGGTTGTAAGCCCGTACCGGCGTTCGACGTGGCGGGTACCGGCGAACGCCGGTAAACAGTTACAACCACCACTATCAGGCCGTCGGTGGATCGACCCGGGCCGCCCAGTCGGGATACTCGTCCGACCGGCGGAACCGCTCGTACAGTTCGCCCAGGTCTCCCGGCGTGACCGGATCGAAGAACTCCCGGTCGGCGCGTCGATCCCGCTCGACGCCGTCAGGTGTTATCGCCACCGCCGGGTCGTCTGCCTCTCCCTCGACGCAGTCGGCGACGTCTATCTCGCACCCGGGCCCGAAACTGTGCTCGAAGACGTCGACCGCCCGTCTGGCGTGGATACACGAACTCACGACGTGAATCGTCTCGCGTGCGTCTCCCTGCTGGTCGACGAGTTCATCGACGAGGCGCCGGACGAAGTAGCCGTTTTCTCGCGTGTCCCGGGCGTTCGCGTCGAGTCGGATCCGGTCCGGGTCGACGCCCGCCGTCACTGCGTGCTCGGCCATCGCCTCGCTCTCGGCGACGGGGACGTCGGGGTTGGTCCGGGCGCCGGTGAAGACCAGCCACGCCTTGGCATCCGCCGACCGGTCAGCGCGCCGGAAGACGTCGACGGCGCGGTCGACCCGACGCCGCAGGTGCGGGTGGAGGGACTCACCCGTCAGTCGCTGTCCGAGTCCGACGACGACTGTCATACCCGCGTTACAGTCGCGCACACCGTAACGTCACCGGTGTGCCGGGATTCCGTGCAAATGCCGCGACTTGCACCGTTTTCTGAGAGGGGCTGTGCGTCCGCTACTGCTTGCCCGTCCGCTACTGACACCTACGCCGTCTGCCCACCGGTGTCACGGTCCCCCAGCCCCGCTTCGAGATGCGGTTCCGCCCGGTCGACGGTGACGGCGTCGAACTGGTCGAGCCATTCGGCGTCGTCGCGTTCGAACGCATCCAGACAGTCGCGGACGGTGTAGGCCCGCTCATCGTCGGAACACGGGAAAACCGCCCGCAGTCGCTCGTCTTCGTAGACGGCCAGCGAGACGACGGGGAACACGACGACGTCGTCGATCTGGTCGAGGCCGAGGTACGAGCGCGTCCGTCGTTCGAAGGCCGGGCCCAGCGAGTGACCGTTCCGGTCGGCCCAGTCGGCGAACTCGCGGTACGTCTCGACGGCCTCGCTCCTGGTGTCCTCGTTCAGGGTCCGGATCCGCGACCACTCGCCGGCCACCGCGGCCTCGTCGAGGACGTCGTCAGCTTCCAGCGCGCGGACGCTGTTCAACACGTCCTGCTGGGCGTCGAACGTCCCGTAGGTGTCTCCGCGGAGGTACAGTTCGGCCCGGCTCTGGGTGGCTGGTGCTGGCATTGTTCTCAAGGTGTCCAAGACGTGACGCGCTATTAATACTTTGCAACGGCGCGAAAACGGCGTGACGTCCGGCGGTTCGACCGTCTCCGGCCGTTCAGTCGGCGCTGGCTTCCGGCCCGGCGACGACGTCGATTTCGCCGGCGTCGAGTTCTTCCTCGACCTCGCGGGCAGCCTGCACCATGTTCTTCATCTTCCCGTAGGCCACCTCGCGGGGGAGCAGTTTCACGCCGCAGTCCGGCGAGACGGTGAGTCGCTCCGGCGGGACGACCTCCAGGCCCTTTTTGATATTCTCCTTGATCTCCTCGACGGACTCCACCTCGGCGACGTGGACGTCCGTGACGCCCATCGCGAAGTCCTTCGTGAACTCGTGGGCCTTGAACACGTCAAGCTGCTCGTAGTCGCCGTTGGCGAGTTCCAGGTCGAACTCGTGGACGGGGTACTCCAGGATTTCGGGGTAGATGCGGGAGTAGTCGCCGTAGCAGACGTGGAGGCCCAGTCGAACGTCGTCGGGGACCTCGTCGGCGATGCGTTCGAGGCACTCGCCGACGATGGCGTGGTCGTCCGGTGTCGTCGCGAGGGCCGGCTCGTCGATCTGGATGTAGCGCGCGCCGGCCTCGACGAGGGCCTCTATCTCCTCGTTGACCAGGTCGGCCAGGTCGTAAGCCAGTGCCGCCTCGTCCTCGTAGACCTCGTTGAACGCCCAGTTGGCCAGCGTATAGGGGCCCGTGATGGGGACCTTGACGGGTCGCGAGGCCACGTCGCTGGTGAACTCGTACTCGCTGACGAGCCATTCTTCGTCGTACTCCACCGCTTCGGTGACGCTGGGCTTGTCGTAGTAGTTGTGGCCCCACACCTTCACGCGGCCGTTGAACTCGTAGCCGTCGATGCGCTCGGCGAAGTACTCGACCATCTCGTTGCGGCGCATCTCGCCGTCGACGACGACGTCGAGACCCGAGCGCTCGTGTTCTTCCGTGATGAGTCGCGAGGCGTCGTCCTTGGCTTCCTCCCACTCGTCGCTCCCGAAGTCGGCGTCCTCGTCCTCGAATAGCTCGCGGGCGCGGTCGTGCCACTTGGGCTTGGGGTAGGAGCCGACGACGGTCGTCAGCAGGAAGTGGTCGT
>Ga0075105_1000630_pt1 | contig 15936 bp, 11 predicted proteins | sample AntDeeMetag02WF5_FD_69800 | JGI IMG/M metagenome (GOLD analysis project Ga0075105, IMG submission 69800) | Saline lake microbial communities from Deep Lake, Antarctica - Antarctic Deep Lake Metagenome 02WF5 | ecosystem: Environmental > Aquatic > Non-marine Saline and Alkaline > Saline | place... | reverse complement strand
GCCACCACCGAGAGAAACCGGATTCGCACGCGACCACCTTAGGCATACAAAGATTTATTTGCCAACACGTAATTCCCTGAGTGAAACCACCCCACGAGAAATACCCCGATGAAGCGGCTTCATCGAATGTAACCGTTGTTCCGGCGGTGATACTTAAGGACAGGCTCGCCGTCTTGTCCTTTAGTATCGTGAAGAAAACGCATGGGTCCGGGCGGATTTGAACCGCGCCGAGACTCGCTTCGCTCGTCTCGTCTGCTTCTAATCCGCCGAGACCATCCGCTCCTCACGTCCGTTCGTCGCAGGATGGGTCCGGGCGGATTTGAACCGCCGACCTCTTCCTTGTAAGGGAAGCGTCATAACCACTAGACCACAGACCCGGTAGCCGAAAGATGCCCGCGTGGACGAATAACGCTTTCTCTCTGCGACGGAACGCTTACCTGACCCCTGGCCGACAGCTACTCTATGCCGCGCCGTTCGACACTGGCGGTCGCAGCCCTCCTCGGCGTGCTCGTGATAGCACTGCTGGCGGTCCAGACGGGTGCGTGGGTGGACGTCGTCGGGACTGGCGAGTACGAGCGGACGAACGTCACGGCCGTCGACGCGAACGGCACCGAACTCGCGACGGCGGACGTCCGCATCGCCGACTCGCACGCGAAGCGCTACGTCGGGTTGAGTAACACCGAGTCGCTCGGGCCAGACGAGGGGATGCTGTTCGTCCACGACGACGAAGACGAACGGGCCTTCGTGATGCGGGAGATGGTCTTCCCGCTCGACATCGTTTTCGTCGGCGCGAACGGGACGGTCACGACGATCCACCACGCGTCTCTCCCGGCCGACGGCACGGGCGAGGGTGACCTCGAACGCTATCGCGGGACGGGCAAGTACGTCCTCGAAGTGAATCGCGGCTGGACCAACCGGACCGGGTTCGACGAGGGCGACCGACTCCGGATCCCGGGCGAGACGAACGGGACGGTCGAGGTGAACGAGACGACAGGGGCGGACGAGCCCAGCGGGGCGGGAGAGCCGGGCGAAGGCGACCAGACCAGCGACCCGATGGCGACGTGCACGGCCAACGGGACGGCGGCCGCCGCGATGACACCGGACGAGCGCCCGGTCGTGTCAGCACTCGACGCGAACGGGACCCGACTCGGGTCGGTACGCGCCGCGGTCGCGGCCAACGGGACCGCGCGATTCACCGGGCTGAGCGAGACCGAGTCCCTCGGTCAGGACGAAGGGATGCTATTCGTCTACGGCGACGTGGGGACGCACACCTTCGTGATGCGCGATATGGACTTCCCGCTGGACATCGTCTTCGCCCACGAGAACGGCGCCGTCACGGCCATCCACCACGCACCGGTGCCCCCCGAAGGGACGAACGAGAGCGAACTGACGGGATACGAGGGGACCGGACAGTACGTCCTCGAGGTGAATCGCGGCTGGACGAACGAGACCGGCCTCGACGTCGGCGACCGCATCTGTTTCCCCGAGACGGCGTAACACACATTCGTGGCTGTTTTGAACCGGCAGCCCCTCCGATCCGGCAATGGATATCGACGCCGCAGACGACGACGTGTTCGACGACGTGCGCGACCGCGTCGATCATCCGATGCGTCGCCTCTTCGAGGAGTACGGCAGCGACAACTGGCTCGCCTTCGCCGTCGGCTTCCTCGGCAGCGTGGCCGCACGCCTCCTCGACCTGCTCCCGCCCGTGCTGCTCGGCATCGCGATCGACGCGACGTTCGAGGGGGCGCGGCCGTTCTCGCTCGGCCCCATTCCACTCTACGAGTACGCATCGGATCCGGAGAGCCAGGTGATCCTCGCCACGGCCATCATCGCCGGCGCGTTCCTCCTCGGGGCGGGGTTCCACTGGATCCGCAACTGGGGGTGGAACAGCTTCGCCCAGCACATCCAGCACGCCGTCCGGACCGACACCTACGACCAGATGCAGCGGCTCAACATGGACTTCTACGCGGACAAGCAGACCGGCGAGATGATGTCGGTGCTCTCGAACGACGTCAACCGGCTGGAGCGGTTCCTCAACGACGGGATGAACTCGGCGTTCCGGCTGGCGGTGATGGTGCTGGGCATCTCGGCCATCCTCTTTTACTACAACTGGCAACTCGCCCTCGTCACCCTGGTCGTGGTTCCCGCCATCGGTTTCTTCACCTACCGGTTCATCAAGACAATCCAGCCCAAGTACGCCGAGGTCCGCTCCTCGGTCGGCCAGCTCAACTCTCGACTGGAGAACAACCTCGGCGGCGTCCAGGTTATCAAGACGTACAACACCGAGGGGTACGAGTCCGACCGCGTCGAGGACGTCTCCCAGGACTACTTCGACGCGAACTGGGACGCCATCGAGACCAGGATTCGGTTCTTCCCGGGGCTGCGCGTCCTCGCCGGCATCGGGTTCGTGGTCACGTTCCTCGTCGGCGGCCTGTGGGCGCTGCCCAGCGGCGGCGGCGCGCCCCTGTTCTTCACGGGCACCCTCTCGACCGGTGAGTTCGTCGTCTTCATCCTGCTCTCCCAGCGGTTCATCTGGCCGATGGCACAGTTCGGGCAGATCATCAACATGTACCAGCGGGCCTACGCCTCCGCCGAGCGCGTCTTCGGCCTGATGGACGTCCCGGGCGAGATCGAGGAACGGCCCGACGCTCCCGACATCGTCGTCGAGGACGGCGAGGTGGCCTTCGAGGACGTGAGCTTCGGCTACGGGGCGGGCGAGACGGCCGAGGACGAGACCATCCTCGACGACGTGAGCTTCACCGTCGACGGCGGGAACACGCTCGCGCTCGTCGGCCCGACGGGCGCCGGCAAGTCCACCGTCATGAAGCTCCTGATGCGGATGTACGACGTCGACGAGGGCGCGGTCCGCGTCGACGGCCAGGACCTCCGGGACGTCACCCTGCCGAGCCTGCGCCAGGCCATCGGCTACGTCAGCCAGGAGACGTTCCTCTTCTACGGCACCGTGAAGGAGAACATCACCTACGGCACCTTCGGCGCCACCGACGAGGAGATCGTCGAGGCCGCGAAGGCCGCCGAGGCCCACGCCTTCATCCAGAACCTCCCCGAGGGCTACGACACCAAGGTCGGCGAACGCGGCGTCAAGCTCTCGGGCGGCCAGCGCCAGCGCATCGCCATCGCCCGCGCGGTGCTCAAGGACCCCGATATCCTGGTGCTGGACGAGGCGACGAGCGACGTCGACACGGAGACGGAGATGCTCATCCAGCGCTCGCTCGACACGCTGACCGCGGACCGGACCACCTTCGCCATCGCCCACCGGCTCTCGACGATCAAGGACGCCGACCAGATCGTCGTCCTCGAGGACGGCCAGGTCGTCGAGAGCGGGAGTCACGCGGAACTGCTCGAGGAGAACGGCCTCTACGCCAACCTCTGGGCCGTCCAGGCCGGCGAGATCGACGAACTCCCCGAGGAGTTCGTCCAGCGGGCCACGGAGCGGCGGGCCCAGACCGACGCCGCCGACGACGACGACTGATCAGTCGTCACTCCCGACCCGGCCGGGGCGTCTCGACGCCGCGACCTCGAATCGCGCCCCGCCGTCCTCGCTCTCCGTCACCGCGATCTCCCAGCCGTGGGCGTCGACGATCTCGGCGACGATGGCCAGGCCGAACCCGGTCCCGTCCTCGACGGTCGTGTAGCCGAACTCGAAGATCTCCTCGCGGTCCGCGGCCGGGATCCCGGTCCCGTCGTCTGCCACGAAGAAACCGGGACCGTCGTCGAGTCGGCCGACGCGGACCGTCGAGCTGTCGCCGTGTTCCAGCGAGTTGCGAAAGAGGTTCTCGAACAGCTGCTGGAGGCGGTCCGGGTCGGCGAGGAGGTCGGCGTCGCTCTCGACGACGAGGTCTGCGCCCTCAGACTGAACCATTCCCCAGGCCTGGGTGGCGATCGGTTCGAGCGCGACCGGCGAGGGGTCGTCGACGGGCTCGCCCTGCCTGGCCAGCGAGAGCAGGTCGTCGATCAACGTCTCCATGCGGGCGAGTGCGTCGTCGACGACGGCGAGGTGGTCGTCGTCGCGCTCTTCGCGCAGGATCTGGACGCGCCCGCTCGCGACGGTGAGCGGGTTCCGGAGGTCGTGGGAGACGACGCTTGCGAACCGTTCCAGGCGCTCGTTCTGGCGTTCGAGCTCGCGGCGGTAGCGTTCGCGGTGGGTGACGTCGGCGAACACGAGCAGTCGCCCGGTGGACACGCTGTCGGCCGAGAACGGGTTCGTCGACACGTGGTAGTACCGCGTACCGCCGGGCCGGTCGAAGGCCAGGACGGGCGCTTCGTCGGCGAGGACGTCGGCGATCTCCGGCAGCACGTCGGCGAGCGGGTCGCCGATCCCGTCGGTGAGTGCGGGGAACAGGTCGCTGGCCCCCCAGTTGTAGTCGCGGATCCGGTCGTCGTCGTCGAGAACTACCACCGGGTCGTCGTGGCCGGCGGCCAGCTGGATCGACTGGAACCGGTCGAGGTAGACGAAGGAGACCCCGAGGGCGAAGGCGGCCACGCCGATAGGTTCGTACGGGATGGCCAGCAGGGTCGTACTCGCCAGCGAGGCGACGTCGAGGAGCACGGGAAGGCCGGTGAGCGTCACCAGAACGGCCAGCGGCGTCGCGTCGGAGTCGACCTGGACGAACAGCTCGAACAGCATGAAGTAGCCGATGCCGGCGAGGGTGTAGGACAGCCCCATGATGACCCAGTGGAGCAGGGTGCTCTGGATCGCGAGATGGGGGAAGGGCTCGGGGACGAACGTCGCGGTGAAGTACAGCTGATGGATCGGGTTCGTCATCTTCACCGCGACGACCGCGAGGAACACCGCGACCGCCAGAGCCTGGACGGTCCGGTTTCGGTGGAGCGACCGGCCGGTGTAGGCCGAACAGAAGTAGAGCCACGGCCCGACCGTGGCGAACCCGACGATCAGCCCGGCCAGATAGAAGGCGAGTTTGAGTTCGGCGTCGCTAGCGGCGATGAAGCCGGCATGTGCGAGGGCCCAGGCACCGCTCGTGACCAGCAACGCGACGAGGCCGCGCCTGGTGTCCCGGTCCGATATCTGTCGCAGTCGCGACACGCTGGCGAAGCAGGCCAGGGCGGCCCCGCCGAAGGCGACGAGGTAGGCCACGTACAGGGGGTCGAGCGCGGACAGCTGGAGGGGGTTCACGGGGCGATCACTCCGTGAGAATGCATCGTGTCGGACGAAAGATGTGTCCCGAGAGCCCCAGTCGGGGCGATGGGGTTCCGCGAGACGGGTCGCGGACCGAACGCACCGGCAGAAGACATGAGACAGTCCAGAGGCCCCGCGTAAATGCGTGTGTCGGTTCCTGTCACCGCTCTGGCCGCTCGCGGACAGTGAACGCCGCGCGACAGAGGCGGTGCCGTTCTGGCGTCCGTCGTCTCGGCCGAACGCGTCGATCAGACGGGTGAGCTGGCGAGAAGGGAGTTTTACGGTTCTCCCGACCGATCCCGGCCTATGGAACTGTACACCACGCAGGGGCCGCTCGAACGCACGGACCTGGGGCTCGTTCTCCCCCACGAGCACGTCTTCGTCGACCTCGGCCCGATGGAAGAAGCGAACTGGCGCGACGCCGACCCGGCCGACGTCGTGGACGTGATGGCCCCCGAGATAGAGCGTGCACGGGCGGCCGGCGTCACCGCACTCATCGAAGCAACGCCCGAGGGGGTGGGCAGGCGCGTCGATATCGACCTGGCCGTCTCGGCGGCCACCGGGTTCCCCATCGTCGTCCCGACAGGCATCTACCAGGAGCCGTCGATCCCGGAGTGGGCCCGCGAGGCGAGCGAAGACGAACTCGCTGCGTGGATGGTCGAAGAACTGACAGAGGGCGTCGACGACACCGGCGTCCGGGCCGCCTGGATCAAGGTAAGTACGGACGACGACGACCCGACGGGGCTCTCCGACGACGAGGCGAAGATACTGCGGGCCGCCGCGCGGGCAGGGGCCAAAACCGACGCCGCCATCGGCAGTCACACGCTCCACGGTGACGTCGTCCACCAGCAACTCGACGTCCTCAAGGAGGCCGGCTACGACGCGGACCGGTTCATCTGGATCCACGCCCAGGCCGACGACGAGCGGTACCACCGCGAGGTCGCCGAACGCGGGGCGTTCGTGGAGTACGACTGGATCGGCGGCGACGACCAGGCCGACGCCGACTACGTCGACCACATCGAGACGATGATCGATGCGGGATACACCGACAATCTCCTGTTGAGCCAGGACCGTGGCTGGTACGACCCGTCCGAACCGGGCGGTGGCGAGCAGAAACCCTACACCTACCTCGTCGACGAGTTCCTCTCGAAACTCCGCGAGTCCGGCGTCGACGAGGAGACGGTCCGGCGGATAACGCACGACAACCCCTTCGACGCGTACGCGCGGTGAGTCGGACTACCCGATCAACTGGGACGAGACGGCGACCAGGAAGAGCGCGCCGGCCAGCGTCGCGGTCTCGGCGGCGGCGATCGAACTGGGGTGGCCGCGTCCTTTCGCAGCCGAGTAAGTGCCGTACAGCAGGTACCCCCCCAGCATGAGGCCGCCGACGGCGAGGACGGGCAGGCTGAACAGTTCGCCCGGGGCGTTGGGGTTCGTGACGAACGCGAAGACGCCGCCGACGGCGCCGAGCATCAGCGCGACGAAGCCGACGATCCAGGTCGTCGGCCGTTCGAGCAGCGGCGGTCGGCGCTCGCCCGCCAGCGCCGGGAGCTGGTCGTGTTCGTCGGGCGCCGGCGCGTAGTGGTACCACCGGCGACTCCGGACGAGGGCCACCAGGACGAGCACGGCGAGTGCGGCCATCACCAGCATACTCGTGACGTAGGTGGCGCTCATGGTCGCCCTCCCGTCGCGGTGTGACCCGCTGGTCGGTGCCCGCTGTGCTCCGTCGGCGTCGATTCGTTGTCGTGGGTGTGTGCTGGTCGGATCATGGTCACGTGATGGAGAAGCTCGCGGCGGCGGTCAGCGCCACGGCGGCGACCACGCCGCCGACGACCAGGTACGACACCGCCCGCGGTTCCCAGCGCAGGTGCTGGTAGTAGGCGGCCACGATGACGGCCTTGATCAGCGACAGCACGATGATGGCCCAGAAGGCCAGCCAGTACGACTGTTCGAGGAAGCCGGCGTACTCGACGACGGCCTGGAGCGTCGCGAACGCGAACAGCACGACGTATATCGCGGTGTATAGTTTGGTGTGTGACATTATTGGATCACCTCAGAGGATGTAGAACAGCGGGAACAGGAACAGCCAGACGATGTCCACCAGGTGCCAGTACAGCCCGAAGTACTCGATGGGCTTCTCGTCGCCCATGTAGGCGCCGTTCCACGCCCGAGTGAACATGTAGGCGACCATGATCAGCCCGATAGCGACGTGGGCGCCGTGGAGCCCGGTCGTCAGGTAGAACGTCGAGGACGCGAGGTTGGTGGTCAGGTCCCAGCCGTGGGGGAACGCCTCCGAGCCGTGGAGGTTGAACAGGTGGTCCCACTCCATGGCCTTGTTGATGAGGAAGCCCACGCCCAGCGCGAACGTCGCGCCGAGCGAGAGCAGCACGCCCTTGCGTGATTGCTTCTCTGCGGCGACCATCGCCAGCACGACGGCGAAACTGCTGGTGAGCAGCAGGTAGGTGTTGATCAACCCCGGCATCGTCACGTGGGCCTCGGGGATGAGGTGGTGCCACTCCTCCCAGCCGTAGGCCACCCGGACGAAGACGTACGAGCCGATGAACGCCCCGAAGAGGACGATGTCGCTGGCCAGGAACGTCCACATGCCGAGCTTCATCTTCTCGACGCTGCCGTAGGGCCACCGCTCGGCCAGCAGGGGTTCGGGCGAGTGGAACGGCTCGCGGGCCATCCCGACAAAGCTCCCGAACACCCCGACGGCGCCGACGAGGGTCAGCGACGTGTAGAACGTTCCCCCCGTACGGATGCCCGAGAGCCCCAGGAAGAGCACGAAGCCGGCGACGCTGATGATAAAGGGCCAGAGGCTTGCGTGGTCGGGGTGCCCGTCGTGGCCGTGTTCGCCGGCGGTGTCGGTGCCCGTCGCGAGCGCGGCCTCGGGGCCTGCCTGCGCGATGGCGCCGCCGTCAGTAGAGGTTCCTCCATCGGTCGCTGCGGCGCCGTGGCCGGCGTGGCCACCGCCCGAGGAGCCGCTACTCCGCCGGGCTACTTCCTCGTCGTCGAGGAACTCCAGTTTGCCCGAGGCGTAGCTCGGGGTGCCGTGGAAGTTCTCCAGTGGCGGCGGCGAGGAGACGGCCCACTCCGCGGAGGTGGCGTAGGCCCAGGGGTTGTCGCCGACGTCCTCGCCGCGCCAGTAGCTGACGAAGAGGTTGTAGAACATGATGAGGAACGAGGCGCCGAGGATGGCCGCCCCCAGCGTCGACGCGTTGTGCCACACCTCGTAGGGAATGACGTACGTCCCCAGTTCGCCCAGGGCGATGGTCGTCGCGAAGTCGCCGTAGTCGAACACCCGGCGGGGCGTCTCCCAGGCGAGGAACATCGGGAAGTACAGCAGGTTGAACCCGATCATATAGACGCCGAAGTGGATCTTCCCGAGGAACTCGTCGTACATCTTCCCGGTTATCTTCGGGTACCAGTAGTAGAGGCCGCCGAACAGCGCCGTCGCGCCGCCGACCATCACGTAGTGGAAGTGGGCGACGACCCAGTAGGTGCCCCGGAACTGGTAGTCCAGCACGACGGCGCCGAGGAAGACCCCCGTGATACCGCCGAGGATGAAGACGATGAGCGCGCCCAGCGAGAAGAGGAACGGCGTCGTGAATCGGATCCGCCCCTTGATCATGGTGTAGATCAGCGAGAAGACCATCAGGTCGAACGGCAGCGAGATGCCGATGGTCGTCGCCATGAAGACGGTCTTGATCTGGAGGTTGATCCCGGTGAGGAACATGTGGTGCATCCAGACGATGAAGCTCTGGAGCGCGACGAGCACCATCGCGATGATGAACCACTTGCGCCCCACGAGGCGCCGGCCGGTGAACGTCTGGAAGCACTCGGCCATGATGCCCAGCGCCGGGAAGAAGACGATGTACACCTCCGGATGGCCGAAGAACCAGAACAGGTGGGCCCACAGCAGCGACGCGCCGGGGTTGTTCGCCCCCTGCGTGATCCCCTCGCCGCCGATCTCGTAGGCGAAGTAGTGGGTCCCGAGGATGTGGTCCGAGGTGAGGATCATCAGCGCCGCCAGCAGCGCGGCGAAGGCAAAGAGCATCATCCACACCGTCAGGTTGATCGAGATGGAAAAGAGCGGCAGGTCCCGCATCCGGAGCCCCTCCGCGCGCATGCGGTACATCGTCGTCAGGAAGTTCACCGAGCCGAGGGTGACCGCCGTGACGAACATGATGAGCGCGAGGACGACCGTCGTCGCCCCGAGCGCCTCGCCGGGGAGGTAGGTCGGCGTGTTGAGCGGCGCGTACATCGTCCAGCCGCCGGAGAACGTCTGGCCCTGGAAGAAGGAGACGCCGAACAGCAGCCCCGAGAAGAGGTAGAACCAGTACGACAGCGCGTTCAGTCGCGGGAACGCCAGGTCGTCGGCCCCGATCTGCAGCGGGACGACGTAGTTGGCGAACCCGAAGGCGAAGGGCGAGATGAACCAGAACACCATCAGGAGTCCGTGGGCGGAGACCGCCTGGTTGTAGCCGCCTTCGCCGAGGAAGTCGGCGGCGGGCGAGAGGAGTTCGACCCGGAACAGGAGGGCCAGTAACCCGCCGAAGACCAGGAAGAACAGCGCAGTCAGCAGGTAGAGAACGCCGATGTCCTTGTGGTTGGTCGTCAGGAACCAGCGCTTGATCGACGATTTCGGTGGGAGTTCACTCATGGGGTGATCACCTGCTGGGCCCCAACGGGGCCGGAACCGGCCGTCACGCGCGCGGTCTCGTTACTGGCCGTCTCGTTGCCGGTCGTTTCGTTGCCGGCCGACGCGGTGCCGGACTCGTTCGTCCGGTCGTACCACTGGTCGTAGCCGTTCTGGGTGACGACGCGGACGTCCGCGGTCATGTAGGAGTGGCCCGAGCCACACAGTTCGTAGCAGTTGGCCTGGTAGGTGCCCGTCTGCTTGGCGACGAACCAGGCGTCGGTCTCCTGGCCCGGCACCGCGTCGGCCTTGAACCGGAGCTCCGGCGACCCGATGTTGTGGAACACGTCGGCGGAGGTGACGTTGAGCTGTATCAGACGATTCTGTGGCACGCGTAACTCCCCGGTGGTCGAGTGGCCGTTCGGGTAGACGAACTCCCAGGAGAACTGGTGCCCGATGACGTCGATGGTGATCGGGTTCAGCTCGTTCGACTGGTTCATCTGGGCCTGGGCCGCCTCCTCGGACTCGCTCGCCGACGCGATGCCGGCGTTGTCCAGGGCCTGCTGCTGGGCCTGCTGGCTGGACGGGCCCGTCTCGATGTACAGCAGCGAGACGTACGTCCAGAGGATCAGCCCGACGACGATGACGGCGCTGATGGTCAGCGAGAGGAACAGCTTCTTGCCCCCGCCCCCGCCCGTGGGCAGTTCGCCCATCTGGGGCCGCTCGACGGCCGCGTCGACGCCGTCACCGGCGCCGTCCCGGTACTTGTACGCGTTGTACAGCGTGTACCCGATCACCACCACGCCGACGGCCGTCCCGAGCACCAGAAAGACGGTGAATATCTCGTTGAAGACGTCTGCCGGGGCCCTGACGTCCCCGGCGTGGGCGACGGGAAACCACGTGAGTATGAAAGACGATACCGTGTGAACACCCATCATTCCACTCACTGTTGCTTGCCCCCTCTATTAGAGATTGTGGTCATCGGACGAACAACTTCGCCCACCTCGGTATAGGGCGTGTCTGCCGGCCGAAATCGAAGTGGCGTGTGATCTGTCCCCAATACGGGCGAGGGCGGGCCGCGGTCACTGAGCGCTCGGAGTCGCGTCGACACCGGATTCGGCCGTCCGCTCCGGTCGACACCGATCAGTACCTAACGAGTAAGCCTCCCCTACTATGCGCCGTCCACCCGGTCGATTATCTGCCGGATTTCGTCCCCGGCAGACTCCCCACCCATCCCCACACGTCCGGCCACGTTGATCTGTCCGTCGCCGTGGCTGGACCACTTTCGTTATTCCACCCGTCTAGCAGCCCATCAGGGCTTGCTACGCTATCACTCGCCGGTCGTCTCCCGCTCGAACCGTGCGACGTACTCCCGGACGAACCCGGTTCGCTCGTCGGCGAGTTCACGCCCCGCATCGGTGTACAGCCGGTCCGAGAGGTCGAGGATCTTCTTCTGGAGATGGTTGAACTGCGTCTCTCCGGCGGCCGTCGGATCCTCGTCCGGCGGGAGCGACGGGTCGTGTATCGGCGACCCGAGTTCGCCGCCGTAGGCGAAACAGCGCGCGATTCCGACTGCACCCATCGCATCGAGGTTGTCCGCGTCGCTGACGATTTGCGCCTCGATCGTCGCCGGTTCGACGTCGTTCGAGTAGCGATGGGCGCGGACGCAGTGGCACACGGCGTCTATCGTCTCCTCGGTAGCGCCGTGGTCGTGGAGGAGACGCTCGCTCTCTTCGGCGCCCCACTCGGCGTGGTCCTCGATCTCCCCGGCGTCCTCCCTCGCCCGTCCGATGTCGTGCAGGAGCACCGCCAGCCGGATGCACTCGTCGTCCGCGCCGGGAACATCGGAACGGAGGCGCTGGGCGTTCGTCTGGACCCGCTGGACGTGAAACCAGTCGTGGGCAGGGTTCATCTCCGGCGGGAAGTACGATCGGGCGACCGGTCGGACTGTCTGGACCAGACTGTCGGCGTCCTCGGCCATATCCATCTGTCAGCGGAGCGGGGCAAAAGAGCGATGGTGTGGGAGAGGAACTACCTCCCCTCAGGCGAGCGCGAAGCCATCCAGAAAGACGAAGCCGACCGCGACGACGCAGAGCGCGACGAGGCGGTGAAAGCCGACGTACCAGGGCCGGGGTTCGACGGTGCGACTCCCGCTGAAGCCGATCAGTTCGAACTCCTTCGAGATGGAGATGTACGAGTACGCGGCGAGCAGGCCGACGACGCCCCCGCCGAGCAGGAGGAGACCGATATCGCCCGGCGTCCCGGTCCACCCACCGTTCCCCAGCACGGCCGACGCAGCGGCCGTGAGAAACGCGGCGCCGGCGATAGGCGCGGCCAGCCCGGATTCCAGCTCGAAGATGGCGCGTGCGCCCGCGAAGACGATTGCTGCCGTCCAGATGCCCGAGATGACGACGACGGCTACCCAGAAAGGCCCGTCTGGGAACAGCGCGTGGACGGCGGCCGTCCGGACGCCGTCGAGGGTCCCCGGGTGCGTCCAGTCCGCGAGCGCGCGCTGGACCGCGACCGGCCGCGCGAGATAGCGGAGGACCGCGGGCACCGCGGCGAGGGCGGCGATCCCCAGGCCGTCGCGGAACGCGGCGAACACCGCGCCGTCGCGACCGCCGACGGTACCCGAGGCGGCGGCCAACAGCGACGCGAACAGGACCACCCACGCGAACGGCGCGAGCGCCGCCTTCAGTACGACGTCGTCGACGGCGCTGCTCGCGGCATCACGGAGTGGTTCCTCGATCGTCGCCGGCGCGTCGCAACCGTCGTCGTTCACTGTGGGCATATTCGTCTCCGAATCCTCGCAGACCCAGTCCGGGAGTTTCTCGGGGTTCTCGACCGTGACGGTGCCGTCCACCTCGCCCGCGATGGCGTCGCCCGCGTAGGCGACCGATGCAGCGTTCAGCCCGCACAGCAGGACGACGACGACGAGAGCGAGGGTCGCACTCGGCGTCCAGCCGTCGAACGCCTGTCGTGGGCGGAAGAGGGCGCGGAGGGACCGCTTCAGGGACATACCCGTGGGTCACCAGTGAATCGTATATATGTCTCTTGGTCGCCACGTGCTGGCCAGAACCTGGCGCCGCCGGTATCGCCGGGATCGTTGAAATGCAGTACCGGTCTGAGAAGTGCGTTGAAGAAACGAATCGCAGTTCCTTCCAGAGGCTGCGTGGGCAAAGCTAGTTGCGACGGTCCGTCTCTGTCGCAAACGTCAGTGAGTGACCGGTTTGTGCCCTCTGTGGTCAATACAGTTGATCAACTGCTCACGGAGGCGTCCAGCGACCGACGCCAATAATACCCGATGACTGGTCCAAAAACGACGACTGCGCCGACAGCGACGGCCAGCGGAACCAGAACAACCTCTGGAACCGCAGCCATGGAACGGAAGCCGTCTACTGCTACGGCAGTCACGAGGACAAAGAGGATGAGCAGCACTAACCCACGGACGGAGTACAGAGCCCATTCCTCGGTGATCGAGAGGGGCTCCCCTCGGAGGATCACTCGAACAAGATCGACAGCGAAGAAGATTCCAACCGCGATCACGAGGGCGATACCGACCCGGAGATACGGACCGTATGCTGTGGGGATCATCGAGGCAATTAGACTGTAGAGAATCAAGAAAGCGACAGCGCGCATAGCGTTCGAAATCGTTTGTTCAGAGACCATATCCGGTTCTTGTGACAGAAGGGCATCAATCTGTGCCTCAAACGTGGTCCAATGGATCATTGTTGGTTGATAATAGCGGCCAAGGCCCCTACGCCAATATGGCGAATCTGCCGAAAAGACTCATACTTTCTGCCAAGATACGATTCGGTATGAGACAGTGGGTCAGACTTGTACTCGTTGCTATTGCCGTGTTTGCTACCACCGCCGGAGTCGGCTCACTCTTTCTTCCCCCCGACGTGATTTCAACCGCTCCATTGAGTATCGCAGCGCTCATCATCTGTTGGCCTGTCGCCTATTGGTTCGTATATTATCGAGAAGGGAAGTTATCATTCGATTTCAGTACATAAGCACACCTACGTAACGGCTGTTTCAGTGGGAAAGTGTCGAATTGGCAGGGTTTCGGCAGAGGCGACGGTCCCTCTCAGTCGTCGTCGGCTTCCACCTGCTCGGCCCGTGGGATCGTCACGTCGGCGAGGCCGGCCTCGATCTCCTCGCGCCGGGCTTCGAACGTGCCGGGCAGGACGAGTCGACCCCCCAGATCGTCGAGGGGCTCGTCGCTGTCGTAGCCCGGCCCGTTCGTCGCGAGTTCGAACAGGACGCCGCCGTGTTCGCGGAAGTACACCGACCGGAACCAGTGACGGTCGATCTGCTGGGTGGGGCTGAGGCCCGCCGACCGGACCGCTTTGCGCATCGACTCCTGGTCCGCGTCGGTGGGGGTCTGGAAGGCGACGTGGTGGACCGTGCCGTGTCCCTGGCGGCCGCCCTCGATGGTCGGGAGCACGTCGACGTATCGACCGACGGGCCCGCTCGCGGCGAAGCGGGTCCGCTCGTCACCCGGCGTGTCGCCCTGGGCCTGCTCGGTGCCGACTTCCTCCAGGCCCATCGTCTGGAGCAACTCCGTCGTCGGGCCGGGGTCGGCCAGCCAGAGCGTCACCGAGTGGAACCCGCGGATGGCGGACGCTTCGGAGACGAACTCGGTCCACGGAACCGTGGGGTCGTCGTCGGGAATCTCGACTGCGACCAGTTCGACGGGGAGGCCGTCGGGGTCGCGGAACGGGAGGACCGTCTCGCCGAATCGCTCGACGCGCTCGTCGTAGTCCACGTCGTAGTCGTCGAAGCGCGCCTCCCAGTAGTCGAGGCTTCCCTCGGGAACGCGGAACGCCGTCCGGGAGACCTGCCCGGAGCCGACCTTGCCGCCCGACTGGTTCTCCCAGGGGAAAAAGGTCATGCTCGTCCCGGGATTCCCTTCTGCGTCGGCGAAGAAGAAGTGGTACGTCCCGGGGTCGTCCTGGTTGATAGAGCGCTTGACGAGCCGGAGGCCCAGCGTCTCGACCCAGAAGTCGAGGTTCCGCTGGGGGTCGCCCGCGATACTGGTCACGTGGTGGATGCCCGGTGTGGGCGTGGGTGCTGTCATTACCCTCCCTTGCGACTGCAGGAACTTGAGTTCGCCCTGACGCGAGTGTTACCACCATCGCCGATCGTACTGTCGGTTGTAACTAGTTTCGACAGGGAGACGCCACCGAGGGAAGTCGAGGCAGTTCTGTCGAAATCCAATTCTTCAGACATTATATCACATGAAAATGCCGTTCGGTAGATATGCGTACTGACCGCTGTGCGTACTGACCGCTGTGGGTTCTGACAGATACGGCAAATGTTCTCGGAGTCGTGCAATATGGAACGCGTGTATCTCGCACAGAACCGTCTACAGGTACAATCTTCGTGAACCGGTCAATACAGATGAGAGGCAGTTTAGTCAGGACAGAGACCGTTCGTGATGGCCGTGTTGGAACTCAATTTGACGAAGCCACAGGCCGAATCCGATCAGCAACGTACCCGCCACTACCTGCCAGAGACCCTCTGTTGCGATGGCTGCTTGTGATGCTGTGCCGGCTTGTGCCCAATTCCAATACAACTCAAGCAGCAAGAGACCGATCATCAGCACACCAGTCGCATACGCGCTGGCTGCAATCGTCTTCTGGGCCGTCGGTCGAGTGTACAAAACAGTGGCTAACCCAAGACCGAGGAACACAACGACGGTTCCGATGACGTTCTGCTCCCATAACAGCACTGCGAACAAGACCGGGATCCCGAGAACAATCACCAGACGACGATACTCGGTGAGCCCAACGTACTCAATAATGTGTCCGAAAATGGTTCGCGCACTCCTGTCCATCCGTATACAAGATTCTTGCCAGCAATATCTTCTTCGCTACATGCGTAGTTCTACTGCCGGCTGACTCATCCAACTCAGTGTGCAACCCACAATGGCCGACTGCTACCTTCATCCTCTGAGTCCTGCACGCCGCTGATGACAAGGATTGGGTATTTTGCCACCGGCTTCGTTGCGTTGTTCACCTGTATTGACCGCAATCGAGTCGATATATATCAGACGTTGAAGTTTTAGCAAAGCCGTCGAGGCTGAATCGATCGGTTCAGAGACACGACGATGCAGAATTACGACTAACAG
>Ga0075105_1000610_pt1 | contig 16346 bp, 19 predicted proteins | sample AntDeeMetag02WF5_FD_69800 | JGI IMG/M metagenome (GOLD analysis project Ga0075105, IMG submission 69800) | Saline lake microbial communities from Deep Lake, Antarctica - Antarctic Deep Lake Metagenome 02WF5 | ecosystem: Environmental > Aquatic > Non-marine Saline and Alkaline > Saline | place... | reverse complement strand
TCCCTCCATCCTGCCCGTGCAGAAGCGGGCAAGGGTGAGGTTGTTCGCCTATTAAAGGAGGTCGTGAGCTGGGTTTAGACCGTCGTGAGACAGGTCGGCTGCTATCTATTGGGGGTGTTTTGGTGCTTGACAGGAACGTTCATATAGTACGAGAGGAACTATGAACGGGTGCCACTGGTGTATCGGTTGTCCGAGAGGGCAAGTGCCGAGCAGCTACGCACCACGGGGTAAGAGCTGAATGCATCTAAGCTCGAAACCCACCTGGAAAAGAAGCACCGTTGAGGTCACTCGTAGAAGACGAGTTCGATAGACTCGGGGTGTACGCGTCGAGGCAACGAGACGTTCAGCCCGCGAGCACTAACAGACCAATGCCACACACTCATGCACTTAACCACATACGTGGTCGAGTCCAGGCGTTAACTGGATTGCACATACACACGGACGTCCGCCGACGTCGGCGTACAACGGTTCGATTCCGTTGGTCGGTATTAAGGCGGCCATAGCGGCGGGGCCACTCCCGTACCCATCCCGAACACGGAAGATAAGCCCGCCTGCGTTCCGATCAGTACTGGAGTGCGCGAGCCTCTGGGAAATTCGGTTCGCCGCCTGCCATTCATACTTTCATAGCCTCGAACAGCAACAGCGCTGTTCGGGGCTTTCTGCATTTATTTCGCGGAGTAGCGACACTGTGGACCGCTACGTTTAAGCGAGCGAACCAAGTACGACGAACTGCGCCAAGGTGGCAGAGTCCGGCCTAACGCAGCGGCCTGCAGAGCCGCCCATCGCCGGTTCGAATCCGGCCCTTGGCTTTTCGCGAGGACGAAGACGACCGCCGAGAGACATCACTAGTCGGCCGCGACGAGCGCGCCGACCTTGCGGCTGCAGCCCACAGGCTAAGTCGCTGTTCGCCCAACTAGGAATCGAGGCGGAACGATGACCAACGACACCAACCTGGCGACGTTCCGCGTAGTAACGGCCCACGACCAGATCCGGGAGCTGGCCGACAGTCACGGTGCGAGTCCGAACGTCGTCGAGCGCTCAGACGGCCGTCGTCAACTCAGCATCGAGAGGCCGACGAACGGGTCGGCGGAGGCGCTTTCCTGGGAGCAGTTCTTCGAGCGTTTCGAGAGCACGGACCAGGTGCTCGTCTACCGGCCGGCCGAACCGAACGAGCGAGACAACCCAATTTTCGACGTGGTCGACCGTGACGCGGTGGGCATCGGTGACGGCGACGAACCACCGGGCGAGTCGGTCGAAGACCACACCGAGCCGTTGGCGACTAGCGACACGGGCGACCACGAACCGGTCGCGTACGACCACGGAGAGAGCGTGGACCACGGCGACGACGAACCCGAGGACGCGTCGGTCGCACCGGCGGCCGACACCGAGCACGGGCCAACGGCTGCGACGGAGGGACTGGTGCTGGACGAGATTCACGGCGCCCAGTCGGGGATGGGTCGAGACGTCGACGACGAGTTCCTCGTCTTCGAGAACGACGGCGACCAGCGCCTCGACCTCTCCGGGTGGGTCGTCCACAACGACGAGGGGCGGTCCTACCGGTTCCCGGAAGGAACGACGCTCGCACCCAGGGAGCAGGTAACTCTCCATAGCGGGGACGAGCGAGACACGGAGGACCACTACTACTGGGGCGCCGGAGACCCCGTCTGGGGAGACCAGCGGGACACGGTAACCGTCGAGACGCCGGCCGGCGAGCGCGTCCTGAGCGTCTCCTACGAGGTCTGACACCGACGGGGCGCTGACAGGAGGGCGGCTGCACGACCCGCCCGCGGCTGTCTCGGCCGCGGAAAGTAACGATTATACGCCGCCCACTACACGCTTCGAGTATGCAACGACGTGCTGCAGCGATATCCGTCGCTATTCTGGTTCTGCTGGCGGCCGGTTCGTTCGCACTCATCGGCGCCGCAGAGCAGCCGGCGGTGTCGCTGGAGGACCCGGACTACTCTGTCGCATCGAACGAGACCCGGACTGTCGGTGGAACGGAGTACCAGTTCGGTGAGGTCTCCGAGGGTTCGGCGTCGGCGACGTGGGTCAACGAGTCCGCCCAGTACACAGAGACCTGGAGCGAGAACGATACGGTCGCCTACCAGGGTGCGAACTACACGGTCGTGATTCCGGACGGAGAGGACCCGACGACGTTCACGCTCGAGGAGAACCAGACGGTCGACCGCCCCACCGTCGAGCAGAACGGCACGACGTACGTGGTCATCGAGGACGGCGAGAACCGCACGCTCGTGCCCCGCGACGACTACCTCCCGGAGCCGAGCGTCTTCGAGTTCAGCGAGGGGGACGTCGTCGACTACGAGGGCAACGACAACGAGACCACCGTGGCCTCGGTCAGCCCGAGCGAGGTGACCATCGAGTGGTTCGCGCCGATGACGAACGACCTCTCGTTCAGCGAGGGCGAGAACACCACATTCGGTGAGACCGACTACAGGGCGCACTTCGCCCAGCAAGACGGCACCACCGTCCTCCAGCTGACGACCGACTACGCGGACTACAGCGACGACGTCGACGCCCAGCAGTTCTTCAACGAGCGCGTCAACGGCCTCTGGGGCGTCGTCATCCTGACGCTGTCCGCGGCGGCGCTGATCGCGATGCTCGCGTTCCTCCCCTCCCGGTACTGAGCCGACGACTCTCGATTCGTCAGCGTTAACGTCTTCCGCGGCGACCGCTCCTCCATGCAACAGCTGTTCGCGGACAGGCTGGACGTGTTCGGCGTCCTCGTCGGCGCGTTCCTCGCGCTCGTCGGTCTCGGAACGCTCGTCGGGATGCCGTGGCAGTACGGCGCCAGCGGCGTGGTGACGGTCCTCCAGATCTTCGGCGCGCTGGCGGCAGTCGCCGTCGGCGTCGGTCTCGCCTGGCTCACGCACACACAGTAGATATCGAATATCTTTCACGAAGCTCCTACGCGGCTACTAGCCGCGGTTGCGTTGCCGTCGTCTTCCACGCTTGACAGCACCCCCGAATGGTCGATAGTCTGGAACGATCTCGGGTCGGGAGAGTCATTGCACGTTATATCCTCCATTTTGTTTACCGCAGTATATTCCGTCACTCTCGCCCTCTAGTGGATCATTTCGTGGATTTATTGCTATATTTTCCAGGCCGTTATCAGATACGAATCCAATCACATAACGTATTTATAACATTACTGTCATTGTCTGCCATGGCCGAGAGCAATACCACGACTATCGAGGACGATCTCGACGAAGATGTCGTTGACGACGTTGACGGCGACGCCGACGAGGAGATCGTTGAGATACAGGAGTCGCTGGCGGAGTTACACCGGTCCTCCGTCGAGATTGCCGGATCCATCGACGAGATCACCGAACTGTCCGATGGACAGGCAGAGAACATGGCGGAGGTCTCCAGCGAAGTGTCGGAGCTGAGCGCCGCCATCGAGGAGGTAGCGGCGTCCGCTGACCAGGTATCGTCTGCTGGCGAGGAAGCCCGCGCGAGTGCCGAATCCGGCCAGGAGTCCGCCGACGAAGTCATCGACGCTATGGAGAGCATACAGAGCGCCTCCGACACCGTTGCCGAGGACGTCCGGACGATCCAGCGTGGCGTCGAGAAAATCGACGAGATCACCGAGGTCATCAACGACATTGCCGACCAGACGAACTTGCTGGCGCTCAACGCCAGTATCGAGGCCGCACGCGCAGGTGAAGCTGGTAGCGGGTTCGCTGTGGTCGCGGACGAGATTAAGGAACTCGCTAGCGACTCTCAGGACCAGGCCGCCGAAATTGAGGTTATGGTCTCGGAGATTCAGACCGACGCTGAGAACGCTGTCGAGAACCTCGAGACGAACACAGTCGAAGTGGAGGACGGTCTCGAGAAAGTAGAGGAGGCGATGCACACGCTGAACGAGATCTCGGAGGCCGTCGACGAGGTCTCCCACGGCATCGAGGAGGTCGCAAGCGCCAGCGACCAGCAGGCCGCCAGCGCGGAGGAGGTGTCCGCGATGGTTCGGGAGACCTCGGAGCACGCGGCCGACGTCAGCGACGAAACGCGGGATATCGCCGCTGCCGTCGAGGAACAGACCGCGATGGTGAAGGATATCGACGACGCTGTCAACAGTCTAACTGACTGACTGACGATGTCCGTCACCACTACACAGGGCGACGAGCAGGTTCTCACGTTCCAGCTTGACGGCCAGGAATACTGCGTGTCGATCACGGCGGTGGACGAGATCGTGGACTACAACCAGGCGGTCACCGCCCTTCCGGAGACTGACACCCACGTCGCAGGCGTCATGGACCTGCGTGGTCGCACTACCACCGTCGTCGACCCGAAGGAGGTACTCGACACCGAGGGCGACGGCGACGGTGACCACGTCGTCGTCTTCGACAGCGAGGGAGAAGACGCCAACCCTGTCGGCTGGATCGTCGACTCTGTCAGTCAGGTCATCGGGTTCGACCTGGAGGACATCAGCGAGGACGTCGAGAGTTCGCTCGCCCGCGGGGTCGTTCGCAACGACGACGACCGATTTATCGTCTGGCTGGATCCCACTGCGTTCTAACTGGCGGCTTGTTGTCGGCTGTCTCACGCCCGACACTCTCCGTTCTGGGTCACCGAAAAGCGAGCCGGGCGCGATGTTGAATCGCCGGAACTTCGCTCCCACAGGTCGCTCGTTCCGTACTTCAAATCGCTGGCCCGCGGCACGACTACGAAACGACGCGAGCGACATCGCAGTCGCTCGCGGTCGTTGTCTAAGAGTAGCGGGCCGGGCGCGATTTGAACACGCGACCGTCTGGTTAAAAGCCAGACGCTCTGCCAAACTGAGCTACCGGCCCTCGGTTACACGTCTCTTGGCGCGACGTTAAACGTTTACCATCCCCGGAACTCGCCCGGAAGGCTTAGGCCGCCGTCGGTGGACGCCTCTGCCATGGACGACCTCCAGGAGTTCGCGTCGCGCCTCGTCGGCTTCGCCTCCACGACGGGCGACGAGGCTGCCGTGGCGGCGTGGTTCGAGTCACGACTCGCCGGTTGCGGTTTCGAGACGTACACGTGGCAGCCGGACGCCGATCGCCTGGCGTCCCATCCGTCGTTCCCGGACGAGCCCCGGGAGATCGACACGGACGACCGCCCGAGCGTCGGTGGCGTCCTCGAGTTCGGCGACCCGGACGCGGGGCCGACGGTCGTGCTCAACGGCCACCTCGACGTCGTGCCCGCCGACCCCGAGGTGTGGTCGGCGCCGCCGTTCGAGGCGACGTGGAATGGAACCGAACTCACCGGTCGGGGCGCCGCGGACATGAAGGGCGGGCTGGCGGCGTGCGTGTTCGCGGCGTGCGTGTTCGCGGCGAAGCGACTCGCTGCGGACGGCGCAGGCGACCTTGACGGCAGGGTGGTCGTCGAGGGCGTCGCCGGCGAGGAGGAGGGCGGTGTCGGCGCGGCGGCTGCGGCACTCGACAACCCCTACCCATTCGAACGCGACGCCGCGGTCGTCGCCGAACCGACCGAACTCACGCCGGTCGTCGCCTCGGAGGGGAGCCTGATGAAGCGTCTCCGGATCACCGGCCGGTCCTCGCACGCGGCGACGCCGTGGCGCGGCGAGTCCGTCCTTCCCCACTTCGAGGCCATCGAGCGGGCGTTCGAGGAACTCGCGGCCGAGCGCGAGGACCGGGTCACCCACCCGCTGTACGAGGCGTTCCCGACGAAGTGGCCCGTCGTCTGCGGCACCGTCGACGCGGGCGACTGGGCGTCGACCGTTCCGGCGTCGCTGACCGCCGAGTGGCGCATCGGCGTCGCGCCCGGAGAGACAGTCGCGGATGTAGAGGCCGAGTTCGACGCCGCGCTCGAATCGGTCGTCGCGGACAGCGATTGGCTCCGCGAGCACCCGCCCGCGTTCGAGCGGTTCTCCGTGCAGTTCGAACCCTCCGAGGTCGACCCGGACGAACCGGTCGTGCGCGCGGTCCAGGGCGCGATGACGGCCAACGGTTTCGACGACACCGAGGCCCGGGGCGTGACCTACGGCGCGGACGCCCGCCACTACGTCGACGCCGGCATCCCGACGGTCATCTTCGGACCGGGGAGCATCGACCAGGCGCACTTCCCCGACGAAACAATCGACTTCCGGGAGGTCGAGGCAGCCGTCGACGTGCTCGCGGCCACCCTGCGTCGTCTACTCTGAGAAGTACTCGCGGAGCGCGTCAGCGACGACGTCGTCCGGGTCGCGGTCCAGGTCGCTGGCGTGGCGCCGCAGGTCGCGGTACACCGTCGGGGGGAGTCTGAGACGGAGTTCGCCGGGCGTCACCCCGAGGTCCGCGAGCACGTCCCCGACGTCGCGGCCGTCGTTGACCTCGCTGGCGGCCGCCCGGACGTCCCGGACCGTGAGGTCGGTGTCGACGACGGCCCACGCGAGCAGGTACCGGTCGTCGCCGTCGATGCGCGCGATGTGCTTGGCGGCCGACGGCGGGATGGCGCCGCGGGCGACGTGCTCGCGGACCGCCCGCGGCAGGTCGTGGACGCGCGCCCACTTCCGGATGAACGAGACGCCGACGCCCTCGCCGGCGCGCTCCGCGGCGGCCTTGTACGACCCCACCGCGCGCACGAGCGCGGCGCAGGCCGCGGCGCCCCGGAGCACGTGCAGGTGGCTGTCTTCGAGTTCGTTGCGCGCGAACGCGGCGACGGTGTCGGCGGCCTCGGCGACGCTCTCGGGGTTGCCGGGGTCGAACGCGACGGCGTCCCTGGCGTGGTCACCGGTCACCCGCTCGTCGCCGCGAACGACGGGTTCGCCGACGGGTGACTCGCGGTCCGTCGGCGGCCGGCCGTCGTCCTCAGTCATGACGTTCTGTAGCGGTGGCGGCGTAAAGTCCCTGTTGCTCGTCGCAGCGTTACTCCTCGGCCTCTTCGCGGCGCTCGGAGAGGTACTCCCAGATTTCCGTGCAGCCGGCGCCGGGTTCGACGTCCGCGAGGTGGTCGTCGTCGCGGTCTGTGCGGTCGCTCACTCGCCGTCCCCCTCCGTCGGGACGAACAGTTCCGGGGCGACGTCGGCGGACGCGTGCTGGCGGCGGCCGCGTGGTCGTTCTGACATACTCCTCGCTAGGGGAGGGTAGCGCATAACAGTCGCTTCCCCCGCAACGCCCGCCAGTGCTGACCGGTACCGGCGAGCCCTGACGGTGTCCGTGACGACTGGCAGGCGTTGCCCGCGCCGACGAGGGGAGGGGGACGCGGCCCCGAGTAGTGGCATGGCGACGCGACTGCGACTGCTCGACGACGCCGCGTGGGTCAGCGTGAACGACGACCGCGCGGCGGGCGCCAGCGAGGTGTGGCCGGTCGCGGACTCGTTCTGTGCGTGCCCGCTGGCGTGGCTGGCCGTCGAAGCGTTCGTCGAGGTCGGTGCCGACGGCCGTCGCGTGGACGCCCGGGCGACCGGCCACTGCGTGACGTGCGGCGAGGCCGGGACGACGTCCTGGCTCCCGGTCGGGCGCGTGACCGACGACGGGTTTTCGACCGCGACGGGGGTTCGTCGGTCCCGGCAGGGCTCGCCGACATCGGCCTGCCGCACGGAACCTTGACACCAAACGCGGCTTGGTAAGGGTGAGACTCGACTAGTCGGTATGGCCACGGACGTCGAGCGCTGGAAAGACGAAGTTTACGGCAACGACATCCGCGAGCACCTGTTCAGGTTCGCGGAGGAGGGGTGGGACGCCATCCCCGAGGACGAGCACGACGAGTGGTTCGAGCGGTTCAAGTGGTGGGGGCTGTACCACCAGCGGAAGGGTCAGGAGTCCTACTTCATGATGCGCATCGGGACGCCCAACGGCGTCCTCGAACCTGGCCAGCTCCGCACCGTCGCGGAGGTGGCCGACGAGTACGCCCGCGGTCCCGTCGACAATCCGGAGTTCGGCGCGGCGTACTGCGACTGGACGACCCGCCAGTCCATCCAGCTCCACTGGATCAAACTCGAGGACATCCCGGACATCTTCGAGAAACTGGAGGCCGACGGCCTCTCCACGCAGCAGGCGTGTGGTGACTCCTGGCGCAACATCGTCGGCTGCCCGGTCGCCGGCAAGGACACCCACGAGCATATCGACGCGTGGCCGGTCGCCGAGGAACTCCACGAGACGTTCAAGGGCAACGACGAGCACTCGAATCTCCCGCGGAAGTGGAAGGTGTCGGTCACCGGCTGCGACCAGGGCTGCGGCCAGGGCGACATCAACGACCTCGCGTTCGAACCCGCCGAGAAGCACGGCGAACTCGGCTTCAACGTCCGCATCGGCGGGGGTCTCGCGCGCAAGGAGCCGCGGTTCGCCCGCGACGTCGACGTCTGGGTACCCGAGGAGAAGGTCGTCGACATCGCGGACGCGGCGACGCGGCTGTTCCACGACCACGGCGACCGCGACAACCGCTTCAACGCCCGCATCAAGTTCCTCGTTGACGAGTGGGGCGCCGAGAAGGTGCGCCGCGTCCTCGACGAGGAGTACGCCGACTGGGACCTGGAGACCGCGGGCGAGGACCTCCGCGACCAGTACACGTACAACGCGGGCGGCGACGAGCACGGCGACCACGTCGGCGTCCACGAGCAACCCGACGGCAACTACTACGTCGGGCTGAACGTCCTCGTCGGCCGGCAGGGCGTCGACGACGTCATCGAACTTGCGGACCTCGCCGACGAGTACGGCTCCGGAGAGGCCAGGCTGACCCAGCGCCAGAACATCATCGTCACCGACGTCCCCGAGAGCGACCTCGACGACTTCCTCGCCGAGGACCTGCTCGAGGACTACTCGCCTGACCCCCACCCGTTCATGCGCGGGTCCATCGCGTGCACGGGGACGGAGTTCTGCTCGCTGTCCATCGTGGAGACGAAGAACCGCCAGGTGCGCTACGCGCGCTGGCTGAAGGAGAACGTCGATGTCCCCGACGGCGTGACGGACTTCCACATCCACCTCTCGGGCTGCACCGCCTCCTGCGCCCAGCCCCAGATCGCGGACGTCAGCCTCCGCGGGATGAAGACCCGGAAGGACGGCGAACCAGTCGAGGCCCTCGACGTCGGCCTCGGCGGCGGCCTCGGTGAACACCCGCAGTTCGCGGACTGGGTGGAGATGCGCGTGGCCGCCGACGAGGTGCCGGGCTACATCCAGAACCTGCTCGCCGCCTTCGACGAACAGCGGGAAGGCGAGGAGACGTTCCGGGAGTTCGTCGCCGCACGCGACGAGGACGCGCTCGGTGACCTCGCGGACCCCGAGGAGACGGACTACGAGGACCCCTACATGCACAACACGAAGATGACGTGGTACCCGTACGCCGACGAGGACGACCTGGACGCGAGCCCCGCCCCGACGGACGGCGACGGCGAGACCATCTCGGCGGACGACTGACGATGGCCGACCGCGTCCTCAAGGTCAACGCGTTCACGACGTTCACGCTGCTCGACGGTGAGGTCGAGGGCCACGGCTGGCAGACCGACGCTCCCGCCGTGCTGAACGTGACGACCGGCGACGGCGACGTGATCCTCGAACTCGAACTCGACAACACCGAGACCGACGAGGTCCAGTCCCACGCCGACCGCGCTAGCCTCTCGCCCGACGAGGCCCGCGAACTCGCCGCGGAACTCGAATCGTACGCCGACCGCGCCGAGGAGTAACCGTCCTCGCGGTGCTCCGTCTCGGTGCACACCCCTTCTATTCGGTGTCGCCCTCCCAGTCCGCGCGCTCGCGCCACTCCCGTTGCTGGCGGCGCTCGGTGACGTGTTCCTCGCCGCCAGCGAGTTCGTCGCGGACCGCGGTCTCGAACTGCGTGACATCCGTGAGCAGGCCGTGCCGGAACGCCTCGACGAGTTCGTAGCTCCACTGGTCGCCGACGGCGCCGGCGGGCAGGTGGTCGTCCCGGAGCGCGTCCGCGAACTCATCGTGACCGGTCTCCCGCAGCAACTGCTCGGCCTCGTCGAGGTGGTCGACGCCGCGGCCGAGGCTGTGGTGGAAGCCGAGGAGGCGTCCGTACGCGCGGTAGACGTGCTCGACGCCCAACTGGAGTTCGTGGAGCGCATCGCGCTCGTCGGGGGTGGGGTCGTCCATGTACATTCGTAGCACGGCGACCCGGTTATTCCTGCGGGCACCCCGGCACCGAACGCCTCATGCAGTGGCTGTTTGCGCGCCCCGGCCGACCACCCCGGAATGTCGGCTGCGTCCGCGTCCCGCGGCTCCCGCTGGTTCGTCGTCGTGGGCGGCGGCTTCCTGGTCGCGTTCTAGTCCGCCGCGCTCGCGGGCCGTAATTAGACGGTGACGCGCTCGCCGAGTTCGGGCGCGCTCGCCGCGAAGCCGTCGGCGCGCAGCTCCTCGGCGAAGTCGGCGCAGCGGTCGCCGTGGTTGACGAGCAGTTCGCTCCCGCGGTACTCGTCGAGGAACGCCAGCAGACCGTCGCGGTCGGCGTGCGCGGAGAAGTCGTGGCTCTCGACCTGCGCGGCGACGCGACGGTGGCGGCCGTCGAGTTCCGCGCTCCCCGTCTCGAGGAGCTCTCTGCCCGGCGTTCCCTCGACCTGGTAGCCCGTGAACGCGACCTTGTGCTGGGGGTTGCCGGCGATGGCGGGGACGTAGGTCATCGCCGGGCCGCCCGCGAGCATCCCGGCGGTGGTGACGATGGCGGTCTGCTTCTCCGCGATGCGGCGGCGCTGGCCGTTCCGCGTGCTCGCGTCGACGAAGCGCGCGTGGCCGCAGGCCCGCCCGAAGGCGTCGGGGTCCCGGAGGAACTCGGGGGTCTCCCGGAACCGCTCGGTGACCGCGACGCCCATCCCGTCGACGTAGCACGGGACGTCGTAGGCGTCACAGACGAGCATCGCCTCCTGGGTGCGCCCGATGGCGAACGCGGGGACGACGACGGTGCCGCCCTCGTGGATGGTCTGGGTCACGGAGCGCGCGAACCCCTCCTCGACCGTCGCGCGGTCGGGCCGGGTCACGTCCGCGTACGTCGACTCGCAGAGCACCACGTCGGCGTCCGGGCGCGCGGTCGTCCCGGAGAGCAAGCGCTGGTCCTCGGTGTTGAAGTCCGCGGTGTACAGCAGGCTCGTCTCGCCGTCGTCGACGAGGACGTGGGCGCTTCCGGGGATGTGGCCGGCGTCGAAGAACGTCACCTCGTGGCCAGCGGCGTCGAACGGCTCCCCGTAGCCGTGGGTCTCCGAGACTTCGCCGAGGCGCGCGACCTCGGTGTGCGTGAACGGGCAGTCGTAGCGCCCGCCGCGGTCGTTCCACTTGTGGTGGTCGCCGGGCGCCATCCCCTGGAGTTTGAGTGTGTCCTGCGCGAGGAGGCGCGTGAGGTCCCGCGTGGGCGGCGTCCAGTGGATGGGCGGGCGGCGGTCCCCGGAGAGGAGCGCGGGCAGCAGGCCGACGTGGTCGAGGTGGCCGTGGCTCGCGACCACGGCGTCGGGGTCCACCGAGTCGACGGGGAACTGCGGCGGGGTGCCGGACTGCATCCCGTAGTCCAGCAGGAGGCTGTCGTTGACGAGGATGGCGCTCCGGCCGACCTCCCGGGCGCCGCCGAGGAACCGAATCTGCATTGGCGGGGTGTAGTGCGCCGGCGCGTTTGACGCCGTCGGTCGACCGGTCCCGGTAGCGGGGCGCCGCTACCCGAGGACGCCGACCAGCAGCGACGCGGCGAGCGCTACGACGGCGACGCCGGCGACCGTCTGCGCGGCGGCGTGGGTGCGGGCGCTGACGCCGCGGGTCGCGCTGAACAGGGCGCCCGCGCCAGCACCGAGCGCGCTCATTGTCGCCGTGATGGCGACGGCGTAGGTAGCGACGGCGGCCGCGACGACGCCGGGGCCGTAGTTCCCGAGCAGCGTGGAGGCGAAGACGAGCATGGAGACGGGCGGGGAGAGCGTGAACAGCGCGCCGACGGCGCCCGTCCTGAGGTAGGCGACGGTGTCGTGGTCGTGGTCGCTGGCGTCGAACCCCGGGAGCGGGAGGGCGACGTGGGGGTGGCTGTGCGTGGTGTCGCCGTGGTCGTGTTCGGCCGTCGAGAGGGCGCGTCGCGCGCCGCCGATAGCCATCGCGGCGCCGAGCGCGCCGAGGACGACGCCGACGCCGGCGGTGCCGACGGCGTCGAGGACGGCGGGGAAGTCGGTCTGGCCGAGCAGGACGGAGGCGGCGGCGAGCCACGCGACGACGAGCGCGACGTGGCCGAGGCTGAAGCACGCGCCGGCGAGCGCCGACAGCCGCGAGTCGCCGTACTCGCCGGTGAGTGACGCGATGCCGGCGACGTGGTCGGGTTCGATGGCGTGGGTGACGCCGAGGACGCCGGCGGTGGCGAGCGCGCCGAGGGCGGTGGCGCTCACGGCCCCCGAGTCACCCGCGCTATCGTGGCCGACGCAACTGGCTCGCCGGACAGGGTTCGTTCGACGTCGACGGCTGGTGGGGCGTCGCGGTCGCGGACTCGACTCATCGAACCGATGTAGACGAACGGACACCAAATGAGTTCCCGACTGCGCAAATTTTGTGCTGCTCGCGCGAGTTTATTACATTGCCGGTGGAATAGGGGCGCACGATGAAAGAAAACGAAGTACGCAACTCGGGCGCGGTCGGGGGTGTCGACGGCGATGGCTGAGGACCTCGTGCCGGGCGAACTGCTGGCCGGTGAGGGGAGCGTGACGCTGAACGAGGGCCGCGAGACGGTCGACGTGACCGTCGCGAACACCGGCGACCGGCCGGTGCAGGTCGGCTCGCACTTCCACTTCTTCGAGGCGAACGCGGCGCTCGCCTTCGACCGCGAGGCGGCGTTCGGCACCCGACTGAACGTTCCTGCGGGGACCGCCGTTCGCTTCGAACCCGGCGACGAGCAGCGCGTCGAACTCGTCGACATCGGCGGGAACCGCCGCGCACACGGAATGAACGGCCTCGTGAACGGGAGCGTCGACGGTGACCCGGGCGAGGCGCTGGAACGCCTGCGCGAGGCGGGGTTCGCGGACACCGGTGCGGAGCAGGCCGGTGAGGGGGGTGGGAAGGCCGAATGACGCGGGATATCGACCGCGAGGCGTACGCCGAACTGTACGGCCCGACGGCGGGAGACCGGGTGCGTCTCGGGGACACGGAGTTGCTCGTCGAGGTGGAGGAAGACCGCCGGACGCCGGGCGACGAAGCAGTGTTCGGCGGCGGGAAGACGCTCCGGGACGGCCTCGGGCAGTCCCCGGACACCACGCAGGCCGGGGGCGCGCTGGACTGGGTCATCACGAACGCGACGGTGCTCGACCCAGTCGTTGGAATCGTGGCCGCCGACATCGGCATCCGGAACGGGGAGATCGCGGGCATCGGGAGCGCCGGCAACCCGGACACGATGGACGGCGTGGATATGGTCGTCGGCCCGTCGACGGACGTCTACCCCGCAGAGGGGAAGATCGCGACTGCGGGCGCCCTCGACGTCCACGTCCACTGGAACTCCGCGCAACTCCACGAGCACGCCCTGGCATCGGGCATTACGACGATGCTTGGCGGCGGGTTCGGCGGCGGCGCGACCACCTGCACGCCAGGCCCCGAGAACGTGAAGAGGTTCCTCCAGGCGGCCGAGGCGTGGCCGGTGAACGTCGGCTTCTACGGGAAGGGGAACGCCTCCGACCCCGAACCGCTCCGCGAGCAGGTCGAGGCGGGCGTCTGCGGGCTGAAACTCCACGAGGACTTCGGGTCGACGCCCGCGGCCATCGACACCTGCCTCTCCGTCGCCGACGATGAGGACGTCCAGGTCTGCATGCACACGGACACGCTCAACGAAGCCGGGTTCGTGGAGACAACCTTCGACGCCGTCGAGGGGCGGACGATGCACCTCTTCCACATCGAGGGCGCGGGCGGCGGCCACGCGCCGGACATCATGGAACTCGTCGGGGAGTCGAACATGCTGCCGTCCTCGACGAACCCCTCGATGCCGTACACCGACAACACGTTCGACGAGCACCTCGACATGGTGATGGTCTGTCACCACCTCAACCCGGACGTCCCCGAGGACGTGGCGTTCGCGGAGTCACGGGTGCGCGCGGAGACCATCGCCGCCGAGGACGTGCTCCACGACGTCGGCGCCATCTCGATGATGACCTCCGACTCGCAGGCGATGGGGCGGGTCGCGGAGGTGGTCTCCCGGACGTGGCAGACCGCCTCGAAGCTGAAGGGCCAGCGCGGCCCGCTTCCCGAGGACGAGGGGCGGGGCGCGGACAACCACCGCGTGAAGCGCTACCTCGCGAAGTACACCGTCAACCCCGCCATCGCGGCGGGCATCGACGACTACGTCGGCACCCTTGAACCCGGGAAACTCGCCGACGTGGTGCTGTGGGACCCCGCGTTCTTCGGTGTGAAGCCCGCGATGACGTTCAAGGGCGGCTTCCCCGTGCACTCCGAGATGGGGGAGGCCAACGGCTCGCTGATGACCTGTGAACCCATCAAGCAGCGCGAACGCGCGGGCGCCGTCGGCAAGGCGAAACACGCGCTCTCGCTCTCCTTCGTCTCGCCGGCCGCCGCGGCGGCGGACGTCGGCGCCGAGTACGGCCTCGACACGCCCGTGGTGCCGGTCTCTGGCACGCGGGACCTCGGGAAGGCGGACATGCTGTACAACGACTACTGTCCCGACGACATCGAGGTCGACCCGGAGACCTTCGAGGTGCGCGTCGACGGCGACATCGTCACCTGCGAACCGGCCTCGGAACTACCACTCGCCCAGCGCTACATGCTATGAAACTCACGCCAAAGGAGGAGGAACGGCTCACGGTGTTCACCGCCGCAGAGGTCGCGCGGCGCCGCAAGGACCGCGGCGTCCTGCTGAACCACCCGGAAGCGGTCGCGTACGTCAGCGACTGGTGCATCGAACGCGCCCGCGAGGGCGAGTCAGTCGCCGAGATTCGCGCCGGCGCCTCCCAGCTGCTCGGCCGCGACGACGTGATGGACGGCGTCCCCGAGATGGTCGGGATGATACAGGTCGAACCGGTGTTCCCGGACGGCACGAAACTCGTCACCGTCCACGACCCCATCCGCTCGGACTGCGTCGGAACCGCCGAGGCGGAGGAGGCCGCCGACGCCGAGACCGACGACGACGAACCGACCGGGACGGAGGACGAGCAGTGACCCCCACCCACCGCGACGTCGCGACGGTCGGCGTCGGCGGCCCGGTCGGGTCCGGGAAGACGTCGCTGTTGATGGAACTCGTCCCGCGACTCCGCGAGGCTGGCCTCGACGTCGGCGTCGTGGCCAACGACATCCTCACGCAGGCGGACGCCGACCGCCTCCGGGACCGGTTCGCGGGCATCGTCCCCGAGGACCTCGTCGCGGGGGTCGAGACGGGCGCCTGTCCGCACACGGGCATCCGCGAGGACCCCTCGATGAACCTCCGGCAAATCGACGCGTTCCTCGAGGCCCACCCGGACCTCGACCTCGTGCTCGTCGAGAGCGGCGGCGACAACCTCGCGGCGACGTTCAACCCCGAACTCGCGGACTACTCGCTGTACGTCATCTCGGTCGCGGAGGGCGACGACATCCCGCGCAAGCGCGGCCCCGGCGTGGTGGACTGTGACCTCCTGGTCGTGAACAAGACGGACCTCGCGCCCCACGTCGGCGCGGACTTAGACGTGCTGGAGCAGGACGCCCGCGAGGTCCGCGACGGCCCCTTCGAGTTCACCGACTGCAAGGCCGGCGACGGCGTCGACGCCGTCCTCGACCACGTCCGCGAGGGGGTGTTGTTCGCCTGATGGCGGCCGACGCGCCGCACCCGGCGTTCGAACCGTACGCCGCCGAAGCGGTCCCGCAGGCCCCCGTTGGGTCGCCCGGGAAGGACGGCGTCCTCGACCTCCGCTTCGCGGCGACGGCCGACGGCACGGCGCTCGTCCGTGACTACGCGACGGCGCCGTTCCACGTCTCCGGGACGCTGGGCCACGACCCGCACCCGCGCGCGACGACGGTGTTCGTCCAGTCCTCGACCGGCGGCGTCGCCCAGGGCGACCGCCGCGAGGTCACCGTCGCCGCCGAAGACGACGCCGTCGCCGTCGTCACCACCGGGAGCGCGACGAAGGTCCAGTCGATGACGCGCAACTACGCGGCCGAGTCCGTGCGCCTCGAAGTGGGGGCGGATGCCCACCTCGACTACGTCCCGGAACCGACCATCCTCCACGCCGACACCCGGTTCTGCCAGGACCTCTCGCTGGACGTCGCGCCGGGCGGGACGGCCGTCGTCGGCGACGTCGTCGTGCCCGGACGACTCGCCCGCGGCGAGCGCTTCGCCTTCGAGCGCTACCTCTCCCGTGTCGAGGCGACCGGCCCGGAGGGCCTGCTGTTCGCGGACGCGACGCACCTCGCGCCCGCGGACGCCGACCCCTCCGCCCCGGGCGTCCTCGGCGAGTTCGCCGTCTACGGGACGCTGTTCGTCGT